>TBL_comb47_HYPODRAFT_10000023_pt1 | contig 168987 bp, 136 predicted proteins | sample TroBogypolimnion_40_FD_10682 | JGI IMG/M metagenome (IMG submission 10682)
CCCGAGGTAATAAGGAATGAATCACGCCCGCCTCTTCAGAACCTTGATGATATGCCGTTTGCGAGTGAAGTATTTAAGAAGTTTCTAAATCCCAGAGATTACTTCTTTTCTGCCGGAAGATTTCCGCAGGTAATGATGTATACTGGCAGGGGATGCCCATACCTTTGTACTTTCTGTGTATATCCCCAGAATTTTTATGGGCACAATTACCGTCACCGTTCTGCAAAAAGTATTGCAGCTGAATTTAAATATATTGAGGAGAATTTTCCGGATGTAGTTGAGGTTACTATTGAAGATGATACGTTTACAGTTTATAAGGACCATGTTATCGAAGTCTGCAAACTATTGATTGCACAAAAGAATCATCTGACCTGGACTTGTAACGTAAGGGCTGATCTTGATGCTGAAACTATGGGTTGGATGAAAAAAGCTAACTGCCGGCTTGTAATAGTAGGTTTCGAAAGCGGCTCCAATAAAATACTTAAACTCATGAAAAAGGGTGTAAAAGTTGAACAATTTAAGGCCGCAGAGAATGCTAGAAAAACCGGGTTATTAGTGCATGCATGTTATATGATGGGAAACCGGGGGGAAACTCTTGAAACCATGTATGAAACTCTGGAACTTGCAAAAAAAATGAATACAGATACGGCACAGTTCTTTCCTTTGATGATATATCCCGGAACTGAAGCATATGATTGGGCTAAAAAGGAAGGACTTATTACAGTGAAAAATTATGATGAATGGTTGACTCCTGACGGCCTTCATAATACTGTAGTGGGAACCCATGATTTAGCCCCTCAGGAAATAGTTGATTTTTGTAATTATGCGAGAAGGGAATATTATCTTCGACCGGCCTATATTTTAGTTAAATTAAGGACAATAATAAAACATCCTGCGGAACTAAAAAGGACTATAAAGGCCTTTTTAACATTCTATAAGTACCTTTTTAACAGAAATAATAAGAATAATAAAGTAAAATTTGAAAGTAAAATATCATTGATTAGAGATAATAATTTTACCAATAATGTAAATTCACCCATTGAGGAGCAGGAAGTAGAAAAATAGAAATACTGTGTTTCTCAAAGAAAATTTCATATTTAAGTGAAATAATCTTTTTTTACTATTTGTTTCGATTACTCAATAAAAAAGCATAATATTGTACCTATATTTATATTTATTTATGCTTTTAAATGTTGATTAATGTTTTCTTCTGGACGATGATTTTCATCATTGCTCATACGTATATATTATACCCCATTATAATTTTTATTTTTGCGCAGTTGTTTAAGGCAAATAAAAATTTCCCGGTTTCCAACTATTCTGTTTCAATAATTATTTCAGCATTTAATGAAGAAAAAGTCATTAGGGATCGCATACTGAATATATCCAAGTTGAATTATGACTTTAATAAAATTGAGGTACTTGTCGGATCTGATTGTTCGACAGATCATACTAATAGTATTTTAACTGAAATGAAAGAGAAATTCCCCTGGTTATCTGTTTATTTGTTTGATGTACGGCGGGGTAAAGTATCTGTTATCAATGATCTTGTATCAAAAGTGAAAAATGATATTATCGTTTTTACTGATGCTAATACGGTGTTTGATGTAGATTCATTGAAATTGTTATTGCGTCAATTCGGAGACCCAAAAACAGGCGGCGTTTGTGGAAGATTGCTTTTGCAGGACCCCGGAACTAAATTATCTGAAAGTGTTGAAGAAAAGAGATATTGGGATTACGAAACTTATATTAAGAAATTTGAGGGACAGTGTGGCATCTTAATAGGAGCTAACGGCGGTATATTTGCCATAAGGAAAAAACTCTTCAGACAGCTTCCTACTATTAAACCGATTACAGACGACATTTTTATTACACTCATGATTCTTCAACAGAAATATAAGTTCTCATATGATTATGATGCATTTGCTCAGGAAGAAGTGGGTCATGAGATAATTCACGAATTCAAAAGAAAAACCAGATTTGCTGCTACTAATTTCGAAACTATGTCTTACTTCAAAAATCTATTTATTAATAAGAATTTAATGCTTTCTTATGCATTCTGGTCCCATAAGATATTAAGATGGCTGACTCCGGTCTTTTTGATACTGATTTTTATACTTAATATTCTTCTCTTTAGCGGATGGATATTCAAAATATTCCTGATATTCCAGCTAACTTTCTATACACTGTCTTATTTTGGCTTTTTACTTAGGAAAAGTAAATTTCAGACAAAGCTTTTCTCTCTTCCTTTTTATTTTACGATGACTAATTTTGCAATGTTAATCGGGATGATAAATTTTATTCTAAAAAGGCAAACTGCCTACTGGCAGTCTACTCCACGTTAATGGATAAAAGAACTTCCAAAATATTAATTCTTGTAACAGATTTTATAACCATAAATCTGTCATTTATCATTTACTTCGTTCTAAGAATAAAAACCGGATGGTTTCAGATAATTATTCTGCCAGAGTTTTTTGTTCCGATGCTGGCTTTATTCTTATTCTGGCTTATTATTTTTACTTTTGTCGGTATGTACAGGACCTGGTTTGCTTCCTCACGCCTTGATGAATTCACAACTCTGTTCAAATCTACATTTGTGGGAATATTTATATTATTCTTTTTGATATTCCTGGATGATTATGTTCATAATGTTGATTCAAAATCCAGAATACTAATCTTTATGTATTGGGCATTACTTATATTCTTAGTTGGCGGCGGCAGGATATTTTTAAGAAGTTTTCAGCGGCAATTGATTATTAAAGGGATAGGCAGAAAGAACGCTATTATAGTCGGTTTTAACTCAAAAGCCCATGAAGTTCATGATCAGTTACTGGAACACCGGGCACTTGGATTTGATGTTGCCGCTTATGTCTCTCTTACTCCTGAAAATCTTCATGAAATATATAAAGGAGTGGAAGTAGCAGGCACTATAAATGAAATTGCTGAACTGATCGATAAATTTAGTGCAAAAGAAGTAATAATTGCTCTCGACAAAGAAAAGCATGACTTCCTGATTGAGGTAATTTCAAGATGTGATACGAAAAATGTCGGACTTAAAATAGTACCTGATTTGTACGAAATCCTTAGCGGCCAGGCAAAGACTTCACAGATTTACGGAATGCCTTTAATGGATATCATGCCGCAGCTGATGCCTGAATGGGAAAAAAGGCTTAAAAGAATTCTTGATATTTTTGTTTCATTGGTCATATTGATAATTACATCTCCGGTTTTGGTTCTGACTTCTATAGCAATTAAACTTGATAGTAAAGGAACTGTGTTTTTCAGACAGGAAAGATGCGGCATTGACGGCTCATTATTTAAAATGATTAAATTTCGTTCTATGCGGCATGATGCAGAAAAACTTTCAGGACCGGTTTGGTCGGTTAAAAATGATCCAAGGATTACAAACATCGGGAAATTCATAAGGAAGGTAAGAATTGACGAGATTCCCCAAATGATCAATGTATTAAAAGGCGAGATGAGTTTAGTCGGACCGCGCCCTGAGAGACCATATTTTGTTGAAAAGCTTTCGAAAGAAATTCCTTATTACAAAAGAAGGTTAAGGGTAAGGCCAGGCATAACCGGCTGGGCTCAGGTTAAACATAAATATGATGAAACTGTTGAGGATGTAAAAATAAAACTTAGATATGATCTGTTTTACATTGAAAATATGTCATTAAGAATGGATTTCAAGATATTATTCAGAACAATTTTTGTTGTGTTGTTTGGAAAAGGCCATTATAATTAAATATATTTGTTTAGGATTAAAATTATAATTAAGATCGCTTAACTTTAACAAAGGTTTATACTTCCGATGAATGAACGTTCTCTTATAATAATTCCCACATATAATGAACTTGATAACGTTCAGAAATTAATACCCGATGTATTAAGCAGATATAAAAACGTCGATGTCCTTGTTGTTGACGATAATTCTCCTGATGGCACCGGTGACTATGTGGAAAATTTAGGCCATTCTATGGAAGGAGTAAAACTTTTACGCCGTCCTGAAAAAATGGGTCTTGGTACTGCATATATAGATGGATTCAAATATGCATTAAAAGAGAATTATTCTTACGTCTTCGAAATGGATGCTGATTTTTCACATGACCCTAAAGAAATAAAGAATTTTCTTAAAGCTATAAGAGAAAAAGACTTAATTCTTGGAAGCAGGTATATTTCAGGTGTTAACGTAGTAAATTGGCCTATGAGCAGACTTCTTCTGAGCTACTTTGCAAACATTTACACAAGAATTATCACAGGACTGCCGGTGAGGGATGCCACCGGAGGGTACAAGTGTTTCAGGAAAGAAGTGCTTGCCGCTATAAATTTCAATAATATTAAATCCAATGGTTATGCGTTCCAGATTGAGATGACATTTAAGGCCTGGAAAAAAGGATTCAGGATTGGTGAAATACCTATTACTTTTGTTGACAGGGTAAAAGGGAAATCCAAGATGTCTAAAAAAATTGTCCGTGAAGCAATCTCAATGGTTTGGAAATTAAGATTGAAAAGTTTAATTGGGAGATTATAAGGTGTCAGAGTGGATCTTTCTATAATTATAGTAAATTATAATGTAAAAGAATTTCTTCAGAACCTTATCCATTCAATATACAAAGCCGCACAAAGAATCACCTTTGAAATTATCGTTGTTGATAATGCCTCTAATGACGGAAGCGTAGAATTTATTAGAGAAAAATTCCCTTTAGTTAAGCTTATTTCAAATAATAAGAACCTTGGTTTTAGCAGGGGAAACAATATTGGACTTAAAGAGGCAACCGGAAAATATATACTTTTAATTAATCCCGATACTCTTGTAAGTGAAGATACTTTTGAAAAAATGATCAGGTTTTTTCAGGATAATCCGGAAGCAGGTCTGGCAGGATGTAAAATACTTAACCCTGACGGCACACTTCAGCTGGCATGCCGAAGAAGTTTTCCTGGTCCGTGGACATCTTTCTGCAAGGTAACCGGATTAAGTTCTATGTTTCCTAAAAGCAGGCTATTCGCCAAATATAATCTTACTTATCTTGATGCAGACCAGACATATGAAGTGGATGCAATATCCGGTTCATTTATGATGTTAACCAAAGAGATTTATGAGAAAGTCGGCGGGTTAGATGAACAGTTCTTTATGTATGGCGAAGACCTTGATTTCTGTTACAGAGTTCAAAAGGCGGGATACAAAGTAATTTATTTCCATGAAACTCAGATCATACATTATAAAGGCGAAAGTACACGGCGCAGCAGTCTGGATGAAACTAAGATCTTTTACAGTGCCATGCAGCTATTTGTCAGGAAACATTTGTCAGGTTCCTTTCTTGTCGAAATAATCCTGCAAACAGCTATTTTACTCAGGAAATTATTTGCCTTCATCGGAAAAAGGAAACTGACACTTCTTGCGGTATTTCTCGATTTGGTGTTTTATAATCTCACCCTTTTGTTTTCCGAGAAATTATATGTTCTTTTTAAATCCTCATGGGGAGGCTTCCCCCGTTTTAGTTTTCCTATTATATATACATTTCCCGCTTTGATCCATATAACTATAACTGGAATTACCGGTTCGTATAAAAGAAATGAATTTTATATTATAAGGAATATCGGATCGATAATAATAAGTTTCTTTTTTGTCACAACATTGTCATTCTTTTTTAAGGAGTTTGCTTACAGCAGGGGAGTTATAATTCTCACATATTTAATACTTTTCTTCTCCCTTTCCTTTTGGCGGATCTTGATCAAAGTCTTTTTCGGTTCAATTATACATAAAAGCGGATTCCGGCACAAACGGACACTTATAGTAGGAATTAATGAACATGCCGCTTCAGTTGCTCATAAATTAAAAGTTAACTATACCGATCTTCATAATGTGATCGGTTTAATAAGCATTACCAACAGGGAAGTGGGTGAAGATATTGAAGGGCTAAAAGTTCTTGGCAGTATAGAAAATATCAGCAAGATAATAGGTGAAAACAAAGTAAATGAAATTATTTTCTCTTCAGAAGAATTATCATATAACCAGATGATGGCTATTGCCGCTAAAAATCAGAATGAAAATGTCGAATTCAAAATTATTGGAAAGAATCTGGACTTCTTAGTCGGCAAGGCATCCGTTGCAATTCTTGAAAATACTCCGATTATTGAATTTGATTATAATATATCGAGTCCGCTTATTAAATTTATTAAACGCGTATTTGATATATCACTTTCTTTGGTAGTTTTGTTTTTTATATATCCTTTTATATATTTAACACAACATATGAGGAATACACAAAACGAATTCCAGAAATTAATACTTAAAGTCCCGAAGGTTTTAACCGGAAGGTATAGTTTTGTGGGCCCGGAAGATAACATTAACAATAATGAATTTTACTTAGGTAAAAAAGGATTAACGGGTCTCTGGTTTATTGAAAGCAGTGAAGGAAAGGATTCAGATAAACTTGATTTATATTACGCTAAAAATCAGAATATCTGGCTCGATATTGAAATAATCGGAAAGACCTTGAACAAACTTTGGGGAACACAGAAATAATCATGGCTAAAGCTATTCTAGATTTTGAAAGACCGATATTTGAACTTGAATCAAAGATCGAGGAAATGAGAAAATTCTCAGGTGAAATTGACATTGAAAAGGAAATAATCAGGATTGAGGAAAAGGTTAATAAGTTGAAAGAAAACGTATATAAAGATCTTACGAGATGGCAGAGAGTTCAGCTTGCCCGTCATCCTGACCGTCCTTATACTCTTGATTATATATACATGATGACAGAAAATTTTGTGGAACTGCACGGGGACAGAAACGTAAAGGATGATAAAGCTATTGTTGGCGGATTTGCGCAGATCGATGATTATAAAGTGATGATTATTGGTCATCAGAAAGGTAGAGACACAAAATCAAATGTATTTAGAAATTTTGGAATGCCTAATCCTGAAGGGTACCGTAAAGCCCTTCGCCTGATGAAACTGGCGGAAAAGTTTAATAAGCCGGTTATTACAATGATTGACACTCCGGGAGCTTATCCCGGACTTGAAGCTGAAGAAAGAGGACAAGCCGAAGCTATTGCAAGAAATCTTTTTGAAATGAGCCGACTCAAAGTTCCTATCATTGTTGTAATAATTGGTGAAGGCGCAAGCGGTGGTGCTCTTGGTATTGGAGTAGGGGACAGGATACTGATGCTTGAAAACTGCTGGTACTCTGTTATTAGTCCTGAATCCTGTTCAAGCATTTTATGGAAGACTTGGGACTATAAAGAGCAGGCGGCCGAAGCATTGAAATTGACTGCCCCAGATCTTCTGGAACAAAAACTTATCGACCGTATCGTTCCAGAGCCAATGGGCGGTGCACATAAAGATCCGAAAGAAGCCGCACTATTACTTAAAAGAGTAATTGTTGACGAACTTTCTCACCTGATTAAAATCAGACCAGACAGACTTGTAGATAACCGCTTTGAGAAATTCGGTAAAATGGGTGAGTATTTAGAGTAATTGTTAACTTGCAATCTGATATTTATTAATTTTTAATATTCCTTATGCTATCCTATAAAACTAATGTTCGTGTCCGATTCTGCGAAACAGACAAAATGCAGTTCCTTCATCATGCCAAGTATGTTGAGTATTTTGAAGTTGCCAGGACTGAAATGCTGAGGCATTATAATATTCCTTATAAATCCATTGAGGATTCTGGTATCGAAATGCCGGTAATGGAAGTTTCAGTTAAATATAAACATGCTGCTTTTTATGATGAGCTGCTGACTATTGAAGCAACGGTGAGTGAACTGTTTTCTCCCAAAGTCCACATTGATTACAAAGTTTATAAAGAAGATGGTTCAATAGCCGCAGAAGGCTTCACAGTACTGGCATTTATGAAAGCAGCCACAAAACGCGCATGCAGACCCCCTGAATTATATATAAATTCATTAAAAAAGTATTTCGAATAAATGACTGACGAAATAAGAGAAATAATAAAATCCGCCCTTATAGAAGATGTTGCATCAGGCGATATTACTACCAAAGCAACTATTCCCGGAAATATTCTGGGAAAAGGAATTTTCCTTATTAAGGATGAAGGTATTATAGCTGGTTTTGAAGTTGTTGAGGAAGTATTCAAAACCGTTGACGAGGGCCTTGTATTACTTAAAAATCTTAAAGACGGCGATCATGTAAAGAATGGAGACATTGCGGCAATCATTGAAGGTTCTGCAGCATCTATACTGATCGGTGAAAGGACGGCACTTAATTTCTTTCAGCGCATGAGCGGCATTGCAACAATAGCAAACAGGTTTAGTGAATTAGTTAGCCATACCAATGCCAAGATAATTGATACAAGAAAGACTGCTCCTGGATTAAGAGCAATTGATAAAATGGCTGTTAAACTTGGTGGTTGCGATAACCACCGTATTGGCCTTTATGATATGTTCCTTATAAAAGACAATCATATCGCGGTTGCTGGATCAATATCTAAAGCTGTTAAGGCATGCATGGAATACAGGGAAAATCTGACAGGAAATTTCCTCATTGAAGTTGAAACGACCAATCTTGTTGAAGTTGCTGAAGCAATTAAATCCGGTGCGGATGTAATAATGCTTGATAATTTCGATATTGTAGAGATGCAGAAAGCGGTTAGTTTGATTAATGGGAAATGTAAAGTCGAAGCTTCGGGCGGTGTTAATATTTATACAGTAAAAGAGATTGCAGAAACCGGCGTTGATTATATCTCAGTAGGAGCCTTGACTCACAGCGTAAAAGCCCTTGATATCTCACTTAATGTGGTTCTAAGTAAAATCAATGCTCGATAAACTAAAAGAACTTACAAAAGACACCGCCATTTACGGTATCAGTACCATGGTAGGAAGATTTCTTAATTTCCTTCTGGTTCCATTTTATACTAATATTTTTGTTCCCGCCCAATACGGAATTGTAAATCAGGTTTATGCTATTATTCTTATAGTAAATGTTATTTTGCTTTTCGGTATGGATACTGCATACATGAAAAATGCAGTTGGAGTTAAGGACCGAAATGAAGAGAAGAATATATTCTCAACACCATATCTTACTGTCGCAATTGTTTCTCTACTGATATGTCTGATGATTGTGCTTCTCGAAAGACCTTTATTCAGTCTGCTTGAAATACCTTCTAATTACAATTACCTGATATATTATACCGCATTAATACTTTTCCTTGATTCAATGACAATCATTCCTTTTGTCAAATTGAGGATTGAGCGGAAAGCAAAGAAATTTGCCCTATATAAATCACTCAGCATTTTTGTAAATCTTATTATGAACTTCACTTTGATACTGAAGTTCAAACTAGGGATTGAAGCAATCCTTATAAGCAATGTTGCATCATCCGCATTTTCCTTTTTGCTTCTGACACCCACAATATTCAAGGCATTCAAATTCCATATTGATGTACCATTATTAAAGAAACTGCTGAAGTTCGGTCTTCCTTTCCTACCTGCGGGATTGAGTTCTATGATGATTCAGGGAATTGACAGGCCGATACTTACAAAACTGACAAATCTTGATGTAGCCGGAATTTATTCAGCGAATTATAAACTGGGTATATTCATGATGCTGTTTGTAAGCATGTTTCAGTTTGCCTGGCAGCCATTCTTTTTCCAGCATGCTGAAGAGAAGAATATAAAACAGGTCTTCGCTAAAATCCTTACTTACTTTACAATTGTTTCCTGCCTGATTCTGGTAATATTATCTTTATTTATAGATGATATGATAAAAGTGCACATATTCCACAGGACGTTAATAGGCGCAAAATACTGGAGCGGGGTTGTAATTGTTCCGATTGTACTGTTTGGATATGTATTCAACGGCATATATTATATTTTATCCGCAGGAATGTTTATTAAAGAGAAAAGTCTTTACATCCCAATTATTACCGGAGCTGGCGCAATTATTAATGTGGGTGTTAATATTCTTTTGATTCCGGTCTGGGGGATTGTAGGGGCGGCGCTGGCTACCCTTATTGCTTATTTTGTTATGGCTGTTGGAGTTTATTTTGTGACTCAAAAGTTTTATAAGATACAATACGAAAACTCAAAGGTACTACTGACAATGTTCTTTGTAATGGTTTCCGGGACTCTATACTATTATCTGTTTAACACGCACAATTTATTATTAATATACAGGTTTCTGATCCTTGCAGGCTATCTTATTTCAATATTGGTTTTTGTAATGGATAAACAGGAATTAACTTTTCTAAAGAAGAAATTAGGATTTACACGCTGATGGAAGTAATTGAGATAAAGATTAAAAGAATTAGTAATGAATTTGATGATGTACCGATTCCTGAATACGCGACTGAAGGGAGCGCGGGAATGGATATCCGGGCCGCAATGTCTGAGGATATGAATATTGGCAAAGGCGAAATTGTTCTTGTTCCAACAAATCTGTCTGTTGAAATTCCTGCAGGATATGAAATTCAGGTGCGGCCAAGAAGCGGACTAGCAATTAAACATGGTTTAGGAATCTTGAATTCACCGGGTACCATCGATTCAGATTATCGTGGGGAAATTAAGATAATAATGATGAATTTCAGCAAGGTAGATTATATCATTAAACGGGGAGAAAGAATAGCCCAGCTTGTGGTCTCTAAAGTCTACAGAGCTGATCTTCAAGAGGGAAATTCCCTGAATGAGAGCAAAAGAGGATCAGGCGGATTCGGCCACACCGGGAAAGAATAATTTTCCCCTTTTCGCACAATAAACAATACTCCCACCAGACCGTCTTTTCCCTGTCTATATACAGAAAAAATACACCGGCGATACAGAAATGATACAGAAATCATACAGAATTGATACTGAAACTATACAGAACTGATACTGAAATGATACATAATTGATACAGAAGCTATACTGAATTTTTCTTTCTTGATATTGCCACAGGGGAGTGTACTTCGGGTGGCCGTGTTGTGTACTTGACCAAGCCAAGTTGTATACTTCGCGTGGCCGTGGAGTGTACTTAATCAATAGGAAATGGAGCCTTACTCGTTTACCTTCCTGGCCTAAGGTTATTACCGCCTTATACCTGGTGAGGCCTTGGGCATTTTAATGGGAAATAAGCGGTTTAATCACAGTAAAAAAAAATAATTACCAATCAACATGTTTTTTATATAAATACTCGTTAATTTTATCCAGCGATCTTAACACACATAATATAAAAAAGCATGTCCGACTTTATTCATTTACATAACCATTCACATTATAGTCTGCAGGACGGCGCCTGCACTGTTTACACCCTTATTAAGGCTGCTAAAGATCATGAAATGCAGTCTGTTGCGCTTACAGATCATGGAGTTATGTATGGAATTGCCGAGTTTTATAAGGCTTCAAAAAAGGAAAAGATAAAACCGATCCTTGGCATGGAAGCATATGTTATGAAAGAGGGTTCAAGGTTTGACAGGGCCAGAATTGATGATAAAGTTAAAGGAAGGAAAAAGTATTATAACCATCTTATACTTCTTGCCAAGGATAAAACCGGGTATAAAAATCTCTCTAAATTATCCACACTCGGACACACTGAAGGGTTTTATTACAGACCAAGGATTGATCTTGATCTAATCAGGAAATATCATGAAGGTCTGATATGCACATCTGCCTGCGCAGCGGGAATTGTAGCTTCCAGTCTTGTTGAAAATGATTATGAAAAAGCAAAAGAGACAGCGCTGATCTATCAGGAAATATTCGGTGACGATTTTTATTTGGAGATCCAGGACCATAATATGGAAGTGGAGAAGCCGATTCTTGCTGCCATGCCCGGGTTAGCAAAAGAACTTGGAATTAAGTTGGTCGCAACTAATGACTGTCATTATATTGAAAAAGACCATGCGATTGCACATAATATACTTCTTTTGCTATCGGATAAGAACGGGACTGATTACAGGCAGTTAAGATACGGCACGGACCAGATCTATTTCAAATCTGCCGATGAAATGAAAAAGCTCTTCAAAGGTTATAAGGGAGCAATTGAAAACACTCTTGAGATTGATGCTAAAATTAATGTTGAACTAGATAAAGATATTTATTTCTTTCCGAATTTCCCTATACCTGAAAAATCACCGGCTAAAACCTTAGATGATTATTTTGAACTGCTTGCAAGAGAAGGGCTTGATAAAAAGTATCCTGTAAAGACAGATGAAATTAATGCACGGTTTGACTTTGAAATAATGACAATCAAGCAGATGGGATTTGCCGGCTATTTTCTTGTAGTGCAGGATTTCATTAATTCAGCCAAGCGGATGAAGATACCAGTAGGGCCGGGAAGAGGAAGCGCAGCTGGGAGTCTGGTTGCATATTCACTTGGTATCACCAATATTGAACCTTTGACTTACAACCTTCTCTTTGAAAGGTTTCTTAATCCTGCAAGAAAAACAATGCCCGATATTGACGTTGATTTTGCCGATGATCAACGGGGTGAAGTAATTGATTATGTTAGAGAGAAGTATGGCAACGAATGCGTTTGCCAGATTATTACTTTTAACAGATTATCATCAAAAGCAGTAATAAGGGATGTTGCCAGAGTTCTTGGTATCCCCATTGCAACAGTAAATAAGATCACAAAGTTCATACCGTCAAAGTTCGGAAAGGTTTATTCAATTGACGATGCTTTAAAAGAAGTTCCCGAGTTAAAGTGGGTTAGAGATTCAGACCAGGAAGAAATTAAAAATTTAATCAAGTATGCAAAAGTACTTGAAGGGATGAACAGAAATTCATCGAAGCATGCAGCGGGTGTCGTGATTGCACCAGAGGATGTAAGCAATTTTGTTCCGCTTGCTACCGCATCATCGCAGACTGAATTGGTTACACAATTCAACATGAAACAAATTGAGGACTCCGGTCTTCTTAAGATGGATTTTCTCGGTCTCCGTACATTAACTATTATCCGTGACACACTCCGGTTAGTCAAAAAGAACCATGGCGTTGAAATTGACATTGATGCTATTCCCCTGGATGACGAAAAAACATTTCAGCTATTTGCGAAAGGACAAACCACAGGCATATTTCAGTTTGAATCTGCCCCGATGAGAGAGTACCTTAAAAAGCTTAAGCCGACTTCACTTAGTGACATTTCGGCAATGAATGCTTTGTACCGCCCGGGTCCAATGGATTTTATTGATGATTTTATTGAAAGGAAGTCGGGCACCAAAGAGACAGTTTATCTGCATTCCTCGCTGGAGCCGATATTAAAAGAAACCTATGGTGTTATAGTTTACCAGGAACAGGTAATCCAGATTGCAAATAGAGTCGGAGGAATGAGTCTTGCCGAGGCGGATCTTTTAAGACGAGCGATGGGAAAGAAAGATCTTGTAGCCATGAAACAGCAGCAGGAAAAATTTATTGAAGGCGCCGCCAGTAATGGGATATCAAATAAAATTGCCACTGAAATATTTGAAGCTATAGATAAATTTGCCAACTATGGGTTTAATAAAAGCCACGCTGTAGCATACAGTTATGTTGCTTATCAGACTGCTTACCTGAAAGCTTATTACACACCTGAATTTCTTGCAGCCAACCTAACAAACGAATTCGGCAATAAAAATAAGGTGGCTAATTTCCTTGAAGACTGCCGCAAATTAAAAATTGAAGTACTGCCTCCTGACGTAAATTCTCCTTCAGTTTATTTTGATGTTGATAACGGTCAGATCAGATTCGGCATGTGCGCAATTAAAAATGTGGGAGTTGGCGCAGTTGAAGAGATTGAACGAAGCAGAAAAGCATTGGGTAAGAATTTTAAAAGCCTGTTTGAATTCTGCGCCAATGTAGACACACGCACTGTAAATAAAAGGGTACTTGAAGGTTTAATATATGCCGGTGCATTTGATTCTATTAATAAAAAGAGAGGCGATCTTTTTTCTGCGGTGGAAGAAGCGCTAGAATTTGGAAGCAGGGTACAGAATTCAAATAAATCAGTTGAGAATAGTCTTTTCGGAGAAATGGCTGAAGAAGTAAAAATTCAGGAACCGGTTTTAAGAAGTGTAGAAAAATGGTCTTCGAAGGATTTATTGGCAAAAGAAAGAGAAGTTACGGGTGTATATGTCACAGGTCACCCACTGACAAAATATGAAATTGAGTATAAATCTTTTGCAACAATTCATCTTGGCGAGACAGAAGAGCAGGAAGAAGAAGAAAATGTGCGGGCATGCGGTGTTATAAATGATCTTAAAACCAAGATGGATAAGTCGGGCCGTATGATGGCGTTTTTTACGCTTGATGACTTTTCCGGTTCATGCGAATGCCTGATGTTCTCAAAGACATATGAAAAATTCGGGCAATATATTAAAGAAGAGGAATGCGTATTTATTATCGGCAATACTGAAAGCAGCGGAGACGCCATAAAACTTCAGATAAACGAAGTAATTCCTCTGAAAGATGCTAAAGATAAGTTTACACAGAGCGTTAAACTGTTCTTCGAAAAAGACAAAAACACTCCTGAAAACATTTCCGCATTAAAGAATGTACTGGAAAAGCATAAGGGGAATATTCCGGTTTATCTGCATTTTTTCAATAATGGTTCCAAACCCCGTTTCTTTTTTCTTAAGGAGTTAAGGGTAAAGGTTACAGATGAATTGGTCAAGGATGTAGTAAGAATTCTTGGAGAAGATTCTATCCTATTTGCAAGAAAGTAACAGAGACCACCCCCGCCCTCCTAAGGACCCCTTTGCTATGGAGGAATTGAAAAGAAAGACTTACCCACCTATGACAAGAGCTTATTAACCCATTGTAACAATTTGTATTACTTCTCTCAATTTTGTATTATTTGCCTTCAATTTAATAATAAGGAATATATCTGAAAATGAGGAACCCTGATAATAAAAATTACTGGGCTTTGATACTTGGAGCGTCATCAGGTTTTGGTGAAGCAGCTTCATTAAAATTAGCGGAAGACGGGTATAATATACTTGGTGTCCATCTGGACAGACAGGCGACAATGGCTAATGTTGAGAGAATAACATCACAAATAAAGTCTTTTGGATCAGAAGCTATTTTTTACAACATAAATGCCGCCGATGCTTCCAAAAGAAGCGAAATTATATCTGAGCTTAAATCAAAATCAAATGGCAAACCATTCATTAAGATATTGATGCATACACTTGCATTCGGTACATTAAGAAAATTTGTTCCTGATGCAGGGGAAGAAGGTTTAACTAAAGCACAAATGGAAATGACTTCAGACGTTATGGCACATTCGCTGGTTTACTGGACACAGGACCTGGTTGTAAATAAACTGATAACAAAAAAGGCACGCATTTTTGCAATGACGAGTTCCGGAGGTCATGCGGCAATACCATATTACGGAGCAGTATCCGCGGCTAAAGCAGCATTGGAATCTCATGTAAGGCAGTTAGCTTTGGAATTGGGAGCTTTTGATATTTCGGTTAATGCCATAATGGCGGGCGTTACAGATACTCCTGCATTAAGAAAAATTCCGGGAAGCATTCCGATGCTGGAAGTGGCAAAAAGAAAAAATCCGCACGGCAGACACACAACTCCCACAGATGTAGCCAGGATTATTTCACTTCTCTGCAGCGAAGGCGGAGAGTGGATATCAGGCGGTATTATTCACGCAGACGGAGGTGAAGATATTGTGAGCTATGTGGGGCAGGGCGGAGATTTAGTTTAACATATAATTATATATTAAAGGATTATTAATGAAACCTATAACAATAACAGACGATAATTTTGAAGTTGAAGTAATGCAGTCGGATAAACCGGTACTGATAGATTTCTGGGCAACATGGTGCGGCCCTTGCAGAATGATAGCGCCTATAGTGGAAGAACTGGCCGGCGAATATGACCAGAAGGCAAAAATTGGTAAAGTTGATGTTGATGAGAATCAGCAGATAGCAATCAAGTTCGGGGTGCGGAGTATCCCGACTATTCTAATATTTAAGGATGGAAAGATAAAGGAAACAATTATAGGCGCTGTTCCGAAGTCTCAGATCGTATCAAAGCTTAACGCGGCTTTTAATTGAAATTTATTGATCATATCAAATGTCCGGGATCAAGTGTGAATTGTTTTTGATTTAAATTATTGATAGTCATATCCATAATTTATGATCTATATCGTTAGGAATTGAATCGTCTCTTGACATTTGGCTCTAGATTTGATTTGTTATTATTATTAATTTATTAGCATAAATACTTGACAAAAATGAACACATGTAGTATTTTGCTTTTTAATAGGAAAGATTTTTATAAATTTTTCTAGTTGTTATAAATTTACTCATAAGTTAAGGAGATCATATGAAAAAATTTACTATTCTTCTTTTATTACTTTTGATACCTGTATTGGTATCTGCTCAACATGCAAAGAAGAGCGTTGTTCAGAAAATGCGTGTTGCAGTAAATGACCCCGTTAATGTAGTGAAAACTAAAATTAATCCTTTCAAGACAATGGCAGATGGAAACTATGTCGTCGTTGACACAATGTCAAACGGTTATGGCCCTGCCAGTGGAAATTTAAATCCTCTTGCATTTGACCCATATTCAGGAGTACTTTGTTTTGTACACCGTGGATATGCTGGTTATGCTGCAGGTTCAGGACAGTTATGGTATAATATCAGTACAGATTATGGCGTAACATGGTCAAGAGTTGCAGGAGGCGTTAATACATCTAACCCACAGATAACAGGACGTTATCCAAGTATGGCTATTTCTAATGCTGCAAAAGGTCCGATTGATCAGACTATTGCATTCTTTTCATGGCCTGAATTAATCGGCGGAGCTTTCGGCGGTATAGGTTATGGTGCTGATCAGCCGGCTGGCGCAGGTACAGAAGCTGCTTTCCTAGATCAGGGCACACCTAATTTATATAGTTCAGCTTCACCTTCATGGGCTAGTGATAAATCAGCCGATATGTTCTGGGTTGGAAGCTATGGTCAATCACCTTATGGAATTGACGTATGGACAACACCTGATTTTGGAACAATTAATAAATATTCACCACCACAATGGAGTGATTCAGCTTTAGGAAGTTCAGGAGATGTTGAATTAGGCGGCGAATCATGGCAGGGCGTTCAATATTTTGGTGTTATGTCTGGTTTTAGTTCTTTCACAAATCCTAATCCAATAACCTTACCTGGTTATAGTAAATCCACAGATAATGGCGCTACCTGGAGTAATTTCAAAGTTTGTGATTGGAGACAAATTCCTAAATTAGCTAATTATGATGTATTATTGCTTTCAGGTGCCGGTTATCTTCAGGGTGACATGCATGTTGATAAAAATAGTCATCCTCATCTTGTTGTTACAATTTGCGATACTACAGTTAATTCTACGACATATTCAAAAGTTGCTATAGTTGATCTATTTGAAACAGCTACAGGATGGGATGCCACAGTTATAGCTGATGATATCGATACTTCATCAACAGCGGCATGGCAAAATGGATCCGGAATGGGACTTGGTCAAATGGGAACTTGCGATTACCTGGCATTTGATACAACCAGGAATATAATGGCTGCACAGTATATCAATACTGGAAAAAGCGGTTATGCTGATGTATACTTAAAATATAAAAAATTAGGTGACACTGCATGGTCAGCTGCTATGAATTTAACTAATTCAGACAGTACTGATAATTCACAGACACAGTTTGCTCCTTTCCTTAGAACAGTTGTAAATGGAAATTCAGTTCAATGCACAGCATTCAGTATGTATGGATATCAGGCTGGTGTTGAAAGCCCAACAGTTAATCCTGCAGCAGCAGCAATTGCATATGTTGGAGCTGAAACATTCACAGTTTCTCTTACAGGTGTTAACGATAAAATTGATGTAAATTCATTTGCATTATCACAGAATTATCCTAATCCATTCAACCCAAGCACAATGGTTAATTATTCATTACCACAGAAGAGCAATGTATCTTTGAAGGTTTATGATATATTGGGAAGAGAAGTTGCAAGTTTAGTAAATGCAACACAGGAAGCTGGAAATCATTCTGTTAGTTTCAATGCTTCAAAATTAGCTTCCGGTTTATATATATATACATTGAAAGCTGGAAACAACGTTTCGTCAAAGAAAATGATGTTATTGAAGTAATTCTGATCTGATTTTTCAATGAAGCGGGTGGAAGCTTTGAAAAAAGTGTTCCCCCGCTTTTTTGAATTATAATAATAAAGTTTGTAAGTTACTTACATAGTTAGATAGTTAGTTAGTACAAAATATAAATCTTGGTGGAGAAGAGATGAAAAATTTGGTTACCAATCTTTTATTGGCAGCACTCCTTATTATGTCCTCCCCTTTATTCGGCCAGAGCGGTGTCGGAAAATTAAGCGGAAAAATTATTGATGCAGCAACGAAAGAACCCCTAATAGGAGCCAACGTTGTTGTGGTTAATAGTAATTTGGGTGCAGCTACAAACGTGAACGGAGAATATTTTATATTAAATGTTCCTCCCGGTACATATACGGTAAAAGTCAGTTATGTCGGTTATTCGCCTAAGCAGGTAAGCGACGTAAGAGTTGTAGGTGGTATCACCTTCGAACTCAATGTTGAGTTATCAACAGGATTAGAACTCAATGTTGTTGAAATTACCGGTAAGAAATTCTTTGAAGAAAAATCAACAAATACAACAAAAGTATTTGATGCCAATGAAATAGATAAACTCCCGGTTAAAGGCGTTGAACAATTAGCCAGTCTTCAGTCAGGTGTTGTTATGTCTGACGGAAGCGGCGGAGTTTCAGGTAATGCTACCATAAATGTAAGAGGCGGCCGCGGCGGCGAAGTTTTATATATCGTTGATGGTGTTCCTCAAAACGATATTTATACGGGTGAAAACTTTGCTCAGGTAAGTAATGCTGCAATTGAACAGATCTCATTCCAAATAGGAGGATATGAGGCTAAATACGGACAGGCTCAGTCAGGTATTATTAACGTTACTACCAAAACCGGTGATCCATTTTATTCTTTTTATATAGATGGACTAACTTCCGCACTTACAGATAAATATGGATATAATTTGTATACCATGAATCTGAGCGGACCTATCATTCCCGGCGTAAAAGACCATACATTTTTCCTTTCTGCTGAACGCGGTTGGGATTTAGATGGTGATCCTCATGCAATAGGCGTTTCATTTAATTCTGATGTAGTTAAATCAAGCGATGTTTTGCCAAATAATAATGCCGATGTATGGAGATTTTCAGGAAAAACCAATTCAAATTTTGGTGATTTTAATGTTCGGCTTGGCGCGAATATTAATTTAAGCGATTCCAGAACTTTTTCACTTGCTTATGCTAAGAATAATTCAGAACACAATGCAATTACGAAAACGGGGAATTACTCATTTAGCGGTAAAATATCTGAAAATATTTCAACCAATTCATTCTGGAATCTTAATTTAGGGTATAAATTTTTTAAGACTGAAACCGGAGACGGTGTTTGGTTTAATAACCTTTACGCATACGGCGACAGCGCTTTAAATGCAGCACACGGTGCATTGACATGGCAAAATGGCCAATACGTTCCAGGGTTGCCTGGCAACGGCGAAAGGCAGACTATGGATCAGTACGGTATTTTCTATTCAGCTGGAAGAACATACGGTACCTATTCAAAAAATCAAAATCAGACATTAAATATGGATGCTGATTTTACATCACAGGTTGATAACCATTTGATAGAATTAGGCGGCGGCGTTAACTATAATATTCTCAGGAATTTTGCAGTTGCTCCTTCCGGTCTTGCGGCAGATAACCTTAAAGGTTTTTCTCCTCAGGCACAATTCTATTCACTGCAGCCGGCTGTATTCGGATATGATATAACCGGAAGCCACACTACTTCAAGTGATGGATATTCTACTCAATTATTACAGGATAGTTCAACAAGAAGCATACAAACCAGCTTTGCTCCAAGAAAACCTGTTATTGCATATGTTTATATGCAGGATAGATTTGAGTTGAATGATATAGTTCTAAATTTTGGTTTAAGAGCTGATTATTTTGATTCACAAAGTAAGGAAGTATCCAATCCTTCTTTACCGTTTGTTTCTGTTCCTTTAACGACAGATCCTAGCGGTTATCAAATTGTAATGAAAAACAAAAAGCCGGAATTCTATTTATCCCCACGTATAGGATTAGGATTCCCTATAACCTCAACAACAGTATTCCATGCCCAATACGGCAAGTTTATTCAGGAACCACCTTTGGACCTGATGTATTATACACCATGGAACGTAGCTGCGTTGGAAAATCCTTCAAATGCACAGGCTACAGTTATTGTTGGTAATCTGAATAGTGAAGTTACTACCCAGTATGAAATCGGATTCAGACATGTTTTGGGCGATATTGCTGCTCTTAACATTACCGCATTTTATAAAAATACCGAAGGGTTGTTAAACACAGCTCCTGTATTTTATCAGATATTAGCAGGCCAGACTCAGTTGACATATTTTACATATACCAACACTGATTTTGGTACAAATAAAGGTATTGCTATATCTCTTGATATTACACGGTTAAGTTTCTTTGATATATCATTGAATTATACATATGCACTTGCAGAAGGAACCGGATCATCTACAAGTTCATCTTATGTTTCTGCTTTCAGAAATCTTGGAAGTGAAATTCCAAAAGTTATTGCTCCTCTTGATTTCGATCAGAGACACACAGGAACTATAAACCTTGGTTTAGATATTCCAAAGGGACAGTTTGGGATATTAGAAATGCTTGATGCAAATGTTCTGGTTTCATTTAACAGCGGCCGTCCTTATACACCATTGTTAATTCAGCATATACTTGCGACCGGAGATGCAACTCAATATGGAGATACTAAAGGATATGTGAATTCATCATATGGACCTGGTAACTTCAGAGTAGATTTAAAATTAGAGAAATCATTTGAATTAATTAATAACCTTGCAATTACTCCTTATGTTTGGGTAGAAAACCTGTTTAACGCCATTAACGCAGTTAATGTTTACAGATCAACAGGCGATCCTTATACAACGGGATGGTTAACCACAAAAGAAGGTCAGGCAGCAATTTCTGGTCCTGGTGGAAATATGATTGCAGCAGATTATACTTCACTTGAAAGGGATCCATCTAATTTTGGTATTCCTAGACTAATTAGGTTAGGATTAAAATTAAATTTCTCTAATATTTCTTTATAGAGAGGGAAAAAGGTATTGAAAATGAAAAAAAATAGTTTGATTAAGTTAATGGTTTTGATAATTGTGGCTGCAGTTACAACTGCATTCACAGTTGCAGACCAAAATGGAAAGGGGACAACTTCTGCCAGAAAGACACAATTGGTAGCGGGCGATTCTTACGATATGTTTGTTAACAATATCGATATGCCCATGGAAAGAAACGGAATTATGGCGGATGTATTAATTCCCGGCGCTGTAGGCGGAATTGCCGGCGGCAAGCTGCAGGGTAAAATCTTCCTTTATTCCGGTGGATTTTATATGTCAGGCACTACGCACGGAAATATCTGGGCAAATGGCATGTTGTCAGCATCAAGAATTACTGACTTTGTACCCGGCGGATATGATACACCAGAATTTCCGGATCGTGGTATACGTGATTCCAGAGCCCAGATATATGTGGTAAAATCAACAGACCCTGACTTCGGTCAGAGCTGGCAGGATTGGAAAACCGCAGTTGATCTTGGCGCTGATTTTTACGACGGAGATCATGACGGTAAATATAATCCTGTTGATAAAAACGGAAACGGTAAATGGGATCCTACAGAAGATCGTCCTGATATTTTAGGAGACGTTACAGCATGGTGTGTTATCTCAGATCAGCAGCCATCTGCACTCAGAACCTTTAATGAAGTAAATCCTCAGGGTATTGAAATAAGAGAAACCGTATTTGCATTTAACTCAAAAGGTAAAGCAGGCAACACAATATTTGTAAGGTACAAAATTGTAAATACCGGCCAGGTTGCAGATACTTTAGATAATGTATATTTCAGCGTTGGTGCGGATGCCGATGTCGGCGATAATGGAGCTGAAGATTTAGTAGGATGTGATACAACCTTAAATGCAGGTTATACATATCATACAGCTAATTCAGTTAAATGGGGTTCAACTCCTCCATGTTTTATGATCGACTTTTTCCAGGGACCTAAATCATATATACCTGGTGTAACATTTACAGATGTCGATAGCGATGGCGTTTATACTCCGGGTGTTGATATTGCAATTGATACTGCTACTGATGTACGCGGTAGAAATTTAGGCATCCAAAAAATTCCCGGTGCAAAGAACCTTGGACTTTCATCATTTTTCCAATATTATAATGGAATTGATCCAGCAAACAGCCAACAGTTAAGGTATTATACTCTTGGAGAGGATCAAAACGGAAGTAAAATTAATCCATGTACATGGACTCAGGGTTCAGTTCAGGGCGGCGTAACATGCGGTCTTGTTGATCCTTATTTTATGTATTCAGGCGATCCTGTTAACAGCATTGGCTGGATTAACATTACACCCAGAGATCAAAGACAAATATCAAGTACAGGTCCTTTTAAGTTGATCAGCAAAACATTAGCTTCAGGTAAAAGATACAATGACACTGTAACAATAGTTGCTGCTTATGTTGTTGGACAAGGTACTTCCGGATTAAATAGCGTAACTGTTTGTAAAGATAATGATGTTACTGCACAGAAAATATTTGATGCAAATTTCCCGTCATTACCTCCTCCACCTGCTGTAGATTATACAGCAAAAACAGGTGATGGATTTATTGACTTAAGCTGGCCTACATCAAAGAATATTTTATATAGAGCCACTGACAGCATATTCCAGATAAGCAGAAATGTTCACGGCTTTTATATAACTCAATATTATACTAACGCTCAGGCTCCGACAAATAATAATCAGCCAAATTCGCAGGTTATAGCCCGTTATGATCTTAGAGATTCTATCGGAGATATATATTACAAAGTAGCGAATGGCGGTATAGACCTTAGAATGCCACAGGCTCCAACAGCAAACAAATTAGATTCTATGTTTGTTGCAAGCCCTGATTCTGGCCGTATTTTATTCCATATTAAAAACGATTATTCAAGCGGCGATCCTTTAATAAAAGGACATGAATATTACTATTCTATAACAGAATATACCGTAAATAATTGGGCTGTTGTTAATAAAGTAAAAGGTTACTATGGACCAGGCGCAATTACAGCACCCGGACCTGGTGATTATTATGATCCAACAGGAAATGCTGTTGAAGAATTTGAATCAGGTTTAATAACGGTGACCATGGGAACAGATGAATATCAGCCTTCTTCCCTAAGTGTACCTGCACTCAAATCTACCGGACCTTCAAGCGGTTCAATAAAATATTTGATTGCTGATAAAACTAAATTAACAGGCAACAAGTATAAAGTTGATTTCTTCACAGATACCAATCCACTTGATGGAATTTATAATCCTTATTGGACACTAACAAATGTCAGTACCAATACAGTCCTGATTGATTCATCAAGAGTTTATAACTTTGATACTTTGAATTATTCAGGTCATATATATGATGGATTTGTACCCAGAGTTCAGCCGCTTACGCCGACAATTGGTACTCCATACTATGTAAGAAACAATACAATAATTGCTGATACAGATGCCTGGTATAATCCACTTTCCAATTCTTCTACGGCTCCTCCATCAAAACCGGAAGGTGTCTATTATCCTGGTAAAGATATTCCACAGAGTGGACCTTTCACAGCAATTTCTACAAGCAGTAATGTAATTGAAACTGCAGATCGCTTAAGAAAAGTTGAAATAAGATTTGGAGCACCGAATAGTGGTAAAGCCTACAGATATTTGAATGGTTTCCAGGGCGCTTCAATTCTGAATCAGAAAAATTCAAATATATATGCTCAGGGTATAACCGCTGCCGATACAACTCCAATAGGAGCTGTTCGCAGAGGTACTGTTGGAAATTGGGATACTCTCCACAGCCATGCAAATGGATTTGTTGATGTTCCTTTTACAGCATGGGTTGTAGATACAGCTACCGGAGATCAAAGACAACTTTCAGTCGGTTTCTTTGAAAGAAGAGCAAATCTTGGAACCGTAACGGCATTCGGAGGAAATCCGGATGGAGTATGGGATCCATTAGATTCAGTATATAAAACTTTTGAAGTAATCCTGGTATTTGACGATACCTACGATCCTACCGGCAAGCAAGTTGAATACACTGGTGATTCGACAAAATGGGCAGACCCTGTGAAAGGATTTGCATTGAATCCGAATATAGCAACTGCCAAACAGATAGCAATTGCGAAATCACCTTGGTTTAATACCTTATATATTGTTGCTTTGGATAAGTACAAAGGCAGATTCTTTAAATCAGGTGATAAATTTGTAATTCCCGTAGATACATATCCATATACTTCTGCGGATGAGTTTCAATTTACAACAAATGCAGGCGGTGTATTAAGCGCTGCAGATAAAAAATCTTTATTTGAAAAAGTTAATGTGTATCCAAATCCCTTATATGGTTATAATCCTCAGACCAGTTATCAACAGAATACTCCGGATGAACCATGGGTAACTTTCTCAAATTTACCTCAAGATGTAACAATTAATATCTTTACATTATCAGGAACCAGGTTAAGGACATTGAGTACTAAGGATAAAACTTCTCCAACAAGTCCTTTTCTAAAGTGGGATCTGAAAAATGAAGCCGGGTTAAGAGCAGCTTCAGGTATGTATTTAGCAATTGTCTCTTGCCCAGGTTATGGTGATAAAGTTCTTAAGTTCGCTATCATTATGCCGCAAAAGCAAATTAAGAGTTATTAATTTTTATTCGCGGCAGCGCGAAGCTGCCGCTTTATAAATTGAAAAAATTAGGAGTTTTAAAATGAGAAAGTTTTTTACCTTTATACTGATTGTTTGGTCGGTATTAGTCTACGCAGGAGATGCTTCCAGGAAAGGAACAACCGGTGCAGACGAATTACTTATTCCTGTCGGCGCCCGTGGGATTGCCACAGGAGGAGCATTCCTGTCCAATTATACAGGACTGGAATCTATTTATTATAATCCCGCAGGATTCAGTCAAACCAAGGGAACAGAAGCTATGTTTAGTTTCACTTCCTACCTGGCTGGCATAAATATTAATTATTTTGCCATTGGAAGCAACCTTGGTGATCTTGGTTCATTAGCACTAAGTGTTAAAACTTTGAATTTCGGTGATATACCTGTTACTACAGTTGATGCACCGGATGGTAATGGATCCACTTATTCACCTGGATATCTTACAGCCGGCGTTACCTATGCTAAAGTAATTACTGACAGAGTTAGTGTCGGAATAAATGCAAAAGTAATAAGTGAATCTATAGCTGACGTTTCAGCAACCGGATTTGCTCTTGATTTCGGAGTTCAGTATAGATTTCCAAGCAACCTTTCTATAGGTGCAGCTGTAAAGAATATCGGAACAAATATGTCATTCAAAGGTGGCAGTCTTCAGACAATCACTGGATTGGCAGATGGTGCAAACGGTGGTCCCTCAGCAAATTACAATGTTCCGACAGAAGAATTCCAGATACCAAGTTATTTTGAATTAAGCACTGCTTATAACTATGATATTAATGAAGAAAATAATTTTATGGTTGGTGCGACATTCAGAAATAATAATGTAACTGAAGATGAAATGAAAGTTGGATTAGAGTACGGCTTTAGGAATTTATTCTTTCTAAGAGGCGGTTATAGCTCAAGTATTCAGAGTTCTACCGGCGCTGTTTCAAATATAAATAATGGTTATACTTTCGGTGCAGGTATAAATTATAGTTTCTCTGAAGGTTACCATTTCGTACTTGATTATGCTTTCCAGCAGGTTAGAGAATTCCCTAATCCTAATCATACTTTTACTATCAAAATAAATATGGATTAAAAAAGTATCTTTTTTTTATATAGGGCGTCTAATTACCTTAGACGCCTTTTTAATTTAATGTAAGTTAGTCTATGAAATATTTGTTGTTTTTAATATTATTCGTATTCTCTTTCAATTATTCATTTTCTCAAACTAGTATTCCCATATTTGAATTTGATTATGCTCAGTTTGGATATGATTCGGTTTCAAACTACCTGGAAATTTATTATTCATTCAATCAGGACAGACTAACTCAGACTTCAAAAGATAATATTAAATATCTTGAGGGTGTTCTAAATGTAACAGTGTCCGATTCTGTATCCGGGAAAATAATACTAGACAGGCAATGGAAGATAAGTCATCCTATAAAAGATTCAATTGACCAGAATAATAAGAACCTTGTAGGTGTTTTAGATTTTAAATTACCATTTGGTAAATACAAACTTATTGTCAGCGGAGGGAATAATAAAAAGGAAACGCTTAAATATTACAATGAATATTTTTCTGCACAAAGGTATTTTGATTCATCATTAACAATTAGCGACATCCAGCTGGCTTCAAATATTATTGAAGATGCGCAGGATAAAAATTCATTATTTTATAAGAATGGCCTTGAAGTAATTCCAGCACCAACTATAGTCTTTGGCATGAGCAAGCCTGTTGTCTTTTATTATTCTGAACTTTATAATCTTGACAAAGCAGCAAAAAATCATTATCTAAAAGTTTATCATGTTGTCTATAACAGTAAGGGTCAAATGGTCTGGCGCAAAATTAAACAATTGCCGTTGGGATATCCTTCAGATGTTGAAATTGGATCGGTGACAATAAATAAATTTCCAACTGACTCTTATAACCTTGTTGTTTCTGTTATTGACAGCGTTGGAAATTATGGTGTGTCAACTTCGAAGAAATTTTATGTATTCAACCCTTCAGTAGCACCTGTAAAAGATACCTTATCTAATGTAAATCTGGCCGCACTAAGCAGCCAGTTCGGAGCAATGTCTGAAGAAGAACTAGATGATCTTTGGGAGAAATCAAGATATACTGCAACTCCCCAGGAAGTAAAACGATATCCTAAAAAGGCCGGTCTTGACGCAAAAAGACAATTTATGTTTGACTTTTGGAAGAACAGGGACAAAATATCGAAGACATCGGGGGAGGATACATTCCGGGAATATTTAGGAAGGGTTGAAACAAGCAATTCGCGGTTCGGGAGTGCCAGCAAAATTGGATGGAAAACAGACCGTGGAAGAGTGTTTATTCTTTATGGTGAACCAAGCGAAATTGAAAGGTTTCCAAACCAGATGGATTCAAAACCATATGAAATCTGGCATTATAATGAACTCGAAGGCGGAGTGATATTCGTATTTGCGGATCTATCTGGATTCTCAGATTATATGTTAATCCATTCTACCAAACGGGGCGAATTACAGGATGATAACTGGCAGCAGAGAATTTCACAGTTTTAACTAATTGCATCCCGCAAATTAATAGTGATTTTTTATGTGTCATTTTAATACATGTCTTTGTAACTTTACCTCCTAATAAATTCTTTATCTGATGCAAGATAGAATAGAATATTTTCTTTGGGTTTCATTAAGTCATTTAGTCAGACTTTTAGGTTTGAATATTTCCCGCAAAGTGGCTTTCCTCATTACCATACTATTTTATTTTTTTATTCCCATAAGAAAATCAACAGTAAAAGACAACCTTGTAAAAGCATTTCCATCTTATAGTAAAAAAAAGATTAATAAAATAGCGTTCAATAGCTATAAGAGTTTTATGATAACTTTTATGGAAATATTATATCTTCCGTCTATAAAAAAATCCCAGGTGGAAGCAGCTGTAAAATTTACTAATCTTTCTTATATCAGAGACCAATATAATGAAGGGAATGGGGCTATAATGCTCGGTGCACATTTCGGAAACTGGGAATATATGGCTATGTCCGGCGCTATTCAGGCAGGAATCCCATTCTCTGTTATAGTTAAGCCGCAAAGGAATACTCTGGTATCAGATTGGCTTGACAGTTTAAGGATTAAATTCGGGAATAAAATTGTTCCTTTAGGTATATCTGTCAGGCAGATTTATAAAGAACTTAAAGATAAAAACATAGTTGCTTTGGTTGCAGATCAAAGAGGCCCGGAGGATGCCATAAGAATAAACTTCATGGGAAGGATGGCATCTGTTTATCCCGGACCGGCAATTCTTGCTCTTAAAACGGGAGCTCCTATAGTATTTGGCGTTGCCGTGAGACAGCCGGATTATAGTTACAAAACTGAACTTGAAATAATAAGCAAAGAAAATCTGCCTGAAGATGAAGAATTAAAAATTATAGAATTAAGTCAAAGACACACTGCCGCTCTTGAAAAATATATTCATAAGTATCCGGAACAGTGGTTGTGGATGCATAAAAGATGGAAATATTGAATAATAGTAAAGATAAAATTTTAGTCATTCAAACTGCCTTTCCCGGGGATGCAATACTAAGTCTTCCGATGATACAGAAATTGAGTGAAATGAACAGGGATTCAGTTATTGATGTTATGTGTACGCCTGTTACAAAAGATATATTTCAACTGGCACCTTACATAAATGATTTATTAGTAATAGATAAAAAAGGAAAACACAAATCAATATTCGGTTTCATTGGTTTCTCCAGGATGCTAAGGAAAAGTGGTTATAACAGGATATATTCGCCGCACAGGTCTTTCCGAACAGCGTTTATGGTATTACAGAGCGGAACGAGAGAAACATATGGCTTTTCTAATTCTTCCTTATTCCATGTTTATAAGTACCTTACGGAATATAAGAAAGAACATCATGAAGTGCAGAGAGGATTTGATCTGATTGGGTACGACTATAAAGATGAAGGCTGGAAAATACTTCCTGAAATAAAAATTCCGCCAGTTACTGAGCAGAAAATATCTTCTTTTTTGAAAGATAATATTGGCGACTCGAATTTTGCAGTAATTGCACCTGGAAGTATATGGGAAACTAAGAAATATCCCTTGGAACATTTCAAGGAAGTAATAAAATATTTAATTTTACTTAATCTTAAAGTTGTGATAATCGGCGGAAAGGAAGATGAAGAAACAGGTAATTTACTGGCCAATGAATATTGCGGAAATGTGATATCGGCTGCAGGAAAATTTTCTTTTGGCGAGTCAATTACTTTGTTAAAACAAGCCGAGATATTGATTTGCAACGACAGTGCACCCACACATATGGGTTTATGTGTTGATATTCCTGTGTTGACCTTGTATTGTTCTACAATTCCGGAATTTGGATTTTATCCCTACAGCAGTAAAAGCAGGTGGGTAAGCATTAGTGATCTTGATTGCAAACCATGCGGGATTCATGGTTATAGCAAATGCCCTTTGAAACATTTTTTATGTGGAAATAAATTAGCACCAGAAATGGTAATTTCGGTTATTAAGGAAATTCTGAATGTTAAAAACTGATAATGTGATAAATATTGACGATGATTTTGATAAAGCAATAGAGGAAGCGGGCAAAATATATTTTAGCGGAGGGGTTTTTATTTATCCCACAGATACTATTTATGGATTCGGAGCTAATCCGTTTAATGAAGAAGCAGTAAAAAAAGTTTCAGATATTAAAGACAGAGAATCCGGTAAAATGTATATACTTCTTATCAGGGGAATAGAAGACCTGTTGAAATATGTGGATTTGAAATCGGAAAAGCATATGGATTTTCTTATTTCCATATGGCCAAACCCAGTGTCTGTAATTTTGAATCTTAATAAAAAAACGCAGCAATTATTGAACAGGGAAAACACCGCTTTCAGAATTCCTAATCATAGATTTTGTCTTCGACTATTATCTGAAATAAAGATGCCTCTGATTTCAACCAGTGTGAATAGGAGCAACCAGACGCCCTTAGTTGAGTATAGCCAAATAGCAAATGAGTTTGCTTCTGAAGTGGATGCGGTCTTTTATACCGATAAAAAATCATATATTGAATCTTCTACGATTATTGACCTTAGCGGTTTAAAACCCCAACTTGTAAGAGAAGGTAAAATAAAATTTGATGAGCTAATGGCAAAATATGAAGCTTAATAAAGCCAATATTAAAAAATTTTATGAGACCAGGAGATTTTCTTTATTGATTATCCCCGATAGTCCCGATAAAAAAACTAAGACCAGAAGTTTCAGTAACTGGGAAATTCTTATACTGCTGTTTTGTTATTCAATTGTTATTGCAGTTGGCGGGGCAATTGTGGTTAATCTTACTCCGTTAAAAAGCCTTTTACCAACTCAACAAACCATATATAATAAAATGGAATTGAAGACAATTAATGAGTTAAATCAAAGAATTATCCATTTGAACAGTGAGTTAAATAAAATACAGGGTAATAATGAAAAGTTGAAAAATGCACTGGAATTAGGGGACTCAACATTATTTCCAAAGAAAAACTCATCCCCCAAAAAGACTGGCGGTTCTATTCTGGCCGTATTCCGTGATTTTATTGAGAAAATCCAGAATTCTCAGGAACATGATATATTTTTTATTCGACCAGTTACCGGATTCCTAAGCCGGAATTTTGCCCCGGAAAAAGGTCATATGGGGGTAGATTTTGTGGTAAAAACCGGTACACCGGTATATGCAACTGCCAATGGATTTGTTATATTTGCTGATTATACTGTGAAAGATGGTTATATGATGATTTTATCTCATCCAGGTAATTTTATTTCTGTGTACAAACATTGTTCATCATTAGTAAAAAAGGTGAGAGAAAATGTTATTCAAGGAGAGCTGATCGCTTTAAGCGGTAATACGGGAGAAATAACGACAGGTTCCCATCTTCATTTTGAAATATGGAATAATGGGAAACCTATTGATCCGATTACAATTTTAATTAATAATAAGGAGTAATAATTGAAAGTGAAAAATTCAGGTGTTGGAAAAGACGAGGTAACAATAATTAGCGCTGGAGTACTTATTGAAGGTAAGATTACCAGCAATGGCAACATCAGGGTTGATGGCGCAGTTAACGGCAACGTATTTGCTGACGGAAATATAACTGTAGGTGAAAACGGTGAAGTAAACGGTGAAATTACCGGTGAAGTTGTGGCTCTTGGAGGAAAGGTAATAGGATCAGTTACGGCAAAAGATAAATTAACTTTGGAATCAAAATCTTATCTAAAAGGGGATATTGTAACTAAAATCCTTGTAATAGACGCGGGTGCTGTATTTGATGGCAGAAGTCAGATGAATTCGGAATCTGTGCCGGCTCAATTGCCGTTTGAATCTAAAAATGGCTAAAAGTGATAATAAAGATGAGGATTTAAATTCCAGTTCCAATATTTACCGGGATATAGGTCCTTACCTTGGAACCGGTGTACAGTTGGCTGTAACCGTGGTGGTTATGGTATTCATAGGCCGTTGGCTGGATAATCTTACTGGAAAAAGTCCTCTTTTTATACTCATTTTTTCCTTTCTGGGTGCAGGAGCCGGTCTATACAATTTTATTAAAACAGTAATTTATTTGGGCAATAAAAAGGATAAATGAGTCTGTTAAATAATTTTTTCCTTAAAATAACTTTTTTTACATGTTTCATTTTAGCCGGTATCCTGTTACTTTATTGGTTTGACAGAATTTCATTTGATATAATGAAGTCATTTTTCCTTGCGGGATTTATAACCTATTTAAATTTTGCCCTGGGATTCGCGTCAATAACATTCGGAATCGGGAAATCAGCCAATGTATTCCTTGTTTCTGTTTTTGGCGGAATGGTTTTACGGTTGTTTATGATGTTGATAATGGTCTTTATTTCCCTTAAATTCTTGGATATAAGGGTAGGGGTTTTTATATTTGTGATTCTATTTTTTTATATAGTTTACATGATTATCGAAATTTTCTACCTTTTAATGAAAAAAGGTAATATTTAGAATTACAATATGATAGTTGCTGCAGTAGCCGATACATTGAAAAACGACAGCGGATGGATTCTTCATCACGTCATGGATAGCAAAACATTAGATTTTGCCCCATTTGGCGTCATACGTATACCTCAATTCCCATTGATATTTGGGATTGACATGACTCCTACGAAGCATGTAATCTTTATGTGGATATCTGCAATTGCATTAATTATTACAATGACTGCAGTAGCCAAGAGTTACAGAAAATCTCTTATACCCCAAAAATTTTCTGGTTTCTTTGAAGTAATGATAGTTTTCGTGAGGGATGAAATTGCAAAACTTACAATTGGCAAAGGTTATGAGAAATTTGTTCCATACCTATTGACAGTTTTTTTCTTCATCCTTTTTGGTAATTTTCTTGGACTAATACCATATTCTGCAACATTCACGAGTAATATTGCAGTTACTGCTACTTTGGCTGTATTTACATTTATAATGACGCAATTTGGCGGTATCAGGAGCAATGGATTATTCAAATTTATTAAGGGGCTCGTACCACACGGAATTCCCGGATGGTTATTACCTTTGATGATAATAGTTGAGTTTCTTGGATTACTGACTAAACCTTTTGCATTGGCAATTCGTCTTTTTGCAAACATGACGGCAGGTCATATAGTAATACTCGCGCTTATCGGACTGATCTTTTTTATGAAGACAATATTTGTTGCACCGGTTTCGATTGGATTTGCTCTTTTTATTTATTTGCTTGAAATACTTGTTTCATTGATTCAGGCATACATTTTTACAATGCTGTCCTCTTTATTCATAGGGATGGCAGTTCATCAGGAACATTGATTCTTTTACATTTATAAAATTATTTAAGGAGATATAAATGAATTTTGCACATTTAGCAGCAGGAATAGGAGCTGGATTAGTCGTTATAGGCGGTGGTCTGGGAATTGGTAAACTTGCAAGTTCAGCAATGGAAGCCAGCGGCAGACAGCCGGAAGCAGCCGGTGCTATTAGGACTTCAATGATTATTGCAGCTGGTCTTATAGAGGGTATCACCCTTTTTGGATTGGTTATCTGTATCCTGCTTGCATTAAAAGCTTAATCATCTGGAGCTTAAAACACTCCTTTATCTCTAAACTATAAGGATATTAAATTGTTTGCTAGTTTGATATATGGTATTCTGGCTTTTGAAGCTGAACCAAGCGGTAGTCTGCTTGATGTTAATCCCGGTTTAATCGTCTGGACTACTATTACTTTTATAGCTTTAATATTAATTCTTAAAAAGGTTGCATGGAAACCTATCCTTGCGGCACTTGACCAAAGAGAAGGGGCTATACGAGAGGCTCTTGAAAAAGCTGAGAAAGCTAAAGAAGAAGCTCAGAAAGTTCTTGAGCAGAATCAAGCCAATCTCAATAAAGCAGAAGAAGAATCGAGAAAAATAATTGAACAAAGCCGTTCATTTGCCGAAAAACTTAAAGAACAAATGATCAATGAAACAAAAGACCAGGCAAAGAAACTTCTTGAAGATGCATCTGCAGAAATTGAGAGAAAGAAAGATGCAGCATTTAATGAACTTAAGAACCAGGTGGCGGAAATAGCCATAAATGCAGCAGAAAAGATCCTAAAAGAAAATCTTAATTCTGAAAATCAGAAAAAAATAGTTGATAGATATATCGGGGAAATTACAAAGAACTGATTATGACTGATCACAAAGTTTCATTAAGATACGCTACTTCACTGCTCGATTCATCAATCGAGAGGAAGAATCTGGATACAGTTATAAAAGATATGGAATTTGTTTTTTCAATACTTCACCGGGAAAAAGAGCTTGCGATAGCCCTGAAAAGTCCGGTGATAAAGCCTAAAACGAAATCTTCAATACTGAGCGATATATTTCAGACCAGAATTTCTGAAGAAACGATGAATTTTATTCTGTTCGTTGTTAATAAAAACAGAGAGGATCTGCTTTTGAATATTTCCAAGAAATTTCTTGAACTTAAGGACGAATATCTTGGAATACTAAACATAGAAATTTCTGCTCCTTATGATTTTTCAGATGATCAGAAAGAACTAATAAAAAAGAAATTTGAAAATACCTTCAATAAAATCATTCTAATGACTTTTGTAATTAATAAAGATTTAATTGGAGGTTTCGTTGCTAAAGTTACCGATACAATGTATGATGCTTCAGTAAAGCATCAACTTGAATTGTTAAGAAAACAGTTCCTTCATGGAAATGTTTCATTAAATTAATTGAATTTTTAAAGGAAGAAAAATGGCTGAAGTCAGACCGGACGAAATATCTGCAATATTAAGGAAACAGCTGTCTGGATTTGAAAATGAGATGGATGTTTATGATGTCGGTACTGTCCTACAGGTAGGCGATGGTATTGCTCGAGTCTATGGTTTAAGTAAAGTAATGGCCAGTGAGCTAGTAGAATTTCCTAACGATGTTTTCGGAATGGTATTAAATCTTGATGAAGACAGTGTCGGCTGCGTTCTTTTTGGAGAATCAACCCTTGTTAAAGAAGGGGATATGGTTAAAAGGACCAAAAGAGTTGCTTCAATGCCTGTTGGTGAAGCTATGCTCGGAAGGGTTATTACACCATTAGGAAAACCAATAGATGGAAAAGGAGATATTCAAACAGAGAAATATTCTCCGATCGAAAGAAAGGCTTTAGGAGTTGTACAAAGACAACCTGTAAAAGAAGCTCTTCAAACTGGAATTACTGCAATAGATGCGATGATTCCGATTGGAAGAGGTCAAAGAGAATTAATAATCGGAGACCGCCAAACAGGTAAAACTGCAATTGCGATTGATACTATTATTAATCAGAAAACAACGCATACTGCTGAAGCAAAGAGCCTGGGAATAAATCCGGTTTTTTGTATATATGTTGCTATTGGTCAAAAGAGTTCTACGGTTGCGCAGGTAGTTGCAAAATTACAGGAATCCGGCGCGATGGAATATACAACAGTAATTGCAGCCACTGCATCCGATCCTGCACCGCTTCAGTTTATTGCACCTTATTCAGGCGCTACTTTAGGTGAATATTTCCGAGATAGCGGAAGGCATGCTCTTGTCATTTATGATGACCTTTCAAAACAGGCAGCAGCATATCGTGAACTATCATTATTATTACGAAGACCTCCAGGACGTGAAGCATATCCCGGAGACGTATTTTATCTCCATTCAAGATTGCTTGAGAGAGCTTCAAAATTAAGCGATGAATTGGGCGGCGGAAGTTTAACGGCTCTTCCTATTATTGAAACTCAACAGGGAGATGTTTCTGCTTACATTCCTACTAATGTAATATCTATTACTGATGGACAGATTTACCTATTAGGGAGTTTGTTCAATGCTGGTATTAGACCCGCAATTGATGTTGGTATATCCGTCTCACGTGTAGGCGGTAATGCACAGATTAAAGCCATGAGAAAAGTTGCCGGAACACTTAAACTGGATCTTGCGCAATACAGGGAACTTGAATCATTTGCAAAATTTGGATCTGATCTTGATAAATCTACCCAGAGGACACTTGCAAAAGGAGCCCGTCTTGTAGAATTGCTTAAACAGGGTCAATATGCCCCTGCGCCAATTGAAAAACAAGTAGTCAGTATTTACCTGGGTACAAACGGCTATCTCGATTCAATCGATATATCTGATGTTAAAAGATTTGAAAAAGAAGTTCTGGAGTATATTGAAGTAAAATACAATAGTATTTTTGAGACAATCAAAAAAGAAAAACAAATCAGCGATGAAACTAATGCAGCAATTAAAAAAGCAGCTGATGAATTTCTGTCTGTTTTCAAGAAAAACGCTTAATCTATAAATGGCAACATTACGGGATATAAAGAGCAGGATTAAGGGTGTTAAAAGTACCCAGCAGATTACTAAAGCTATGAAAATGGTGGCTGCTGCTAAACTACGGCGCGCTCAGGAATCTGTTGTGAATGCCCGTCCATATGCACGGAAAATTTCAGAATTGATTAGCCGTCTGGTTACCGACGAAGATATAGCAAATAATCCTTTTATTGCTGCCCGTAATGTCAGTAATATTTTTTTTGTTATTGTAACAGCTGATAGAGGCCTGTGTGGGGCATTTAATAATAATATACTGAAGGAAGGTACCCGTCAACTGGAATCAATTTCTTCAGATCCAAAAATTACTCCGCATATTTATTGCGTCGGCAGAAAGTGTTACGAATATTTTAATAAAACAGATTATCATATTGCCGGTTATTCAACCGGAATTTATTCTCCGTTAAAATATGAGAGTGCAATAAATATATCTGAAGATATTATTAAGGAATATTTATTGACGAATTATGATAAGGTCGTTTTTATATACAATGAGTTTAAATCTATAATTCAGCAGAGAATTGTAGTTGAACAGTTTCTGCCAATTCCGGTTCAAATTGATTCTGCGGACAAAAAAAATATAGATTACATATTTGAGCCCGGGCAGAAAGAAATACTAAATTATTTACTTCCTAAATATTTTAAGGCACAAATGTGGCGGACTCTCCTGGAATCTTATGCTGCTGAATTAGGCGCAAGAATGACAGCGATGGATAATGCCACCACAAATGCCAAAGAGCTGATAAGAATTCTCCAGTTAACCTATAACAAAGAAAGACAGGCAGCTATTACAAAAGAAATCCTTGAGATTGTCTCAGGCGCAAATGCACAGCAAGAAGGTTAATTATAAATTGATTATTATGACCAGGTAATGTAAATATGTTCGAAGATCTGTCAAATAAATTAGAAACTGCCCTTAAGAAGGTCAGGGGTCAGGGAAGACTGACCGAGAAAAATATTGCGGATACACTTAGGGAAATCCGTCGTGTTCTTCTTGATGCTGATGTTAATTATAAAGTTGCAAAAGAATTTATTGAACAAGTTACTGTTAAAGCACTAGGCAAGGAAGTATTAAATTCTATTTCTCCCGGCCAGTTAATTACAAAAATCATTTATGATGAATTAACCGCCCTTCTGGGGGGTGATCATTGTGAAATAAAGATTAATGGATCCGGAATCACTACTATTCTTGTGGTAGGATTGCAGGGCTCTGGAAAAACAACTTTCTGCGGAAAGCTGTCCAGGAAACTGAAAGACAATAATCGAAAAATACTATTAATTGCAGCGGACGTTTACAGACCTGCAGCCATTGACCAATTGAAAAATCTTGGCTCACTAATAAATGTCCCGGTTTTCTCAATTACAGAACCGGATGCAATAAAAACTGTAAAACTGGGACTTGATTACGCAAAAGATAATGGTTTCAATACTGTTATTATAGATACTGCAGGACGGCTTCATGTTGATGAAGAAATGATGAATGAAGTCGCCAAAATTAAGGAAATTGTTAATCCTACCGAATCCTTATTTGTAGTGGATTCTATGACGGGACAGGATGCCGTAAATTCAGCTAAAATCTTTAATGAAAGAGTGAATTATGACGGAATTGTGCTCACAAAGCTTGATGGTGATTCCAGGGGCGGTGCGGCACTATCAATAAGGTCAGTTGTAGGAAAACCGATTAAATTCATAAGTAATGGTGAAAAACTCGATTCCTTAGAGATTTTTCATCCTGACCGGCTGGCCTCAAGAATATTGGGGAAAGGTGATATAATATCACTGGTTGAGAAGGCACAGGAGAACTTTGATGAGCTTGAAGCCGGAAAACTTGAAGAGAAGTTAAGGAAAAATAAATTTGATTTTGAAGATTTTCTTAAGCAAATTAAAGCAATTAAGAAAATGGGTTCTTTATCTTCGCTGCTAGGGATGATTCCCGGGCTAGGTTCTCAGATAAAGAATGCTCAAATAGACGAAAACGCCCTGGTTAAAGTTGAGGCTATAATAAACTCTATGACAGTTCAGGAAAGGACTTCACCCAAAATTCTAAACGGAAACAGACGTAAAAGGATTGCCAGGGGAAGTGGAACTACCATTCAGGATGTTAACCGCCTCATCAAACAATTTGGGGAAATGCAGAAAATGATGAGCCGCTTAAGCCAGAAGGGTATTGGCAGCTCGATGTTAAACAATATGAAATTTAATTGAAAATAGTGATAAATTTCAGGAGGTTCAAATAATTTGGCAGTAAAGTTAAGATTAAGGAGAATTGGGAAGAAAAAGCAGCCTATTTATAAGGTTGTTGCAGCTGATTCCAGATCTCCACGTGACGGTAAATTTCTCGAGTCTATTGGACTGTATAATCCTTTGACTAATCCTCACACATTGGATATAAAAGAAGACAGAGCATTATACTGGCTCGAAGTCGGTGCGCAGCCTACTGATACCGTCGCAAGTCTTTTAAGACAGAAAGGAATAACCCTTAAATTAGAATTAAAGAAGAAGGGACTTTCCGAGGAAAAAATCGGTGAAGAACTTGAGAAGTGGTCAAAATTAAAAGAAGCTAAAGCCAAGACAGTAGTGGCGGCTAAAGCTAAAAAGAGCGAAGTCCCTAAAGAAAAGCCTGTTGAAGAAAAAAATATAGATACAGCAGAAGTAACGGGCGCTGCTTCTGAAGAGAACGCTCCTCAATAATTAAACTGCATTGCAGTTAGTCGTTCTTCTGTACATTATTAATAAAGTGCCCATGCTTAATGGAGGCTTCTTTCTATGAAAGAATTCGTTGAGTTCATCGCAAAACATCTGGTAGATGATCCGGATGGAATAATTGTCGAGGAAAAAACCCCAGAGGAAAGCAAAATAGTTATTTTATTAAAAGTGCAGCAAGGTGACATTGGCAAAGTTATCGGCAAAAAAGGTAAAACTGCCAAGGCCATGAGAACGCTACTTACTGCAGTATCTGCCAAGGAAGGAAAGAAATCTGTTCTCGATATTGTTTTACAGTAAAATATTGTGAGTGAATTTTATCTGATTGCTACTATTGTCTCGGCATTCGGTAAAAAAGGTGCTGTGAAAATAACATCTCATTCTGATTTCCCTGATAGGTTTTTGGATCTTTCTGAAGTCTATATTGATTTCTTTAACAACAAAAAATTGTTCTTTGTAGAAAATGTTGAACAGCATAACAATAATTTTACAATAAAATTTAGAAATTTCGATTCTGATAAAGATGTCGGAATACTTTTAGGTAAAGATATTTTTGTGGATGAGGAACATCTGGTAAAGCTTCCAGCTGACCATTTTTATATTCATGACCTTGTAGGAAGCCGTGTTGTAAGAAATGAAATGGAAATTGGTGTGATTAAAGATGTTCTGAAATATCCCGCAAATGACATTTATGTGGTTATTGACAGTACCGGTAAAGAAATTTTAATTCCTGCTATTCTGGACTATATAGATAACTTTGATTCTGTGAATAAAATATTAAAGCTGAAGCCGGGAGAGGAATTATATGACGATGATGAGAATTGATATTATTACAGCGGTTCCCGACTTACTGGTAAGCCCATTGCAAACCAGTATTATCAAAAGATCACAGGATAAAGGGAAAGTAAGCATATTTATCCATAATCTGAGAGATTATGCTTACGATAAACATAAACAGATTGATGATAAACCGTTTGGCGGAGGCGCCGGAATGGTGCTTAAACCAGAACCGTTCTTTTTATGTATTGAAAAACTTTTAGAGCAAAGAAGTTACGACCATATTATTTTTACAACTCCTAAGGGTAAAATATTTACTCAGCAGGAGGCAAATAAACTTTCTTTGTCAGGTAACCTGATGTTTATAACTGGTCATTATAAAGAGATTGATGACCGTGTAAGAGAAAGGTTCGCAACAGATGAAATATCTATTGGTAATTTTGTCCTGACCGGTGGTGAACTACCTGCTCTGCTTGTAATTGATGCTATTGTCCGGTTAATACCGGGAGTGCTTAATGATAGTGAATCAGCCCTTGATGATTCTTTCCAGGATGGAGATTTGGTATCAGCACCTTATTATACCAGACCGGCGGAATACATGGGTATGAAAGTCCCTGACGTACTTCTTTCAGGGAATGAGAAAGAAATTAAGAAGTGGAAGGAAGAACAGTCGAAAGTATTGACTGATAAATGGAGAAATTATAATAATTATCGGAGTTAGAAATGATCGATATAGATAACATATTACCAGAGCAGATTAAAACTGATTTACCTAAAATAAGTTCAGGTGATCATATTAAAGTTCATGTACGGGTAATTGAAGGCGACAAAGAAAGAATTCAGCCTTTTGAAGGTGATGTAATAAGTATTCGCGGAAACGGAGTAAACAAAACTTTTACCGTTAGAAAAGTATCCAGCGGTGTTGGAGTTGAAAGGATATTCCCTGTTAATTCACCTAAGATTGCTAAAATAGAACTTCTCAAACAAGGAAATGTTAGAAGAGCTAAATTGTTCTATCTTAGAGAACTTTCAGGAAAAGCTGCCCGTATTAAAACAAAGTAATTTAATTCGATTAATTAAATTAATTCAAATTAAAGTTTAGCGTCCCCCAGGGCGCTTTTCTTTTATATTTGAGGAAAATCAACTTATGAAAATAATAGCTCCAAATAATTTCTTCACACGGTTATTCTTTTACTTTGCTCCTAAAGGTATGGTTGATGATATTCAGTATCTTCCCTCTTCACTTATTACCCAGGAACTAAAAAAAACAGTTAATTCAGTTGCATTTATTCCGACGATGGATTTAATTCAGAATAAAGATCTCTTTGTATCAAAGCTTTTCGGGTTATCATTTGAAGGAAGCTTGAGTAATTCATACATCTATTATACTGGAAAGAATAAAGACATACCCGAAATTACTCTTTCAGGGGATGTATCATCCTGCGAGGCAATACTTACCAAGATCCTCTATAAAGAATTATACGAAGAAGAAGTAAAGATTAAGCTTGCCATTAGTCCTGATGGAAAACCGGAAGGAAGAGTAATATTAACCGGAGACAATAACTTTGCCAATGATAATTTCGTTAATGGGATTAGTTACGCGGAGGAAATCGGTGAACTAATTAACTTGCCGTATGTAAATTATGTAATTGCTTCAAAAGACTCTGAATTAATCAGTCAGTTTAACACTCTGGCAGAATCATTTATTAATGAGTTTACTGAAAAATCTGAAGAAGCTGTGAAAGCAGTATTACCAGCAAATATTCAGGAATATGTAATTGCAAACCTACCTTCTTTGATTTTTATGTTTGATGAGTTGGATCTGGAAGGAGTTGAGCAGATTTTAAGACTGCCTTATTTCCATGGTATTATTAATGAAATAGTAGAACTTAATTTGGTATAACGAAGATTTTTCAATTCGCTAAGATTGAAAATCAGGGAGCACCCTTTAAAAAAATCCCCGCAAAAGCGGGGATTAATGATTGAATATTTCCTAAAGTAAAATTAATTATATAGCAACGTGAGAAATACTGAGTACATCCTGATTCACCCTCATTTCAGAAAGCATTTCATTTGAAACCTGAGATTTCAGTCTCATTGTGCAGCAGGCAGCTATGCCGCCATCAAAGATCACATTTTCAATTTCTTCAATGTTAATATTACCCCTGCGGATAATTTCCATAATGGCAGCGAGCACTCCGGGTTTGTCATAATGCTTAACAACAAGCTGAAATTTAGCATCAGTTATTTTTGCTCTGTTAACCCAATGCGCAATAACGCCGCTTGAAATAAAATCTTTAATAATGCGGACAGTCTCAGCGGCAACAGCATTTTGCGCTTGTTCAGTTGAAGCTCCGATATGATGAGTAACATAAATATTAGGTGAAGACTGAAGCTTTGATTTAACTTCTCCTGCCTTTCCTTCCGGTTCTCCTTTGAACACATCCATTGCTGCGCGGATGTTTTTCTCCTGAATAGCTTCAAGTAGAGCATCTTCATCAACGATGTCCGGTCTTGATGTGTTAATAAGTAAAGCTCCTTTTTTCATGTACCCGAACATCTGTTTATTGAAAAGTCCTTTGGTCTGCGGAGTAGAAGGGAGGTGTATTGAAATTATATCCGCAATTGGTAGAACTTCTTCCATTTCAGAGAAATCTTTAACCTTTTCTCCTTCAATTCTTGAAATATCCTTTGCGTATACATTCATTCCGAATGAGATGGCTCTTTTTGCTACTTCCTTACCAATATTCCCATAACCAACTAATGCAAGTGTCTTACCGAATAGACCTTCAGCTTTTGAGTATTCACCTTTGTTCCAAACTCCTTTTCTGAAATCCGCAACATTATCCGGGATTCTTCTGTCTAAAGAAATAATTAACCCCATTGCAAGTTCAGCCACCGCAATTGAATTCATTCCGGGGCAGTTGGCAACATAGACACCTTTTTGGTTGGCAGAAGCAATATTAATATTATTGACTCCAGCACCTGCTCTGATAATCAGATTAAGGTGTTCACTTTTCATTATTGTATCTGCATTTACAACAGTTGAACGGACAACAAGTATATCAACTTCTTTAGCTGCTTCAGGTAAATCGTTTTCGCCAAGTTTAGGGGAATAAATAACTTCCAGATCAGCATCTTTCATTTGCTGAATATATAAATCCGGAAATTTGTCTGCTACTAGTACTTTAACTTTCATGGTTTATCCTTCTGTTATTATCAGATAATAGTCGATTTAATTTATAATTTCTGCCAGTAATGTTTTTTTACTTAAGCATGGGGATGTTAACACCCATTTCTTTTGCGTTCTCAATTGCTTTTTCATATCCTGCATCAGCATGTCTCATGATTCCCATACCTGGATCATAAGTAAGGACTCTGATTAAACGTTCCTCGGCTTCTTTTGTACCATCTGCAACTACAACCATTCCGGCATGTATTGATTTACCAATACCCACACCACCGCCATGGTGAACAGAAACCCAGCTAGCTCCACCGCATGCATTCAGAAGTGCATTCAGAATCGGCCAGTCGGCAATTGCATCACTTCCATCTTTCATTCCTTCCGTTTCCCTATTGGGTGAAGCCACAGAACCGCAGTCAAGATGATCTCTTCCGATTACAATCGGAGCGCTAATTTTTTTAGAAGCTACAAGATCATTGAATATTTTACCCATCTTTGCTCTTTCTTCATAACCAAGCCAGCAGATTCTGGATGGAAGTCCCTGAAAATGAACCTTCTTTTGTGCCATATTGATCCAATTGCACAATGCTTTATTCTCTGGGAAAGCATCCTTTATAGCAGTATCGGTTACATAAATATCTTCAGGATTACCTGATAAAGCTACCCATCTGAATGGACCTTTACCGTCGCAGAATAAAGGACGGATAAATTCAGGAACAAAGCCCGGAATATCAAAAGCATTCAAAAGTCCATTTTCTTTTGCTTCACCGCGTATGTTGTTTCCATAATCAAATGTAACTGCTCCCATCTTTTGCAGGTCAAGCATAGCTTGTACATGTGCTACAATAGTTTTCTTAGCTTTTATAATATATTCTTTAGGGTTAGCGTCTCTTAAAACAATAGCTTCCTTATAACTCATACCCATTGGAACATATCCGTTCAATGTATCATGCGCTGATGTCTGATCAGTCAAAATATCAGGGATAATATTTCTTTTTCGCAGTTCAGGAAGTATTTCTCCGGCATTGCCTAAAATACCAACAGAAAGAGCTTCTTTCTTTTCCTTGGCATTCAGTACAAGCTTTAGGGCCTCATCAAGATTATCGGTATAACGGTCAAGATATCCGGTTTCAATTCTTTTCTTTAACCGGTCAATATTAATTTCGATACCCAGGAATGCTGCTCCATTCATAGTAGCGGCCAGAGGCTGAGCGCCTCCCATACCGCCAAGCCCGGCAGTTACAACTAATTTTCCTTCGAGGGAACTGTTAAAATATTTTTTACCGCACTCAGCGAATGTTTCATAAGTTCCTTGAAGTATCCCCTGGGTGCCAATATAGATCCAACTTCCGGCAGTCATCTGTCCATACATTGTAAGTCCTAATGCCTCTAACCTCCTGAATTCATCCCAATTCGCCCAGTCAGGAACCAGCATAGAATTTGAAATCAGAACCCTAGGAGCATTAGTATGTGTTTTGAATATACCTACAGGTTTTCCTGACTGTACTAATAAAGTTTCGTCATCCTGAAGGCTGCGGAGCGAATCAACAATAGCATAATAACAATCCCAATTTCTTGCTGCTTTTCCTTTACCACCATAGACAACTAACTCGGCAGGATTTTCAGCAACATCGGGATCGAGATTATTCATAAGCATTCTAAGTGCTGCTTCCTGAATCCAACCTTTGCAGGTCATATCCAGTCCGCGTGGAGATCGGATTTCTCTTTTTTCACCAGAAAGGATCATAATTAACCCTTAAAATGATTTTCTAAAAGAAGCTCATATTGTTTAAGCATCGACTTATAAAGCCATTTCTTAAATATCCAGGCTTTTGCCATTTGTTTCTGCAAAAACTTTACGTTGTTCTCAATCTGGAATTTAAGCCGCGTTCTTTCATCCTTTGTTAACTTTACAGGTGAATCACCGGAATTAATTTTATCAAGAATTGAACTGAAAGCTTTGGATTCAGCAAAAAATTTGCTGTCACCTTCAATCTGTTTTAAGGTTTGTTTCAGAAACGTTGAAACAAGTCTTGTTTCATTTTTTTCGAATTCGAAATTATAATTTGTGAACAGTTTCTTCATAGTTTTCTTTATATGATTGAAATGAGAATAATTTGTCTTTAATTACCTGATAACCTGGTTTTATTACATCATAGATATAATGAAGCCTTTCTTTATAAGGGATAAACGCTGATTTCATTGAATTTATAGTGATCTTTTCAAAATCCTCAAGATTCAGGTTAAAATGTTCAATTGCAGTAAGGAATTCTTTAGTCATAGTAGTGTCACTCATTAATCTGTCGTCAGTATTGATAGTGACTCTGAACTTTTCTTTAAAGAGAATACCGAAAGGATGGTTTTCAATTCTGTCAACTGCACCAGTATGAACATTACTAAGAAGGCAAATTTCCAAAGGAATTCTTTTATCGAGTATATATTGTGCAAGATCTCCAAATTTAACTACATTGCCATCTTTATCTAATGTAAAATCCTCTTTTAGATGAGTAGCATGCCCGATTCTATGAGCGCCGCACCACTGAATTGCCTGCCAGATCGACTCTTTACCGAATGCTTCGCCAGCATGAATAGTAATATTGAAATTAGCTCGTTGTATAAACTGGAAAGCTTCAATGTGCTTTTTAGGGGGGTAACCGCCTTCTTCACCGGCAAGATCAAAACCAACAACACCCTGATCACGGAAATCGATGGCAAGTTCTGCTATTTCCAATGTGTTTTTCATATTACGCATTCCGCATAATATTAGTCCATAACCAACACCGAAATCCCTTTTCCCTTTATCAAGTCCTTCAAGAACAGCATTTACGACATCTTCATTATATAAACCATTAGAGGTATGAAAAACCGGAGCAAATCTTGTTTCCACATAGCAAACACCGTCTTTTTTCATATCTTCAATCATTTCATAGGCTATTCTGGTTAGAGCTTCTTTTGTCTGCATAACTCCGCAGGTATGCTCAAACCCTTGTAAATATTCTACAAGGTTTCCTTTGTTAGCACCTCTGTGGAACCATTCAGCCAATTCGCCAGCATCACTGGTGGGAAGTTTGTTATATTTCATGTCCTTAGCTAATTCAATGATTGTTTGTGCTCTAAGACCACCATCAAGATGATCATGAAGAAGGACTTTGGGGGCCGATCGGATGATTTGTTCAGTAGTCAAAATTACCTCTTTTTGTTTGTAAAAATATTGCTTTATGCAGGCAAAATCAATTAAAGTAATTAGCTTATGTAGATAAATGCAGCACTTTAACAGATTATTCATTAGTTTTTTGATAATTTCTTGTCTAAACAACGCTTGTTTACTCCTAAACGATCTGTTCTTTCAAATATTTAGGCCTTCAAAAAAGAGTATATCTGCTGGCATTTGGTCTTATGTAAAATCAGGCTATAATGGGAAGAGTTTTGATTATATTTCTTGACTATCCTTCGTTAAAGCCTTAATTTTAAATGTTTTTTTTAGATAAATGGAGAGTTAGAATGCAAAGTTCAAAAATATTATTTATTACACTACTATTTCTTGGTATTCTGTTTACCGGATTTGAATGTGCTTCAACTGAATTGACTAGCGCAAGGTTGTATATTTCCCAAAAGAATTACGCTAAGGCTGAAGAAGTTCTGAAAAAAGAAGTTGAGAAGAATCCTAAAAGCGACGAAGGCTGGTTCCTTCTTGGCGGACTGAATGGAGAGAAAGGCGATTTTACTACAGCAGTTGAAGATTATAATAAATCACTGGCGATAAGTAATAAATATCAAAAGGATATAACAAACCAGAGATATAGTTACTGGGTAGCGCAGTTTAAAGCTGGTGATACTTATTATAAAAGAGCCATAGGAACAAAAGATCCCGACACAGTAAAAACAAATCTTAATAAAGCAGTACTTTCACTTCAAAACGCTATTGCAATTCTACCGGATTCCGGTGGAGTTTCAAATCCATATAAGTATTTAGCATTTTGTTTTTTTGCTCTCAAGCAAACGGATAGTGCTATTGCACCTCTTCAGAAGTTAGCTGATATCGGTAAAGTGCCTGATGGATTTATTTATTTAGGCAAGATCTATTACGATAAAGGTATTGAAGCCAAAGCTGATTACCAGAAAAATAAAGTTGCTCAGGACAGCTTAAATTCTCAGGCATATTTTGATCAATCTATCTCTATTCTTGAGAAGGGCAGAGTTAAATTTCCAAATGAAACTGAAATCCTTAAAACTTTATCAGCATCATATGTTGCTGCAAACAAAGTCAGCACTGCTATTGATGTATTTAGATCATTATCGGAATCTGATCCTATAAAAGAAAATTTTTATAACTATGGTGTGGTTCTTATGGGCGCAGATAAGTATGAAGAATCAATAGTCCAGTTTAAAAAAGCCATTGATAAAGACCCCAATTATAAAAATGCTATATTCAATCTGGCAGTTTCATATGTAAAATGGGGTGCAGATATAAAGAAAGCTATTGATGAAAAAGGAGAGAAGAGCGAAGTATATAAGGATAAATTCCGCGAAGCTATTCCTTATCTGGAAAAATTGACTAAGATGGATTCAAAAGATGTTACATCATGGGATTTATTGGGTAAGGTATACGCAAATACGGATAATCAGGCAAAAGCAAAAGATGCATTTGATAGAGTAGATCAGTTAAGAAAAGGTAATTAAATTTTAATGAGCCAAAATCAACCGCCGCAAGGCCAGCAAATAAATATTGAATTGGGTGAAAAGGAAGCAGAAGGAATTTATTCCAATCTTGCCATAATAACTCATTCACCGGCAGAATTTATAATCGATTTTACGAGAATAGTTCCCGGAGTACCTAAAGCTAAAGTTTTATCCCGGATAATAACTACACCACAACACGCAAAAATGCTGATGAAAGCTTTAAAGGAAAATATTGAAAAGTATGAATCAAGGTTTGGTGAAATAAGAGTGGACGCTCCGCCTAATCAACATTTTGGCTTTGTTCCTCCTGTTAATAACGACGAAAAACCGAACTAGTCTTTTTTTAATATCTTAATCAAGATTCAGTTGAAAGTAAATCCTACATAATTGTAGGATTTACTTTTTTATTTTAGTGGATTTTTTCGATAATTAATGGTATAATAATTCTGTTAATTAAGCAGGTCTAAGCCCCTGCCCAAAATAAAACATAGTCTCTGATTTTCGTTTATTATTAATATCATAAAGGATAGACTTATGAAAAAAATGTTTTACATTTTGTTCCTTTTGTTTATTAGTTCTTCCTTTCTTAGTTTACACGCCCAACATAATATTTCTATAAGACTTGGTGTCAACTGCAGTAGTGGTATTGTATATGGCCCTTCAACAGATATAACTGAAGGAACTCTATACACGGTAGGTGACTGGACAATACCCTCTGCCTATGCTTCAATCCAACCCATCTATGATGCAATAAAGGGAAGCACATTTCAACTTGAAAGCGGTGCGTTAACAGAAGATATTCAGATAGACTGGATCCTTTATAATATGAGCTGTACCAATGGGACATACCTTCCGGACGGTTCACTTACAGAGGTTGTATTTAATGGTTACTTTCTAGTTAAGCATCAGGTGTCAGGAGTTTGGACTCCACAGGAACCATATGCTTTCAATAATAATAAATCTGCAATCCTTAGCATACAAAATACTTCAGCATTTCAATCTTTAATTGGTAATGTTTTAACCGGTGGTGCATTGCAGTTAGCCTTTTCATATTATGCAAAGTCTACTAATACATTTACCTATTCTGGGCTAACATATACTCCGCCATCTCCAATTGATGATCCTAATGGATTCTGGGTCCTGAGGGCAGCTCATTTTTCAAATATTGTAGGAGGTAATAAAAACCAGATTACTGGTGTAAATGATATTGTAAATTCTGTACCGACAGAATTCGGACTTAAACAGAATTATCCAAATCCTTTTAACCCTTCAACTTTAATTGAATATTCGATTCCCGAAAAATCATATGTGGAATTGAATGTTTATAATATTTTGGGAGTTAAAGTTGCCAATCTTGTTAAATCTTCAAAGGAAGCGGGAATTTATAAAGTTGAATTTAACGGTTCAGAATTAAGTTCAGGGCTTTATATATATGAATTAAAGACCAATAAGGCTACTATTTCACGGAAGATGTTGTTACTTAAGTAAATGAATATTTATGCTGCTGATAATATCAGCAGCTATTGTACTAATTATATAATTTTTATTCAGTGAGGCCCTATGAACAAAATTCTTTTAAATCAATATATTTATGCAATTCTGATAGCAGTAATTATTCAGGGGTGTGTATCACTTCCCTCTGACGTTGTAATGCCGCAATGGAACACTGATCTAAATGTTCCTTTTGCTACTAAAAGTTATACACTCAATGATATTATCGGATCCCAAAATTATATAAGTATTAGTTCAGCTCAGGACAGTGTATATTTAATAAACAGTGACCAATACAGCCAGTCAATAGGTGTTGGAGCATTTATTAAATTAAATACTGTAGGAACTGTAAATGTACCTGACATGGCAACTAACGGTTCGGTAGTTGAATTTACTGTTCCATTTCCGGATAATGCTACAATAGATTCTGCAAAATTTTCCTCAGGGACTCTAAAAATAACAGGTCATAATAAATCAGCAACTACAGTTGCCCATATTTCAATTAGTTTTCCTGGAATTGTTTTATCTAATGGTAAGCAGGCTGTGTTGACGGTAAATGTTCGTACCAATTCTGACTCGACTGCTTCTATCGATCTTACCGGCGCTACTTATAAGGCACCATCAACGCAGTTTTTCCCCGGCTTTGATATGCAGGCTTCTGCAAGTGGAGCCCCGAATCAAGTTTCTATGGATGCATATACTTCTGATTTCGTGTTTTCTTCAATAACCGGATATCTTCCTAAAAGATCTTTAGGCACACAAAACAATAAATTTTCCTTAAATCTTGGAGATGCCTCCAAGTACAGAGGAAAAGTTAATCTTAAACAAGCTACTCTGACTCTGCAGGGCAAATACAAGTCATCTTCTCCTAAACCGTTTATTGTTGGAGTTAATAATCTTGTAATTCAAGGTATCCGGAATAGCGGCGGGACAATGAATTTATCCTATACTACTCCTTTAGATTCATTCAGATTCGATGCTAACGGTAATTTTACACTTCAAACTCCATACACTGAATCTAACAGTAACATTACAAGTTTTATTACGTTCCTTCCGGATGTAATAAATATTTCTGCAGAATACACAATGAACCCTGATGACAGCCAGGAAGAGAGATCTGCTAATAGCACAGACACTGTATTTTTTACATCTAACTTTTCAACTAAAAGTTATCTAGCAATAAAACAAACATCATTTTTAGATACACTTAAACTTGATATTAGTCAGGACGTAAGAGATCAGATATTGAAAGGACAGGGCGTTGCTGCTACTGCTAATATTCAAAATGGAATACCCCTTACTGCATGGGTCAAGGTAACTTTGACAGATCAAAATTATAAACCTTTATTTGTTGTTACTAGAGACACTATCAATCATGCTGATTCAATAAATTTCAGTGGTGCTGAGGTTGATACTAATACTAATGATGTAAAGACTCCCAGATCCTCAATGACTACAATTAATCTGGATTCGGCTCAAATTAATCAACTCGCCAAATATGCCCATTATGCCTTGGTCTCTGTTACGGTAAATACATCTGGAAAAGATGATACTACCGCTGTTTATATAAAATCAAAGGACCTGATAACGCTCAATGTATTTGGCCATGTTAGTTACAGAATTAAGGGAGGCAAATAATGGAAAAGACAATTTATACACTCGCTCTTATTTTAAGTCTCTCCTTCTGCGCTTTTGCTCAATTCGGATCTGTGGGTATAGTTGATGCAAAAAGTATGAGCCTTGGAAAAACATATAATGCTAATACTGATGGTATATATTCAATCGGTATAAACCCTGCAAATATGATGTTCTCACCTTCATCTCACTTTGAATTCACTACCGTTTTACCTTTACCGGCTGTGAGTATGAAAGTTGGTGATAATTTTATGAGTTTTGACGACTTTAATTATTTCTTTGGCGGCGACGGTACTAAAGATGCCAACGGTAATGCAAATGGAAGAGTATTAACTGCTGCCGATAAGCAAAGGTTATTTAATCTTTTCAGCAATTCAGGAAACGTTTTTATGAATGCTTCCATAACGCCTTTTGCTGCTATGTATAAATCGAATCCTTCTGTCGGTGCTTTTGCTTTTTCTATGGCTGATTTTATAGGTGGGAGTTTTACTGTGCCTAAAGCATTAATTGATCTTGGGCTAAATGGAAATACTCCCCAGCAGGTCTATTCATTTAATGACGTTGATGCTCAGGGCTGGTGGATCAGAGAATATTCTCTCTCCTATGCCAGGGAGTTACCTGAAATTGACCAAACTATATTTGATAAAATTTCTGTTGGTTTATCACTTAAAATGGTGCAGGGCTTTGCATACTTTGGCGTTGATCATGTAAATACAAGTCTGCAAACAGGAAACGGAAACAACCTGAACATAAAATCTGAGTGGATGATAAAATCAGCTTTCTCATCCGATTTCGGTAAAGTTTATGATTTCGATACTTCAAATGCATCATCAAAAGTTGGTCCTTTCCTGACACCTGCGGGAACAGGATTAGGAATTGATTTTGGTGTTGCTGCAGCTTATGATCAGGTTTGGAGATTCTCTCTTTCTGTTACGGATATAGGAAAAATAAACTGGAACCAGAATACTGCTGAATATTCGGGTAATGGAAATATGACAATAACAGATCTTACTGACAGCACTCAGCGCCAACAACTTCAGGATTCACTTAAAGGGAAAGGACACCTGACCAGCGGATTTACTACTGATCTGCCAACTGCTTTTAGAATGGGTGTTTCTTATAATCTTACTCAATATGTTCCTGGAAGTATTCTCCTGGCTTTAGATTATAATCAGGGATTCAATAATGTTCCGGGCAACAGTAAGATCGGCAGATGGTCCCTCGGCGCTGATTGGGCCCCGCTGGGATGGTTAAATGTTAGAACCGGAATATCTGTCGGAGGTGTTGATGGATTTGGCTGGGCATTAGGTCTGGGCCTTGACACAGGTGTTCTTGAATTTTTCTTCGCAACTTCTGATATGAACCAGGTTGTTTTGGGAAACAGTGCTAAAATGTTTACCGCATCAATTGGTTCCAGGTGGAAGTTCTGATAAATTATTGTCGCATCTTCGGCAGGTTATAACAAGCCGCAGCCAGGAAGATTAAATTTGCAAGCCAGGCAGTAAGGATAGGATTGAGCGCATCATTCTTTCCGAATGCCTGGCTTATTTTCATAAATACCAGGTAAAGAAAAGTAACCAGCATATTTATTCCGATATTAACCGCAACCCCGCCCTTCCTTCTGTTTGCCGATATTGGTAGTCCAAAAAATACTATTATAAAACTAGCCATCGCAAATGCATATCTTGAGTAATATTCAATCAATGTTTCAGTAGGATCAATTCCAGCTAATTGTTGAGTTTTCATGTATTTCTTAAGCTCGGTGAAATTCATTTCTTCAATCTTCTGTTGTTTACTGTCTAATTCTTTGGGCGTAAACCCCAGATAATTTAGCTTAAGCGAATCAAAATAATAGGTATGATCACCGTTTTCGGTGAAATCCCTCTTCACACCGTTTATAGCTACCCAAATATGATGTAATGTATCATAAACCATTCTCTGTGCATCAATCCTTGATTCCATTCTGGTTGGGTCGTCTGATCTGAACTCCTGGATTCCCGTCTTAATGGCCTGGTTTGATGAATTATCAAAAAAAGAAATGTTAATAATCCTGGTGTTTGAATCCTGAAAGAAAATATTATATCCGGCAAAATTTGTCCCACGTTTCAGATATACCATTTCAAGATTTAATTTAGTTTTGTTTGCCATAGGCACAACATATCCTGCAAAGTAAACTGAAAGCATACTCACTAAAAATGAAGTAATTAAAAAGGGAGTCATAAAACGGAACATGCTTATTCCGCCCGCCTTCATGGCTGTAAGTTCACTTAAATTTGATGCCTTGCCGGCTACAAACAACGCGGCAAAGAATACTGATACCGGTGTTATAAGACGGATTATCTCAGGGGCAAATACAATATAATACTGCAATACTATTGTTGCAGGGACCTTCTGATCAATAAATTCATCCAAGTCCTCCATCATATTAATTACAACAAATATCAGAGTAAAAGCAATTATTCCGAATACTATTGTCTGAAGAAACTGTTTAATTAAATATTTATCTATAATTTTCATTGTTCGCTTCTTCTGTATTCTGTCCCATATCGCGTAATTGCTTTGGAATAATCTTCTTAATAAAATCGAATTTAATAATGACTGCTTCCTTAGCCGCTTTTATCATTAAAAGAAATCCTGTAATTCCCAGGACAATATTTGCAGCCCACATTCCCATAAATGGCGAAAGCATATCTCTGTCCGCAAGCTTTTCGCCTACTATCAGGAATGCCCAATAAATAACAACAAAGAAAAGACTTATACTCGCTGCCATTCCGAATCCGCCTTTCTTTACCATCACTCCAAGTGGAGCACCCAACAAAACAAAAATAATACATGCGGCAGGTAAAGCATATTTTTTATATATTTCTACTCTATACCTGTCCATTTCCTTTTGTCTTTCCTCAACCCTCATCCCGTTTGAAATTACAATACTGCGCGTGGTTTTAATTTTATCCAGCGCCCTTGAAAGCACTAAATCCCTGGTAATAACATTTGCAACAGCAGGAATGCTTTTAGAATAATTGGTATCCTTGAAAAAATATTTATTCGTTTCCGTGGACACGGCATTTATCAAGTCATTCTGAATTACTTTCAAACTGTCTACAATATGAATCATAGCTTTGGCGCTTAATTCACGATCCCCGCGGGGACCTCCAGGCGCTGACTGTTGGAACGTAAACTGTTCAGCATCCATTGCTATTCTGTGCTTTTCAAAAACAAGTTTTCTGTAAAGATTCGTTTGCCCTACACCGGATTCATGGATTTCACCATCTTTAAGATCCATTATCATTTTGGTCTGGTCTTTCGAAAAATAAAACTTTCCCTTCCTGGCAGTTACAATATTGGTTTTGTTCGGGTTTGTGTAATCATATATTGTAATGTTATACAGGTCATTTGACTTTTTATCTATCTCTCTTGCAAGTATTGCATAACCGGACACTTCCTGAGAAAAAACTCCCGGTTCAAGTGAAAGTGTCGGTTTCTGCCTCGAAATATCCTGCATTAGAATTTTGGCCTGGTGGTTCGCGTCCGGGAGTACATCATTATTAAATATAAGCAGCAGATATCCGACTATACACCCGCCAATTAAAGGTGCTGCAATCATTTTGTAGAGACTTACCCCTGATGACTTCATAATCGTCACTTCATTATTCTGCGACATGTTTCCGAATGCCATCAGGGTGGCTACCAGCGTTGATATAGGCACTACAAGAACAAGCATCCAGGCAAGGTTGAATGTCACAAGCTCTATTATTATCCAGGTGTCAAGCCCCTTTCCAATTAACCGGTCAGCAAATTTCATCATAAACTGAAGCAAAAATATGAACATCAGGGATATGACAGAAAAGATGAATGGCAGAAAATGATTCTTCAGTATATATTTATATAAAATCATGTATTCAAAATATGAAAAGCAAAAAAGTATAACAAGGAAGTAACATTGTAATTATCTATATATTAATTATTATATTAATGCGTTAAATTATCGTCTTATTTATTTTATCCTGAAAATTACTTCTTTTTATCTATAAATGAATTATCAAAATTTCATGGAGAATAATTTGCTCGAAGTCATTTCGTATATCAAGGAAAACAAGGATAATTACGTAAATGAATTGAAAGACTTTTTACGTATCCCAAGCATTAGTACCCTTCCTCAACATAAAGAAGACATCAATAATGCAGCAAAATTTGTAGCAGACAAATTAAAGTCTGCCGGTATCAGTAGAGTAAATGTTTTCTCAACTGAAGGACATCCTGTTGTTTATGGTGAATGGCTCGGAGCTCCCGGTAAGCCGGTGGTTCTGATCTACGGACATTATGATGTTCAGCCGGCTGACCCAATTGAACTGTGGGATAGCCCTCCATTTGAACCCGTCATAAAAGATGGAAAGATATTTGCTCGCGGCGCAACGGATGACAAAGGGCAGCTTTATATGCATATAAAGAGTGTTGAAGCTTATTTCAAAACTATAGGCAGTTTACCTCTTAATGTTAAATTTTTAATCGAAGGTGAAGAGGAGATTGGAAGTGAGAATCTTGAGAAGTTCATAAATAATAATACCGATCTTCTTAAATGCGATTCTGTCATTATTTCTGATACAGCTTTATATGCAGCCGGAATTCCTACCTTAACTTATGGTCTCCGTGGACTGGCATATATGGAGGTTGAAATAACTGGGCCTTCCCAGGATCTCCATTCAGGTACTTTCGGCGGAGCAGTCGCTAACCCGATTAACATTCTTGCTGATTTAATTTCCAAACTGCATGATAAAAACGGAAAGATTACCATCCCGCATTTTTACTCTAATGTTAAAAAACTGACGAAAAAAGAAAAAGATAATTTCAAAAGACTGAAGTTCTCTGATAAAAACTTCGCCCGCGAAGCTGGCGTAACTGAGCTTTACGGAGAAAAAAAACAGACTACTCTTGAACGTATTTGGGTGAGACCAACTCTGGATTGTAATGGCATATTCGGAGGCTTCACCGGTAAAGGTGCTAAAACAATTATTCCATCAGTCGCTACGGCCAAAATAAGTATGCGCCTTGTTCCGGATCAGGACCCCAAAAAGATTGCAAGAGAGTTTACTAAATACTTCAAAAAACTTGCACCCAAATCGGTTAAAGTTGTTGTTAGAGATCTGCACAGCGCATATCCTGTTATGACACCATTGAATGATAATGCTGCCATTGCTGCTTCAGTTGCAATGGAAAAAGCTTTTGGAAAGAAAACAGTTTATATCCGGGATGGTGGTTCCGTGCCTATCGTTACTGTTTTTGCAAAAAAACTTAAAGCTCCCCCCGTTCTCATGGGATTTGGCTTAAACTCCGAAAACCTGCACTCGCCAAATGAACATTTTGACTTGAATCACTTTCAATTGGGTATAATTAGCAGTGCCTTGTTTTTTGATACATATTCAACTTAGTATGTGCCAAAATGAGGCAAGACTCATTTATAAGAGTGCTTTTACAATTATTAAACGCTATAATTATGCCTTTATTCCGTTATTCAGAGGTTTTATAATAACGGCATAATACTTGTTTTTTATTCACCATTATTATTTCGCGATGGATATAAAAATGAAATATTTATTGTTCCTGTTTACAGTTTTCTCCTTAGCAGTTGGCCTTATTTCCTGCGGTGAGAAAAAAGAGGAAGAAAATAAATCGGCCGAGAGCCAGCAGGTTGAAAATTCCCCTCAAAAAGATCAGGATATTCAACGCTATAATCTGGAAACGAGAAAAAAGAATGCTAAAACACGCACTCCATATGATACAATTGCTGTTATTGAATATGTGCTGAATAATTATCCTGACGGGACATACCTTGTAAGCTTTGATAAAACAGTAACTTATAACGTTCCACAGCCGGCGGTTATTTATTATAACCAGGGAGGTCAATCTTATATCTTTGGAATTATTGCCAGATCAAAACCTGGAGAAAGATTAATTGAATCTAAAAATATCATCGGTTATGACCAGAGTTATGTAGATCTTGATAGTACCAAACTCGGTACCGCGTTCTTTTATCTCTGTTTATTCCAATGTTCTAATGACCAGATATCTACTGTCTGGGAAGCCCCCATTCCTTCCCACGGAGGATTTAACAATTTTTATATGAATAAATGGGAATATAATGGCACTCCTTATGTCGATGTCGATTTTCATTATGCTCAGGGAGTTGGCCATATTGATTATAACTATTTCTTTGTCGATGGCTTAACTTCAAGACCTCACCTCCTTATGACTTATAAGGGGATAAATTTTGAGCGGACTATAGCCAACGTTAATAATGACAAATATCCTGATTATCTTGAGTACCTTTTTGTCGATACCGGCGATAGAATCATCCGCCGGGATCCTGTCCCTTTTATTTGGAGCGTCAAAGACAGTTTGTATGTTAACACACTTAATAAAAAACAAACTCGTCCATATTAAAAAAAATTCATATCTTTGCATATATCTTTCTGCCTGACACACTTTTGGGCAGAAAGATATACTTATCCTATTAAAAGTTATTCTATTTTATTTGTGGTTTTTTCAAACCCTGATTTATAATAATTAATTTATTATCGTATGAACGGAGATTTAATGATATTTTCCTTCACTGAGCCGGAAATAAATTCCCTTTATTACGGAGTTGGTCTGGTTGACCTTTCCTCTGAAGGCATCCTTGAATTAAGAGGAAAAGATGTTCTCGATTTTCTTCACAGAATAACAACTAATTCATTAAAGGATCTCCCAAAAGAGGGAATTTGCAGCACAATCTTTACTTCGGAAAAGGGAAGGGTTATAGATGCATCTTTTATAATGAACTTTGATGAGTACCAGCTGCTTGTTTGCAGTAATGCAAATAAAACAAAATTAAAAAACTGGATTGAAAAATATATTATTGCTGATGACGTTAAAGTTACCGATACTCTGGACAAATATATCCTTCTTCAGCTTTCTGGTCCTCAGGCAGAATCCTTCTTAACCCTTATTTGCGGAAATATTCTTAATAATATTCAACCTGGTCGGTTCAAAGTAATCAATGCTGAAGGAATGCTCTTTTTCGTGGGCAAATTCATTGATCTGAAAGGTAACCCGATGTATTGGATTCTTGCAGATAATTTCATGGGTAAGAAAATGATCTCCTTCATAAATGACATGAAAGGACCATTTGACTTTAATGTCGTTGGAGAAGATGCCTGGAATTCTTACAGAATTGAACAGGGAATCCCTGCTGCTCCTAATGAAATAAATGACCGATTCAATCCTCATGAATTGAATCTGCTTGATATGGTTAGTTTTACTAAAGGATGCTATATCGGTCAGGAAGTAATTACACGGCTCAAAACATATGATAAAGTTCAGAAACAATTGTTCGGTGTTATTTTTAATGAGCAGGTAGATCGGGACGAAAAATTTACTCTTTACGATGACGAAGAAAACGAAGTTGGTTTCGTTACCTCTGCTACCTATTCATATAGATTAAAAATGTTTATAGGTCTTGGAATAATCAGAAATACTTTCCTGAAAGATGGAATTCAGTTAACTGCAAAAAATCCATCCAGGTCAATTAAAGTTACATTGCATAGTTTACCGTTCAGAAAATGAAAATATATACTAAAAGCGGCGATAAAGGAGATACTGGTCTTTTCGGCGGCGAAAGAGTACCAAAAGATTTGGAAAGAATTGAAGCTTATGGAACAATTGACGAACTCAATGCGTTTATTGCTTTAGCAGTTCTGGAGATTAAAGATATTGAACTCAGGATTTTGCTGGAAAAGATTCAGAATTATTTATTTGTCCTGGGTGCTGATCTTTCAACTCCGGATAATTCAAAAAACAGTAAATTCAATATCCCCAGAATAAATGCTGAACATATTGAAATTATAGAAAAAGACATTGATTACTTTGACTCCCGAAACGATGAACTTAAAAACTTTATTATTCCGGGCGGCGATAAAGGGTCTGTTAAGCTCCATGTTTGCAGAACTATTTGCAGACGCGCTGAACGTAGAGCTGTTAAACTCAGTAAAAAAGAAAATATTGGTGAAAATATCCTTATATTTCTAAATAGATTAGGCGACTTGTTCTTTGTAATTGCCCGTTATCAGAATAAGATTTCGGGAATTGAAGATACAAAATGGATAACTCCATCATAGTCCCCCTTAAAAAAGGGTTCGCCCATAGGGCGGGGGGTTGTTTTCCCTTATATCTTTAGTCGTTCTTCCTTCCTCATGGGGGTGAATTTGGTTTCGACGGGGTTAATGAGACATTGAACTGCACATCGTGTTCCCCGAAAGCACGTTAAAAATTTGGGAACAAAAAAATAACTGGCGAATATAACTACGCCTTAGCCGCTTAATAAACTGAGCGACCGTTCACCCGGGGTTCGCATACCGGTGTCGGGATGAACGACGTTTAGGTATGATAGCTGACCCTGACGCTCATAAAGGGAAGGCGAATTTCTCATGAGCAGGCTTAAAGCAATCCCTGTCCGGTTGGTAGCTCTAAGTCAAAAACAAAATCGGACTATGTGTGTAGACGTTCTTTGAGTCTTAGCTTCGGACGCGGGTTCGACTCCCGCCACCTCCACAAATGCCCTTATATTATAAGGGCTTACTGACAACTCTTACTATATTCTTACCCTAATCCCATATAATATCTACTCTACCACTGGTTCTTAGAATAAGTGATTCAATTATTCTAAGTTACTGCGTTAACTTAGAATAAAGAGATTTAACATAATTTCCGCCACGGCTATGCTCATGGTTATGCGTTAGTACACGTATAGTCCCGTATTCAAGCCCTGATAGTCTTATTTTAGCAGGTATTTACCAGGTTTTAGCCGGTGTTTAGTAGGTAAAATTTGGGTGGATTATTAGAAACAGAAGGAATAAATAATTAATTTAACAATCAATAAATATAAAAATATTTATCAAAATGTCAATAGTTAACCTTCATGTTTTTCGCACTGCATATCTGATTTCTGTATATTAACAACAATTATTTTTATAATTCTGGATTGTATAGGTAATCAAATAATAAAATTGTTCTCTCTGTGTAATTTGCTTAACAAAGGAATAAATATGGATACTAAATTAAAAGAAATTATCTGGCACCAATTCGGTGCAGCTATCGACATGCTCGAAAATTCTATTAATGCCTGCCCTGAAGATGTTTGGGGCGATCTCTTTGATCCATCAGAGTTCTGGTACATCTCCTATCATACATTGTTCTGGCTGGATTTATATTTATCCGATAACCCGGATGAATTTCTGCCACCCGCTCCTTTTCCTCTTGAAGAATTGGATCCCTCAGGTCTGCTTCCCGAAAGAGTCTATACTAAAAAAGAATTGATTACATATCTTAACCACTCAAGGAAAAAATGCAGATCGGTTATTAGTTCAATGTCTCATGAAAAAGCAAATGAACATTTTAAATTTGGCACTATTGAACTAAGCTTTTCAGAATTACTTTTATATAACATGCGCCACGTTCAGCACCATACAGCACAGTTGAATCTTATTCTTAGACAGCAGATAAACTCAGCGCCTCGCTGGGTCCGCCAAAATCTGACAGACTTATAGCGATTTTTAACCAAAAATTAGTCGATTTCTTCATTATTCTAAGTCAATTTGAGGTTTTTATTTGACAATTAAGCCCTGATTCTATAATATTAACGTAATTTAAGTTGAAAATAATCTTATATACATAATCGGAGCTCAATTGAATATGAAAACACGGATACTCCTTGTCCTTTCCCTTTTGTTCTTTTTTGGTTTCCAGATTTCTGCTCAGATCATACCTCCTGCAAATCTTCAGGCCCTTCAGGTTAATCATGGAGAACATGCTTCTGTTTTGTTATCATGGACTCCTTCAGGAACAACCGGTATAAATTATAATGTCTTCAAAAAGGAATCTAATTCATTTGGGCATCATGGTGGTTTCAGAAGACTTTTCTCAAGATCAAAGGATACTACATTCGTGGATCGCAATGTTTACATTGGAGACACATGCTATTATTTCGTCGTTGCCTCTTTGGATTCACTGAAAAGTGAAAGTGATACCGTTAATATCGTTATTGCTCAGCCTCCTTCAATAAAAGGCATGATCTCTGGAGTTATAACTGCCGATTCAACAGGCCTTCCGCTCAGTTGGACTAGAATTCTTTTGATCGGCGGCGGTCATAACTTTGAACAGGAAAATACCGTTACTGATAGTCTCGGAAATTATTCTATTGTTGCTGATTCAGGTCATTATTATCTCGGTTTCAATAAAAGAGGTTATGTCTCTGAGTTTTTTGATAACGTCAATTCAATCCAATTAGCTTCTCCGGTTAATCTTAAACCTGGCGACTCGTTAACAATTAACGCTTCCTTGGCTAAATATTATGAACCGCCAACGTATACTTTTTCTGGTAAGGTAACCGATACCCTCGGTAATCCCCTCAGGGCTAATGTAAAATTATTCAAACTTAGGACTAATACTTTCCACTGGTCAACAATGACCACCAGAACTGATCAATCAGGAAATTTCACTTTCACTGTTAAAGGCGGCGATACTGTCATTGTTTATGCCGAACCTGCAAATAAAAGAGATTTCCTCGCTGAATATTACAGCGACAAACATTCTTTTGATGAAGCAGACAGAATCGGCATCAGTGCAAATGTTACAGGAATAAATTTCTTGTTGAAACATAAACCGGTTCTTCCAAATGGAATCAGCGGAACAATTCAGGATACTCTCGGAGTCGGCGTTGCTTCTCACATCGCTGTCTTCCGTGTAGTTAATAATCACGTTGATAAAAAATATGTCACTCTAAGCGACTCTCTTGGAAATTATGCTCTCGGAAACATTCTGCCCGGTAAATATATCCTTAAAGCTGTTCCAACAAATAACTACAGAGCTACATATTTTAAGTATGATGGAACTCAGACTCTGAACTGGCGCAATGCTGATTCAGTTATGGTCGATTCTCTAAACGTTGTAAACAATATTAACTTTGTTGTTAGATCCCTCAGTGATACCGGCCTTGGAGTTATCGCTGGTGTAATAAAGAATAACAATAATCAACTGTCCCCGGGTGTCTTTGTTTATGCAATGGACAGCCGTAATCAAATATTCACTTTTGCCGTTACTGACAAAAACGGGAAATTTGTTATGGATGGAATTACCCCTGGTAAATATAATATCGTTACTGATATGGTTGATTACCAGTCTTCTGTTCAGAACCTTACAGTTGATTACAATAACAGTATTTCTCATACTCTGGCTATTTCAATTTCTCCGTCAGGAGTTACTGATGTCGCTGCTTCAGAAAATATTCCTACTGGTTATAACCTTCTGCAGAATTATCCTAATCCGTTTAATCCTTCAACCGTAATAAGTTTCGAAGTAGTGAAAAATGGTTTGGTTTCTCTGAAAGTGTTTGACGTGCTTGGAAATGAAGTCAGAACTTTAGTCAACGAAGTCAAGTCACCCGGAAAATACAATGTAAATTTCAATGCTAGCCACTTGTCCAGCGGCGTTTATTATTATCAGATAAAAGCCGGTGAATTTACTGCCACAAAAAAACTCGTGTTGATGAAGTAATTAGTTAATTAGCTAAAAGTAGTTTATATACAAGCCGCTGGTTTAATTACCGGTGGCTTTTTTATTCCCTCCATGTCATAAACTAGTCTTCCCAAGCAGGTACTTGATTCCCCTTTGTCAAGGCGGTAGGAGTTTGATTTAAGGTGCGGGAAAGCAAGTCTCTTTTATTATAAGTAAATAACTTTCTCCACATAAATAATGTTATTTGAAGATAATAATTAAGATGACTCTTAAACTAAAAATATTGATAGATAAAGCTGTTGGAATTCCATGCGTATTTATCTTGAATGCAATGTTCATCTTGTTAAACAATACCAAACTCAAAAAACCTTCTGAAATTAAAAAGATCCTTGTATGCAAGTTCATTGGAATGGGCAGCATCATTCAAACTACACCTCTACTGCATACCCTGAAAAACAATTTCCCTGCATCTGAATTGTCGTTCCTTACTATTAGGAAAAACCATGACCTGGTTAAAATGTTCCCCTATGTCGATAGAATTCTTACTGTTGATGAATGTTCTGCGACTCGGCTTATTTCTAGTACATTTTATCTTATAAGATATTTGCGGAAGAACAAGTATGATGTCTTTATAGATCTTGAAATATATTCGTGGTATAGCAAAATATTAACTGGTCTTAGTTCCTCAATTGAAAGAATTGGCTTCTATAGAAAGGGTATAACACTAAATGGAATATACACCCGTCGTTTCTGCTTTAATGTCGGTACTCTTGTTATTAAAAATTATCTTGAATCCGCAAAATATATCGGCTGCAGTAATTTGATTGAAGAATTGGATGACTATAAGGGAATAATCAACCATAATGAGATCCCCGGATTTAACTTTATTCACAATTATATTGTTATAAACCCTAATGCTTCAGATCTGAGAATTGAACGTAAATGGCCGGCAGTAAAATATACAGCTTTAATCAATCGAATAATGGAATTATACCCTGGCATTTGTATCGTTCTAACTGGTTCTCCTGACGAACATAATTATGTGGCGCATATTAAAGATGGTGTGAATGAAAAATACTGTTCATCAGTTGTTGATACTTCCGGGAATTTAGATCTGAAGCAGTTAATAAATTTAATAGATAAATCTCTTCTTATGATAACTAATGATTCTGGTCCCATGCATATTTCTTTCTCTCTTAATAAAAAAACCATCGCCTTGTTCGGCCCTGGTTCACCTTCAGGTTATCTACACAATGAGAATTTTGAGTTTGTTTATAACAAGATTTCCTGCAGTCCATGCGTTCACGATTATTCAGTCTCTCCTTGTTTTGGAGATAACCAGTGCATGAAACAGATTACAGTTGAGGAAGTCTTGGATAAGGTCAAAAGCGGCCTTTCAAGCAGTAAAATTCCCAGGTAAAATAATATCTCCAGCCATAAACGATAAAATGAAAAGATTAGATTCCCCTCAGGTAATAACTTGTTCACTGCAAACGGCAGGACTCCAATTAAAATATATATTACAATAAAAAATATTCTCAATTTATAATCCCCGCAATCTGACGTTAGCTTTAGTAACAAAATTAATGGAAATGATAACAATAGTAAATGATATGTCGCCGATGCAGGTGTAAGTACAAATAGCGTTATTGTCATTAGTGATGCCGAAACTGGCATAAGGTCCTTTGAATTCCTAATTCTGAATAATACAAATCCGGTCACACTCGCAAATAATAAATAAACAAAAAATCGTGCCGCCTGAAAAGCTAATGGACTATTTAACAGCGGAAATTTATTCCAAACCGGATCATATATAAAAAGTATCCTTAATAAAGAATTCCATGATTGAAACGAAATTGCAAAATTCGACTGGCTTGATAAGTTACCGTTTAGATGAGAAAATAAAACATGGCTGAAGAATCCACTATATACACCTGACCCCAAAGAAATATAGGCCAAAACATTAATAATAATTATTGAAAGCATTAAAGCATATACAGCTTTCCATTTCTTCTGTATTATCAGCATAGGTATATATATTATCGGAAAATATTTCACAGCTGCACCTATTCCCCATAATATCCCGGCCGAATATTCCTTCCCATTTATCATATTATAATATCCCAAAACAATAAGAAAAAGAATTAGCAAATAAAGCTGTCCGAATAAGAAATTATTTATCAGCGCCGAGCCTGATAATAGAATGATGTTAAGACAGTTTATGAAACTAATGCCCGATATCTTTTTGAATATCCCTGCCGTAATAAATAGTGCCGCCAGGTTTAATAATATAAAGATTCTTTTAGCAGTTAAAGGTGTCAAAAACGTTAATGGAACCATTACAAAAACAGTCGGCGGCGGAAAAGGGGAGAACTTCCCCTTCTCATTTATTCCATATTCATTAATCTGGCCTTGGAACCATTTGTCGTCATAGATATTTGAAAGGCTATTTCCTTCTGTTAGTAGGCGTGAGGATGTATAGTAATTTGGGAAATCAGAATTGATATTATTCCACGCAGGAATAAAACCAAACCTGGTAAATAGAATTGTCAGTACAAGAAATAGTAAGAGTGGTAAGTATCTATAATTCAATCCGTATTATCCATAGTCGAATGTAATCAATAAAAACCCAGGGTAAATAATAAAAAGAAGACAGTGCCGCCTTCAGAGTCGAGAAATTCTGATTCAGGGGATTAGTTATAAATGATTTCATCACCTTCACTCCCTTATTGTACCTGTAGATTCCGTGAATTAGATGATGAAGCTTTCTATAGTAATCCGGTGAATAAGAACTGTGGAACATCATCGCTAGATCATTCGAGTCAGTCCAGTTGGTTTTAATTTTAAGATCATTTTTCACTATATCATAAAATCGTGTGCCGGGAAGTGGATAGGAAACTGAAATTCCAATATCATCCGGCAGAAGGTCCTTTATCATAGTAATTGTTTGATGAATATCTTCTTTTGTTTCTCCCAGATAACCTAGTTGTATAAAAAACGCAGTCTTTATGCCCTTCTTCTTAAGCTTCTGTGTCGCTTCATATATCTGCTCAACTGTCGTTCCCTTATCCATTGCATCAAGTATCTTCTGTGACCCCGATTCGGCGCCTATCCAAACTGTGTCTGCTCCTGATTCATATAGCGCCTCAATTGTATCCTCTTTAAGTAGTAGATCAACACGCGACTGTATCTTAAACCGGAATTTAAGTCCTCTCTGCTTTACTATATCCCGGAATTCTTTTATCCATCCCGGCTTCAATCCGAAAATATCATCGCAGAACCAGAAGTATGAAACATCAAATTTCTTTATAAGCATCTCTAGTTCATCAGCCGCATTTCCGGGACTTCTTGAATTATACCGCGTTCCATATATCGGTTTGGCGCACCAGTTGCATTTGAATGGACACCCCCGCGTCGTAGCAATGTTGAGCGAAAAATATCCGTGCTGGTTTATCCATATGTTCTTATATCTGTCCATATTAACAAGATCCCACGCAGGGAAGGGAAGTGTATCAAGGTTATGAAGAATTTCTCTTTTCTTTGTTCTTACTGTAATGCCATTTCTCCGGAATATAATTCCATCAATATGTTCAAAATTATCGGCTCCTGCATCTATAGATTTTATCAGTTCAGATAAGGTAATTTCCCCTTCACCTGTTATCACAAAATCAGTTCCGTTGTCAAGATATTTCTCATATTGATCGGAAGAGTCAGATCCTGATACTATGACTAAACAATTATGCTCCTTTCCCAACTCCGATATTCTAAAAGCGGCCTCGCGCATTTTAGTAAGACACATTTTAGAAAGATAATTAAAACTATCATCGTAAATCACTAGATAATGCGGCTTTTCACTTTCAAGTAAAGGTATTATCTCTTCCGTAGAATCTGCAAGATTGGTATCAAAAAAAGATACAGTTAGCCCTTTTGATTTTAAATAGGAACATGCATACAAAGTGCCAAGCGGCGGATAGGGCTGGCCGGTGTTCCACTGCTTAGGATCAAATTTATAGAAATACGAATGTGTTACTAATACTTTGCTCATTGGATAGCTTCTTATACCAAAACTGATTTTTCGCTCTTAGATCGGTTATATCTGTCCCATTGTTTTATAAATTCCGTTATTACTTTATCTCTGTAATCATTTGTATGCAGCTTTATTACATGAGTTTTCAGTATCACAGAATTATTCCGGCTTAATCGAATATATTTTCTGTACCATATCCGGTATAATTTCTCCAGTATTTTATTAATAGGACTGAGTAATATGTGTAGCCGTGAAATCTCATAAACTTGTTGCTGGGGTATTTCAAAATTTGGGTAATGCCTTAATACCCATTTATTCTCATTCAGGAAATTTAGCATCATGCTTTCATTCTTGTATGGCCTTAATGTAATTATCTGATGAGCAGTATAAATATCACGGTTTACGTTTACAGGTAATGCTTTTTCATCTATAAGGTAATTTGTACAAAGTATCCTGCGTGATTTTAGCAAAAAAGAAAAGATATGTATAATGACATATACAATGTATACTGTGAATGGTTTTGCAATTATAAATAGATCAATGTCGTCATGATTCCCGGGTCCGTAAATAGCAGTTCCCCCGCTAAAGGCTATTGATGATATAAACGGTACTATCTTTAGAAACTTTAATAACATCTGAACTTTTTTTTGATTAGGTCCATTATTCTTCTTGGAATAGAAGGGAATAGCAGGATAGCTAAGATATAGGAAATCTCCCTTGCGGTAAATTGTCCCACTCGTAATAAGAGAGTCCACTGCTTTATTAACTTGCTTGCTTGTTGCATATTCTTCCATCAAAAATGGATGCAGTTTCTTTTCTTCTATCCCGCTGTTAAAAATTTTATAATAAAGAAGAGTCTTTTCTACTGCAGTTTCCACCTTAGAAAATTCTGCTCCAATGGATATCCTTTTCACATTCCCAACTGCATCCAGTAGGTTCTCCAATTGTTCATGCATAAGTTTTGAAGAATATTTTAGATTATAATTCATTTTCTCCTTTGAAAGAGTAATTAGATCATCAAACCCCTTCTTAAGTTCATTCGGATCATATGGATTAAAAGTTAAAGCGTTAGGTTTTGATATTTCCTCTGTTCCTGATCCCTTACTGCAAAGCACCGGTAATAAATAATTCATTGCATCAAGTACCGGAAACCCGAATCCTTCAACTATCCCCGCATGCACAAAAGCCGATGCGTGAGAATATAGACTATGAAGATCATCCTCCGAAACATAACCCATGAATTCAATATCGGGATTCAATTCAAATCGGTTATATAATGAAGTGACTTCTTTTGAATTTAACCACAACTCACCGGCGATAACCAATTTGTATTTCCCGCCATTGGAAGAATTCCATTCAATAAAATTCCTTATCAGAAATAATAGGTTCTTACGCGGCTCCAGATGACCGACATAGAGGAAATAAGGCCTGTCATCGTTAATGATATTTTTGCATACGGTATCCGGCACATTCGCATAAGCTTGTACAATAAATATTCTCCTTTTACCCGTTCCCAATAAATTGCGTATGTCCGCTGCCGAAGACTCACTCACAGTTACTATTGCCGGATCTTTTTCAAGAATCTTTCTCAATTGGCTTGTATAGTATCGTACAAATATTTTAGAGTAAAATTCCGGATGAGATATAAATGACAGATCGTGGATTACTATTGCAGAAGGACCTGCATAATCTAATGGCATTAGGTAATTGGGGAATATTGCAAATTCAACTCCTACTTTAACCATTTCATTAGAGATCTCTAATCTGCGGTATAAGTGCCTCCGTATCCCTCCTCTTTTTAATATAGGGATATAATTCAGCGCAGGTATGTTAAATCCTTTCCCGGGAGAAAAACACTTTATCACTTCACCGGTCTTATTTAATTCGGTTAACAGACATACAATATACCGTGAAGTCCCAGTTGACTTTAGTGTGAGTGCGGATGTATCAAGTCCTATTACCATTATATATTATTTTAGTGTTAAAATAAATCTTTAGGTATAATATTAAAAATTAGCTGCTATACAATGTAATTACTCTTATTAACTATTGTAATAGGCATACAATCACAATGTTCCAATTACTCCTAAATCACGTCCTGAATCACAACTGAGTTCCAGTTATTTAATTTCTTTTATAATCAACTTCTATAATATTATTATCCGATGTTAGAATCTGTAAACAAGGCCTTTTCCCGTCAGTCTGAAATCTTTGATCAGTATGAAAAGAATAATGAAATCCTTAACTGGATGCGTACAGTCACACATCGCCATCTTTTGCTGTATCTGAATAAGAATGACCATATTCTCGAACTCAATGCTGGTACCGGTCTCGATGCCGTATTTTTGAGTTCTATGGGATTCAGGATTCATTGTGTAGATATCTCCGAGGGAATGATAAATAAGTTAAGACAAAAGATCCTCTACCTGAACCTGAATAAATTTATTACTTATCAGCTTCTGTCTTTTACTGAACTTAATAAATTAAATGAAAAACCATTTGATTATATAATCTCTAATTTTGGCGGACTAAATTGTTCACCGGACATCTCCTCAGTGTTTCTTCAATTCAGCAAAATACTTAAACCCGGCGGTAAGGTTTCTCTCGTTATTATTCCTCCCGTTTGCCTTTGGGAGGTAGCCCTTATATTTAAAGGTAAATTCAAAACTGCATTCCGCCGCTTAAAGAAAAGGGGAGTGATCGCAAATGTCGAAGGTATTAAATTCCCCGTTTATTATTATTCGGTTTCAGATACCATTAGAGCCCTGGGTCCCAATTTCAGGATTATCGATATTCAGGGGCTTGCATCAATATCACCTCCGCCTTATATGCAGAATTTCCCCAAACGTTATCCCCGCCTATATAAGTATCTCACTAGATGGGATGAAAAACTGTCCCGCACTTTCCCATTTAACCGATTTGCAGATCATTTTATTTTAACTGCCGAATTTATCCCGTTTAAACAAACAATTATGCATAATATAAAATGATTAGAATATTTTAATCGGAAATTCATATTCAGGCAGAAATTTGATAATGCAGTCCGCAAGTTCCTTTAACCCCTTAACCACATATTTTCTTACCCCGCTTATTTCTATAATATCAAACTCTGCTTTTCCTGGCAGATTGTTCTTCTCAGAAAAACCTTCATCTATAAAAACAATTCTCCCTCCCTTAAGTATAAGAAGAATATCCTTACTATCTGTATCATAAAAACTATTCCATTCATCATCAGATGTTCTATTAACAAATACTATATCAGCTTTATAATTATCAGATATTGAACCATGCTTTTGAAGTCCCCATATTGCAGCCGCTTTTTTTGATAAACTCTCATATAATTCTATGTCGCTCAGATAATCAAGACTTCTTGCCATTCTGATTTGATCCCATATATTCCAATGTGAACTTACAGTTGAGTCTGTTCCGAATAAAACAGTCGTCTCCTTTTTTAATTCCGATATTCGCGGCGTCATATTATAAAGGAATAAATTTGAATCGGGACACCATACTAGTGCCGCAAACATTTTACAGCTCCTTCTATCTGCTGATATTCCGTGTACACCTATAATATTCCTTCGTGTAATATTCCATTTGTTAAGTTCCGTCATTTCATCATAGGATAGCTTGTTAGTTCCCTCTCCTGTATGTAAGACAAATGGCTTGTTATTTAACTTAAGATTTAATTTTAGTCTCCACATCTTTTCCAGTCTTACTGAATGTATATAATTATAATCATCCACTGGTTCAGGCATTCCGATGTACTTAAAAACCACCCCGTTTCCGTGGTGTGCAACTGTGGTGAACCCGTTCAAAAGATTCTTGTACAACCCCCATTTAAATCTCACTTCATAAGGAACTTGTTTTACTCTTTCTATTATCACTTTATTCTTCAGATGAATATCATTCCCCCAATCAATAAAATCTTCATAAGTCCTGTTCCCCAGCATCGGAAACAAATTAAATTCAAGATGATCATGCGAATTTATAAGCCCCGGAAAAGCAAGTGCGCCTTCCAAATCTAATGTTATATCATCAGAATAGTCCTTTGTAATTTTACCATCCCGGGTTCCGATCTCATGGAGTCTATTATTATTTCCGGGTATTCTGATGTTTTTAATTAACATACTATCTTCTCAGATGAAGTCCGTAAATAAATGGGACGCCCTGAAACCTTTCATAAATATGCAGCGCGTTCTTTTTAATATAAAATGGCTTCACCTTTTCATCTACTATTTCTTCAATCAGGCATAATTTCCGAAATCCAATTTTGCAAAATATCTCTTCAATCCGGTTTATTTCATGTATAAAATTCTCAACTTTGTATGTATTCCCATCGTATTTAAATGTCCTTGCCCCTCCCTTTATAAACATTTCTGGATGCTGGTCAGTAATAATAATATCCCCGTATTCCTTCATAACTCGGTTCCATTCCGCCGTGAGAGTATTTATGTTTTCAATATGAGAAATCACTAATGTAGAAATTATCAAATCGCACTCTTTGTCCTGCAGAAAATCAAGTTTCTCATTCCGGATTAAATAAGTCTCTGCTTCGGGAAATTTGCTCCTTAACTTCGATGTCATTTCCGGTGATATATCGCACCCGATAATTCTCCCTGGTATATGCTTCATTAATTTATTTCGGTTTCTCCCTGTACCTGAACCAAAATCAAGTATTGTCTTACCGCTCAAATTTATTCCTTCCAACATCTTATTAACAATTATTTCGTCATAATGTAGAATAAGGTTGTCCTTTTCATAGTCGTAACTCTCAGCCCAGATCTTATATGCTTCCATTGATGTTCGGATATCATACTCCTGCTTTTCCCTGAATACTGATTTTATAGCTTTTAATTTATTATTGAGCATCATATTTATAAATTCTAATTATATCTATTTTCAATTATCAGTATAAATAAACCAAAAGGTGTGGCATTTTGTCACATGTATCAATTATTATTAACAGCCATGAAGGGAATTATATTTTTTAATCCAAGAAGCGGTAAATACAACCGGCGTGTTCCACTTTCAATTCTTCAGGTGGCTGCGTCTATTCAAAATAAGTACCCCTTCGTAATCGTTGACGGTAACTTTGAAAAAGATCCGTGGATAAAGATTGAAAGTTATATCAGATCTGGTGAATTCAAATATTTCGCTAGTACTGTAATGCCTGGCCCGCAGTTGAAACAGGCAATCCCTGTTACAAAGAAAATAAAAATCCACTTCCCTGATATTATAAATATATGGGGCGGCTACTTTGCGTCTAATCATAGCAGGACTTCTATCTTATCAGGCTATGTGAATTATATTATTAATGGCCCCGGGGATTATGCCTTCCCTAAACTACTCGATGCTCTGTCTAATAATTCAGCTCTGGATAACATAGAAAATTTGGTATTCATGAAAAACGGCATTATTGTTTCTACACCGAAAGCAGAAATACCTGATCAGGATTCTCTTCCCCCTCTTCCATATGAAAATCTTAATTCATTCTATCCCATAAATAACTATATCGGAAAGACATTCCTCGGTACCAGAACATTTGCCTACCATTCAAGTATGGGATGCCCGTTTACTTGTGCATTCTGCGGAATAGTTCCTATATTCAATGCAAGATGGAAAGCCAGGTCAGCAGTTAACATTTATAATGACATATTACATCTCAAAGAGAAATATGGAATTAACGCAGTTGAATTCTTCGATAATAACTTCTTTGTGTCTGAAAAAAGAGTAGCTGAGTTCTCTGGTTTAATGCGGAATGAAAATATTAATTGGTGGGGCGAAAGCAGAATAGATACAATGAATAAATTCAGTAATAAAACACTCTCCCTTATGGCTGAAGCCGGATGTAAAATGATTTTCTTCGGCGCCGAAAGCGGTAACGATGATCTGCTTAATAAAATGAACAAAGGAGGCACTCAAACCGGCAAATTAATTGAATCTTTTACCGTCCGCATGAAAGATTTCGGCATCATTCCTGAATATTCATTTATACTCGGATTCCCTGGCAACTCCCCCGAGCAGGTAATGAATCAGATCCGGTTTGATATTGACTTCATAAAAAAAATAAAAGAAATAAACCCCGCTGCTGAAATAATAATATACATATTTAGCCCCGTCCCTACTGAAAGTTCTGAATTGCTTAGCCAGTCTCAGAATCTTGGCTTCCGATTCCCTCAAACCCTTGAGGAATGGCTTGAACCGGAATGGGAAAAATTTGATACCCACAATAATCCTTTAACTCCCTGGCTCACAAAAGAAATGGTAGATACTATACATAACTTCGAAACGGTATTAAATGGTTATTTCCCCACAGTTTCAGATTATAAACTCATACCCCTGCAGAGACGTATGATCAAATCTCTTTCCTCTTTCCGCTATAAAAATAATCTATATTCACACCCCTACGAAATAAAAGCCCTTCAGAAATTCTGGCTCAAATACCGCCGACCCGAAGTCGAAGGTTTTTACATGGAATAATTTCTCCCTCTCCCAGTCATTCTTCTTGTCATTCTGAGCGTAGCGAAGAATCCCAGTCCTCTTAACGTCCACAGCCTTTAACATGTCACGTGAATTATTTGTTATTTACCTTCACCTTCCTTATTTTATTTCCGTACGAACACAGTTACACAAAGTAAATCAGGATTACCCGTTGAAATCAGGCCAGATTCTAAAGCTCCTATTAATATTATCCGTAATAAATCCGATTGCTTTTGCTCAGGATTCCTCTTTCTATCATTCGGACGTATCCTGGCATCAGATGTTCACGCGTATTCCTTCTGATTATGTTGGGTTTTTCCATTCAGCCTTCAGTTCTGAACATTCTTCAACTTTAATAACTGTTGGAGCATTAACCGGATCGCTTTGGTTTGTAGATCAAACCACATGGAAGAATACTAACTTGCTTTTTAAGAAATCCAACGTTGAACACTATCTTTCTGATTACACTATTAAAATAGGCGATGGAAAATATCAGTTTATTTCAGCCGCCTTGTTTGCAGTGCCGGGTCTGGTATTTAATGATAAAACGGCTGTTCGCACTGGAAGCAATATTGTTGAGGCAGTCATTTCAACTGGACTATTCGTTCAGGTATTAAAACGGATGACCGGCCGCCAAAGCCCCGCTGCTTCTACTGAAAAAGCTGGCGACTGGACCCCTTTCCCAAGTTTAACAACTTATCAGAAAGATCAACCTGCATTTTACTCTTTCCCTTCAGGACATCTTTCCTCCGCAGCTGCTGTTCTTACAGTTATCGCGAATAATTATCCTGATCAAAACTGGATTCGACCGGTTAGCTACCCCTTACTTGGATTGCTGGGTGTTTCTCTTGTCAGTAAGGGGATGCATTGGTATAGCGATTTCCCTTTAGCGTTCTTAATCGGACATTCCTTCGGAAATATTATCGCTCCTGAAAAAACATTAATTTCGCATTCTAACGAAAACTCCTCTCTTACTATATTCCCGGCTTTATCTTATAATGGGATGAATTTGGGACTGTCATATAGTTTTTAATCCTGCTGGAATTCCTAAACCCTTTCTACATATAAAACTTCACTGAAACGGATTGTGCAGGTTACTCCTCCCTTTGTACTAAGCTCTAGTGTCCCTCCAAGTTGATTTTCCACAATACCGTTTAATAATTGCGCTCCCAGTGTATTCATATTCATTATGTCTATCCCATCTGGTATGCCTATTCCATTATCTGAAATTTGAAGTTCAATAGTGTTTCCCTTCATGCTTAGTTTCACTGAAATTTCACCATGCGAATTATTTGGAAAGGCATGTTTTATTGAATTAGTAATAAGTTCATTTATAACCATGCCTAAAGGAACTGCTGTATCTATTAAAACGGCAATACTTTCCATCTCCAGTTTTAATTTTATTCTTTCCCTGATTCCTGAATAACTCTCCATAAGAAGTATTGTTAGGTCATATATATAATCCTTAAGGTCTATTTTGGATAAATTCTTTGACTGGTAAAGCTTCTGATGAACCAGCGATATTGTCATAATTCTGTTTCTCATATCATCAAGTATCGATCGGACATTATAATCCTTAATGGTTTCACTCCTTAAACCAAGAAGTGAATATATAACCTGCATATTATTTTTTGTCCGGTGATAAAGCTCCCTTAAAAGCACTTCTTTTTCCTTTAGTGCTTCTTTAATCGCATCTATTGACCTTACCCTGTCAGTGATATCTTCTGCAACGCCAATAATTTTATTTGATTTCCCGTCCATTCCTGCAAAATATTGTCCTGCAACTTTTAATGTTCGCAACTCTCCATCAGTTCTAATTATCCTGCATTCGAAATTGTAATTTGTCTTTTCTTCAATTGCTTTAGAAACTATTTCCTTTTTTTCATCTCTCTCCTCAGGCACAATATGAGAAATAAATAAATTGAATGACCATTCCTGCTCTGCGCTCTCATAACCGAATATTTTAGCATGCTGAAGAGTTCTTCTTACTTTCCTATCATTCAGATCCATCTCCCACAAACCGATCTTGCTTACATCAAGCGCGAATCCAAGAGTTTCCTCGCTTGACCTTATCTTTTCTTCCGCCTCTTTTCTCTTGGTTATATCCCGGTTCACAGTAATATATCCTTTAATTTCACCATCTTCCCCTATAAAAGGCACTGTATGCGCTTCCACAAATAATTTCTCATTGCTCTTCGTATAATGAATCGCTTCGGTAGTAACTTCTTGCCTTTCATTGAGACGATGAAATATTTCTTCTTTATCTGAATTTAATATAACAGAATGAAGAATTTCACCGGCGTTTTTACCTAACATTTCTTCCTCAGTCCATCCGTACGCTCTGCGGGCTTACTCCATGATATTATTTTCGAATCCTTATCAAATGTAATTATGGCATCAGATACATGATCTATTATTAATGCCTGCTCCCTTAGCTTTTTATCAGCATCAGCTTTCTTAGATCTCCTAAACTCAAACAAAGTGCCTTCTCCTTTTTAGCGTTGAACCTAATCACTTTATTCAGTACTTAAATTGATATATCTTGAAATAATACTCGAATGTGTTTATAATCATATACCTGCTTAACTCTCTTGTCCTTCAATATCAAATGGCTTAACCCACCCCGGTTATACATACCAAAATATCATATTATAAAACAATATTTTTCCAGTTTCCGAAATGTCATAAAACTCACATTATTGTTTCCTAAACAAGCATATTTTCCTCAATCTGTTTCCAATTAACGAGATTATTTTATGTTATTAATTTATACGACCTGAAATATACCTGTACAATATCATAACTTTAACAATACCCTGGAATCTCTCGCAAAATCACCATCAGGAATCAACGGACTCGACGAAATTAGTTTTGGAGGAATTCCTAAAGGAAGACCAACTTTAGTTTGCGGCAATGCTGGATGTGGAAAAACCCTGCTGGCTATGGAATTTATTTACCGCGGCGCCGTTCAATTCGGTGAACCGGGTGTATTCATTACCTTCGAGGAAAAAAGAGAAGATCTTATTAAAAATGTAGCCTCACTTGGCTTTGATTTGGTTGACCTTGAAAAAAGAAACCTCCTCGTTATAGATTATGTGAAAGTTGAAAGAAATGAAATTGAGGAGACTGGTTCATTTAACCTCGATGGACTATTTGTAAGAATTGGTTATGCTATAGATTCTATCGGTGCCAAACGTGTCGTCCTGGATACTATTGAATCTCTTTTTGCTGGTATTTCCAATCATTCTATCCTCCGCGCTGAAATTAGAAGATTATTCAATTGGCTAAGGGATAAAGAGGTAACTGTTATAATTACAGGTGAGCAGGGTGGAGGTGATTCAATTACAAGGCAGGGATTGGAAGAATATGTGTCCGATTGTGTCATTTTCCTTGACCATAGAATAAATGAACAGTATGGAACCAGAAGAATAAGAATTATTAAGTACAGAGGTTCAATTCATGGAACTAATGAATATCCTTTCATTATAACTGAATCCGGTATTTCTATCCTTCCTATCTCTACTGTAAGACTCGATAGCAAATCAACTCATGAACGTATTTCCACAGGTATTGCAGGAATAGATGATATGTTGGGCGGAAAAGGTTTCTTCAGAGGAAGCACTATTCTTGTCTCTGGTACTGCTGGAACAGGAAAAACTAGCGTTCTTGCACACCGCTTGGTTGATTTCCTTAAAGAAAAAAATATTACTTGCATTATGTCAAACTTGACCTCTACAGAAGGTAGTCTTGAGAAAACTGATGTGGCGATTTCATCACTTGTAGACACCTGGATACTTTTAAAAGAACTCGAAAATAACAGCGAAAGGAATAGATCAATCTCAATATTAAAATCCAGAGGAATGAAACATTCTAATCAGGTTCGGGAATTAATCATCTCTGATCAGGGCATAGAAACTAAAAGCAGGCAGAACCATTCCGGTAATAAAATCGTGTCAAAAGGTTAAATAAAATGAATATAGGAACTAATGGAACCAATGGAAATAGCGATGATAAATATGTGCTTCGCTTGTATATAGCAGGACAAACTCCTAAATCTGTTACTGCTCTTGAAAATCTTAAAAAGATATGCCATTCCTATCTGGAGAACAGATATTCAATTGAGATAATAGACCTGTTGGAAAACCCGAAATTAGCGCGCGAAGATCAGATCATTGCTATTCCTTCGCTTGTAAGAAAACTGCCGGAACCTGTTACAAAAATTATCGGTGATCTTTCAAATACAGAGCGTGTCTTGATAGGGTTGGATATAACTATTGTAAATCAGTAAATGAGTTATTTATGGATAAAATAATATTAAACGACCAGGATAAAATCAGGGAAGCTGCAGAAACTTTAGACGCAATTAAAAATAATCAAATAGATGCATTTGTCGTGAATACAGAATCAGGAGAAAAGGTATTAACTCTGCATGAAGCTGAAAACCGGGATGAATTATCTAATAAATTAATTGACATGGCTTCGGAAGCTATTCTGGCTTGTGACAATAATGGAAGAATTCTCAGGTATAATAAAGCAGCTGTTAGCCTGGCTGATAAACCTTTCGACTTTTCTGAAATTGATTTGATCTTTAATCTATCAACTTTGAATGGCGATCATATTTCTATTAAGGATCTACCTGTTAATAGGACACCATATGCCTATGAATTAATATTCAAAAGAAATGAGCATGAAATACTGTACCTTAATCTTTCAAAAGAATTATTAAAAGATGTAAATGGAAATATCTTTGGTTTCGTTGTTACTTTGAATGATATTACCAAACACATGCATGCTGAAATTCAGGCCCTGGAAATGTTAAAAGAGAAAACCATTCTTCTTCAGGAAATCCATCACCGGGTTAAGAACAGCTTGCAGATAATGTCAAGTATAATTAACCTTCAATCGAATAATGTAACAGATCCCTTAGTTCAAACAATCTTTACGGATCTCCGGGCTAGATTAAAATCTATAACCTTGATTCATGAAAAACTGTATCAGGCCGAAAGTATATCGGAGATCAAAATGGACTGGTATATAATTGACCTGATAAACTACCTTAAAGAATCTTATTATCTGAGTAACGAAAAAGTAGAGTTCATATTTGATATTGATCCTATCTTTATTGTCCCCGAAAGAGTTATTACAATTGGCATTATTATTAACGAACTTATTACTAATTCTATAAAATATGCCTTCCCAGATAAAAAAGGCCATATCTGGATAACATTGAAGCAAAAAGGAGGACAAACTATTTTAATTGTTAAAGACGATGGAATTGGTTTGCCCGATTCTATAAATATTCATGAATCTAATACCTTGGGTCTACAATTAATTTCTTCATTAACCGGACATCTGGGCGGAAACGTTGAATTTAAAAAAGATAACGGCACCGAAGTTATTATAATTTTTAAGATAACTTTTGAGCCTTAACTCACAGCCTTATCTCACATGTCATGCTGTATGCTTCTGTTTTTCATTCTGGGCATTCCTGTATAGTCATTCTGAGAGTAGCGAAGAATCTCAGTCCGCTCAACGCCCATAACCTCATCAGTATTGCACTCGAAGAATAACCTCCATATTTTTCCTTACTCCTTACTCCTTACTCCTTACTCCTTACTCCTTACTCCTTACTATTTTACTTATCCAACGTGATAAATAACGATTATATTTTCAATAATGGGCACAATATTATGAACATAAAATAGATTGTGACAATTCTCCTATTTTAATTTCTCAACTTTTATTTTTTAGTATAAAAAGGTTTGGTAATAAAATTATATAAAGTTATGCTTTCGTAATCTATCTCCAAAATAACTCCTCTATATTGACTCCCGGTCTTCATCCGGGGGTCAATATTTAATAGGTTATTTTGAAGATATTAAAATGTTTATTTATAAATATGAATAGGAGAATAAAACAATGAAAGGAAAATTAATTGTTGAAACATCAATTAACATTAATGCTGCTCCCTCAAAAGTCTGGGAAGCATTAACTACGCCAAAGATGATTAAGAAATATTTGTTGGGAACAGAGGTATCCACTGATTGGAAAGAAGGAAGTGCTATCTTATACAAGGGTCAATACCAGGGGAAAAAGTACTTGGATAAAGGAGTTATTTGGAAAGTGGTTCCTGAAAAGGAATTGCAAAGCACATATTGGAGCTCTTTGGGCGGAAAGGAAGATAGAGCAGATAATTATAAGCTTATTACATATAGAATAAATGAAAAAAACAATAAAACCATTTTAACCCTGACACAGGATAATAATAAATCAGAAAGGGAGAAAGAACATTTAACTGAAAATTGGAACCAGGTGCTTCATAAGCTTAAGGAAGTTGTTGAAGATGATCGCGGAGAGTACCAGTATGATCTATAAGACATTGCTCTACGAGGATGAGTTTGCTAAAGTTCTTAAATGGGATTTACGGTTGTTGAATTCTGTGATTGATTCTTTAATTGATAAGGACGCTATCTTAATTGAATATTGTGAAAATAAGGAAAAATACCTGTGCTTCCGGTCCATGACTAAGGAAGAAAAATTCGATGTGGAATATCATGGAACCCCTTATACTGAACTATTTTCTGATAATGAAAAAGAATTTCTGGATGTACTCTACTGGACAACTCTTCTACCTGATAATTTATATTCAGGAAAATTTAATTAAATAGAATTGATATTCTAAAACATAATAAGGAGAAAATAATGTATTATATGATTGCTGTGGTTTTAGTTGTATTATGGCTGCTTGGATTTTTAGCTTTCCATATTGCAAGCGGTTTTATTCATATTCTACTCGTGGCTGCACTGATCATGATTATTTTAAATCTCTTCTCCGGACGAAGGGCATTATAATCTACACATCTGGAGTTTATGTCATTCTGAGCGCTTTCTCTTGTCATTCTGAGAGAAGCGAAGAATCTCAGTCCTCTCAATAATGTCCACATCCTCATTACTTGTCATTCTGAACGTAGTGAAGGATCTCAACAGCCTTTAATAATTGGCTCTTATTTCAAAAATATAAACTTTTTCGTCATGCTAAAAGTACCGGATTCCAGCTTGTATAAGTATATTCCACTTGCAAGATTACTGCCGTTAAACGTAACAGCGTATTCCCCGGAAGGTTTATATTCATTTACAAGTGTGGCAATTTTACTCCCTAGAATATTATAAACTGTAAGCTTGACATCACCTTCTTTTGCAATGGAATATTTAATTGTAGTAACTGGGTTAAACGGATTCGGGTAATTCTGGGCAAGCATGTAACTTGAAGGAATTTTGTTAATTTCTGAACGAATGCCCGTAGTTATATTGCTAATAATAAATTTTTGACTGTCCGCTTGAGCATGATTGTTTTGAACTACTATTGTCACGGGATATTGACCCGAAGTAGCCGGCGATGTTCCAATTAATTCTCCGCTATTCGTAACACTCAACCACGATGGCCCGGTTAGTTTATATGTCAACGAATCATTGTAATAGTTAAAAATATTTATTCTGTACCGGTAATTGGAATTTAGGTTAATAGAAGTAATCGGATCAGAATAAATTACTAATTGGGTATTAAAATAATTCCAGGAGATTTCTGCTGTGTCGAGGTTATTGAAAGCCAGAGCTTTTACAGTGTTAAACTTGGTTAAATTCGAAATCTTAGCGTTAGTTAAACTTAATGATGAACTGGTTCCCATCTGCCTTCCATTAACTATCCATCTGTAAGTTATATTTCCTTTATATGGATCAACTGCAGTTACTGCTAAATTTACCGATGATGTGTCTTTTCTGAGAAACTCTCTTTTATTCAGTGAAACATTTTCATTATTTAAGAATGCGGAACTAACCTGCGCAGGTGTCCAGGATACTATATCAGGAGGAAACTTGTTAGCCGTAAATTTATCAATTACATTTATGGTTATTCTCTGTACATAATTGTTGTTTAAAAGACCTAAACACCAGTTTATTGATGCAGCATTAAATACAGTACCTCCTCCTGATTGATGGAAAATTCCCATCGTGCCATGTGGGTTTGGATTAAATCCATAGGTTGAATATGCAGGAGATATACCTAAAACTCTAAAGTTCGTTGGACTTTTGTCAAACCCTGAGAATGTAGGAACACCATTTACAAAATCAAATAATCCTCCGTCAACATTATATCCGACAATTGAATCAGCATACCCAAGAATGTCGCCTTCCATCAATCCTGTCCCCTGATAAACCCAATTCTCATGATTATAAACAGTATATCCTCCGTAACCTGCAGAGAAAGGGAAAATAGAACCATTGTTGACACTCCCGCCTGCTATAAAGCTGAGTCCAGTCATAGCATTTTCGGGCGAATTGACAGGCGGTAGATAAAAATTAGATGTGACCAAAGAATCTATTACTCCATTCAACGGATCCAACGTTGGATCCTGATAACATACAAGCGTATTTCCATTATCTTCGTACCTTACCTGCCACCAGCAGGTCGAGCCGGAAAGTATTATTAGATTCCCGCCTGACCCTATAAACTTTTCAGTTTGTACTTTTTCCGGAAATGACCAGAATTCATTTTGTCCGCATATGGCCATTACTTTGTAATTCTTCAATATAAGTGAATCAGCATAAAGATCGTAATTGACTGCAAACTCAACTTTTATATTATTTCTATATAGCCATCTTAAGAAAGGACTTTCTGTTTGGAAAAATGCATCATATCCTACCCAGGATTCTCCGGGACGAAGGAATGAAACTTTATATGAACGCTGACCATTGGAGGAATTGTAATCGAATAAACTTTTCCCCCCATACGAATTAAGAGCTTGCCAGGTATTTGAGCTTGCCACATACAGTATATTCGAATACGAACCACGTACTCGTGGACTGACAAAAAAGAATGTAGATTTAAACCCAACTGAAGTCGGGAATTCGCCATAATAAACTCCCGGTAACCAACTATCAGGGATCACAATTGTATAAGAAGTTGGCCATTTGCATCCTTTGTAATAACAGTTGCCGGAATCAGTTCTTTCACCTCCGGGAATAAGACTAATTGTTGTGACTAATTGTTGTGACTAATTGATCTGTCCAGGTGTCCTCTCCGGTCATCTTGTATATACGTATAAAAAACGGATTGGTTTGCGTTGAAACATGAAATTCTAATGTATCCCCTTGTTTAACAGATATTTTGTTAACATACGCTGTTTCCTCAGCATTAAGAATAAAAAAATAACCCATTGTAAATAGAAGTAAAAGTGTTTTCATCGCTTCTCTCTGTTATATTTTTTAACTAATTCTTTCTGAATAAAAATTAGTATTTGGTACTAAAAAATGGGATATCAATTGTCACAATCATTTCAGTGATAAATCAAATCATGACTATTTTGACGTGCAACAGGAGAGAAAATTATGAGATTAATTTGGTTATGTTTAACACAACTAATTGTTGCAGATATTACTAATCAAGAATAAAAGGGCAGGTTCGTTCCTGCCCCTGGATGTCTAAAGAACCCCTTGCAATTATTTCATTCCATTATAATATTTCTTCGCGTTGAACTGCGCAAAAGCAGCATTCAATGTGGGAAGTTCATTGTTCTTGATGGCTTTGTCAAACCAGTTCCTTGCATTTTCATCATCCCCCTTTAACTGGTAAGCGCGCCCCGTTAAAAAATATACATATGGATCGCTTAAATTCGACTGCTTTAGTTCATTTAAAGCTACATCAGGATCCTTCTGCTCAATGGCTGTAATTGCCTTCAGCTGATGAGATAATTGAGCTTGTGCATCTGTCTTTTGATTTAATACATTTACAATCTTATCCTCTGATTTTGCTCCTGCCATTGTATTGCTGCTCTGTTCCTTTACTGCAACAAGATCACGGAAATATCCTATCCTGTTCTTGAAGTTATCTTTCCCTTCCTGGGTAGAAGCAGATTTATTAAAGTCATTTAAAGCCGCGTCGAACTTTTCATTTGCTTTATCATATTGCCCGTTTTCATATAAAACCGTTCCCATTCTTAATTGAACGTTCGCCATATCTGGATAATCATCATTATCGTTCCGCGTTACTTCATATTCCTTTTCTAATTCAGATAAAGCTTGGTCAAAACTTCCCTCATATGCGTAGGAAATTGCAAGCATGTTATGCCCTGTCTCTTTCTCCGCATTCGTCTTTGCGTTCTGAAGAAAATCATTTACCTGGGCTCTTGCTTCTGCAATTTTACCCTGATATAAATGATCTGCAAAAATTCCCGCCTTGGATGAATTGAAATTAGCATCAATGCTTAGCGCCTTTTGATAGTTTGAAATCGACTCATCATATTTACCTTCTTTCAAAAGAAGTTCCGCATATGAATCATAAGGATTTGGCTCATTTGGAACTAATGATATATACTTTTGGAATGCTTTCTCCGCCTCGGCAAAATTCCCCATGTTCTTATATACATATCCTAATATATTATACGCCGGAGTAAATTGAGGATTAATCTCAATTGATTTCTGCAGTTCCGGTAATGCTGCATTATAATCCTGATTTGTCTGCTGAACCTGACCTAGTGTAAAATGCATCCTCTCGTCATTTGGATATAGTGCAACTACTTTCTGCAGTATCTCAATTTCTTTATCATTATTCCCATTCAGATTTTCCTGAGCCGCATCAATCAAAAGCCTTTCGCCGTCTGATACTTTATCCCTTAATGCTGTCGCTTTATTAATATCATCTACAAATGCTCTCCCTGAATTTTCAAATTGAGCTTTTTCAATATATGCTAAAGCAAAATCAGGGTCCTCCTTAATAGCTTTACCATATAATTCCAGCGCCTCAGGACCTTTAAGTTTGTCTCCAGTTTCCCTCGCTTGAAGTAAATAGCTTTTTGCAGCCTCTGACTTTGTTGTTATTGGAAGTTTATCCCCCTCCGCTGAATACAAATAACCAGCCGATAATAAAATAACTAACCCTAGTGCCATAAAACTTTTTTTCATACGTATCTCCTTGTATTTATTCGGACTGTAAATTAACCTTATAACCTGGATTGCAATTGATTCAAAACACCATTTATTGTATCTGCCCCTTTTCGTTATATTCTTTGATTATAATATTAAATTGTGATAGGTTTAGTAGTCCTTTTATTTAGTATTCTTATAATTACTCATATAGGGAGTCTCAAATTTCTGCATATCATATTCCTTTTAATGTGCTCTCATTCTTTCCCCATTATCTCATTTTGATTTTAACCGCGAATTAATCTATTCAAAAAGGAGAATAACAAATGTCTGAATCATATATATTTACATTTAACAAATCTAAATTATTCACATTATATCTCTTGATTATTTTCTTTACTGTCTATACAGGACAAATATTATCTCAGGGCTTTTTGGATCCAACATTCGGAAATCAGGGAACAGTAATGTATCTCGTTGGAGCCGGTACCGGCCAGGGAGATAGAATATATTCTATTAAAATTCAGCCTGACGGTAAAATTGTTGCCGCAGGCAATTCCGTTACCAGCGGACGCCCTTATAGATTCGCTGTTGCCCGCTTTAATCCTAATGGAGATCCCGATAGTACTTTTGGAGATTATGGCTCACTCCTGGAAACCTTTCCGGGTAGTTCCGGCGAATCGGGATATTCAATGGTGCTCCAGCCTGATGGGAAAATTGTCGTCGCAGGCATGTCTTCTAAGCAATCTGGCTACTTCGGTTTTGGCCTGGTACGTCTCAATACCAACGGCACTGTTGATACTTCTTTCAATCAGAATGGCTTTGTAAGAAATTATCCGGGCGGCGAAAATGGCGCTGAGGATTGGTGCAATTCACTTCTCATTCAACCCGATGGAAAACTGGTCGCTGTCGGTCAGTCAAATGATGGACTGATGCATTTTGCCTTCACCGCTGAACGCGTTAATTCTGATGGTACTATCGACTCATCCTTCGGTAAAAATGGTTTCGTCCGCATCTATATCAATGGTTCACAAAATAACGGCGATTATGCATATTCTTCTGCTCTCCAATCCGACGGCAAAATAATCCTTGTCGGTGCTTCCTGGTCTGCCTCCACTCTTGCAGGTAATGCTTTCGGTGTCGCAAGATTAAATGTTGACGGCTCTCCCGATTCTTCTTTCGGAACCAACGGTTCTGTCAGCACTTTTATTTATGGCAGTACTGCTAATTCTTTCCAGCCAGAAAATTCAGCTAATTCTGTCGGTATCCAGTCAGATGGTAAAATAGTTGTCGGCGGATATATCAAGGATTCTGTTTCTCATTACCATTTTGCAATAGCACGCTATAATACTAATGGCACTCTCGATAATTCGTTTGGCTCAAATGGCGGAACTATTACTACCCATATTTTCGGCAGTGACGGATCCTTCGACTGCGCTAATTCTTTGGTTATCCAACCTGATGGGAAAATATTAATGGCCGGAACCTCATCAGGTAGTTATGCCGCCGCCCGTTATAATACTAATGGTTCTCTTGATAATTCCTTTGGCTCAAATGGCACCCTGCAGTTCCAGATAAATGGAAGCGCTGGCGGTGGAGATGAGGTTAGCTCAATCGCTCTTCAGCAGGATGGTAAAATTGTCTTAGGCGGATATTCAAAAGATATCTATACATCCTACGAGTTCTCCCTTGCACGCCTTTACCCTAATCCGACTATCGGCATTAAAGATCAGAATGTAATGGTAAATTCATTTAACTTATTCCAGAATTATCCTAATCCATTTAATCCGTCTACTATAATAAAATACCAGTTGCCCGCAGCCGGTATCGTATCCCTTAAAGTATATGATATTCTCGGTAAAGAAGTTGCTTCACTGATAAATGGATATAAACCTGCCGGCTATAATCAGGTTTCTTTTAATGCTTCCGCATTCCCAAGCGGTGTCTATATTTATCAGATAAGATCAGGCGATTATTTCCTGAGCAGAAAAATGATGCTGGTAAAATAATTTCATTGTTCTAATAAGGAGAATTTCAAATATGAAAAAAGGATTACTCTTAATATTCATTTTCATTCTTGCTGCCGCAGTAAATATGTATTCCCAATGTGACCAATGCTCGCATCCGCGAATTGGCCTCTATGACAGCGATGTCCAGCTGCCCTTTCCAACCTCCGCGGATTCTATAATAAAATGGTACTCTTTGTTTTGGCCGTCTGCAGTTGCGGCAGGCGATTTTATGAATAGTGATGCATCTAAAGATTGCATGACGTTTTATAACGGTGCAGTTATTAATGCAGCTACTCTCCAGGGGAATACGTTAAAATATGGCCCTGGTTATGCTAATCTGCCTCCTGCAGGCGAAGTTGGCTCGGTGGATTATCTTATAGTAAGTTCTGTTACTAACTCTGGAGGCTTGTACACATTTACACTCCAGCTTCAGGCATCTGTTTCCCGCGAAGTTGTTAAGAGTGTCAGCGTCAATTTCACAACTGATGCTTCAAGTGAACAGAATGCCGGAGATTTGGCAGCTTCTTCATTCATTCCGCTCTTTCAGACAATCCGAAACTTTGAAGTCAATAAACGCAATTCCGATGTAACGGTCGCAATAAAAGATATGTGGAATAAAAATTCTTCGGACGATATTATCGTGAAACCGCATAAGACAACTGCTAATGCGGGCGATACCGTTATTGTCGATATCACTTTTATCGATTGCGATGATGTCCCCCTTTCTGACCGATCCTTGATCCTGACAGGTACAACCGTCAATGGAAATGTATTTCCCGGTCCGGTAAATGGAAATTTCACTCAGAACCAGGTCGTTACCGACGGTGATGGAAAAGCTGTTGTTCAATTTGTACCGTCTTTACCAGGACTGGCTGTTCTGCATGTTAATTTCCCCCATAAAAAACCCAATGGACGAAACGACGGATTTGTTGGAACTGCATATCTAAATATTCCATTTGAAACTGAAACTATTAAAGCAGTTTGGAATTACTCTCATTCATGTACCTGGGATTATGATACTACAATTTCTGATCAATCAGGCAGCGAATTTACTAATGGCCACTACCGGGAAAATGAGGATTCTCATTTCCGCTTTTCCGGTCTTGTTCAAAGGGATTATACAGTCACAGATTATAAATTGTTTAATAAAGTTTTATCTATGACTGCCTCTGGCACAGGTTCAGGTTATATTACCACTAAAGATCAAATGAGAATTGTTACCTCCGATGTTGACGAAATATTCTGGAAAGACAATAAAGTTGAAAATCTTAGCAACAAAATTACTATCCCGGTAACTGATTGTTCACTTCAATTTCCCATTGAGGACGATCCATATATTGAAGGCTCTCTATTATTTGATGTCACTGGTGATGATAAAGAAACTATTAATACCTACGACATTACCAATGGATGGCAGAATTCAAGTCTCGACAATCCCACTGACGACTATAGTGGTCCTAATTTTGGTCAGCCGCAGACAGGAATAGAATCTGTCGACTCATTAAATAATATTTATGAATTTAATCATTATGATGAAACGAGTAATGATTCATGGGTGCTTCCGCAAAATTCTCTGGTACAAGCTTTGTCTCATAGTAAATGGGTTTATGATTGGGATGTAATTATTCTTCCTTTTGATGCACCAACCGGAATTAAGAATAGCGGCAACAACATTCCCAAATCTTACAGGCTGGATCAGAACTATCCTAACCCGTTTAATCCATCCACTACTATTTCCTACTCTTTGCCTAAATCCGGAATGGTTACCCTTAAGGTCTTTGATATTTTAGGAAGGGAAGTCGCTGTTCTCTTGAATGGATATAAAACCAGTGGAGTATATAATATCAAATTCGATGCATCTAAGCTGAAGAGTGGTGTTTATTTCTACCGACTCACAGCCGGTAGTTTTGTCAGCACTCGCAAACTGATTCTTCTGAAATAAACATTTAACTAATTGTATTCCCGGCGTTAACGCCGGGAATCATTTAATTCTGATTGTATGCCTTTTCAAGTTCTCCGATATCAAGTTTAGTCATTTTAAGCATTGCCTGCGTTACTCTTTTAGACTTATTTGGATCAGGATCGCTCATAAGCTTTCCTAATACTGTCGGCACTATCTGCCATGTAATACCAAACTTATCTTTAAGCCATCCGCATTGCATCTTTTCTCCACCGCTTGAAAGTTTATCCCAGTATTCATCTACCTCTAGCTGGGTTTCACAGTTTATTACATACGAAATTGCAGGGGAGAATGTAAAGTCATGATCTTTCCCTCCATCCATCGCCATAAATTCCTGCCCGTTTAACATAAATGATGAATGCATTATTTTCCCCTCGTTCTTTTCTCCCGCCGGATAGGGTATAATTCTGTTTATTTTAGAATCCTTAAACAAAAGTGTGTAAAAATTAAGTGCCGTTTCTGCCTGTCCGTTCATATTGTTTACGAACATAAAAAATGGAATTATTGAATGCTCCTCACCGGTGAGATTTAACTGCCATGATATTCCAAACCTGTCCTGTACCCATCCGTACCTTTCGCTGAATGGATATTTATCTAACTCCATTAACACCTTCCCTCCTGTTGAGAAATTTTTCCAGAGGATATCAACTTCTTTCTGTGTTTTGCATGGTATATAAAATGATAGGGAAGGAGTGAATACAAAATCTTTTACGGGACCCCCGTTTAATGCCATAAAGTTCTGACCCGCAAGTTTGAATGAAACTATCATTACGCTTCCTTTGGGGCCCGGTCCTGCCTCTCCGTACCGGTTAACTGCAACTATATTGGATTTCTTTACTTCAGATTCAAATGCATGCGAAAATACAGATACATAAAAATTGGCTGCCTCTTCTGCCTGCGTATCAAACCATAAAAACGGATTGATCTTTTGCATATAATTCTCCTTTATTATTTACATGAATAATTATATAAATATAAGAGAATTATTCCTCTAATGTTGTATTCTCAATCCTCCTTAGAATAAAGAAATAAAAAGTAAAGAAAATGTTATTAGTGAAATAGATTTAAGTCCCATATTTTCATTAAGCTTCTTAATATATGCCCCGAAGATGAAATGACTACAATCCTAAAGGCATAATTGCGCCATATAGTTGTCAGAGTACCTGATGGCTTGCTAAGAAGCTTCATGATTAATCCCCATATCGTCCATAATATCAGCGGGAAGATTAGCATCGACCATGTTATCTCAATCCAGTTGGAATATACCTGTAGTCCAAAATAGGCCGCGAATAATTGTGGCAGCTTAAAAAATATATTATTTGATATCTGCCATTGCTCTGCTAACTCGCCGCATACAAAACCGCTGTCCATCATTATAAATAAAGTTAATATCCATGACGCAGTCTTTTCGCGGATGTCGCTTTTATTAAAAGGAAGTCGAAGCAGTAACTGCACATTTCCGGATTTGCACGATTTCAAACATTTGCCGCATAGCAGGCAATCCTGTGAGCTTTTCAAATAAGGGGGATAAATATTTGATGGACAGACTCCAACACAATTCTTGTCTCTGCATTCTACGCACTCAGCTTCCGACTCCGGTCTTACTGCGAGCATACTTCTCCGGCTATACGCATTTAACGTAAGGGATATCGGGCAGAATGCTTTGCACAATGCACCGTTCTTAAAAAAGAATCCGGTAAATATCGAAAGGGTTATTATTCCTGTAAGTAAAAAAGCAGTGTAAGCCGGTACCTCGTCAGCATCTGTCCCTTCAATCAGTAAGTGTATTAAAAAATAAAGAGCAAGTAATACAGCTCCGTTCCTTAATGTTTTATTTAATCCTGCCTGTTTAACATGAAAAACCTGACCTATCTTTTCGCTTATCCTGCTTACAAGTTCAAGCGGACATATAGAACACCAGATACGGCCCAAAAGAACTACTGAAATGATCATCAAGGGCCACCAGATTCCCCATATCAGTAAACATACGATATTCGTATTTCCAAATAATTCCGTATCAGTTCCCTTTGGGGCATATAAACCCCACCCTGAAACTATTAGGGATGTAAGCACAATTAATATTGGGATTTGTATTATAAAAGGAAAGCCTTTCCAAAGGAAAAGCTTTTTGAGAAAAGGGATATTAAGCAAATTATATTTAGCAGCGGTAAATTCAGTTTCCCTTATTTCCCCGGTGATCATTTTAATAGAACCATTTTCTTTACTGCACTAATTTCGTTTTTCCCATCATTAGAAACAGCTCTCACTGAACAAAAGTATACTCCTGATGATAAACCAAGACTAACTGCATTTACTTCAATTGTATAATACCCCATCGGCTGAACTTTATTTAATAAATTCGCAACCCTTTGACCTGTTATCGAATAGATATCAACTACAACTTTGGAATCAACCGGAAGTTGATAATCTATTTTTGTCGAAGGGTTAAAAGGATTCGGATAATTTTGACTTATGTGGTAATCTTTAGGCCCGGTAATTACACCATCTACTACTGAGGTATATTGATATGCTCCCGTATTATCAATCATCTTTAACCGGTATGAATATTTTCCTGCATTCAGCAGCTTGTCAGTATAAGAGTATTTCTGAGGTACATTGCTATTTCCGACTGCGCGAATTTCGCCGACCTTCTGCCAGGCTGCCGAAGGAACTAATTCTCTATCGACTTCAAATTTCTGTGCATTTAACTCTGTCTTAGTTTCCCATAACAGGGTTATATTCCTTTCCTTCACATTTGATGTAAAAGTAGAAAGCTGCACAGGCAATGGGGAATTTGCCAGTGAATTTATGTGGTTGGCTGAAACTGTTATATCTGTGTTCTGCCCTGCCATATATGCAAATACTTTTGTCGGATAAGGGCTGGTGTTAAAATTCCAGGCTACATTAATAATTGAACCCGCAAAAGGGATACTGTTAGTAAGTCTTAATCTTCCAATCCTTGTACCGGGTGAAACATTTGATATTATTGCTCCGCTGCCCGGGCCATTTGTCGGCAATTTAGCCGCTATCTTTATGCATCCAGCTGTCGCTGTATTGAAACTCGAGTTCTGCTGACCACTTATAACAATTGATGTATCAACTGACCAGGGAACATATGACGCGGTCAATGTGCCGCCGTTTTTTATTGCATCATTATAAAGAAACCCAAACTGGATTTGTGACATTTCAAATTGCGTATCTCCTGTCCTCAGCAAATATATATCAAACTCATAAACACTGTCAGAAGTTTGTATATCGTTTGCCAGCGTACATGTATATGTGGGAGTTTGTGCAGAACTAACAGGGACCATTAAAATCCCGAACATAAATAATAAACCCAGCGTGTATGATAAATAGTTTTTCATCTTAGTATAAAATTATCTTATTGATATTAATTATTATTCTTCACATCATCTTTCTTCGGCTTGTTACTTCCTTTCATAAAATTATGTGTGTTGTTTCGTTTCTTTGTAACCTGATTAAGAGCCCCCGGCGGTAGGGTCTTGGCAATAAATGAATTGTTGCTGTTATCTACTATCGCAAGATCACTTCCATCAACAATTCCATCGCCATTTAGATCTGTGGCAAGATAACCTACAGCGAATGCATTATTATCATTATCCACTGCCGCTAAGTCTGTCCCATCTACAATTCCATCCTGGTTAACGTCGCCATTAAAAATGCACCACTTCCCGTTGTTCACGAAAAGATTGCTTCCGAATGCCTTGGTTTGGGCTGATGTGAAATCATATGTCAAACTATTTCCAATAAATGGCTGGGCCGAAGAACTCCAGGTTTCAATTGCGTTGCGGTGTTTTATAATGATATAATAAGGAACATTATTAACCGGTATCGTAAAATGCCCTACACCATTACCCGTTGTATCAAGAACAACCTTTTTAGATTCAACCAATGTATAAGGAGCAGTGTCGTTTCTCAATTCAACTGTTATAGTATCAGACTGCATGCTCGTCCCGTTATAAAATCCTCCAATTAAAGCCGTTATGTTTAATTGATAAGTCGTAACATTTGCTGCAGGTTCAATTAAAACTAGGTAAAAGGACTGCGTATCTGCCTGAGCGTGTTGATTAGTAACTATGATTGAGATCGGATATGATCCTGCTGTTCCGGGGGTGGTTCCTGTAAGTTCTCCGTTATCTGTTAAAGACAGCCATGATGGCCCCTGGTATGTCATAACAGTTTGATCTTTATAATAATTAAAAATATTAGTTTTGTAGAAATACCAGGAATTTGTACTAATAGTTTGAATAGGTTCGGAATTGAATGCCAATTCAGTATTAAAATAATTCCAGGTTATTGAGGAAGTATCAGCTCTGTTATAGACAAACGCCGTTACCTTATTCTTCTTATTTAAATGCGATATCTGGTTATCAGAAAAAGTCATTATTGGAAGTTGTCCGGATGACTGGTCATTGATAAGCCAGTTATACGATACCGTGCTTCCGTAAGGATCCTCTGCGGTTACAGAAAACCTCACAGATGATGTATCCTTTCTCAGGTATTCCCTTTTATTTAAGGGTACAAATTCATTATGGATATTTGCTGTTTCAAGATAAAATGGCGACCAGGAAACAATATCCGGCGGGAGCCGGTTTTCACTAAACTTCTTAAAAACGTTTTGCGAGATAGTCTGAACATAATAATTGCTGTCAAATCCGTTAGCCCAATAAATAGTCGCAGCATTAAAAATAGACCCGCCCCCGGGCAAATGATATGTACCTATCATTCCATGAGGATTATCGAAATACCATGTATAATTGGAATAGGAAGGTGATAAGCCCAGAACTCTGAAGTTGACCTGATTATTGTCAACATTATCAAGAACCGGTATGCCGTTCTTAAAACTGAAGATAGCGCCGTCTACTTCAACGCCCACAATCTGGTCAGGATAGCCGAAATCATCGCCGTCCATTAGACCGGTACCGTTAAAAACCCAGTTATGATGATTATATGTGGTATACCCGCCGTAACCCTGTGAAGCGGGAAGAATGTCATCGTCATTTACATAACCGCCGGCAAGATATGTTAATCCCATCAGTGACTTTTCATCGTTGTTAATAGGATTCTGATACCAGTTTAAACCAACCAATGTATCAATCGGCCCTGCAGTAAACAACGGATCAGAAGTACTGTCCTTATAACAAACCATCGTATTACCGTTATCTTCATATCTCACCTGCCACCAGCAGGTATTACCTGAAAAGACAATTAAGTTTCCTCCGGCCCTTACAAATTTTTCAACCTCTACTCTTTCTGGATATGACCAGTATTCGCTGTGACCCTCAACTACTAGAACTTTATAGTGGCTTAACAAATTAGCATCAACATGGAGATCATAATTCACGGCATATTCTATTTTGATGTTTGATCTGTCAAGCCATCTTACAAAAGGAATATCAAATAAGGATTCAGGAAATCCGCCGTAAGCTCTGCCAGGACGAAGGAAAGAAACTTTTGTGGATCTTACTCCATTCAGGGAATTAGTTTCATAAAGACTCTCGCCTCCATATGGATTATATGCGTTCCAGGTATTTGCTGCTGTTAAATAAAGTATATTTGAATACGATCCGGGAGTTTTTGTCTTAACCATGAATAGAACACTTTTAGTAGATACCCTTGGGCTGTCGGTCGGAAAATCTGCTTCGTAAAGTCCCGGCGGCCATGAACCCGGCACTACCATTGAATAAGAAACCGGCCAATTGCATCCATAATAATAACTGCTGTCAGGAACCAACCTGTACCCACCGGCTATATTATCTATTGTTGCCACCAGGCTGTCATCATTATTCTTTTTATATATATTAATGTAGAATGGATCGCGGTATGTTGAAATATGGAATTCCAAAGTATCTCCCTGAAACACGGATATCTTATTAACATAACCTGTTTCACCCGGAAAATGAATAGGATCAGTAACAGTGAAAGGTGTCTTTTGCCCCGCATTTCCTGATTCTTCTGATTTTTCAGGATCTTGGTCCGGGTCGAATGGATCTGCTTCGAAGACTGAATATTTCTTCACATTGCCCCGAAACTGGCTTGGCTGATTAAATTGATTATGGACGACTGTTCTTGCCCCTGACTTTTCTTCACCGTCAGCTCTGGCTATTATTGTCCAGCCAATAGTGACGGCAATAACAAGTGTAAGTATAAACCTGTACATTATTTCTCTGTAAATTTATTCTTGGGTTTCAATCATTATGCCAATAAAAATGAACTAAATTGGGGGAAAAATGAATCATTGGAAGGAGGAAAGTTTAAAAGGTGAACTGCGGAGTTCAATATTAAAACTAACTGATTAAACTATACTTAAACGGCATTTGTCAATAAGTCGGATAAAATGTATCTTCATTCAGCACAATGTCATCTTTACTTTTGATATGGAACAAAGAAGAGCTCAGCATTTATATTTACGCACCGGCTTCGGGGAGTCACTTGAAAAGGTGCGGTCTGCTCTTTCACTTACCAGATCAGAAGTACTTAATGAAATAATCGATGCCTCCAAAACGTGCTCAAACCTCCTTATTGTTCCTTCTGATTATTACCTCAAAGCCAATAAAAAAAATGCTTCAGTAGAAGAGCGTAAAGCAATAGGGAAGATTCAGAATGAGTATAACCTTAATCTGAACCTTTCATGGATTTCAAAAATGTGCACATCGGAAGAAACTCTGCGTGAAAAGATGACTTTACTTTGGCATGGTCATTTTGCATGCATGGATGATAATCCTATGCATGCTCAAAACTTGAATAATACCATCCGGCAGTGCGCTTTAGGGAAATTCAGCGATTTGCTTGTTGCTGTTTCAAAAGAGGCAGCAATGATACAGTACTTAAATACTCGCGAGAATAGGAAAGCAAGCCCCAATGAAAACTTTGCCAGAGAAGTAATGGAGTTATTTACACTGGGAAGGGGCAATTATACTGAGGCAGATGTGCGTGAAGCAGCCCGCGCTTTTACCGGCTGGAATTATGATGAGGCAGGTACGTTCAAATTTCATGAGAAAGATCATGACACTGGGATTAAAGAGGTATTCGGGAAAAGGGGAAACTTTACAGGAGAAGATATTCTTTCATTAATATTGGAACGACGTGAATGCGCAGCATTCATTGCGGGTAAATTTTACACATGGTTTGTAAATGACACCCCCAATAAGGAAATGATCGCAAAGATATCAAAGGATTTTTATGAATCAGGCTATGATATTCTGCATGTCCTTAAGAAATTATTCAACTCTGAAGTATTCTACAATGAGGCAAACTTGGGAGTTAAGATTAAATCACCTATTGAATTAATTGTAAGCACTGCCCGTATGCTTAAGTTGGAATACACAAATCCATTCCCTTTAATATATGTACAGACAGCTATGGGGCAGCATTTATTTAATCCTCCTGATGTTGCCGGATGGAAAGGCGGCCAGAACTGGATTGACAGTACAACTCTTCTATACCGGCTTAATCTTGCTGACAAAATAATGAAGGCAACTGATGTTAAAATTACTGCAAAACCTGATAATGACAGCATCGACAAGAGAGACGTTGAGGATCTTCAGAAGATGAACAATTTAAGTGTATCGTTTGACCGGAATAATATGATGGATCTTTTGGCAGGGAAGCAGTACGAAGAAATTAAAAAAGAACTTTGCAGCTTTTTATTCCAGATAAAGGACTTCTCTGAAATCAGCAGCAGCATAGGCACTTTAGGGGAAAAGAGTTTTACTCAAAAAGAGTTTAAGGAATTATGTGTGAGACTGATGAGCTTTCCTGAATACCAGATGTTATGAGATAATGCAATGAAAAATATCAACCGCCGAACATTTATTAAATACAGCGCTATGACCTCGGCGCTTGCCTTTGCACCGGGCTTTCTGAAAGGTAGCTCCGGAAAATTATTTACTGGTGAGGAGAATAAACATGTTGTTGTAGTTCAATTGACAGGCGGTAATGACGGGCTGAATATGGTAGTTCCTTTTCGGAATGATATTTATTATTCATTGAGACCTGAAATATCTGTTGACAGCAAGTCTGTTTTGAAGCTTAATGATGATCTTGGACTTAACCCACTAATGAATGGGATTTATACATTATTCCAGGAGGGAAGAGGTTGTCTTATAAATAATGTTGGATATCCAAATCCTGATCATTCGCACTTCCGTTCAATGGATATATGGCACAGCGCTTCCGGCAGTAACAATTATATTCAATCAGGATGGCTCGGAAGGTATTTAGATGAAAACTGTGAACATGACTGCCATCCATATAATGCGATAGAAGTTGACGATACATTGTGCCTGGCGCTTAAGGGTGAACATGTTAAAGGTCTGTCGGTTAAATCTCCTGATCAGTTATTTAGTTCAGCGGGAAATAAAAACATTGCAAGTATTCATTTGGCGGATCACCTTTCTAAGAACAATAACCTGGACTATCTGTACAAGACTCTTTCCGAAACAGAATCATCAGTTGGATACTTGAAGAAACAGAAGGACAAGTCACATGTTCATGCTGAATATCCTAAGGGTCAATTCGCGACTAATCTTCAGCGGATAGCGCAGCTTATAGGTGCAGATTCAGACATCAGAATTTATTATGTATCTCTTACCGGTTTTGACACTCATGTTAACCAAATCGAACGTCAGAATAAACTGCTTGGAGAATTAAGTGAAGGGATATCGGCGTTCATGAATGATCTGAAGACATGCGGGAAAGAAAATGAAATCCTGATGATGGTGTTCTCTGAATTCGGGCGGAGGGTAAAGCAGAATGCCAGTAACGGAACAGACCATGGAACTGCTAATAATGTCCTTCTCTTTTCGGGAGACTTAAAGCAGAAGGGAGTTTACAATGAACCGCCTGACCTCCGGAAACTCGATGATGGTGATCTGAAATTTACTGTTGATTTTAGATCGGTGTATGCGACCGTCCTGCGGAAATGGCTTGGGGCTAATGACCGGACTATTCTGGGTAATACTTTTGAAACCCTTAATTTTATTTAAGGATTGCCCGGACGGGTACTCTCCGATAATATTCCCTCCCTTTTCCTCCTTTATTCCGATATACTTCCGAGGCCAGATTGAGGTCAGTTAGTGGTCACCTACAGGCCACATTCATCTTTTTTGGGGTTTTCTTTATTTACCGCTCTCCCTATTCATATCTGCTAAATTGTCATAATGTTGTGCCATTTTGGCAATAGCGGAACAGATACTTTCATGAAATTGGCTCTCTCAAGTCCAATTCTTAACACCATTAATGTAATCAATTGATTTGCCAATTTCAAATTCAACGATTTAATTTCAGAATGAAATATGATAATTGGATAAAATATTAGAAGCAAGTTCAATGATCTTTTGCTTTAATTCGGGAGGATCAAGAACAGTGACACCCTTACCATATTTCATGACCCACCAGGCCAGAACATCAGGATCTTTCACATTAAATTCAAAAATATGCGAACCACTTCCAGTATTATAATAATTCTGCGTAAGCATAAATGGCTCTGCTTTCATGTTTCTAACCCAAAAGTCGGATAATTGAAGTCTTATAGTAGTACAATCATCCGGGTGCGGGTATTTAACAGCATTTTGAGGTTCTGAAAGATCGAACTCTGCAGCAATGTTCGATGAGTTATTATGGGCTGATTTAATTGGGTCATGAATAATGAGAACGAAATATACTATACCTTTTTTGTAAGAGCCGACCAGGGAGGAGAGCTGGTTGTCAAAAGGGAGTCCAATTTTAATATTCTGATCTGAAAGAATATCGTATAATTCACATCGGGAAGTAATGATTTCGAAATATCTTTCCTTTGAATCAAGGGGATCATATAGGCATGTCAAAAATAAACCGGAAGCATGTTTAATTTCTAAAGTAAACAATGCATCACGTGTATTTAACAAAAATTCGATTTGAATACCTGAGGAATTGAATAGAAATGAACTTATGTTACAATCAAAACTTCCGGTATCAACAAGTTTATTCTTCAGTGTAGGTCTGAAGGGATTCAGATATTGTGCATTGTAACTTTGTATTTCATTAAAGGCAGACAAGCCGAATTTGTTTTTATCTTTCTTCCAGAAAGCTTTAAGTTCGGGAAATGATATTACTGCTTTTGCAAATGCCACCATTGGGGTCATTCTGTTCCTGATAGCCACAGAAGCTTCGGATTCACTTTTATGGAAATTGGTACAGACCTTTGACAGCACATTTTTATCGCCAACTATTTTACCAACAACTCCACCGCATTTACCTGAGAAATCTCCAAGGACCTGATTTACTAATTCAGCCATGGCAACCATCCAAATTATTATGTTTATTTAAATAGCGTTCTTTCGATGAACAATTAAAATATAAACGAGGGAACCAAAAAGCATAAACCCACGGCAAATGTATAAATTGTTATTAAATAAATCAATGGAATATTGTTGAACAGACCTGAAGGTTACTGCAATTCAACATTTACAACTGGGTGAATTTCCCATAATGTTTTGACATCCTTACTACCGTGCCCTTTGCCTTGCTGAAGAGCTGCGGCTTTATTAGTATAAAATGATGCATCCCAAAAGGCAAAACCGGTAAGCTTAATTGCAACGCCGCCTTTGAGAATTGTGGATTTACCATTAATAGTAATATTATCCTTGTCCTTTAGGTCTTTTAATAATTTTTCACGCAGTGAACAATATTCTTTAGTATTTGGTATTTCGGCAATTATTCGGTTGCCCATATTTTGATTATCAGCCGATACTTCAATCTGAAAATCACAATCCTCAGGGTCAATTTTAATGAGTCTGGCGATTCCGGTTAAAGTATACAAAGAATTTTCTTTCGGATCGGTCTGTTTCCCTTTGAGTTTTGGATTTTTAGGCACATCCCAACTGATCATTTCATTAATAGTAGTGCTTTGCGCTGAATTTAGAGAAGATGGAATAGAACGGTCTTTTATTTCCTGACGAGGGTGTTTAGTTCCCTTGGTAACTCCGCAATTGCATTCTTCAGTTTGTGCAGACATATATGAAGAAAGAAGAAAAACAATGATAATAGAGACAGATAGTTTCATAATATTTCCTTTAGAATGTTAAGCGAAAGGAAAAATATCCCTGTGTGCATATATAATCAATGTAAATGCAAAAAGAGTAGCCAGATGTGTTAGTTATATCAATGGGGTTTGGATAGGCTAACGATTTTAATTTTAAGTCAATGATTTACAATTTACTTTCCATATTTTTAATATGTGAAATAATTCAGCTTTGGGTGAAAGAAAAGGTATTACAGAACTTTTATAGAAAATATTTATGAGGGATAAATTATGAAATATTTCTGGTACAGTGTTTTTATGGTTTCAATTATTCTGCTTAACGGGGAAGCATCCGCACAATATAATTTCAATAAATATATGATACGTCATTCATTTCCAACATCAAAACTGGACAGCTTAAAAACCAACTATCTGCTGGATAGTACTGTGATTAAGAGTCAAGATTCATGGAATAATCTAAAATGTGTTTATAATTATGATGAAAAGGGAATGTTAAGTTATTACGATGCGTTTTCAAATATTGCAGGCCGCACCTCTTTTTACTATGATACACTCGGAAATATAACTCAAATAACAGGCCCCGACTCAAGGGAAACTAATTTTTATGATGAGCACAATAACAATATTTATCAGTTGTTTGAACGCCCGGGAACTGCTCAAACCTGGGTGCCATATATGTTGGATTCATTATTTTATGATACCAGCGGAATCGTTAATAAAGAAAAAGATTATTATTGGTTAAATCTTTGGTCGGCGACAGGACAAACATTTTACTATTACAACAGTGGTTTACTGGATTCAGTTTTATTTGGGGGAACAAATGGAACCCAATGGTATAATGACGTTTACTGCAAGTTTTATTATAATGAATTTGCCTCTCCGGATTCGGCTATTTGGAAGATGTGGCGGGATACTGCATGGATCGATTATTTAGACTGCACATATAAATACGATAATGCAGGCAATCTGATTTCAGGGTTAATTACTGATTTAAGCGGGAGGACTTATGATACCCGGTTTACTTACAGTTATAATAAAAACAATTGCTTTTATTATGGCAATAATGAAATAAAACTGAATGGGATCTGGACTCCTGGCGACGAGACGTTTTTTACTTCCAGACAGGATATCTTTCAGCCAGATGTTTTTGGAACTGTGTCTAATTGTTTCTTTTCTTTTTCTTTGCCAGGCACCGAACTTTATGTATACTACAAATTAAATCCCAGAGCTATATCTTCTGTAAAGGGAAATAATAATAACAATCCGGATCAGTTTAACTTATATCAGAATTATCCAAATCCATTTAATCCTTCGACGACTATAAAATATTCTATACCTACAAATCAGCATGTAATTTTAAAAGTTTATGATATGCTCGGAAGGGAAGTGCAAACTCTTGTTAATGAAGAAAAGCAAATGGGGAATTACGAAATTACATTTGACGGACACAATTTGGCTTCAGGAATTTATATTTACAGAATAACCGCAGGAACATCTACTTCTGCAAGAAAGATGCAGTTTATTAAATAAAAAATGTATAACGATTATAATTGTTCATTTAATCCGATATAAATTGTTCTGCCGATTGAAGGGATTATCCCAGGACCTGGGTATTCTCCTGTTCTTAGGGTGAAGTATTTTGCATCGGTAAGATTGTTTATACCAAAATTAAACCGGTAAGAGTCGAATTTATATGAACCGGAAATATCTATTATGCTGTATGAGGGAATTAAGCCAACCAATCCATCGGGAGAAAATAAGGCGTTGGCAGCATCGCCGAATGACATTGAATTATACGAATATTGCGCATTAACAGAAAATCCTCTTAAACTATAGTTAACACCAAAGCGGTTAATATATTTAGGAGCATATTCAACATTATTACCATCATACTGACCTGAAACATAAAAGGCATCAGTATATGCAAATGAGTTATAAATCGTAAGCTTTCCGTAATCATTTAATCCAAGAATTCCATTTAAGATATTAAGTTCAAGATATGCTTCAATGCCCTTATGCACATCGCTGCCGGTATTGGTTCTTAACAAATATGTAAAATTGTTATTTGCCCGTTCAACAGTTCCTATTTCATTATTAATTTTCATATAGTAAATCCCGATATCAAAATTCAGGATATCTCCCAGAATTCCTCTATAACCTAAATCATAAGTATATGCAGAAGCGTCTTTTAGATTCTGATCTATTTTTGCCAGAGTACCAAATGGAGTAAGGTCGCTGTATGTTATCGGACGGTAAAACTGGCTGTAGTTCGCATACATGTTTGTTAATTCAGAAGTTTTATACTGGACACTTAAAGCTCCCAATAAGAAAGTACGAGAGGATCTTTCATTATTTACAATTACAGTTTCCGCATTGCTATCATCCGATTCATTTGGGGCATAACCATTTGAAGTCGTTTGAAGATATTCAAATCTTAATCCGGGAGTAATGCTTAATGAATTTCCGAGTCGAAATATGTTTTCAAAATAAGGGGCTATGTTTGTAGTGTAAAAGTTCATATCTTGTTCCCATGGGGAAAGCTGGGTAAGGTCAAAATCCAATCCTGTTGTACCATCGGCGCCTTCCCGTCTTATTAAGTGAGAATATGCTTCACGTAATCCAAAGGAAAATGTCTGGTTTTGTCCCAGTATATCATAGTTTGTTAAAAATCTTAATTCGTTAGTAAAAGTCCTGAAATATTCACGTTCTAATTCACGAGGTGTATAGGACAGATTTGATGTAATGCTATCAATGGCAGCCGGTCCTCCGTCTTCATTTCTCCAAATAAGGTTTCTTTCACTCAGAAGGTATGAAGACAGTAAACTGATGGAAGTATTTTCGCTGATTTGATAGGAAATCTGACCGGCTAAAATATTCCAGGGGCTTTCCAGCCAATTCCTTTGACGAAGTGACTGCTTTGGATCAGCATTGAATAATGAATCGGTCAGTCCGCCGGGCATCTGAATTTTATTGCGCAGAATAGTAAACTCAATTCCCGCCTGAAGTTTATCGCTTGGATTATATTTGAGGCTGGTAAAACCAGACCATTGAGTTTGCTGTGAATTATTCCGCCATCCTTCAATTCGTCTATACTGAAGAAATCCATAATACCGAAAGTCGCCATTTGAACCTCCTACAGAATTAAAGCTATTGAACAGTCCAAAGCTACCTGTAGTCTGTGAAGAATTGATTTCAAAAGATTTATCGCCTCCATCTTTTAACTGATAGTTTATAGCGCCTCCAAGCTGGGGCCCGAAAGTTAAAGCAGCACCATCGCGTAAAAACATAATACTTTTTACTGCTTCCATGGGGGGCAAATAGTATGCTTCATTATATCCATAAACATCGGCAGAAATGTTGTAACCGTTTTGCCGTGTATTTGTTTCAATGCTTTGATAAGGATTTAATCCGCGGAAACTAATGCCGTTTGCAGTAAAACCACCACTTTCAGTTTCAGTAATGTTAACGCCGGGGATGCGTCCAATTATTTGCCGTGTATTGTTAATGGCTTTATTGGCATCCAGGCTGTCAATTACAAGTACTTCGTTTTTCATGCCTGCAAATATTATTTGGTTCACATAATCATTCATCCGTCCGATGCCGTTCATTCCACGGTAACCGGTAATTGTAACTTCGTTTAAATGGTATGTTGTGTCATGGTTTTGCGCAAACAGTGAAAATGAAAGAATAAATAAAATACTTAAACTGTAAAACGTCCTCAAGGATACCTCAATTGTTGTTGCTATTTAGACGAAGTCTTAATAACAAATATAGCATAATCTGTTGAGTCAATCCAAATAAGTGTAATTTCGGTTAATTATTCCAATTGTGTTGATATTATCAACGGTTTATTTTTCTTTATTAAACATAACTTTATTATTATGGCGCATTAAAAATCCAAGGAACAATAAGGGTCGCTTGAAAAGGTACGTAACATCATTTTTACTGTTACTTTTTGTCTCTAATATGTTTAGCTACTATTTCCCGTTCTTTCTGATAAGATCAGAAATAAGAGGAGAGATGGATGAAAAGACTAAAGAAACATTAGATGAAAGTCAGTTGACTAAAATTTCCTTCTCTTTAACAAAAGAATTCCGCAATATTGTGTGGACAAGAGAAGGGGAGGAATTTAAATATAATGACCAGATGTACGATGTGGTCAAAACTGAAATCAATTCCGGTGTAGTAACTTATTATTGCCTTACAGATAATAATGAAAAAGAACTGCAGGATAATTTCTGCCAATATGTTAAATCCAATACCGAAAATGGGAATAAAGCCAGGGCCTTTTCTCTATCCAAGAATCTCAAATATATTTCCTACTCAATTAATATATTACCTCGCTATAGTCAGTCGTCTTCAGAAATGAGTATATCAATTAATACGATTTATGACAATCCATTTTATTTAGACGAATCTCCTCCTCCCCGACCAAGAACATAAGCTCCATTTAATATTTTCTTAATTAGTCGGCCGTGATATATTATGTTCTAAATAATACTGCCGGCTGATATTAATATCAAATTCTAATAATATTTTAACAAGGATAACTAGTATGAAAAAGTTTTTCATAATATTATGTGCTGTTCTGTTTGGACTAGCACCAACTTTAATTCAGGCACAGGTTTCAATAAATGGAACTGTGGTTGACCAACAGACAAAAGATGCTGTAGCAGGCGCTACGGTGATAGCTGAAGGAAATTCTGTAAGCGCAACAACAAACGAATATGGTAAATTTACTATTTCTTCGAATAAGGAAGTAACGGCAGTAACAGTCGTGAGGATTGGATATCTGAAGAAACTAGTTCAGATTATTGACGCTTCCAAACCATTATTTATTCAATTGACCCAGGCACCTTTACAAATGACTGGTGTTGAGGTGGTTGGAAATAATGAACTCGAAAAAGCTCAATCAGTAGGAACATTAACGAAGGAAGACCTTTCCCGCGCGAACGGTTTAAATCTTGAAAGCTCTGTAAATAATATTCCGGGAGTTCAGATGCAGTCGCGTACTCCATGGGGAGGTGCAAGAATTTCTATCCGCGGTTACTATCCTAACTTTAGTCAGAATTCAAATGGTTTTGGATACCAGTTGTTTATAAATAATATTCCTGTTACTGATGCTTCCGGATCAACTGTTATGGATGATATTGATTATTCAAATCTTGGCAGCGTTGAAGTTATTAAAGGTCCTGCCTCAGGATTATATGGCGGATTTATTGCTGGTACCGTAAACCTGACTACTGCTAAAGCAGCTCCAAACCAGACTAGTTTTAGCCAGCAGGCACTTGGAGGAAGTTATGGCTTGTTCCGCTCTAATACAAGCTACCAGTCTGCCGATGAAAATAGCAATATCGTTATAAATTATGGTCATCAGACTTATGATGGATTCCGTCCAAATAGTCATTCGAGAAAAGATTATGTTGAATATGCAGGTGACTTCAAGGCAGGAGATAAACAATCCCTTTCAACATATTTTGCTTTTGCTAATTCCTATGAACAGCTTGCCGGTGAAATAGATAGTGTTGATTTCTATAATAGATTAGCTATTGATAATCCGGTTTATGCTTTGAATAATTCCCAGATAAAAATTCAGAGCTTCCGCACAGGAGTGACTGATTATTACAGGATGGACGAACATTTCACAAATCAATCAACCATATTTGCCACCGGCAGTACATCAAGTCAGCCGTTTGCTCATGGCTTTACAGATGTAAATAAAATCAATTTTGGCGGCCGCACTGCTTTTGGGTACCAGACTCAGTTCGATAATATCGGACTTAATGGTACACTTGGATTGTTTACTCAAAGAACAAATTACACATCAAATGGCTATTTCATCCCTTCTAAATCTCCCTCTGATCAGGAAAACTATGCATTGAATTATTATGCTTTTACTGAATGGAATATTTATCTGCCCATGCAGTTTGTTGTTACAGTTGGCGGAAGCTTGAATAAGAATGAATTTGGAATCAGAAACCTGTTGAAGAATAATACTATAAATGATACAACCCATTTAATAGTGAAGGCTTTCGATCCTTATTTTACGCCAAGCATCTCCGTACTTAAGTTATTAAACGAAAACATTTCAGTTTATGCCAGTGTAAGCGAGGGCTATACTCCTCCGGCTCTAAGCAGTATTATTAATTCGGATAACACATTGAATCTGAACCTTAAACCCGAAAGTGCAGTTCAGTATGAGATCGGAACCAAGGGTAATTTCCTTGAAAGAAGATTCTCTTATCAGGTCGCACTCTTTGATTTAGAGAACACAAACAAATTAGTATCTGAAAAAATCGGCGCAGTATCATTCACTACTAATGCAGGTAAACAGCAGAATCTTGGCGCAGAACTTTCATTAAGTTACCTCGCAATTAGCGATGAAAATAGCACTGTTTCATTACTACGTCCATGGTTATCATATACTTACTCTGATTTTACTTATAAGAGTTTCAAGAGCGACAACAATAATAACGCTGCTACAATTGATTTCTCGGGTAAGGATGTGGCAAGAGTTCCCCAAAATATGTTCAACATGGGAATTGATATGGCGACTAATATGGGATTATATGCTTTCGGATCATTCCAGTTTGTCGATAAAGTTCCCGTTACTTTCAATAATTCCAACTACATGAAATCTTATGATTTACTTAGCGCGAAAGTCGGCTATCAGAAAAAAGTCGGTGATCATTTTTCATTTGATGTTTCAGTTGGAGGTGATAACCTGCTTGGAAGTACATACTATATGTATATTTTTACCGGCCCTTCAATTGGTGGCTTAGCTCAGTCAAAAGACGGCGGTTCGGGAGATGGCTATATACTTCCCGGATCGTATAAAGCCACATTCTACGGCAACCTTTCTCTTTCTTATGCTTTATAATAATTATAAAGTATAAATAATTGTCAATCAGATACTGCACCAATTTCCGGTGCAGTATCTGTATTATTGAACAATATATTTTATAATTTTGAATGCTTTGTTTTGTTTTGTAATCAGGAGTAATTCAATGAAATTTATTATCTCTTTCTTTTATGTACTGATTTGTTCTTCTTCTTTTTTTGCATCATATGCCCAAACAATTACGGTACTCGATAAATCAAATAATCAGCCGGTTGAAAGCGTTGTGATTACAGGATCAGGTTCAACTGTTTTGACAAATGCAAAAGGATTTGCTGATTTATCCAGACTTGCGCATTCAGATACAATTAAGTTTGTTCATATATCATATCAGTCTCTTGTTATTACAAAAAGCTCGATAACTTCTTTGAATGATATTATTCTTCTTACCCCTGAACCGTTCAACCTTGGAGAGGTTCTGATTCAGGGCAAAAATGAAAATAAACTTAAAAACCCAGGAACAATTTCAGTTGTTGCTCCGCGTGAGTTTTATAGGGATAATGATATCTTTCTTTCACAGACACTTAACACCGTCCCTGGCGTTAAAATGGAGTCAGATGGAACTAATGAAGAGTCGCATATTCTTCTTAGAGGAATAGGAGCCAAATCCCGCTTTAATCTAAGAGATGTAAAAATATATTATAACGGAATTCCACTAACGGATGCAGACGGGACAACCTCATTAAATGATATAGATTTCTCCGCCTTTGGGTCAACCCAGATATTTAAAGGGCCTTCATCTATTATTTACGGTCCTCTAACTGGAGGCGCTATCAGTTTCTTCACAAAGAAAGCTCGCTTCGAAGAGTTAGACCTAAATCATTATGATATTTTTGGTTCATACGGTTTGTACAGGACAAATAATAATTATAGGGCAGGAACAGAGAACGGCAATATTTTTGTTAACTATGGCTATCAGAATTATAACGGTTACAGGGAGCATTCATCTTCAGTAAGGAACTTTTTTACTATATCTGGAGACTTCAGTATCAGCGATCATCAGTCAGTATCTTTCCTTACACTCGTAAATTCGCTTGATGATAAAATCCCTGGCGAGGTTGACAGTATATCTTATAATAATTCGCCTAAAGCAGCTAACCCTGATTATGTTTTGAAAGATATTGGAATAAATCAGAAAAGTTTTCTTACCGGAATCACACATACTTATAATTTTACAAAAGGATTTCAGAATATTAGTTCAGTATTCACCGGTTATAATTTTGCGGTCAGTCCTGAATTACCCTATATCAGCAGAACAAGCGCAAGCAAAATAGGAGGCAGAACCGTATTCTCGTGGTCTCCGCAAATTGCATCTATACCCACGAATTTAATTCTGGGCGCTGAGCTGGTAAGGAATTATAATCTTGAAAAGCATTATGATTATACATCATCATTTACTACCGGAAATATTAATTTTGACAGGGAGTATGACCTTGTTTCCTATGTTACATTTCTGCAGGCTAACCTTGATTTTACTCCCGCAATTTCATTGACCGGCGGTTTTAGATTTAGCGGCGGCGATTATACAATAGACGATTTCCTCCCCATAAACAATGTTAATTATTCCGGCGTTAGAGTTGTTAAACCTTTCGTAACTCCTGTTATTTCTATTACCGACAATGTTGGTGAAAACACACAGCTCTACGCTTTGGTAAGCACCGGTTATTCGGCTCCGACAGTTTCAGAAATTCTATTGCCTAATGGAAATATTAATAATGATCTTAAACCTGAAAGCAATATAAATTATGAGATAGGCGCAAAGGGAACTCTGCTTGATAATAAACTAACTTACTCAGGGGCTCTCTATTACATGAGAATAGTCGATTCCTATATACCTCAGATTATTAATGGAATTACTTATAATGTTAATGCCGGTAAATCTGATAATTTGGGATTTGAAGCTGCCGTTTCATATAATAATTTGATAAACAATTCTACGGGATTTTTCAAGTCGCTGAGACCATTTGCTTCATACACTTGCACTTCATTTAAGTATAAAGATTATATAAACGGAACAAATAATTATTCGGGTAATAAATATCCGGGCATTTCCCCGAATGCTTTTTCTGCTGGATTTGATTTAGGCATGGCTTCAGGATTTTACCTTTATGGAACATATTTCTATTATGATAAAAGATTTCTCAACGATGCAAACTCCAGCTCGGTTGACGGATACTCACTTCTGGATGGTAAATTTGGCTGGCGGCAGAGGTTGTTAAATTATTTCACACTTCAGATTTTTGCAGGAATGCATAATATGCTTAATGCCCATTATTCAGAAGTGATTGCAATAAATCAAACTTCTGCTCAGGGTGTTTTACCTGACTATTTCAATGCGGCGCCTGACAGGAATTTCTATGCGGCTATAAATTTAGAATTTCATTTTGACAAATAGTTTATGCTATTTTAATTATTTTAGTCTATTACATTATTAATCTTAACGCATGAATTTCAAACATATATTATTTTCTTTATTGTTCCTTTCTTCTGCTGTATCATTTGCCCAGAGCGAATCAAGTTCAGTTGCCCCCTCAACTGTAATATTTTTTCCGCCGGGACTTAATTTTCTTCCTCTCAGGGCTAACAACCAGGAAGCTAAAGTTGGAATATTATATTACCCAAATACCACTAACCTTAAATTAGACATCGGCAATACGATGGACCTGCTCCGTTTCAACCTTGAGCAGAATAAATATATTACTGTAGGAATTGAATTCATGGCTTACGCCTATTCAGTCAGCTTCAGTCAGATGCGTCTGCAGATCGGGACACTTGATGGATTTTTCGGAGGTAATGCTGTATATACAAACCAACTCTGCGGAAGCAGGTTTTCCACCCGTCTGCGGTATTTACATAACAGCGCCCACCTTGTTGATGGATTTTACAGTGTTAATTCGGGCGAGTGGTTGAACAACAAACAACCCATACCTTTTACCCGCGATTTTGCAGAAGTAATATTCTCGGATGAATTTCCGTACTCGGGTATAACCTTTCGTCCATATATTGGCGGATCAATTGCAACTAGGCAAAGACCCTCATTACTTAAACGATCCACATTTTGCGCAGGAGCTGAAGCTCATACAGGCGATGATTCAGAACCAGCATTTATACATAGCCATTTCTTTTTTGCCTATCATTTCCTGCTTGCAGGACTCCCGGTTTACCAGGGAAGTCACCAGGTACAGGTCGGAGTCAAATTCGGCAGGTGGGAGTCCAAAGGTGTAAATTTCTTCCTCTCATATTTCAATGGAAATAACATGTTTAATGAGTTTTATTATGAGAGGATAAATCGATTTGGGGTTGGATTTTCTATCGATTTCCCCTGATTCTTCTTTTCCAGGTCTTCATTTCATTCATAAAAGCAAGAAAAATCTTTTTATCTCTGATTTTTCTCACTTTTTGCAATATTTTAATTGAAAACTATTTTATATTCCGCTAAATTACGTGTCTGATGAAAAAGATTTCTTTTATTAAGATGAGCGGGGCCGGAAATGACTTTATAGTCATTAACAAGGAAATGTTCCCTGATCTCATTTTTAATAATGATTCGGTTAGTAAGCTTTGCGATAGACGAAATGGTATTGGCGCAGATGGATTGATCACTGTTTCCGGTAGTGATGGAATGTATGATTTTATCATGAATTATTATAATTCTGACGGCTCAACCGGAAGCCTTTGCGGCAACGGTGCAAGATGTGCTCTAAGATTTGCTGAATACTCTGAGTTCTCCAGAATGAAGTTTATTAAATTTCTATCAAACGGAGTTGAATATTCCGGCGAAATTATTGCTGACGATATTACAAAGGTTAATTTCAATGCTCCGGCCGATATTAAACTTAATTTTAATATCAGTATTTCCGGTCAGTCAATTAAATGTTCTTTTATAAACACCGGATCTCCTCATGTAATAATAAACATAAATGATGTACTTGCAGATCCGGCAAATGACAGTTCTTTTTATAATGATATAAATGAATTCCCGGTTGTTCAGATGGGAAGAGAGATCAGATACCTTGATGTCTTTTCCCCCGGCGGAACAAACGTTAATTTTATTATGGTAACTGCTGACGATGTGAAGATAAGAACTTATGAAAGGGGCGTTGAAGACGAAACCCTTTCATGCGGAACCGGTTCAGTTGCCGCTGCTCTTGCAGCATATTTCAATTCGGGAATAAATCCCCCCGTATCTCTTTTAACTAGAGGAGGGGATAAGTTGACCGTTAATTTTAACTCTGAGGGACAGAATATTAAAAACCTGTCTCTGAGCGGCCCGGCAAGAATTATCTTTGCGGGTGAATTTTTATATAATGAGTTTTTTTAAATATTGGAGACCAAATGGCGAAAGTAATATTCTCAATTCAATATGAGATAAATCCAAATAAGAGAGAAGAGTATTTGGGTGTTGTTAAAGAATTAAAAAATCTTCTTAAAGCTGAAGGATTGGAAAGTTATTCGGTTTATGAAGTAAAAGGGAAAGCTAATAATTTCCAGGAAGTTTATACATTCGTATCAAGTGAAGCATTCGACCAGTTTGATGACGATCAGAATGAAAGACTTAATATTTTAATTAGTAAATTATCAGACCTTACTGTTGATAATACTACCAAGTATACCACACTTCACGAAATTTCAGAATAATTACCCGTTTTATTGAAGCGGCTTCGTAGCCGCTTTTACTTATTACTTCCATATGTTTCCTTCATAGTAACTTTTGCTTGTGACAATTGTCATTCATGACTTAATTAAATAATAAGAAATTTATTATCATTTATTAATAGGCTTATGAAATTCAAACCAATATATGTTTACCTCATAATTCTTGTCCTTGCTGTTTCAGGTTTAATTATTTTTACCAATACAGGTACAAGTCCTGCTTCCTCCGTTATCTCAGGTGAAAGTTCTGGTAATCAAATGCCTTCGGACTCAATCCACAAAAACCTCCAGACAACGGGCAGCCCCGCTCCTTCCAAAGATAATGTGTCAGAAAGTTTTAAGCGGGAATTAAGTTCATTACAGAATGCAGTAGAGGAAAGCCCAAATGATACTTTAAAATTAAGGGAATATGCCGATCTTCTGGCTGCGGCCCATAAACAAAATGAAGCTATTCCATACTACGAGAGAATAATAAAAAAATATCCTCGTAGAGCTGATATAATGTTTTCTATGTCAGTTATATATTTCAACAAGGGTGATTTTACAAATTCAGAACTAATTACAAGAAAAATACTACAGTATGATAAGAACAATCTACAGGCTCAATATAATCTCGGCGCAATTGCCGCAAGTCAGGGAGATTCCGAAAAGGCAAAACTAATGTGGAATAAAATTATAAATGAAAACCCGCCTTCCGAACTTGCAGGTCTTGTAAGAGAATCATTGAATAAACTTAAATAAATGATGCATTTGAAAGATTTAAAAACTTGAATCACAGATAGTATTTTTACGGGGATTTAATTATTCCTATCTTTATAACAATAATTATGAAATACCATGATTGAATTAACCGGCGCAATTCACATGCATTCCATTTTCTCGGATGGTTCCGGGGAAGTTGAGGAAATTGCCCGCTTTGCTGAAGAGATAGGATTAGATTACATAATTCTGACAGATCATAACACTCTGCGAGCTATGAATGAGGGGTATGAAGGGTGGCATAATAATACTTTGCTACTTGTCGGCTGTGAAATAAATGATAAACATAATGAGAACCATTATCTTGCCTTTGGCATTGATGAGGCTTTCTCCACCCGGTTATCCGCTAAAGATTATGTTAAGAAAGTGAAAGATGCCGGAGGAATAGGGTTTATTGCTCATCCTTTTGAAAAAAGAAAACACATGGTTGAACACCCGCCTTATCCATGGACTGATTGGGACACTGACGATTTTACTGGAATTGAGGTCTGGAACCATATGTCTGAATGGATGGAAAACCTTACTGAGCAAAATAAATACCAGTCATTTATTCACCCGCTTAGATCAATTATTGCCCCTACAAAAGAAACACTTCAAAAATGGGACGAACTCAACTGCAAAAGAAAAGTAGTCGGCATCGGCGGAGTTGATGCACATGCCCATAAATACAATGTACTCGGATTTGTAGAAGTTGAAGTATTTCCCTATAAGGTTCTTTTCAAATCAATAAGAACTCATATCCTGATAGATGAGGAACTACCCCGGAATAATGACAAGGATTCTTTAATTAAAACAAAAAAAATAATTTACTCCGCGCTTAAAGCAGGTAACTGTTTTCTTTCCAATGATTATAAGGCCGACTCAAAAGGCTTCAGGTTCTTTGCAGAAGTCGGGAAAAAGAAATATATGATGGGTGAAACTGTTGAATATATTGGAAGTGTAAAATTAATTGTTTCGGTTCCATCAGAAAATGCTGAAATCCGGCTCATCGCTAATGGTGAATTAGTCGATTCAAAAGAAGGAAAAAGCGCTAAATTTTTTGTGGACAAACCGGGAGCATACCGGGTTGAAGTCTACCAAAATAATAAAGCTTGGATTTACTCAAACCATATAAGATTTAATATTTAATTCTTCAGATCATTTTCCGTTCTTGACTTTCTTCCAACATCGCACACATTCTAATAAATCGACTTGACTTTGTCCAATAAAAATAGAATCTTGTTTCTAGAATAAAAATCAGAAATGCAGTGAAATTTAATACTTTACATCATCTACATCATTTATATAGACAGAAAATGTGTCGGCGGTGATTAGTATTGTTAATGAAATTTATAAACCCCGGCACTCGCCGGGTTTTTTTTTGTATAATATAATCTTAAAGGTAATTTTCAGATGTCAATTTCAAATAACGGAAATCTTAAGCTTGCCGTCCAGAAAAAGGGCAGACTTACGGATAAATCAGTAGAACTTCTTAAACATTGCGGTATAGACATTGACCATTATTCGGAACGGTTAGTGGTTCCTGCATATAATTTTCCGCTCGAACTATTATTCCTTAGAGATGATGACATTCCGGAATATGTTCAGGATGGCGTGGCAGATATTGGAATAGTTGGCGAGGATGTTTTCATTTCTAAAAATGCAAAGACAGAAATTGTTGAGAAACTTGGTTTCGGTAAATGTTCTCTCATGCTTGCTGCCCCTGATAATTTAACAATCAAAAGCGCCAAAGATGTGGAAGGGAAAACAATCGCAACCTCCTATCCGCGCATACTTCAGAATTATCTAGATGTAAATAAAATTACTGCCAGGGTAATTGAAATTAGTGGATCTGTGGAAATTGCTCCTGCCTTGGGAGTTGCTGATTTGATATGTGATATTGTTTCAACCGGCAATACTCTTATGATGAATAAACTTAAAAAGTCGATCTCCGTATTTGAATCGCAGGCAGTGCTGATTCGTTCCTCTAGTAGTATTATGAAACCCGCTAAAATTGAAATACTGAATGAACTTCATAAACGGTTAAAATCAGTGCTGATTGCCAAAAATTCAAGGTACCTAATGATGAACGTTCCAAAACTAAATCTGGAAAAAATAGAGAGAGTTATCCCTTCAATTAAAAGCCCCACTATCCTGCCTTTGGCCGATGAAAATCTTGTGGCTGTGCATGCAGTAATACCGGAAGGATTTCTCTGGAAGATTGTCGATTCGCTTAAAGAGTTTGGAGCAACCGGCATTTTATTATTACCAATTGAGAACATGATACCATGAAAAAATATACTTATGACAAAACAGACGAGAAAAAAATATCCGAACTTATCAATCGCCCCGGCATCCATTTTGACAAAACGTTTGATGTTGTAAAACCAATATTGCACGATGTTAAAAAACACGGCCTTCACGCTGCTGTAAAATATGCTAAAAAATTAGACCGCTTTTCTGCATCCTCTATTTATGTGGAAGAAAAGGAAATTCTGAAAGCAGAAAGGAATCTCGATAAAAATATAAAATCAGCTCTTGAAACTGCATACCAGAATATTAGGAAGTTTCATGTGCAGGAAATTCCTAAGTCATTTAAAGTCGGCATTCGTGCCGGAATTTTCTGCTCACGCGAATTCCGGCCGATAGATAATGTGGGATTGTATGTTCCGGGAGGGAATGCAGTTCTTCCATCAACAGTTCTCATGCTGGGGATTCCGGCTCAAATAGCAAGATGCCCAAGAATAGTTTTATGCACTCCTGTAAAAGGGAAACGTGTTAACTATGCCTTGTTATATGCGGCTCATTTGTGCGGTATTAAAGAGATAATTAAAATTGGCGGTGCACAGGCTATCGGACTTCTGGCATACGGTGATAAAGAGTTCAGGAAAGTTGATAAAATATTTGGACCCGGTAATCAGTATGTAACTGCATCAAAACTCCTGGTTAGTGTTGATCCTTCCGGATGTCCCATCGATATGCCCGCCGGTCCAAGCGAATTGATTGTGATAGCTGATGCTAAGGCAAACCCCGCTTTTATTGCCTCAGACCTTCTATCCCAGGCAGAACATGGGCTCGATTCTCAGGTCGTCTTGGTTACTACTTCTGAAAAACTTGCGCAACTGGTTAAAAAAGAAATCAATTCTCAAAGCGCTGATCTTCCAAGACATGAGATAGTGGAACATTCGCTCAAGAATTCTTTCATCCTGCTGGTTGATAATATAGAAGAGGCTTTGGAATTCAGCAACCGGTATGCACCTGAACATCTTATATTAAATGTTAAAAATGCTGCCGATTATACTGAGAAAATTCATAATGCAGGATCCGTTTTTCTTGGAGAATATTCCCCTGAAAGTGCAGGTGATTACGCTTCCGGCACTAATCATTCACTTCCAACCTCAGGTTATGCCCGAGCTTTTGGTGGAGTGGGAGTTGAATCATATATGAAATCAATAACTTTTCAGAACTTAACTAGAGAGGGTTTAAAAAGAATTTCATCCGCTGTAGAAACACTTGCTGAAACAGAAGGATTAACGGCCCACAAAAACGCAGTTACTATCAGGATTAAATAAAAAATGATTGAGGAATTAGTAAGAAAAAATATCCGTAATCTTAAGCCTTATACTTCTGCAAGAGATATGTATAATGAAGGTATACTGCTGGACGCAAATGAAAATAGCTTCGGCTCTGTAATTGATTCAGAAGCAGAAGGGCTTAACCGATATCCAGATCCGCTGCAGATATCTATGAGAAAAACCCTGGGAGATTATTTAGGCGTTTCATATTGGAAGATTTTCTTCGGCGTTGGTTCAGATGAAATTATTGATTTGCTGATTAGAATATTCTGTAATCCCGGTAAAGATTCAGTTATTATACCTGAACCAACTTATGGAATGTATAAAGTAGCTGCTGAAATAAATGATGTTAAAATTGAAACTGTTTATTTTAATAATAATTTCAACATTGATGTTGATTCAATTATTCATAAATGTAATACTAAAACTAAGATTATTTTTCTTTGCTCTCCTAATAACCCGACAGGCAATCTTCTAAGCAAAGAATGCATTAAAGCCCTTCTTCAGGATACCAATCCAATAATTGTTGTAGATGAAGCATATATCGACTTTGCCGGCGAACAAGATTCATGTATTGATCTTATAGGTAAATTTCCAAAGCTCGTTATTCTCAGGACCTTTTCTAAAGCATGGGGTCTTGCCGGAATACGACTCGGTTACTGCATTGCAGATGAAGCCCTTATAAGTTATCTTTTTAAAATAAAAGCTCCCTATAACATTAGTACTCTAACAAGAAATGCATTTCATAAAGCTATGCTTAAAATAAAACTAAAAGATAGAACAATTACTAAAATTATCTTTGAAAAACAATTTGTTCTGGATGAACTGAAAATGATAAAGGGAATTGAGAAAGTCTTTGACTCTGATGCTAATTTTCTACTTATAAAATTACCCAATGCTGCAATTATACAATCAAAGTTGGCTGACTTGGGGGTAATTATCAGAGACAGGAGCACACAGTCTAATTTGGAAAATTGTCTTCGCATTACTATTGGAACCCGAGAACAGAACCTCAAACTCCTTGAGCTTCTTCCCCGGGTTATAGCTGAAAAGGTGAAGAAATGAAATCCGTTTTAATCAATTATAACGTACTTAATCTAAATTTGCCTAGCTCTGCGGGCTTAGTATCAGGATTGAAATTACTCCAATCCAAAGGATGTGACCTTTATGCAGATTTTAGTATTTCTAAGTTAGAGTCTTTTATATCCAGAATATTCGATCTGGAAAATATAAGATTCAACGAAAAGGATACAAATATTACTTATGATTATGTTATTACTTCATTGGACTCTAACTATTTATTAATAAATAATAAATATAAATCTGATTCCTTTGAATCTGCTGCCGCTTATGTAATCTCCGGATTACGCACTGCCGTTGTTTCCCGTTTTACCCGCGAAACAAAAATTAATGTAAAGGTATCTCTTGATTGCAATGATGAAAGTATTATTTCTACCGGCCTTGGATTTTTTGACCATATGCTTTCCCAAATTGCCAGACATGGAAATATCCATCTTGAATTAAAAGCTGATGGTGATCTTGATGTTGACGAGCACCACACTGTTGAAGATACCGGCCTTGCCTTAGGCGAAGCCCTAGCCACTGCACTTGGAGATAAAAAGGGCATTAAAAGGTATGGTTTTTTTCTGCCTATGGATGATGCTGTTTCATATTGCGCTATTGACTTAGGAGGCCGTGCTTACCTTAAATTCAACGTAAAATTTCTCCGCACTTCCGTTGGCGGGTTCCCAACTGAACTCACCGAGGAATTCTTCCGTGCTCTTTCTTCCGGGATGAAAGCAAATATTTATATTAAGGGATCAGGAAAGAATGATCACCATAAAATTGAATCTGTATTCAAAGCATTCGCAAAAGCTCTGAATGAAGCCTGCAGAATTGATGAAAGGGCCTCAGGCAAATTGCCGACTACCAAAGGTATAATATGATTGCTATAATTGATTATGGAGCCGGCAATGTTGCTTCAGTTGCTAATGCTGTAACTCGTCTTGGTTCTCCGTTTATTATTACTTCTAATTTGACTGATTTGGAAAAAGCCGATAAAATCATATTCCCCGGTGTAGGCGAAGCATCTTTCGCGGTTAATCAGCTTAAATCCCGTAACCTTTTTTATTATTTACAGAATATTGATAAACCTCTTCTTGGAATCTGCCTCGGCATGCAGCTCCTCTGCAGTCATTCTGAAGAAGGGGACACAACCGGACTAGGAATATTCCCGGTTCCTGTCCTGCGGTTTGATAATTCAAAAACCAAAGTCCCGCACATCGGATGGAATACAGTTAATTATAATCCCGGAAACAAATTATTTAAAGGAATTAACCAGAATGAATTCTTCTACTTTGCAAATTCATATTATGCACCTGCCGGCGGGTATACTATAGCAACATCTGAAAATAATATCCGCTTTTCTTCATCTCTGGAAAAAGATAATTATTATGGAGTTCAATTCCATCCGGAGAAATCGTCTGCCCCCGGTCTGGCTGTTCTAAATAACTTTATTGAATATTGCTGAATCCCTAAGGATAGAAACTATGTTAATTATTCCGGCTATAGATATATACGATAAAAAAACTGTACGACTGTCAAAAGGTAACTTTAAGGATATTACCTATTATCCATTGTCCCCGCTTGAACAGGCAAAACAATATGAAGGGTACGGATTTAAGAGAATTCATATTGTTGATCTTCAGGGCTCTGCTTCAGGCAAGGTTACAGTAATGGATATATTAAAATCAATTAAAGCAGAAACTAGTCTCGAAGTCGAATTCGGCGGAGGAATAAGAAGCTATGAAACAGTTCAGAATTTGTTCTCTATTGGCGTTGATAAAATTATTATAGGCTCCCTGGCTGTTAAAGACAAAATTAAATTTGAATTTATGCTTCGGTCATATAACCCAATGTCTTTTATCATTTCTGCAGATGTTAATGACAGAATGATTGCCGTCGAGGGGTGGACTGAAACAACTTCTATTCCACTTAATGACCATATCACCTATTGCTCTTCTCTCGGATTGGATCAATTCATTTGCACTGATATTTCGAAGGATGGTACATTGCTTGGTTCAAACATTCCTCTTTATTCAGCTATCATGAAAGATTTTCCAAAGATTAAACTAATAGCGTCTGGCGGAATTAAAGATCTTCAGGATATTCGGATTCTCCGGGAAATGCAGTTATACGGTGTTGTCGTTGGGAAGGCGATCTATGAAAAAACAATTGACCCTAAGGAGTTAAGCGGCCTTGCTAAGTAAAAGAATTATTCCATGCCTCGATGTTAAAAATAACCGCGTGGTTAAGGGTATAAACTTCGTCAATTTACGCGATGCTGGTTCAGTCGTTGAACTAGCAGAGGTTTATTCCGAAGAAGGCGCTGATGAATTAGTCTTTCTTGATATCACTGCATCCATTGAAAAAAGAGATACTCTTGTTAATCTTGTTAAAGAGGTTGCCAAAGCTATCCGGATACCGTTCACTGTCGGCGGTGGTATCCGAAGTTTGACGGATATTGAAAATCTTCTTAAAGCCGGTGCTGACAAAATTTCGCTTAATTCCTCTATTGTTGTATCACCTGAACTTATCACTTCTGCGTCAAAACAATTCGGCAGTCAGGCTGTTGTTGCCGCCATCGATATTAAACTTATTAAAGGAACCTATAAGGTGTTTATTAATGGCGGTACTGTAGAAACTGATCTTGAAGGATTTACTTGGTGTAAAAAGGTAGAAGACTGCGGTGCCGGTGAAATACTTTTAACTTCAATGGATAAAGACGGCACTAAATCAGGTTTTGATATTCCTTTTATTTCGGCTTTGACTAAAAAGGTTAATATTCCGGTTATTGCCTCAGGCGGAGCAGGAACGAAGGAACATTTCCTTGAGGCATTTGTTGACTCGGGAGTTGACGCATGCCTTGCTGCATCATTGTTTCACTTCGGTGAACTGAAAATAAAAGATCTTAAAGACTATCTTAAACAAAACAATATTCATGTACGCAATTAAAAGGATTAAGAATTGATTCTCCCTGATAACCTGAATTTTGGTAAACTGAACGGACTTATGCCCGCAGTTATTATAAACAATTCAACTAACGCTGTTCTTATGGTAGGGTTCATGAATAAGGAATCTCTGCAGAAAACTATTGAAATAAATAAGGTTACTTTTTACAGCCGTACTCGTAAAACAATATGGACAAAAGGAGAAACATCGGGTAACTTTCTCAACCTTGTAGACATTAAAACTGATTGCGATAACGATTCTCTTCTGGTTCGTGTAATGCCGGAAGGTAATACATGTCATACAGGCGACTATTCATGCTTCAAAGAAGATCAATTTCCCGGTATCTCTTTTTTATCTGAATTGTTCAACCTGATCGTTTCCCGCAAAAAAGAACTTCCTGAGAACTCCTATACATCTAAACTTTTCAGTGAAGGAGAAAACCGGATCATTCAGAAAGTTGGCGAGGAAGCTGTTGAAACTATTATTGCAGCCAAAAACCATGACAGGAATGAAATTATCAATGAAACCTCAGACCTCTTATTTCATCTATTCGTTCTTCTTGCGGATCAGGATATAACAATTAATGAAGTTTCTAACAACCTTAAAAAGCGACATGAGTTTCCCCAAAATAGCCAGGGCCCTAAGGGACGAGAGCGGCCTTAGGCCTGACCAAGTCCCCCGCTTCGGCCCCATGAAGTATTCAACTCTGACTGAAGTAGTATACAAACGCGGCTTCAATAATTATAGAAATTGAGCTCTCCCGATCTCTGCTTTTACAAAATACTACTTTAATCTTTGTGTTTATTTAATTAACTTTCGCCGTGAAAAGTATGAAGATTAATACTCATGCACCCATAGTTCAAATGGATAGAACGTTGGATTCCGGTTCCAAAGGCTGTGGGTTCGAGTCCCCCTGGGTGCACTTTTTTTCCTCTTTTCCATAGCAGATTATCAAATATAATCTTAAATTTGCATCCATTGAATTTTAATAACTAATTAACTTTTAAGTTAAGGATACTTCCAAATGCTTACTAAAAGAAAAAAACTCTCTAAAAAAGAGATGAAAGAAGATAAACTTGTTACCGCTTATTACAAGGTTTATTCCTACATTGAAGAAAACAAGAACCGTTTAGTTACTTACGCTGGTGCCCTTGTAGTTATTGTTATCGCTGTTGTCTTCTTTATTAACAATAGAAATAAAAATAATGACGAAGCAGGCCTCCAGCTTGCCCGCGTGATGAGTTCCTATGACTCAGGCAATTATCTAGAAGCCATTGAGGGAAGAGCAGGAACCAAACTTTTAGGCCTTAAAAAAATAGTCGATCAGTACGGTAGTACAGAAAATGGTGAAATAGCCAAAATCTATCTTGCTAATTCATACGAATTTCTTGGCAAAACTGACGATGCATTTAAATTCTATGAAGGTTACAGCGGCAGCAATAAAATGTTTAAGGCTACTGCCCTAGCCGGCGAAGCTGGTTATGAATCTTCAAAAAAGAATTATGAAAAAGCTGGCGATCTCTATAAAAAAGCTGGTCACGTATCAAATGAAAATGTTCTTAACCCCGAATACCTTCTTCATGCAGGCATAAATTATATGAAAGTTGGCAAGAATGCTGAAGCTAAAGAACTTTTTGATAAAATTAAGAAAGATTACAACACTTCTGCTGCAATGAGAGAAGTTGAGCGGTATGCCGTCCAGGTAGAATAACATTCGGTTTTTCCAACCTGTAAGGTTATTAATTAAATGGCATCTCACACAGGATGCCATTTCTGTTTTTGCAGCATTTTTAGTGAAAATATGCAAGAAATTGATTAAAACACACTTGTTTTGCATTAAAACCGTCTAATTCTTAATATTTGAATTTATTGACTTTCACTCGTTAAATCTCTATTTTTTCCCCCTATTTATAAACTAACTTAAAATGTACTCTTATGGCTGATACCTCAGATTTCCGCATTGGATTGATCATTAAATATAAAAACGATCTATATGCTATAACAGATTTCCAACATGTCAAACCTGGCAAAGGTGGGGCTTTCGTAAGAACTGTATTAAAAAATGTAAGAACTGGTAAAGTTCTTGATAATACTTTCCGTTCCGGGGAAGGTATTGAAATTATTAGAGTTGAACGGCGTAAATATCAATATCTATTCAGAGAAGGTGAGTTCTTGGTTTGTATGGATAATGATAATTATGAACAGATCAATGTCCCCGTTTCTTCCATTGGTGATGGAGTTGACTACCTCAAAGAGGCAGAAGAAGTCGAAATATTATTTAACGGCAATGATATTATTACAGTCGATATTCCTATCTTCGTTAATCTTAAAGTTGTTGAAACTGAACCCGGCTTCAGAGGCGATACAGCTACCGGTGCTAATAAACCGGCTAAACTTGAAACCGGTGCGACAATTACTGTTCCACTATTTGTTAACGTTGATGATGTGTTGAAAGTTGATACTAGAACAGGCGGCTATGTTGAACGGGTAAAATTGTAAATTATTACAGGATACAATATGGATTTAAATCTGATTAAAAAACTGGTACGGATCCTGGACACAAGCAATCTTACGGATCTTGAGGTAGAGGAAAGCGGTTTTAAGATTAAAATTGCCAAAAAAATGAGAACTGTATCATTTAACGGCCAGTCACAGATGATCCAATCCGCATCCCCAGATCCGGCTATACCAAATGTTGACTTGAATCTTGAGGTTAAATCACAATCAAATGAAGATGCCGGTAAAAATCAGCATATCATTATCTCGCCTATTGTTGGTACCTTTTATAGAGCCCCTGGACCTGATGCCGATTCCTATGTGCAGGTCGGCGATGTTGTAACTCAGGGCAGTGTATTATGTATTGTTGAAGCCATGAAACTAATGAACGAAATTGAAAGTGATGTTAGCGGAAAGATTATTAAGATACTTGCTGAAAACGGGAAACCGGTTGAATATAATCAGCCTCTCTTTTTAATTCAAACTAATTAGTTCTTAATTAAAAAGCGAGAAATATTTGTTTAACAAAATACTAATTGCTAACCGTGGCGAAATAGCTTTACGGATCATAAGGACTTGCAAAGAACTCGGAATTAAAACTGTGGCTGTCTATTCTGAAGCTGACAGAGATTCCCTGCATGTTACTTTTGCCGATGAAGCTGTCTGTATCGGACCTCCTCCAAGTAAAGACAGCTACCTTAAAATCTCATCTATTATTTCCGCTGCTAATATTACAGGCGCAGAAGCAATCCACCCGGGTTATGGTTTCCTTGCTGAAAATGCCCACTTCTCTGAGATATGCGCTGAAACAGGTATTAAATTTATAGGTCCCTCTCCCGAAATGATTCAGGCCATGGGAGATAAAGCTTCTGCAAAAGAAACCATGAAAAAAAATGGCGTTCCTGTTATTCCGGGAAGCGATGGAATAGTTACCACTCCTGAAGAGGGAGTCGCTATTGCTAAAGAGATTGGCTTCCCTGTAATTATAAAGGCCTCAGCCGGCGGCGGCGGGAAAGGTATGCGTGTAGTTTGGAACGAAAGTGAATTCCTGAATGCATTTCAAACAGCAGGCAATGAAGCCGAATCCTTTTTCAGTAACCCTGCTGTTTATATAGAAAAATACCTTGAAAGTCCACGGCATATAGAAATTCAGTTAATGGGTGATAAACACGGAAATGTTTATCAGTATGGAGAACGGGACTGCTCGGTTCAGCGCAGACATCAAAAACTGATAGAAGAATCCCCATCCCCTGCAATTGATGATAAAATAAGAAAACAAATGGGTGATGCTGCTGTTCTTGGCGCTAAGTCTGTTAATTATGAAGGCGCAGGCACTATTGAATTTCTCCTTGATAAACACAAGAAATTTTATTTCATGGAGATGAACACCAGAATTCAGGTCGAACATCCGGTGACTGAACTGGTTTGCGGTGTTGACTTGATCAGACAGCAGATAAATGCTGCTGCAGGTGATAAAATTGATATTCTTCCACGTGTTCCATTCGGCCATGCCATTGAATTTAGAATAAATGCAGAAGACCCGGATCAGAATTTCAGGCCATCCCCCGGCAAAATTACATCTCTCCATTTCCCCGGAGGTTTCGGTGTAAGAGTTGATTCTCACATTTATAACCCATATATGATTCCACCTTATTATGATTCTTTGGTGGCTAAACTCATAGTCTGGGGTATTGACCGCGACCATGCTATTGCTCGCGGAAAAAGAGCGCTTGAGGAGTTTATAATTGAAGGCATAAAAACCACAATACCTTTTCATCTGAAAGTTCTTGAGGATGACAAGTTTAAAAGTGGTAATTTTGATACTAGTTTTTTAGATCACTTTATTAAATAAATTTTATATATTAAAACTAACAGAGGTTTGTATGAATTTTCCTGATAATCTGAAATATACAAGAGATCATGAATGGATCTCATTAAAAGGAAATATCGGCACAATCGGCGTTACTGATTATGCTCAGGGTGAACTTGGTGATGTTGTATTTGTTGACATTGACCCTAATAAAAAAAACATAAACGCAGGTGACTCCATCGGTACTATTGAAGCAGTTAAAACCGTCAGCGATATTTTTGCTCCCTGCAGTGGGAAAATTGTTGAATTTAATTCAGACCTTCAAAACACACCCGAAGTTGTTAATTCTGATCCTTACGGTGCCGGGTGGATGGTCAAAATTGAACTTTCTAACCCGTCGGAACTTAATGCGCTGCTCGATTCAAATGCTTACAAAGAACTTATTGGTAAATAAAGTATTTCCATGATTCCCGCTTGATGCGGGAATTTTTTTATTATACTGTTAACTATCAATGCTTCTGTCAGAAAATATCTTAATAATCGATTTCGGTTCACAGTTTACTCAGCTTATTATAAGGAGGATCAGGGAAGCTTCTGTATTTTCCGAAATATTTCCTCATACAATAACTGTACAAAAAGTAAAAGAAATAAATCCGAAGGGAATTATCCTTTCGGGCGGACCTATGAGCGTTTATGATCTGAACGCGCCGCAGTTTGATACCAAAATCCTTCATATGGGTATTCCTCTCCTCGGCATCTGTTATGGACATATGCTGATCTGCAGGGAATTCAATGCAGCAGTTGAACCCGCTGAAAACAGGGAATATGGAAAGGCCGTCCTTGAAATAAAAAATAATACTGGATTGTTCAAAGGAGTTAAAAATAGATCTTCTGTCTGGATGAGTCACGGAGATTACATTTCCTCAAAACCCGATGGGTTTATGATAACCGCTGTTTCAGATAATTCCCCCTTCTGCGCTATTTCTGATAATAAGAATTTATTTGGTGTTCAGTTCCACCCGGAAGTAGCACATACTGAAGAAGGCAAAAAGATAATTTCTAATTTCTTATTTGAAATCTGTAAATGTAAAGGCGATTGGACTCCTAACAATTTCATTGAATCAAAGATAGCAGAAATACGCAAAACCGTTGGCTCCTCAAATGTAATTTGTGCTCTTAGCGGCGGGGTTGATTCAACAGTTGCAGCTGTACTTGTAAAACAAGCTGTTGGTAATCACCTTACATGCATCCATATCGATTCTGGCCTGATGAGGAAAAATGAAAGCAGGTTAGTTTCAAGGATGTTTGAAAATAAACTCAATCTCAATTTCATTTCTATTGATGCTTCAAAACAGTTTTTGCAAAACCTTCATGGGATCTCAGATCCGGAAGAAAAAAGGAAGGTTATAGGAAAAACATTCATTGATGTTTTTGAAACTGAGGCAGCAAAAATTAAAGATGCTGATTTTCTGGTACAGGGGACATTATACCCGGACGTTATTGAATCCATCTCCCTTACGGGTGCTTCTGTTACCATTAAGTCTCACCATAATGTTGGTGGACTACCGGAAAACATGAAATTCACTCTTATTGAGCCATTTCGTGAGCTATTTAAGGATGAAGTCAGAAATGTGGGTCGAGAATTAAATATACCGGTGGAGTTTCTTGGGCGGCATCCCTTCCCGGGACCGGGTCTTGCTGTAAGAATAATTGGAGAAATAAATGAGGAAAGGCTTGACATTCTAAGAGAAGCTGACGATATTTTTATACAAGAGATTAAACTTGCTGGGTTATATGATAAAATCTGGCAGGCATTTGCAGTTCTACTCTCGGTCCGGTCAGTAGGCGTAATGGGAGATTCAAGAACTTATGAAAATGTTCTGGCTCTGAGAGCGGTTACTTCAGTTGATGGTATGACAGCTGATTGGTTCAGATTCGATCAGGATTTTCTGGCGAATGTTTCAAACAAAATAAGCAATAAAGTTCGGGGAATAAATAGGGTGGTCTATGACATTAGTTCTAAACCTCCTTCAACTATTGAATGGGAATAAATTTTGGATATTAAGTATCAGATTGATTATAAAATAAAACTTGCTCAGGATTTCCTTGCACAGGGTAAACCTCTTCATGCTTTACAGATTTATGAAACAATTATAAATGAAACCCCGGGTTATGAAGAAGTTTATTTCGGTCTAGCCGAATTGTATGAACAATTGGGGAATATTGAACCAGCAATTGATCTTCTGAGCAATTATCTTGAAGATGAACCTGATAGTAAAACCATTCGTCTTTTTCTTGGTCAATATCTGCTTCGAAATTCACGTTGGGAAGAAACTATTGATGTATTAAACTATATTGATACTAAAGAAGAACCGGTTGTTTTGTTCTTTATGGGCTATGCCCATTTTATGCTTAATGAATTTGAACTGGCCAGAATTAATTTCATCAACTTCATCTCTAATGCAGAACAATCGGAATTATTCCATGAATCCCATATCTACCTGGCTAAAACTGAAATCAAATTGAGTAATTATGAAAAAGCTTTGACCTATGCTAAAAAAGCAGAATTAATGTATTCTAATTACTGGGAGTTAAACGCAATATATGCAGATATATATTTTAATCTTGGTATGAATGCTCATGCAGTTTCTCCCATCGAAAAAGCTATTAAACTAAATCCTACTGAACCCTCTGTTTATAATCTTGCAGGTAAAATATATTTCAAACTAGGCGATTTTATTAAAGCCGAAAGAAATTTCCTTAAACATATTGACGCATCCGCTGATACTTCTGCTGAAGCCTATACTGAACTCGCAGATGCCTGCCTGCATGCAAATAAAGCAAATGATGCCCTGGTCTATTTTGACTTAGCCCTTAAAATTGATCCCAATAATAAATACGCGCTAGAAGGTAAAAAGTCTGCCAATAAAATAGTTAAAAACAAGAATCATTCTGATGAATTATAAAATACTACTACTCTTAATTCTAGTCAGTTTTGCCTCTGTCTTCTCTCAGGATCATGAAAGCAGCATCAATAAAGAATTCCAGACAGGGATAAATTTATTTTCCAATTACCAATATGATGACGCTCTTAAAGTCTTTAAAAGGATTGCTGAGGATAACGAGCTGAATTCACGGACAACTGTATCGCTCCTTTTTGAAGGGGAAATATATCTTAAATTATCGAAAGTGAATGAAGCTGTAAATGTATTTGACAAACTGTTCAGCAATTATTCTTCAAGCAGGTATTCTGATGAAGCCCATATTGCACTTGCTAATTATTACCTTGAGAATGCTGAATATATGAAATCTATGCGGGAATTAAGTCTGGTCGTCATGAATTCTAACTCCCAACAATATACCAATATTGCCAAACAGTCAGGCGAAAAGATTGCCCTTCTTCATCTGAATGTTAGTGAATTGGATTCTTTATTCAATTCATATACCCTTCCAAAAATTCATTCCTGCATGCTTCTTCTCAAAGGGAAAGTTAGTTTATTAAAGAATGATCATTCTCAGGCTAAAGAATATTTAACAGATCTCGTTCAAAATTACCCTGCTTCAGATGAAAAGAATGAAGCATCTTCGCTTCTTGCAGAGTTAAATAAACCTAATGAAAATGAAGACAATTTATTCGGCGTTATTCTTCCTCTTTATGCCGGTAGCAATGATTCAAGTAATTCGGAACCTGGCCGCGCAATTCTTGAAGGCATTAAATATGCTGTATCTGAATATAATAATACTCATGAAGGAAAAGTGGGCCTAATTATTAGAGATTCTGAGCAAAAAGCAGAAAGAATAAAAGAGATCAAAAATGAGTTTGTTAAAATCCCTAATCTAAAGGTTATAATAGGCCCGATATACAGCGATGAAGTTAAAGCTGTTCTTGAATCTTTTAAGGATACCGATATTCCTATAATTTCGCCGACAGCTACAGAAAACAACCTAACTGCGCTTTATCCGAATTTCTTCCAGGCTAATCCTTCATTTGTTCTTCGGGGAAAAATTATTGCACAGTATTTGTTCTATGTAGAAAATAAAAAGAAGATGGCTATTCTGTCTCCGGAAGCCGGATATTCTACTGCTGTTGCCTCCTCTTTCAGGGACGAGTTTAAAAGATTAGGCGGAAAACTTGTCGTCGATGTATCTTATTCAAGTAAAACTTATGACTTAAATCCACAGGTTACAAAAATCCAACAAAAAATGAAAGACATTGAAGGGCTCTATATTCCCCTCACTGATAAAGCAGATGCTCCTGTTGTCCTTTCTCAGCTTGAATTGCATAACATTAATATTAAAATATATGGAAACCAGGATTGGCTTTCTGCAAAAGGATTTGAATCATCAACCAATTTAAGTAATCAGTTAACATTTACTTCGGATTATTTCCTCGATTACGAAGATACCAGCTACCAGTTGTTAAACAGAAAATTCCATCAGCTAACTGGTTTTGATGTTAATAGAAATGTGCTTTATGGGTTTGATGCCGCGGAGTATGTATTGGCTTCAATGCCGGGAGGGAAACCAGCCAGGAATGAAATTAAAAAAGCAATGGAATCGAACATTGTTTATAAAGGAATCCATAATAATATTATTTTTGATTCAGATAGAGTAAATAGATTTCTAAATGTTATCCGATATAAGGATGGTAAATTTCAGTTAATAGATAAATTCAAGACAGGGGATTAAGCGTAGACGGGTTCGGGATTTTAATTTCTTTGGGAGGTTCTAATGAATGTTAAAGATTTGCCTCTTGACGACAGACCGCGGGAAAAAATGTTATTAAGAGGACCACAAAGCCTGAGTGACGCTGAGCTTCTTGCTGTTTTATTAAGAACAGGAACAAAAGGGAAGTCAGTTATCACTATATCACAGGAACTAATTGCTGAAAATGAAAACCTGGCTGTATTAGCATCAAAACACCAGTCTCATTTTACGAGAAAAGAGGGAATAGGGAAAGACAAAGCAGCAACACTTCTGGCAGCTTTCGAAATCAGCAGGCGAATTTTATCACAAAACAAAAATTACTCGGAAAAAAAGATAACATCTCCACAGGATGTTGCAGAAATGTTTATTCCTCTGTTGAAAGATGAACTAAAGGAGAGATTTTTACTCATTTGCCTCAATTCTGCGAATAAAATCATCAAATTTGAGACTATTTCAATAGGAAACTTAAATTCCAGCATAGTTCACCCCCGTGAGATATTCAAGGCGGCAATTGAGAATTCATCTGCCAGTGTGATTTTGATGCATAACCACCCCAGCGGTAATCCGGAACCCTCAACAGAGGATATAAGTATTACTAAAAAACTCGTTGAAGCTGGAAAAATGCTGGATATTCCGGTTTTTGACCATATAATTATCGCTGGAAACAGTTATACCAGCTTCGTTGAGAGGCGGATTATTTAAAAATATTAATGTATTCTTAATCATTATTTCCTTTTATATCAACCACTTAACTTGATATTATGTCATTAAATTATTATATAGGTGGGCCAATTTTAATGCCCTTTTTAATGATTGGAAAAAAATGAAGATCCTGACAGTTTATTGGATTAAAAATAAAACCAAATAATGGAGGTAATATGAAACTAACAAATGCGATTAAACTCTCTGCTGTTGCAGCTTTTTTCATAGTGGCTACTGCACTCATGAGCGGCTGCGGCGGAGTCTCAGAGGCTCAAATGAACGATTTGAAAAACTTAAGAAGTGATGTTAGCTCTCTGCAGTCACAGGCTAACAGCTTAAAGGACCAAAGAACCAGCTTAGAAAAAGATATAGCTGATCAGAACGCAAAACTCCAGCAGTGTAATAAGGAGAAAGACGAGACCAAGGCCAATTTAGATAAATTGCCTAAATAACTATTAACATCAATTATAATGACTTGGAGGATTTTTTTATGAAACTCAGTAAATATTTTCTTAGCGTATTTGCTCTCTTACTCATTGTTTCTTTTTCTGTACTCGCACAGGAAAAGATGACAAAAGAAGAGTGGGAAGCAGAAATGGCTCGCCTTAAAACACAAAAAGAAAGCTTAACAACAGAAGTTACTACTCTGAATACAGATGTAAATAACTTAAAAGCTACAAAAGTTCAAAGCTATGATGACTGTATGAATGATCTTTATACAATGGTTGGAGCTACTAAATCAGATGTCGATAATTATAGAAATGCTGTCAATGAATTAGATGGTAAAATAAATAGGAAAGAAGGTCCTAAAGCTGATAGACAGAAAGACCTGAATGCTCTTAAAATGAATAAAATTAGTGCTCTACCCGAATTCTTTGATAAAGTTCAGAACCAGATGCAGAGAAGTCTTGATTCATGGGTTGAAGAAGCACAGGTAAAAAGCTATACTGTTGTTAAAGGCGATTGCCTATGGCGCATTGCTAAAAAACCGGAACATTATGGAAATGGATTTGCATGGCCGGTAATTTATAAAGCTAATCGTGATCAGATAAAGAACCCAAATCTTATTTATCCTAAACAAATCTTCAAAATTCCTAATCTTACAGAAGAAGAAAAAGCTAAATACGATAAACTGAAAATGAATTATAAACCAGCTCCGGTTCAGTAAAACCTTTAGGTTTATAACTTTGCAGAATTTTATTTCTTATTTAACCCTTATCAATTTGTATTGGTAAGGGTTTTTATGTTTAAAACGATATGACAGCAATAGAAAAACGGTTAGTTCTTGACAATGTTAATATGCTCTCACTTTTAGGGTCTAATGATGCAAACCTAAAATTACTTGAAGACCATTTTAACGCTGCAATCACTGTAAGGGGTGACAATGTTATATTGAAAGGTGTGGCAGAAGAACTTGAATCAATTGAGAAGGTATTTAAGGAAATGATTTATGTCCTTAATACGAACAATTCACTGAAACCATCCGATATCCAGACGATTCTTAACCTTACAGTAGAAGGGAAAGAGATTATAAATGAAAAGGAATATGATTCTATCGTCCTCTATACTAAAAACGATGTTATTAAGGCACGAACTTCAGGTCAACAGAAATACCTCGAAACAGCGCACAAGAATGATATTTGTTTTGCTATAGGTCCGGCAGGCACAGGGAAGACATATTTAGCAGTAGCCCTTGCAATTTCTGCCCTGAACCGGGGCTTGGTAAATAAAATAGTGCTTGCCAGACCTGCTGTAGAGGCTGGAGAAAGCCTTGGTTATCTGCCTGGTGATTTCAGAGAGAAAATAGACCCTTACCTTCGACCATTGTATGATGCTTTGGATGATATGATGCCTTCTGAAAAATTGAAAGGATATTTGGAAAAGAAAGTTGTTGAAATTGTACCCCTGGCATACATGAGGGGCAGAACTTTGAACGCTGCCTACGTGATTTTAGATGAAGCACAGAATGCAACTGACCTACAAATGAAAATGTTTCTCACCCGGCTTGGCCCAAACTCCAAAGCTATAGTAACAGGTGATATTACTCAAATCGATCTTCCTACTAAAACACTTAGCGGACTAATTCAGGCAAAAGAAATCCTACAAGGGATAGAAGGAGTAGGTTTTATTTACTTTGACAAATCAGATGTAGTAAGGCATAGACTTGTTAAAGAAATAATTGACGCTTACGAAAAACGCGGCGTTACCAAATAAATTATTTAATAGTTTCTTTACTCTCTTCCCAGTATTTATCCATCTCTGTCAGGTTGGATTCATGGATCTTTCTTCCGGTTTCTGTTACTTTCTTTTCCACGTAAGTAAAGCGTTTTATGAATTTCTCATTAGTAAGTCTTAAAGCATCTTCCGGATTTATTTTAAGAAACCTTGCATAGTTTACTAACGCAAAGAATACATCACCGACTTCTTGTTCAAGTTCTTCCTGAGTTTCATTTTTTTCGGATTCATGCATTTCTTCAATTTCTTCAATTACCTTCTTCCAGACATCTTCTTTCTTTTCCCAGTCAAATCCTACCTTTGCAGCTTTTTCCTGTAACCTGAATGCTCTTGAAAGTGAAGGCATTTTTATCGGTACACCTTCAAGAACGGATGTCCTGCCTTCTGTAAGTTTAATATGTTCCCAGTTTGTCTTTACATTATCAGCATCAGTTACAGATGCATCTCCAAATACGTGCGGATGCCTTCTTATAAGTTTTTCGTTAATAGAATCGATGACATCTTCCAAAGTGAATTTGTTGTTTTCCTCAGCGATCTGTGAATGGAACAGGACATGCAGAAATAAATCACCGAGTTCTTTTTTCAATTCATCATAATCTTTATTGTCAATAGATTCCACAACTTCATATGCTTCTTCAAGTGTATTCGCTTTAATTGAGTCATGTGTCTGCTCTCTATCCCAGGGGCATTCTATTCTTAGTTTTTTTACTATACGCACAAATTCACTAAATTTATCTTCTAACATATAATTCCTTGATTAAATAGTAATTAAAAATAACAAAATAGAAGTAAAAAGGTGTCAGAATGATAGAAGCAAAAATAAAAGAACTAGGTTACTCATTGCCGGAAGCGCCAAAACCGCTTGCAGCATACGTACCTGCCCTCAGAGTGGACAAGTTAATTTACACTTCAGGTCAGCTTCCTACAGTAAACGGGCAGCTTCAATACAAGGGAAAAGTCGGGTATAAAGTTTCCGAAGAAGAAGCACAAAAAGCAGCAGAGATCTCACTGCTTAATTGTCTCGCAGTTGTTAAGAGTGTGTGTAATGACCTGGATGCAATTGAGCAGGTTGTTAAACTCACTGTTTTCGTAAACAGCGCAGACAATTTTATAAACCAGCCCAAAATTGCAAATGGAGCCTCAGAACTGCTGCTCAAGATATTCGGTGATGTTGGAAAACATGTACGCAGCGCCGTGGGTGTAAATGAACTTCCACTTGATGCCGCACTTGAAATTGAGATGATTGTAAAACTGAGATAAGGATAACTGTAGGACAGAAATACGGAACAAACGAAGACTATTCTTTGTCAAATAGGATGAATTACAAAGTTATCAGTAGGATCAGCTGTAAAAGATGGTTTTCCGGCTGATCTTTATTATGTGTATATTTGCAAAATAAATCACCTGACTTGGTAAATATCATTGATTTTGTTTCTTCTTTTATTTAATATTTCTGTGATTTTTAGGTAATATAATGAATAGAATAATAATCATATTGTTGCTCGGTATATCATTGACCGGGTTTGCCCAATTTAAACATACTGATGCTGAGTCCCCGAATATTATGAATGGAATTGTTGATCAGTCCGCATCAAGCGATGGCCTTTTCGGCGGATTTTTTAGTTCGGATAATTTTCACATGAGTCATTCATATGACCTCTCTTATCAAACTTTTGGCGGCCAGGGTCTGGCTCTTGGAGTTTATACTAACAGTATGTTTTTCAAATTAGGATCAGATGTGAACTTTCAAACCGATATTAGTGTTGTTAATTCTCCTTACAGTTCACTTGGAAAAGATTTTCAGAATAGTCTGAACGGAATTTATTTAAGCAGAGCGGCACTGAATTACCAGCCTTACAAAGATTTATCGATTTCAGTCCAATATAGCCGCCTGCCTGGTGGATATAATCCTTATTATGGAATTGGTTCATTTAATAGATTTAGTCCATGGGGTTTTTAATAATAAAGAGAAAGAAATAAGTGAAGGGAAAACCTCAGCAGGATGTTTCAGTAAAAAAAGCTGACGCAAAGAATTCGGTAAGCAATCTGTTTCTAAATATTATTATAGTTTTTCTGGCAGTAGTTGTGGCCTTCCTATCATATTCACTTGTTACGAAATTTAAGACTAACAGAGCCAATAAAATAATTCCGGTTGAAAACAAATCTTTGCCTGCAGCCATTATTCAGCTGGAGGTCCTTAATGGGTGTGGAGTTGCAGGTGCAGCAGATAAAATAACCGACTATCTAAGGAAAAACCATGTAGATGTTGTTCAGACCGGTAACTACATGTCTTTTGAAATTGATAAAACACTTGTCATTGACAGAACCGGCAATAAGGCAAATGCAGATAAGGTTGCAGATATATTAGGTATAGAGCATAAGAATGTGATTCAACAGATAAATGAAGATTATTTCCTGGATGTTTCACTTGTGATCGGAAAAGACTATAACCAATTAATAAATAATTTAAAGTAGAGGCTTAATGAGTGAAAATATTGTCGATCAGATTACTGAACTAATATTCAGCAAAAAAGGATATGATGTTAAAATACTTGATCTGAGAGAGCTAACAACAATAGCAGATTATTTCATCATTTGTACAGGCGATTCAGAAACACAGGTTAAGGCGATTGCAGATGAAGTAGATAAGAAAATGAGAGAGATGGGTGTAAAAAGCTGGCATACTGAAGGCTACAGAGGGCTTAACTGGGTATTGGTGGACTTTGTCGATGTGGTAGTACATATATTTAAGAAAGAAACGCGCGACTTTTACAACCTTGAAAAACTTTGGGGCGATGCTCCTACTGTTATAGCTGAAGATCCTCTTCTTATAAAGCCGGTCAAGAAGAAACCAGGCCGTCCTAAAAAAATTAAAACAGAATAATTATTCCCGAATTTTCCCGGAACTTCAATTGAAAAGATATTTACACTCATTATTTGAGAAAGCTTCTTCACGTTTAGATTATATGAAAGATCTGACGCTGCATTTTGAAATACCGCCTAACCCGGAGTTCGGCGACCTTTCATGCAATGTCGCATTGCTTCTTTCAAAGAAACTTAAGATGAACCCGCGTGTCCTCGCGGATGAGATCCTTAAAAATCTTGATCTTGATGAATCCATTATCGTAAAAACACAAATAGCCGGCCCGGGGTTTATTAATTTCTATTTCAGTCCTGCATATGTAAGCAGAATAATAAAGGAAATCCTTGATGCTAGCGATCAATACGGCAGATCAGATAAATTCGCAGGGAAGAGAGCAAATGTTGAATTTGTATCAGCTAATCCAACTGGTCCCTTAACAGTTGGTCACGGTAGGAATGCCGTATGCGGCGATACTATCGCTAACTTACTCGAATGGGTAGGCTATAAAGTTGACCGTGAGTATTATTTTAACAATGCCGGCCGGCAGATGCGGGTTCTTGGCGATTCTGTTCGGTTACGTTACCTGAGTCTGTTGGGTCAAGATATAAAGTTCCCGGATGATTATTATCAGGGCGAATATATAAAGGAGATTGCTGAAGATCTTAGAAAAGAATTCGGTAATACTTTAATTGATGAACCTGCCGAAGGCAAGTTTAAGGATAAGGCCGAGCAGATGATCTTTGCAGATATAGAAAGAACTCTGCATACTATCGGAATCAAATTCGCACTTTTTTATAATGAGAATATACTATATCAGGATAAGAAAATTGACGATGTTCTGAATAGATTTAAAGAGAAGAATCTATCTTATGAAAAGGATGGAGCCCTTTGGCTAAAACTATCCGAACTCGGAAATGATGTTGATAAGGTAATTGTAAAATCAACGGGCGAACCAACATACCGTCTACCCGATATCGCATACCACATAACAAAGTTTGACCGTGGTTATGATTTAATTATTGATATATTCGGATCAGATCATAATGCTACTTATCCGGATGTCGCCGCAGGATTAAAGGCGTTAGACTATGATACTTCTAAAATAAAAGTCCTTATTCATCAGTTTGTAACTATAGTTGAGAACGGCGAGATTGTAAAAATGTCAACCCGTAAAGCAAACTATATTACACTTGATGAACTTGTAGAAGAAGCCGGAAGAGATGTAGTAAGGTATTTCTTTAATATGAGGAACATTTCCTCTCACATGAATTTCGACCTCGCCCTTGCAAGGAAACAGTCAGATGAGAACCCCGTATTCTATCTTCAATATGCCCATGCAAGAATTTGTTCAATATTAAAAGTGGTTGCGGAACAGGAACTAACAATTTCGGTAAATAACCTGCATCTTCTTAATACGGATATAGAACTTCAATTAATAAAGAAGCTTCATCAATTCAGTGAAGAAATTATTCAGTCTGCTGTTCAATACGAACTGCATCATATATGTGTCTATCTCGAGGAACTTGCTGCCCAGTTCCACAAGTTCTATACTTTTAACCGGATACTGGGGACTGATAAGGATCTCGCTGAAGCCAGACTTGCATTGATATGCGCAGTTAAAATTGTTATAAAAAACGGACTAAGAATTCTAGGAGTGAATGCACCTGACAGTATGTAGGGATATTTTAAGCGAAACTATATATTCTAATCTGCTATGGCTAGGGAAGCAGCAAAGATCTTAGATGCGCCATTTTCCAAAAGAACTGAACCGCATTCAGAAATTGTTGCCCCTGTAGTGATAACATCGTCAATTAAAAGCACTGATTTTCCTATTACATTATCTTTATGTTTAACTGAAAAAGCTCCTGAAATATTTTCCACTCTTTTCACAATATTCATAGCTGTTTGAGTCTCGGTATATTTAATTCTTTTAAGACTCTTATCGTTTAATTTCTTTTTAAGAATTTTATTTACCCCCCATGCAATATAAAATGACTGGTTATAACCCCGTTCAGCTTTTTTGAGATGGTGAAGCGGCACCGGGATAATAAGGTCAATATTCCAATTTTCATTTTGTATCTTTTCACCCAAAACTTTGCCGAGAAGCTCTCCGGTGAGGAATCTTTTCTGATATTTTATTGCATGAATTATCTTTTGTATTTCTTTATCCTTTTCGAAGATGTAGAGAGAAGTGAAACCTGTAATAATACTTTTAGATTTAAACATATGCTGGTATTCATGAGAAAGTCTGGAGGATGAAACAGGTTTGATCTGAAGAAAACAGTTTACACAAATGCTTTCCTCAACTGAGTTTAATTTATTTCCGCATGACGGACATAAGCGCGGCAGGAACAAATCAAATATATCTGACAGGAATTTCAAAGCATGCCTGCTCTTTTCCTTATAAACCATTCAATAGAAAAAACAAGTATCGCTAAAGCAAGTAGCCATTCATCTGACCAGAGATTAATTTCGCTTACTGATATTTTTTCCCTGGAAGATTCGCTGCTGATTTTATTTAACTGATCGAAAAGACCGGAATAATTATCATAATTATAGAACTTGCCGCCTGTCTGCCTGGCAATGGAGCTGAGGAATTCATAATTCATTATCGGGTCGGCTAATTCGATATCTATTTCACCCACATTGAACTTACCTGCATCATTTCCAATTATTTTTCCGCTTTGTGCTGCAGTACCGCTGAAAGAATAATCACCCGGCTTATTAGTTTGGAATTTACCTTCGTAAAGACCGCTTCCAAGGGCATTAAGCCTGATTTCATTTTTTTGATCACCGCTTTCAAGATTAACCGAAACTTCGGCATCTGAAATAGGGTTAAAAGATTCATCATAAACTTCACCGGAAAACTCGATCTCTTCGCCAAGTGCATAGATCTTTTTGGAAGTCTTAATTCTTACCTGTTTCTGTTCTTCAGTAGAATTTAGCCATTTAACAGTGCTGTTAACAAAACGGTCGAGCAGATCAAGCTCTTTAGGAGCAGTTTCAAGTTTCCACTTCCATATATCTTTAGCAAGAATAGAAACTGATCTTTTTGTTCCGATTCGCTTGCTCAGAATAAGCGGAGAGTTAAGGGGAACATTGTTCACCTTGATGCGGGCAATAATTTCCGCTTCAGGCTTGGCGGCAATCTGGTAATTCAACTGCAAAGCAGGAGGAAGATTATTCCACGCATTTAGATTATCTGATGAATTATTCTGAAGCAGGGGATTCTTTGACTGATCCTGAGTAATATTAGGTTGAACTTCATTATAACCCTGACCCGTTCTGATAATAGTGAATCCAAGATCGTTCTGGAAATATTTCAGTTTATTAAGATCAACTGCATCTGTAAGTGTGAATAAGAAAGGCTTATTCCTTGAAAGCACTCTTTTAATAATATCATCCGGAACTTCTTTCGAGGGGAATCCGATCATGAAAAAAATATCTGTACTGTCAATGACTCTTTCCTTACTGGTATTCTCCAGAGTTTTGCCCGGCGCAATATAAGTAAGACTGTTTACGGTCAAATTCTGATCTTCCTGTAATACAGTTTTCATTATTGCCTGGTCAGATGAGGGCGTTCCGCTTAAAAGGAGAACTTTTATTTTGTTTCTTAGGACATTTATGTAAAACACTCTTTTATTATTAGCTTTTGTGTACTCGCCTTCAAGATTTGAAACAACAGCAGTTAATTTCTTCTCACCGCCATCTTTTGGAGTATATGTGAATTCTTCATTCTGAATTCCGTCTTCGCTAAGTATCGCTGATTTCTGCTCGACTGGTTTGTCGTTTTCATAAAGGGAAATAGTAACATTCTTTCCGGCGAAACCTTTATTCCCTACAGAGGCAACTATAGTTGTAGGAGTACCGGCATAAATAAATTCATTAAAGAGTACATTCTTAATTTCGATATCGTTGTGACTGGTGCTGTCACCAACCCCAACTGTAAAAACAGGGATCCCCATTTTCTCTGCAGTAAAAATTGGGTTACTTCCTTCGGTAATAACTCCGTCACTTATTATTGCAATTGCGGAAATATTCTGTTCATCCTTTTTTATGCTCGAAAAGATGCGGGAAAAATCTGTATTGCCTTCAGAAAAATTTAGTTTATCAGCGCTGTCGGGTTTAACTTTAGTAACACTGCTGCCGAACGAAAATATATCGGGTGAATCATTAAGTCTCCCGGACGAGATGCTTTTAATGAAATCTAAAACATGCTGCTGTTTATTTGTGCCGTCATTTATCAGAATTGATTTTGAGTTGTCGATAAAGATAAGGTTTTTTGGATGTATGACTGATTTCTTTGAAAGATTAAGCTTGGGTTCAAAAATAATAAATATAATAAGCAGCAGACCTGCAGTTCTGAGCAGAGTCAGAATCATTTTTTTACCAGGATCAACAATGGGAACGGTGTATTTATAAGTGAAAAAAGCGTACAACGCAAGGACAATGAGCGCTGCAATTAAAAGAAGATAATTGAAGGAAAACGAAAGACTGATCTTCTCAAAGTTAAACATTAAATAAATAGTACTCCATAATAGACTTCAGACTATTCCTCCATAAGCTTTTCAATGTTCCAGTTTTTCATATTTTCATAAGCAGAATAATCAGTGAGATCAAAATGGATTGGAGACACAGAAACAAAACCATTTTTTACAGCGCCCTGGTCTGAGTTAAACTCCGTATCAATATCCTTAAGGTTTCCTGTCAGCCAGTAATAATTTTTACCGTTCGGGTCAATTCTTTTCTCATAAATATCATCCCATTTTGATTTTCCCTGCGTTGTAAGTTTTATTCCTTTAATTTGATCTTCAGGCAGATTAGGGACATTAACATTCAATAAGGTTCCAAGTGGAAGGTTGCCTTTAATCATTTTAAGGGCAAGCATCCGGGCTACCTTGCCGGCATATAAATAATCGGAGGCATCGTGACTGGTAACTGAAACAGCCATGGCGGGAATTCCCATAATGGCAGCTTCCCTTGCGGCAGAAACTGTCCCTGAATATATTATATTTATTGCGGTATTTGAACCCTTATTAATTCCTGAAACCACAAGGTCAGGGAGTTCAATCATAATATTTCTTACACCCATCTTAACGCAATCAGCTGGGGTGCCGTTAACGGCATATCCGAAGAATGAACCGTTATTGTTATATTTTATGACACGTAATGGAATTTGCATGGTAATTCCATGACCAACTCCGCTTTGTTCTTTTAGCGGGGCAACTACAGTTACTTCGGCAATTTGTTTCAGGGCATCAGCAAGGGCATGGATTCCGGAGGCCTCAATACCATCATCATTACAAACTAATATTTTCAAATCTAACCTTAAAAATTAAATAAACCATTAAGAAATATAACATTTCCATGTATTAGTCTCAATCACTTTCCCCGTCCTTACTCGTTCCATACTCGGGAATTTAAGGAACTCGAAAAAGCATTTACTCACGGGTCACTAATTTTTGCCATCTTCAGTATCTTTTGGCAAAAAAAAGGATCTCAATTTATTAATATGTAGAGGCCTGCTTTTTTTCAGCCTCTATAATATACCTCTATTCCACTGTTTTCATGCACAAGCCATAAGTTGCATGAAAACAAATATCTCTATGGTTTAAAGATAGAGGGGAACATTTCCCGGATTTCCTTAAAAGGTTCAACAGTGATGGGGAGGAGCCGAACACCTTAGTAACATCTTTGTAACGGCTTTATAACACGTTTTATTAAGGGGATTAGTATGACACACGGCCGCTATGGTAAGTACATAAATAATATTATGGAAGATCAGCAGATATTCTTATTTTTTCTTTATTTCCTGGGCAGGGGATAAGAGACTTAAGTATTTTATATCTGATTTAAATCCCGTTTGTTCAGCGCCTTCTGCTTCAATAACCATTTCGAAGAATAAATTATAGCTTGAAACCTTATTGCCGCTATAGCTTTTAATTTTATCAAAAAAGTTTGGATCCACGGCTGTTTTAACCGATTCAAGAGTAGCTACTTCATCAAATCCAAGCAAATATAAAATCACATTTCCTTGAGGGCCTTTTTGCTTCAGGATTACACCGAATTCTTTTTGATAATTTCCGCCTCTAAGATTTTTAGGGATAAAGGTTTTCAAAGTATCGCCTTTTTCTCCAAGAATATTAAGACTTGCAGGGGCAGGATTAAATCGGATATTAAAATCTGAGAGGAGCTGGTTGAACTTATATAGAGTTTTAAAAGAACCTATAAAGATGATATTATGTGTTTGGAAATCTTCCCATTTAAATTCAGAGGCTAGTTTTAGGGAAATTTTATTATTTGAAGTCATTAAAAGTGGAAGAACTTCAGACAAACCCCATGTACTGCTGGGCCTTAAAAATGTAAAATTCGCAACAGCAAATTTCTTCATTGCTTCCGGATTCTGCTTTACTGCGTTCCTAAAATCATCTTCTGAATTTATTCTTGGGTCTCTTAAAAAATAACCCCCGCTTGGATTATTTCCCTTTTCAAAAAGGAATAGATAATCACCAAATACAATCATGGTCGGCCTGTTATTTGGCTGAAGGAATTCATACCATACAGGATTTAAGGCCTGAGTTACCGGATGATCAGTTTTTTGGGTAAAGAATTGAAATAAAATTACGGCTATTAAAAAAACAATAATTGGAATAAAATATAACCAAGGGCGTTTTCTTATAATTTTCAGCTTTTCAACTGTTTTTACCGGAGCGAACTGAACAGTATACTGCCCCTTAGGGATTTCTATTCTAAATGCAAAATCATCTGTTGTAGTAAGATAGTAGTGTTCTAATTTTTTCCTAAGATTGCTAATGTATACACGAACTGAGGGATCGTCGGTTGGGTCAAACTTTGAATCTTTGCCAAAAAAGTCATGAGCAATTGTAGATTCCTTAATAGATCCATTTTTAATGGATTCATCTATCAAATAAATTAGCAGATCATGGTACCTTTTGGAATCCTTAAAATCAATGCTGCTTAATATTTGAGAAATTATAAGATTTTTTTCAGATTCATTTATTATATGGGGTAATTCTTCGCCCCCATGGCTAAAATCTGATTCGCTTGTTTTTTTTGACATTAAATATTTCTAATTTTGATGCAAGACAAAAAAAGGGTTGTAAGTATTAAAATTACGTAATTAACAACGTAATTAACCTGAACTTTACCGTTATTTTCTTCTTTCGATACAGATATATATATATACTTGCACATCTTAAAATAGTTATTTTACAAACAAATTCAAACAAAATCCAAGCATGCCTGTCTGTAATCTGATAAAAACCATGCATTCTTCTTTTAAAAGAGAATTTATTCTCAAAAATCCAAGCAAGCTTAATTTATATATAATTCCAGAACTGAAAATAATGATCATTTTGTCCTCGGAGTTTTAATGAAACAATTTTTACTATTATTATCTTATATTTTTCTTTTTTCAGCAGGTGTTTTGTATTGTGAAAACACCGGAAAGATTGCTGGTAACGTAAGGGATAAAAAGACTAATGAACCGTTACCCGGAGCTACAGTATCCATAAACGGCACAAATTTGGGGGCAACCGCTGACGGAAGCGGAGATTATTATATCCTCAACGTGCCTTCAGGTGTATATGACATTACTGCTACTTTTATGGGTTATGGGAAAATGATCCTTTCAGAAGTTAAAGTCAGAATGGATCTAACCACCCGGCTAGACATAAAACTGTCAGAAACTTCAGTTCAGCTGCATGAATTAACAATTGTTGCAGAAAAACCCAAGGTTGAGCTGGATAATACAGCCAGTAAAGAATCAATTTCAAAAGACCAGATTTCAAACAGTTGGGGAGGAAGTCTTACTGATGTCGTTTCTGATATTTCAGGAACCAACAAAAATGGTGGAATAAGGGGCGGTTTTGGAAATGACGTTTCATATAGAATGGATGGAATGGATTTAAGGGATGTAGGTTCTAATACAAATTTTGGTTCGGTCAACCTATCCACCATCCAGGAAGTTCAGGTGCTTACAGGCGGCTGGAATGCTGAATTCGGAGATGCAAACGGCTCTATTATTAATGTAGTTACAAAAAAATCAGACGACCCACTTCATATAATTTTCCAGGATAAAAGAAGACCCGCCGGTCAATACCACTGGGGTCGTAATTTCTATGGCGGAGCAAATGATCCATTTACGACTGTAATGACGACTGCAAACTTCTGGAATCCCGATAGTACATGGAAAACACCCTGGATGACTACTCCTAAAAAAGGTTATGATGGTGGTTCTGATTATTTCAGAAAAATGACTCCTCAGCAAAGAGCTGACTGGTGGAAAAGTTTTACCAATAACTCCGCTGCGTTTCCCCAGGAAGATTATACAAAACAAACAGAATGGGAAGATGAATTAACCATGTTTGGGAAAGTGGCAGATATCGGCTATATGTTCTCAGCCAGGTACAAAGAAGGTGTTACTGTATTTCCATCAGTATTAAAATATAATCCTGATTGGACAACTCAAGGTACTCTTGATTATAATATTAATAATTCATCAAAAGTAACATTTTCAGGTATTTTCACAAAATTTATAAATTCAGGCGATCCAAGAACATATTATCAGTCCTCAGAATCTACCTCAGGCGACGTTACTGGTCAGCAGCTCCCTTATATTTCAGATCCTTACAGTGTTTACCGTTACTGGATGTTTGGAACAAAGGGTGGGAGCGATCAATATACAATCCGCCCTCCGGAAAAAGCTCAGTTTCTGAATATGCAGGCAAAGTTTACACAAGTATTCAGCAATAGTACATTTCTTGAAGCATCTCTGCAGCATTCAGATATGAGATACAATCTTGATTTTGCTGATATCGCCAGATCAGCAGCATTCCCGGGATACGGAAATCCTGTACTGCCGACTACACAAGATACTGTCGCAGGCGGAATACCTGCATACGGAGAGACACCGCCAAAGAGTTTTTGGGATCCAACATATTGGGGTGTATTCGGTGATGTTTGGAGAAGTCATGCATATACACAAAGTTATGGCGCTAAAGCAGATTTAACAAGCCAGTATAATAAATATAATTTATTCAAAACTGGTGTAAATTTTTCATACCAGCGAATTGATAAAGTTACACATGAAGGGAGTTCAGGCCTGCCGCCAAGTACCAGCGCATTTGCACAAGTTGATGATATAATTCCCATTATTAATAAGCCATATGAAGGCGCTGCATATGCACAGGATAAAATTGAAATCGGCGGTATGGTTATTAATGCAGGACTTAGATTAGACTTTTTTAATGCTAATAAAAATGTAAGCTCAAATATATTTGATCCCTTAATGATGTCTGACAGTACCTTAGGGCATACAGGTCCTGTAGGTAGAGTTTCATATCGCCCGGATGGCACTGGTCTGGGATATGTAAAAACCCCGACTAGATATGCATTCTCTCCCCGCATAGGCATCTCTCATCCTATAACAGAAACAACTGTTCTCCATTTTATGTTTGGAAAGTTTAATCAGCGCCCGGCATGGGATAAATTAATTTCCAATCCGGTCGTATGGACAAATCACTTACCCGCAAATATAAATTCAAATTTGGATCTTCCGGATTCAACTTTAGTAACCTACCGTTATTATGGACAGAAAGTTGGTAACCCTGGATTAACCTATGAAAAAATGACACAGTACGAAGTAGGATTTGAACAGAATCTATTCAATTTATTTTCGTTAGATGTAACTATGTATTACAAAGATGCATATGATTTAACATCACTTGGAGTAAATCAGGGCCCCGGATCAAGTAGTCTTGAGGAATCAGGAGGGAACGTTGATGTCAGGCTATACGGGGACCCCTATTCGACTGACGGCCAGGTTGTAGGAACTAACATAAGAAACTTTACTACTACTGTTAACGGGGCTTGGGCAGATGTAAGAGGAATTGAAATAAAACTTGATTCAAGATTTGACTGGGTAAATTTCAGCTTTAATTATAATATGTCTTTTTTAACGAACGGTAGTTATCATGATAATAAAATGTTTGAGGAATTTCCATCAGGCGTTCAATTAGCGGATAATGTTTTTTCAGGAGCATCAAATACTGATAACGGCGGAACAGGAACTAATGACCAGAGATGGAATCCAAATAATTCTGCTGTTCTTAAAATCAATGCTGTTTCACCTCCTGATTTTGGACCTGAATTTTGGGGATTTTATTTGCTCGGAGACTGGTCAATTACAACTTCAACAAGGTGGTCGCAGGGTGAACAGTTTACCTGGTATCCTGCAAGTTATACAGGAGAACAGGTTCCCTTAAACCAAAGATGGCCAGACAGCTGGCTGACCAATATGAATGTCAGTAAAACTTTTCATTTGTCCGATAAAACAAAGTTGAAGTTTTTTATAACTGTATCTAATGTTTTCAATAATAAAAACTTACGCTTTCTTACCAGTGCCACTGATCGGGATGTCTATATGTCTCAGGGCAAGTTACCATTCCAGGCTACAACAATGGAACCGGAGGAATGGTCATGGTATACTGATCTGCCTAGAGAGATTTATTTTGGAACCAATATTGAACTTTAGTGGAAATTATCCTAAACGGAGAATATAAGAAGATGAAATTTAAGACAGATATAAATATTATTAAATGGATAGCAGTTTTATTAATAGGTATTACTGGAATAATAGAAGCTCAAAACCAGGCAGCTGTCTCAGCTTATACAATGACCAGGTCTAAAATGTGGATCCATGTAAGGCCAAACGGATCGCTTGACCGGGAATCCAGTCTTGGGACAAACAGTTTTGAACTTTCTTATCCGGGTTATTATAATTGTAATACGGAAGCTGGCGGAGGATGGGATAAAAATGCAATTTATGTGGGCGGACAAATAGCTGGACAGGATGTAGCCTGGATGATGCGTAACGGTAATTATACTGATGCAGATTTTTATACATTGGTTTCAGATGCACCTCCGGTTCAACCGTATAAAAACTACAACCTGATAAATCCCGGGTATCCTGAAGAATATGTTCAGGGAACTATATATTCTCCTCAATATGATGCCATGGGAAACCGCCATCTTTCACTTCAACTTGATGGACTGGTCATGGGCTGGGGCATTCCTAAGTATGATGATTTTATACTCGTAAAATGCCGTCTTACGAATACAGATACAGATACAATTAAAAACTTTTATTATGCAAGGTATTTATCACCAAACGGACCTTATTCACCATCAGGTGTTTCACCTGGTTGGGATAAAGAATATTTATACGCAAATGACAGTCTGGGATTTGTTTTTTATGATGATGACACTAAATCACCTGTCGCCGATGCCCCTAAATATTCGATATTCCCGGGCACTATTACCGGCAATGCAGGTGATCCTGGAAATATTGCTGTCCAGGGATCCAGAGATTATAAGCTCTATTCACCAAGTCTCTATGCTTTTACATTTATTCCGGCTTCAAACAATGCGCTTGGAAATAAGCATGTTTGGCGCAAAATAGTTTCATCTTCAAGCACAGCTCCATCTGATGAGCTTATGCCCGCATGGACATCAGAGATGAAAAATTATCAAACATTAGTTGATTTCCTAACAACTAATGAACAACCAAAGTTAAGTTGGAGAGCGGCTGACAGCATGAATACGGCCAACCCTGGCAGCGCCCTTGGAGCCGGAAGTAAATGGGAAAGAAACCCAAGATATATTTACGGAATTGGACCTTATAATTTAGCTCCGGGACAGAATATCATTTGGTATGAAGTACTTTTATGCGGTCAAATGGATCGGAATATTACCATCAAAGGTATAACTGGGGACTCCCTTGTAACAACAAAATTTGTTCAAAAGGGTTATGACAACTTAATGGCTAACTGGAATTCAGCGGAGTTTTTATTAAAAAACAATTTCAGAATAGGAACCAACGAGTGCCCGCCTCCAACGCCATGTGACGCTCCCAAAGTTGGAAATACAACTGAATTATTGGTGCAGGCAATATCATATACTGATGCTACCGGAAAACGCATTCCGGGAGTTAATTTAACTTTTAATGCTGTCCATTTAACTTCTACTGGATTAAAATATAAAGACCCTTTAAATGGTAAGCAGGATTTTGCGGCATATAAAGTTTACAGATCAGATAATTCAATTGAAGGACCCTGGGTGTTAATTGATTCAATACCTGTAGCAAGAGCTGACAGCGCAGTAGTGGCTGGACAGATTACGTGGTTTGAAAGAGCAGACCCGAATGTTCCTTACCGTTATTGTGTTACCAGCATTGATACTGCCCGTAATGAAAGTGCTATGGACGGATATTCATATTATCCTGTTGCAGCAGATCCTAATCCGTCAAATAATTTAAGTTCGGTTCTTGTTGTGCCAAACCCATTCCGTCAGGTCAGCGGATTTAATGACCAGAGTGAAAACAAAAGACTCGCGTTTCTAAATATACCTGCTAAATGCACAATCAGGATTTATACAGTTGCACTTGATCTTGTAAGAACTCTTGAGCACAATGAGGATAGCGGCCTGCAAACCTGGGGCACAGCAATAAATAAAGATTATATGCTTACAGATTTTGCCATGAACGTAATGCCCGGAATCTACATCTATCATATAGAGTCTCATGTACCCGGTCATGAAGGTGAAACGTCTGTAGGTAAATTTGCAATTATCAGATAGTAATAAAATGCTGAATCTTGATGGAGATTATAAATGACAAATAAGAAATACTTTTTACCGGCACTAATTCTATTACTATCGGTATTGCCATATATTTCAGGCTTGGCACAGATCCAATATAACCAGACAAACTGGGGAGTGGAACCGATGGATTACAGCCGGGTCGGCACTGCTGGATTCCAGTTCCTGAAACTGCCTACAAATGCAAGGAGTGCCGCAATGGGAGGCGTCTCTTCTGCCACAGCTTACGGTGATGCAAGTTCTACTTTTAACAATCCAGCATCAATAGCCGATGTTACCGATAATGATTTCTTTTTCGGAACTATGAAATGGGTTGCTGATATTAATTATTATACTACGTCATATGTTAAGAACCTCGGTAATTATGGTAATGTTGGATTCAGTCTTGCATATATGGATTATGGGACGATGGTTCGTACAGAAAACCTTCCTGATGACTATGGTAATGTACTGCCAGTAACTGAAGGTCTTGGTACATTTTCAGCATATGATTTGGCAGCAGGTATTACTTATGCTCAACAAATAACAAGTCAACTTCAAATCGGGGGTAATCTTCGTTTTATCCAGGAAAAAATTGACGATGCAAGAACAAGTACTTGGTCTTTGAATATCGGAACATTATACTGGACAGGTCTTGGTTCATTACGTATATCAATGTTAGGACAAAATTTCGGTCCTGATGCACAATTCACTTCTTATGCAGGCAGAATTGAGCAGACACCGGTAAACATAAGAATGCCTATGATGTTTATTCTTGGAGCTGCGTATGATATTATAAGTCCTGAAAAAGATGACAACCAAAGGTTAACAGTAGTTGGCGAATATGTTAAACCGAATGATGGCCCCGAAAAGGTGAATGTTGGAATGGAATATTTCGTATTCCATAATTTATATCTCAGAGGCGGTTATAGATTTAATTATGATGAAGAATCTTTCACATTCGGACTTGGAATAGAATATTCACTAGCAGATAATCTTAAAATTAAACTGGATTATGCTTATATGGATGTAGGCAGATTTAACCAGGTCAATTTATTAACAGCAGGAATCGGATTTTAATTTTACTTTTTTATAAAACATTAAGGAGTTAGATAATGAAAAATATTTTACGGTGGCTTAGCTTTCTTATTTTAATTGTACTTTTTTCTTCTTTGACAAGTACTTTGAAAGCACAGATCACATTAGAAGCCAAAGATAACGGGTATACAAAGGGAGGTGTAGCAGCAGATTCAAATTATTATTCTGACCCTTCTTATTTACTTCGTGTACGAGGCTCTGCTTCAGCTGATAACCAAAGACGTGCTTATATTAAATTTGACCTTAGTACAGTTACTCAGGCTTTCCAAAAAGCAGAATTAAGAATAACAATCAACCGGGTAGTTGCAATAACAGGCGGCCTGATCAATCGTGCTGACATATTTACTGTAGCTAATGACAACTGGAGTGAACAGACTTTAACATGGAACAATGCTCCTGTTAGAGGAAATTATTTGTTCACACAGGAATTTTCCAGTAAGACCACGGCTATGGCAGATACAGTTTATTCACTTGATATAACTAATTATGTGCAGAGCGAATACAACGGTGATAAAATTGTTACTATCTGTATGGTAGATACTTTAAATAATGGGACAGATATAAGATTCTGGTCAAACCGGAGTCTTCTTGCAACTGGTCCGGAATTAGTACTTACTACCGGTCCTGTAGGAACTGCAAGTGTAACATCACCAGCCGGCGGAGAAAACTGGCCTGTAGGTTCAACACAAAATATAACATGGACCAGCGCAAATATTACAAACATGAAAATTGATTACACAACAAATGAAGGCGGCAGTTGGACAAATATTATTGCTTCAACACCAGCCGCTGCCGGATCATATAGTTGGGCTGTTGGCAATATGAATTCATCTGCAAAATGTAAAATCAGATTAAGTGATGCTGATAATCAATTCACTTCTGTTGTTAGTACTGGTGATTTCTCTGTAATGAATAATGTGTCTGCTGCTATCGCAATAAGCGCTCCTACAACAGGCGACAATTTAATTGCAGGTTCAGCAAAACCAATTATATGGACAAGCAGTTATGTTTCAAATGTTAAGCTTGAATATTCTTTAGATAACGGCGGAACATGGACTCCTATAAATGCTTCTGTTTCGGCAACAGCTCTTACATATCCCTGGATCTTACCTTCTGCTAACTCCTCACAATGTATGGTAAGAATTAGTGATGTCGTTAATCCAAGCGTAAATGGAATAACACCTGTTTTTACAATTTTAGGATCTTCAGCTAATTCAGCTGTATTAGTCGGCAATGTTTATACTAAGGCAGGAGTTTCTGCTGACTCTAATTACTTTAGTGATGTTTTGTTAAGAGTTCGAGGATCTGCCACTGTAGATAACCAGCGTAAAGTTTATTTAAAATTTGATATGACCGGATTTACAGGTTCGTTGGATAAAGCAGAATTAAAAGTAACTGCTTACCAGGTACTTGCGAATACAAACGGTCCGAACAGAATGGATGTTTACACAGTTGCAGACGACAGTTGGATGGATACATCTTTAACCTGGAATAAAGCTCCGGTTCAAGGAACTTATTTACTTACTCAGGAATTTGCAACAAAAGCTACCACGCAATCAGACACAACTTATCCCCTTGATGTTACAGCATATGTAAAAAGTGAATTTCAGGGAGATAAAATGGTGTCATTCTGCCTTACTGATACTTCAAACAATAACACTGATATCAGATTGGGTTCTAACAGAGGATATGTTACTCCACCGCAATTAGTTTTATATACAGTTACCGGAGTAAAAGATAATGCAAATAACATACCTAAAGAATTTGCTGTAAGACAGAATTATCCAAATCCATTCAATCCCAGCACAAAGATTTCTTACTCTATTCCTAAAGCAGGCCAGGTAAAAATTATTGTTTATAACGTTCTAGGAAGTGTGGTCGCTGAATTGGCTAATGGAGTTCAAAGTGCGGGTATTCATGAACTCGTATGGAACGCTTCTTCATACGCTTCAGGTGTATATTTCTACAGAGTGCAGTACGGAGTACATGACAAAACCACTAAAATGATGTTAATAAAATAAAGTGAAAAAATTGTTTCATTCATATCGTCTCCTCAAAATGATAATAGTGATCAGCCTTCTGCTGGTCACTAATATATGTTCTCAATCAATCGGATATTATGTCAGTGATACTGACGGGAATGATCTAAATTTGGGAACAAGCCCATCTCAGGCATGGCAAACATTAACAAAAGTCAATCAGACAACTTTTCAACCTGGCGATACGATTTATTTTAAATCTGGTGACGGCTGGGTTGGTCAACTGATGCCTAAAGGCTCCGGAAGCCTGGGTTTACCCATTGTTATAAATATGTATGGGGGGAATATTAAACCCCTGATAGATGGTAATGGCGTAATTGGCCAGGGCACACTATATTTTGTTAACCAGGAGTATTGGGAAATTAATAATCTGGAAATTAAAAATGATGCTGTAACAGGCGCCGATCGACGCGGAGTAAATTTTGCAGCTTACAATGTCGGGCTGCTTCATCATATTTATCTTAGAAATCTTTATATACATAATATTAAAGGTTTAGTTGGACAGACAGATGTTGAAAAAAGAACTGCGGGTATTGGCATAGAAACCTTGACAGACGATGTTACTCCGACAAGATATGATGATGTTTTGATAGAAGGATGTCTGATTGATTCATGTGACAACACCGGGCTTTATACTGATAATCCTTCCGGTAGGTCAGACTATCCTCTCTCTGCTTCTTGGGTAAACAGAAAATTTACAAATTTAAAAATCAGAAATAATATTATTCATCATATTGCAAAAAACGCTATGATTATCAGGCTGGACGAAAATGGCGTGATTGAACATAATGTATGTTATGAAACCGCTTTAAAGGGCACCGGCAATACGATGTATACTTCATCTTGCAGTGGCACAACTTTTCAATATAATGAAGGTTATTTTAATCGCTCCACCGCCGATGATGGAAGCATGTATGACGCAGATTTACGAAGCCCTAATACGGTCTGGCAATATAGTTATAGCCATGATAATGCTCATGGGTTAATGTGGTTCTGGACGAATATTGCGGATACAGGAATTGTTTGCCGTTATAATATAAGCCAAAATGATAAAGGCAATCTTGTTTCGTTTAGGACAGATCTAACCAGCGCTAAAGTATATAATAATGATTTCTATATAGATAGTTCACTTTCTCCTACTATAATCAATGAAATGAGCGGGACCCCTCATTACACTTATAATAATAATGTTATATATAATAAAAGTACTACTGCAAAATATTATTTTCATAACGGTGTGAGAACAATTGACTATAACCAGATGTATGGACAGCATCCCATTAGTGAACCAAGCGACAAGCATAAACAGACAACCGATCCATTATTTGTTAACCCGGGACAAGGGACGCTCGGACTAAATACTCTGGGCGGATATCAGATCCAGTCTAATTCCCCTTGTATTAACAAAGGATTAACAATGGTTCCTAATGGCGGACGTGATTTCTGGGGATATTTGGTCCCAGACCCAAGCGGTTTAACTGACCGGGGTGCTTTTGAATATAACTCAATAATGGCTATAAATGATAATAATAAATATTCTGTTTCAGATTTTACTCTTAAACAAAATTATCCTAATCCCTTTAATCCAAATACCAGAATTTCATTTCAGCTTCCCAACAGCGGAATTGTGAAAGTAATAGTTTATGATATTATGGGCAGGGAAGTGTGCGTTTTAGCTGACGGTCAGGAATCTTCCGGTTTGAAAACCCTAAATTGGAATGGACACTCAGGTTCAGGAAAAATTATGCCTTCAGGGGTTTATATATGCAGTATTTCCTTTTCGGGAAATGTTAAAAATATGAAAATGATATTATCCAAATAATGAAAGCAATATCATTCAGAATCATTTCGTTATTTTTTATGTCTGCGTTAGTATTTACGTACGGACAAAACCGTTATGAGTCAGAAATATTTTCAAGTTACCAACTTCAGAGCAATATTCAATTTGGCCGGTCTACTGCAGTAAGCGGTTCCGTTATGGATCTTATGCAGGATATTTACACAGGAACTGGTGACACTGTAAAAAACCGTCCTCTTATAATTTTCATTCATGGGGGAGGATTTAAAGACGGTGATAAAATAAGCAGTTTTGGCACCCTTCTTTGCGGAGGATTTGCAAAAAGAGGTTATGTCGTTGCTTCTATTAATTACCGGTTGGGAACTACTAATACACTTGAAACTGATTATGAGGCAATGCTCCGGGCCGTTCAGGATGGAAAAGCCGCTGTAAGATTTTTCAGGAGATATTCTGCATTATATGGTATTGACACATCGCAAATATTTGTAACAGGCAGTTCAGCTGGTTCAATTACAGCCTTGCATATGGCATATTTGCGTCAGAATGAAATCCCCTCGTATGTAAATTTAGCAGGCCTTGGGGGAACTCTTGAGGGAACTAGCGGAAATGCAGGGTTCTCCTCTGAAGTTCAGGGCGTTATAAGCAACTGGGGAGCTCTTGTGGATTATCATTATATGAAAGCTGGGGATGTTCCGGTGTTTTGTGTGCATGGACTAAGTGATGTTACAGTCCCCTGCGATTCTTCTTTTGCCGATGGTCCGTTTCAATATGGAAGCATAATAATCAATAATTATGCGAATACTTTAGGCGTAAAAACCGGAATCAGGCTCTTTGACAATACTGGACACACACTTGATAATAATACTTCTAAACAGGATAGCGCATATAATGATATGAGTGCATGGCTTTATACCTTACTTAAACAGACAACAGGTATAAAAAGCCAGGGGGGACTAATCAATCCCGATTCTCCAATATTAAAGCAAAATTATCCTAACCCTTTTAATCCTACTACAACTTTAGAATATCAGATTTCAAAGCCGGGATTTGTTCAGTTATATATTTACGATTCCTTAGGAAGAATAGTTGATCATGTTGTCAACCAATATCAGAATGCAGGTTCATTTAAACTTTCATTCAATGGATCATCTCTATCTTCGGGGATATACTATGCTCAATTATCTTCTTCTTCAAATAATGTAACTCAAAAAATGATTTTATTGAAATGAACCGGATCAATAAAATATGATCGGGGAAATTTATATCCGGATATTCAAGTTGTTCTAAACTTAAAACAAAAATTCAAATAATTTATTCATATAATGGAAATAATGACATGAAACTTTCTACAAGATTGGTTCTTTTATTTGTACTAGTCAGCAGTTTAACATGGGGACAAACAGCAGGAGACTGGCATTCAAATGCAACCGGAAACTGGAATGCATCTGCAACATGGCAAAGATTGAATAGTGATCTGGTTACTTGGGAAAGTTTTGGTGTCGGACAAAATACTGGATTAGGATATCCGAATGCTGCTGAACTTGGAACGGCAACAATTCAGAGCGGCCATACTGTCACCTGGAATGCAGCTTCAATTATCTGCGGTCCTGTAATTGTTGCCAGCGGAGGCATTTTAATCCATGGCTCAACAGCCGGTACATATGCAAGTTTGACTGTAAATGGATCCTTAATCCTGGGAACAACCGGTACATCCAATAAAGTAATGAATGTTATAGGCGATTTATTAGTCGGCAGTACAGGTTCAATTGCCTGTGCAGCTGGTACGGCCGCCGGGAATAAACATACAGTCAACATAGGAGGCAATTTAATAAACAACGGTTCAATTACTCCAACTGCTGTCTCTACAACATTTACTACTAAAAATTTATTTGTATTTAACAAACAGGGAATTGCAATTTTTTCAACAACAGGAACTCCAACATCAACCGCAATTGGAAATTTAACTGTATATAATGGTACAACACTCGATATTCAGATTCCTGTAACAATTGGCGGAACTACTGTTTCTGTAGTTGTAGACAGCGGTTTAATTACAAGCTCAGGTAATGGATCAATTATTTATAGTACACTTAATTCTGCAAATTCAATAACATATTGCGGTAAAAACAGTCAGCAAACCACTGGTCCGGAACTTAATGGTGTTTCAGTTCCTTCTGTTACAGTTAATAACAGTTATGGAATTATGTTGGGAAGTGATGTTACAGTTAGAAGTACACTAACTATGACATCTGGAAACATAGCTCTAAATGGCAAGAATCTTGTTTTAGGGACATCGACTGTTTCGCCAGGGACTTTAACTTATACCGCTGGAAATATTACTGGTATTGGAACCTTCAAGAGATGGCTTGGAACTACCATTGCCGGTACTGCAGGAACCTTCCCAATGGGTGTTGGATCAAACAGCAGAAGTATCATTATCGGGGGTACACCAACAACAGGCGGGTCAGTAAGAGTTTCTTATACAGATGCTGGCACTGTTTCGCAGCCATTTGGCCCTTCATTTTTAGAAAATTCCCAGACATTTGTTAATCGTTTAGATGCAGTATGGACTGTGTCAATTATAGATAGTTTAACAGGTTCAGGTTTAACTCTTTCAATTAATGGGAATGGTATTCAGGGTATTAACGCAATAACCGATTTAACAATTTCAGGTGCCACAGCAGCAGCGCCCGGAACTTATGCTGCGCCTTCTGGCACTACAACAGCTCCGGTTTTTAACAGACAAGGGTTAACAGACATAACTCTGCCTTCATCCTATTATGTCGCTTCTACAAGCAACTCTTCATTACCCGTTGAATTGTCATCTTTTTCTGCCAGCACAATTGGATCAACTGTGGAATTAAAATGGACCACTGCAACTGAAGTTAATAACCGGGGATTTGAAATCCTCCGTGCAGGTAAAGATAATATCTTTGGAAAGATTGGATTTATAAACGGAAACGGTAACAGCAATACCGAAAATAATTATTCAATAAAAGACAATCCCGGTTGTGGAATATTTAACTATCAAATTAAACAGATTGATTTCAATGGTAACTGCAAATATTCAAATATGGTAGAAGTAAATATTTCGATCCCAACTAAATTATTACTAGGACAAAATTATCCAAACCCATTTAACCCTTCTACGGTGATCAGATTCGATCTTCCGAAAGCAACTCATATTCTACTTAGTGTATATAATTCTCTTGGACAAAAAGTTGCAACCCTGGCTAATGACTATTTAAGGGAAGGATCTTATGTAAGAACATTTGATGGAACAGGTTTAGCTACAGGAATATATGTTTATAAATTATCAACTGATGAATCTGTTATTACTAAAAAAATGGTATTAATTAAATAAGAATTCTCAAGGGAAAAAATAGAATAATGGAAATATCACGATGAGAGTACATCCTTTTTCGTTTGCAATATTATTCGGCCTGTTTACAAGTAGTTTGTTATGTCAGGTTGATAAAACAAGTATATACCACAACGGATGGATCGACTTTAATAAAAACGGGATAATGGATCCCTTTGAGAACCCTAAACTGGATTTAGATACCAGAGTAAAAGATCTGGTCAGCAGGATGAATCTTGATGAAAAGACATGTCAGACTGCTACCCTTTATGGTTTTGGCCGTGTGTTAAAAGATGAACTCCCAACTGATAAATGGCCGAATGAAATATGGAAAGACGGAATTGCCAATATTGATGAACATCTGAACGGTCTAGACAGGAAAGAGACCCAGACAAAATACTCATGGCCTCCGTCTCAACATGCAAAAGCGATTAATGAAGTACAAAAATTCTTTATTGAGAAAACCCGGCTGGGTATCCCTGTTGATTTTACAAATGAGGGGATAAGAGGAGTTTGTCATCAGGGCGCAACATCCTTTCCCTCTGGACCTGGATTAGGAAGTACCTGGGACACTGAACTTATTTATAAAATCGGGACAATAACTGGCTTAGAAGCTAAAGTTTTGGGATATACAAATATATATTCTCCTATATTGGATTTATCTCGTGATCCCAGATGGGGACGGGTAGTTGAATGCTACGGAGAAGATCCGTTCTTGGTTTCAAGACTCGGGCTCCAGCAGGTAAAGGGAATTCAAGATCAGCGTATTGTTTCAACTGTGAAACACTTTGCTGTTTACAGTGTTCCAAAGGGCGGAAGGGACGGCGAAGCAAGAACTGATCCTCAGGTTACACAACGAGAAGTTGAGAACCTGTTTCTTATGCCATTCCGGACTGCATTTATTGAGGGGAAAGCTCTTGGCACAATGAGCTCATATAATGATTACGATGGTGTGCCTATAACCGGCAACTCAGATTTCCTTATTAAGAAACTTCGCCAGGAATGGGGATTTCGGGGTTATGTGGTTTCAGATAGCAAAGCGGTTGAATTCCTTTATACAAAACATCATGTCGCTTCTGATGCCAAAGATGCAGTAAGACTTGCAATTGAATCCGGTTTGAACGTCAGAACTGAATTTACTGCCCCGGATGATTATATACTTCCATTAAGGGAGTTAGTCCAAGAAGGAAAAGTATCAATGAAAACTCTTGACGAAAGAGTGTCGGATGTCCTTAGAGTTAAGTTCTGGCTTGGTTTATTCGATAATCCCTACACGGAAGATGTTGCAGCTGCAGATACAATTGTCGCCAACAAGGAACATCAGAAAGTTGCATATGAAACATCATTAAAATCAATTGTATTGTTGAAAAATGATAATCATGTTCTTCCATTAAAAAAGACCATTAAATCAATACTTGTAACCGGTCCGAATGCTGATGCAACTTCTTCATCTGTAAGCAGATATGGTCCTTGCAAAGTTGATGTAATTTCGGTTCTTGCTGGCATTAAGGAAAAAATTGGAAATTCTGTAGAGGTTAAGTATACAAAGGGATGTGAAATTACTGATAAAAACTGGCCCGAAAGTGAATTAATTCCCGCAGCTCCGGCAGGTGATGAGAAAGCTGAAATAGAAAAAGCTCAAATGCTGGCAAAAAATGTTGATGAGATAATTGTTGTTGCAGGTGAAGATGAAAAAATAGTTGGAGAATCAAAATCAAGGACCAGTCTGGATCTTCCGGGTTTTCAACTTGATCTTATAAAAGCAATGTATGAATCTGGAAAACCAGTAATAGTTATTCTTATAAATGGACGTCCTCTATCAATCAACTGGGTAAATAAATACATACCTGGTATAATAGAAGCATGGTTCCCCGGCAAATGGGGGGGAGCCGCAATTGCAGATGTTTTATTCGGAGATTATAACCCCGGCGGAAAGCTTCCAATTACATTCCCGAAATCAGTTGGTCAGATCCCATTGAACTTTCCATATAAACCCGCTTCTGATCTTGGCGATCCGACAGGTTCCAGAGGCGTTTTGTATCCATTTGGATACGGTATGAGTTATACAACTTTTAAATATTCAGGTTTAAAAATATCTCCTGATAATCAGCATCTTGAAGGAAATGTTGAAGTTAGTTTTGATGTCGAAAATTCGGGTTCGATGAAAGGAGACGAAGTCGCTCAATTGTATATTAATGAAGAAACCACGAGTGTAACCACATATACTGCTAACCTAAGAGGTTTTAGCCGGATTAGTCTTTTGCCCGGAGAGAAGAAAAACATTAAAATGATTTTGTGCCCTGACGATCTGACTCTAATTAATAGGAATTATCAGAGAGTAGTAGAGCCGGGGAAATTTAAAGTAATGGTTGGAAGCTCATCCGAAGACATAAGGTTAAATGGAAGTTTTATTATAACAGAATAGTATTATGGATAAACAGATGAATAAAATAGTAACAGTTAAAATTATATTTATGATTTTAATTTTATTCTGTATTAACATGGGGCAAACAGAAGCCCAGAACCTTCTGAAAGTAAAAGCAAAAGCTAAGCCTGATTCGGAATGGAAAGACTATGAAACAAGGACTACAGATAATATTGCCGGATTATTAAAAACCACAAAGCCTACCGAAGATGAATTCGGAGGCAGAATGGATAAAGCTGCCGAGGCCACCGGTTATTTTTATTCTAAAAAAATTAATGACCGCTGGTGGATAATTGATCCGGATGGAAATAAATATATTGCTAAGGGAGTTGTAACAGTTAAGCCTGGTACTTCGGAGAAGCAGATTGAATTAGTGAAGAAAAAATTTGGAACCGTGCAGAACTGGCTTGATGAAACATCAAACCTGCTTTCCAATTATGGTTTTAACGGCACCGGTAACTGGTCTGATGCTGATCTGCTTATTCAATCGAAGATACCATTAACTTATACCCGAAGTATTAACTTTATGTCGTCATATGGTAAAATACGGGGCGGTACATTCCAGCAGCCAGGACATACTGGATATCCGGATGATTTGATTTTCGTTTTTGATCCGAATTTTGAATCTTTTTGCGATAAAGAAGCAGAAAAAGCTTCCCAATATAAAAACGAAAAAAGACTGCTGGGATATTTCTCTGATAATGAACTGCCTTTTCCTGACAATGCTTTGGATAGATATCTGAAACTGGATAAAAAGGATTATGGTTATCAGGCAGCGGAAAAATGGCTAATTGAGAACAAAGGCAATAGTGCAAATCAAAATGAATTAACAAATGATGATAGAGAAAAATTCCTGGAGTACATGTCCTCCAGATATTTTGAATTAGTTTCGAAGGCATTAAAAAAATATGATCCTAACCATATGTATCTTGGATGCAGGTTTTATGGGCATTCTTTAAAGGAAAAATCTTTGTTTGAAAGTGCCGGGAAATATTTGGATATAATTTCGGTAAACTATTATAATGTATGGACTCCCAAAGCCGAGACTATGGATAACTGGTCAAAATGGTCAGGCCGCCCTGTAATTATCACAGAATGGTATGCGAAAGGAGAAGATTCAGGAATGGCTAATGAAACCGGAGCAGGTTGGATAGTGCATACTCAAAAAGACCGCGGATTATTTTACCAAAATTTTGCTTTGGCTCTCTTGCAGTCAAAAGTATGTGTAGGCTGGCATTGGTTTAAGTATCAGGATAATGACCCCGATGATAATCGGGAAGCATCTAATCTTAATTCCAATAAAGGAATTATTAATAATAATTTTGAACCGTATACAGAGCTTATGGAAGAAATGAAAAAAGTTAATATACAGGTATACAGCATAATTGATTGTTTTGATAAACAATAATATTGAAAGTATGAATTATCCTAATATCCTTAATCAGCACAAACGAACACAGCTGCTGAAAGTTATTTTTCTTTTGGTTCCTGTAATTTTAACCATGGGTTTTGAAGGATCTAATGATAGCACCGGGATGAAAATGCTTGGATATGTAAAATCCAAAAGCTCAAAAGAAATTAAATCTTCACCCTGGGGTATTCAAGCCGGATCCCTGGATGAAAATATTCTGGCAAAGGCATCAGAGATAGGAGTTAAATGGACACGCCTTGAAGCAAACTGGTCCTTGATAGAAAAAGAAAAAGGGAAATTTGATTATTCGGGCACCGATAAAGGATTTAATGCCGCACTTGATCAGGGGATAATTCCGTTTGTTACTCTTGATGGAACAAATACTTTATACGTAAAAACAAGAACTGATCTGGATCCAAAAATTATTGAAGTTTACGGAACACATCCATTGCCTCCAACTTCTAATCCGGAAGCAATGAATACCTGGCTGAATTTTGTCGGGAAAATGGTGGAAAGGTATAAAGATAAAATTAAATATTGGGAAATATGGAATGAACCAAACCATTTTGCTTATTGGGGAGATGAGCCAAACGCTGAAGATTATGGAAGGTTAGTCAATCTGACGGCAAAAATTATAAAGAAAACAGATCCTTCCGCCTTTGTTATTGCAGGAGCTCTTGCGGGGCTTGATCCTGCATTTACTGATGCCTTTTTAAAATACAAAAACAATCCTGAATTAGTTGACATTATCACTTTTCATAATTATGGCGCTATACCTGAAGAAAGAATCTATAAGGCACTTGAGACATGGGATGTTATAAATAAGATAAATCCCAATATAAAATTATGGCAGGGGGAATGCGGTTATCCTTCACACAGCAGTACCAGAGATTACAGAGGTATAAGTCCATGGGGACCGACAATTCACGCAAAGTGGTTATTACGGCAGTCTTTTACTGATACATATTTTTGCCGTACATCATTAAGCAACTATTTTAAATTGTTTGACAGTGGAAACAGAGCTGAAAAACCGGTAAGATCATATTTAACAAAAATTGACAGTGTACTGGGCTTTCCTGAAAGAGGAGGAAACCGGGTAAAAGTAGTCGGTGTGAATGAAAAATGCTTGCTTGAAAACCCAGATCTTAAACCGAAGCCAGGATTCCAGGCTTATCAGAATCTTTGTTCAGTTATGAACGGAAATTTTAGTCCGGTAGAAAACAGGCATGAAATATCAATCAAAGATGTCGGTGTTTTTTATGGTATTGGGTCTGCAGATGACGCATTTCCATCAATACCGCTTGTTGCAACATATAAGAGAGAGAATGGTAATAATATAACAGCATATTGGCTGCCTTGGCATCCCCAGGAAATTATAAAACCAGCAACCATTGATTTCAAAATATATAATCTTAAATTTAAAAACCCTGTTTTAATTGATCCGATTAATGGTGAGGTTTATAAATTAAAACAGGAATCAGGAAATCCAGGCGATCTGATACTAAAAAATATCCCTTTGACAGATTACCCGATGATAATAGCCGAACAGGAAGACATAGAAATTAATTGCAAATAGAACTAATCGAAAAATCAAAACTACAAAATCCCAAGGTTTATAAAATGAAAAGAATCCAGGTGATAGTTTATTTAATAATTCTTTTATCAGCAGTGGAGCTTTATTCCCAGACTGTTCGATATAGAGATGAAATATTTTCTGCATATACAATGACCAGTAATATTACATATGGTACGGGAAGCAAAAATGTCTTAGATCTGTATACAGGGACAGGGGATTCTTTAACTAATAGACCTTTGATTATTTTTATTCACGGCGGAGCATTCAAAAGCGGTGATAAAGACCCAAGCAGCGGAGCCGGGGGAGCTGGTTTTCTTAAATATTTTGGCTATGGGATGGCAAAAAGAGGTTACGTAGTTGCTTCTATTAATTATCGTCTTACAACATGGACTGATGATGCAACTCATTATAAAGCCATGCTGCTGGCAACTCAGGATGCAAAAGCCGCCATTAGATTTTTCAGAAAAAATGCTTCAACATATGGAATTGATACATCCATGATCTTTGTTTCAGGTGAATCAGCAGGAGCACATACTGCGGTTCAGTTATCCTATCTTGATTCAACAGAAGTATTGGGATTTTATCAATGGGGAAGTATTGGCTGGTCAGCAGTAGGTGGCTCATTTGAAAATACATCGCTTGGCAATGCCGGATATTCGTCCCATGTTAAAGCATGTTTTTCCAACTGGGGTGCATTAGTTGATACAAATTATATGCAGGCGGGCGGCATTCCTGTCTTTTGTGTCCATGGAACTGCTGACACAGTAGTTCCATATATGTATGGAACTACTGACAGTCCTTTCGATTATGGTAGTCAATTAATTTATAACCGCGCACAGGATCTGGGTATTCCTTCCGGCCTGGCTCTTTATCCTGGTTATGGTCATTCATTAGATAGCAGCCCAACTGCCCTAGCCGATGCATACACAAAGTCCGCAAACTGGGCATATGCTACACTTATGAGTGGAACTCCGGCTCCTTTATTATCGGCATCTCCCGCCTCATTAAGCGGTATGACCTATTTTTTTGGAAATGGACCTTCAACACAGTCGATAACTTTTACTTTGAGCGCCAGCAATCTTGTTCCACCTTCAGGCAATGTAACGGTTACCGCAGCTGCGGATTATGAAATATCAAATACTAGTGCTGCAACCGGATTTACAAGTACGATATTATCTATTCCTTATACATCTGGGGGAACCTTTACCACTCCAACAATTTGGGTAAGGTTAAAAGCAGGGTTATCAGTAGGAACTTATAATACATCAGAGACTATCACTAATGTTGCAGGAACTGCTTCTGCCAATGTTAATTGTAGCGGTTCTGTTGCTGCAGCCGTTCCAACCGTGATTGCCACACCAGTTTCATTAAATGGAATGACCTATGTATTGGGTAACGGACCATCAGCTACTGTTCCATCATATACTTTGAGTGCGGCTTATCTTACTTCTGCAACCGGCAATATTACAGTAACTGCTGCAACTGATTATGAAATTTCAAACACCAGTTCGACAGCAGGTTTTTTTGATTCAAGCACCCCGGTAAATGTTGCTTATTCAAATTCCGGAGTAACTATTCCTAATCCGACTATTTGGGTCAGGCTAAAAGCAGGATTGCCAATTGGAAATTACAGTACATCTGAGACTATTACTAATGTTGCGGGAACTGTTTCAACTAATGTAGCTTGTATAGGATCTGTTTCCGGGCAAGTATCAGGTGATTACAAATCAATAACGTCGGGTAATTGGGATGCCACTGCTACTTGGAATACTTTTAACGGAACAAGTTGGGTAGCTGCAGTTGTAAAACCAGGCTCTACCAATAATGTTTATATTGAACCTGCTACATTAGTAACACTCACAGAGAATGAAGCTTGTAATGATCTTCATCTTGCATCTGCTGCATCTCCAAATTTCGGAAGAGTAGCAACGGTTTCTTTTACTCTGGGAGTTAATGGAAAGATAAGACTTTATACTGGGGCTATACCCGGGACAAATGTTTCAAGCCCAGTCAACCCTCCTTTTACGAAAACTGCTGGATCAACAGGAGTTGTGCAAATAGTTGGAAACAGCAGAATTGTTACTTATACTGGAGAATATGGTGCATCGACTTCTTCAGGAATTACAACCATGGGCTCAATTGAAATTGCGATGAATCCGGGTCAGACAGCTACGTTTCAAACAGCAGCAAAATTTGCTTCCTGGAAAATCACCAGCGGTACATTTGATTTTTCAGGTAGATTATCTATTGATCAGGGTTCTACAACACTTGGTGATGTTACAGTCTCAGCCGGTGCTACATTGATATTAGAAAGCAGCGGAGTGGTAATGAGCAGAACGAGTACTACTTTGGGTGGAGCATTAAATCTGAATGGTACATTGATATTAAAAGGAGCTGCCCCTGCAATTGGAATGACGACAGTTAATTTAAATGGCACTGTAATTTATAATGCAAGTGGTTTACAGACATTATTAATTGCAGCAAATTCCGGAGCAAACCCGGGAACCTACACAAATTTAATACTAGGTGGTACTAGCGCTAAAACTTTGGGTTTAAATACAACTGTAAATGGGACACTTAGTATGCAGGGAACATCTACTTTGGCATTGAGTACATTTGCATTAACTTACGGTGGATCTTCAACATTAGAATATGCGGGAACATCGGGACAATCAACAGGTCCAGAATTTCAGGCAGTTCTAAATAATTTGACTATAAACAATGCTGCTGGAGTTACCATGGGTTCAACCTGTTTGGTCAATGGAATTTTGTCATTGGCAAATGGGCTTTTTACAACTACTTCTGCTTATCCGTTTACCCTTGGCTCCTCTGCAACAGTGAGCGGCGGGAGTGCAGCAAGTTTTGTTAACGGACCAATTTCAATTACAGCAGTTGCTGGTAAAACCTTAATGGCGCCAATCGGTAAAGGAAGCGCTTATCGACCCCTCTGGTCGCATATTTATTCAATGTCCGGTTCAGGTGCAATAACTGCTGAACAATTCGAAACTCCACCAACTGGAACAGTTACTGCTAATGGCAATCCGATAATATCAGGAGTAAGATATTTCCATGTTACACAATCCGGCCTGTTAGGTAGTAATATGGATCTAACTCTTTCATGGGGATCAGATGACGGTGTTCTTGATTCAACCAATTTAACGGTAGTGGGCGGTACTAATGGTGGCACCTGGACATGGGCCAACAATTTGGGATCTGAAATTGGCTATGCAAATACAGTGACTACTGCTTCATTTGATCCGGGAATTAATCCGCTAGGCGATTGTGCACTTGGTAGTTATTCCGGTAACCCATTGCCGGTTAGTATTTCCGCATTCACAGCAGTTTCATTCAATGGAGTTATAAAACTCAGTTGGAAAACATCAGTTGAAACTAACAATTATGGATTTGATGTTGAAAGATCTTTGGACAAACTGTCATGGAGTAAGATGGGATTTGTATATGGCGCAGGTAATTCTAATACCATCCAAAATTATTCTTATACGGACAATACTATATCCGGAAGCGGAACTTATTATTACCGGTTAAAACAAGTTGATAATAGTGGTAGAATTAAATATTCAGAAATATCAGAAGCTGATGTTGTTATAGAAATTAAGGATTATGAACTCTTTCAAAATTATCCAAACCCATTTAATCCTTCAACGGTAATTTCTTATCAGGTCCCGGTCACTGGGTTAGTTACAATCAAAGTATATAATATCCTTGGATCTGAGATAGCAACCCTTGTGAATGAGATAAAACAGGAAGGGAGTTACCATATTAATTATACTGCTGGAAATATTGCCAGCGGTACTTATTTCTATCGCTTACAGGCAGGAGAATTTTCGAGTATTAAAAAATTAACCTTTATTAAGTAGATTACGGAAAATTATTATATTTAAATTTTGTTTAGTTAGGAAATGATTATTAAAAAAAGATTCAATTCGTTTATGTTTTTGCTCAGGACTTTTATTCTTATAAGCATCTTTGTGGTAACTAATTTTGGACAGTCATTGTCTTATTATATTGACTCTCAGGGGGGTAATGATTCTAATACCGGACACACCACCGGTAATGCCTGGAAAAGTCTGACTAAAGTTAACTCAATCACTTTTCAGGCGGGTGATCAGATATTACTTAAATCAGGCTCAAGCTGGACAGGTCAATATACGCTTAAGGGGACAGGAACTATGGCTAGTCCGATTGTTATGGACATTTATGGCGGTACTGTAAAACCAAAGATAGATGCGCAAGGAGCTGCAGGGGATGTTCTTTATCTTAATAGTGTTGAATATTGGGAGGTTAATAATATTGAGTTAACCAATGATGCTGCTGCAGCAGGAATTCGTCGTGGCCTGCATATGGACAATTCAAAAAATGGAATTGTTAATCATATATTCCTTAAAAATCTATGGATACATAACATTAAAGGAACTGTAGGTGCTGATGCTGCGGATGCCGATAAAAGGACTGCGGGAATTTGCATAGAAGGAACAACAGCAAATACAAGATTTGATTCTGTCCTTATCAGCGGATGCTCTATTGATTCTGTCGATGAAACGGGTCTAATAGTAAATAATACCGCAAGTCATAGTGATTACCCAATGTCTTCGACATGGAACTTGATAAGATTCACGAATCTGCATATTATTAATAATATTATTCATGATATCGCAAAGAATGCAATGATAATAAGGCTGGATGATCATGGAATAATTGAACATAATACCTGTTATAATACAGCAACAAGTACTACAGGGAATACCATGTTCACAGTTTCCTGCAACGGGACTACATTTCAGTATAACGAAGGCTATCAAAATATGTCAACAGCTAATGATGGCAGCATGTACGATGCGGACTTAAGAAGTATGAATGTAGTTTTTCAATATAGTTACAGCCATGATAATGCTCACGGTTTGCTTTGGTTTTACACAGTATCAACTGACTCAGGTATTATTTGCCGGTATAATATCAGCCAGAATGACCAGGGAAATCTTATATCTGCTCATAGTGATTTTTTGAGCGCTTATATTTATAATAATATTTTTTATATAGGAGCAAGTGTTTCTCCTACAATCATAGATGAATATACAGGGACTATGACTTATTATTTTTATAATAATATTATATACGACAATAGCACAACTGCATCATACAACTTTAAGGGAACTTATGGTACATTTAATCATAATGTTTGCTATGGCAATCATCCTTCGGACGAATTTAGTGACCCAAATAAAATTACAAGTGACCCATTATTATTAAATCCCGGAAGCGGAACATTTGGAATAAATTCACTCGGCGGATATTATATTTCATCTGGTTCACCATGTATAGGAAAAGGGGTTCGACTATACAACCAATGTACATCTGATTTTTGGGGAAACCCCATTGCTGCAAACGCGGTTATTGATATTGGAGCATATCAGTTAAGTACATTGCCTGTTGAAATTATTTCTTTCAACGCAACTTATCTTCAAAACGCTGTTGTGTTGAAATGGAGCACAGCAACGGAATCAAATAATTCAGGATTCGATATTGAAAGATCCCAGGATGGATTAGAGTGGAACCAACTAGGATTTATTCAGGGGTCGGGTACTTCTAATTCTACCAAAAATTATATGTTTACAGATAAAACGATTTCTACTAGCGGTAAATATCAATACCGTCTTAAACAAATTGATAATGACGGGTCTGTAAAATATTCCGGTTTAACTGAAGTTACTGCTGTTTTAGCAGGGAAATATGAGCTCTCTCAGAATTACCCTAATCCATTTAATCCTTCTACTTTAATCAAATATCAGATACCAGCGGCTGGATCAGTTTCTATAAAGATATTTAACTCCATCGGCGAAGAAATGGCTGTTCTAGTAAATGAAGTTAAACTGGCTGGGTCTTATGAAGTTAACTTTAAGTCGGGAACTCTTTCTAGTGGGATATATTACTGTCGTTTTCAGTCAGGGGATTTCGTTCAGGTCAAAAAAATTACCCTGATGAAATAAAATAATCGATAGAACAATTATTCAAATAAAATATTTCCAGTGTGTCAATAATTAATAAACATTTTTCTATGGAGTAAAATGAAACATTTAGTTAAACCAAAATCTATCTTTTCTGGCATAATTGTCATAGTTGTCCTTTCATTTACAACAGTTCTACTGGCTAGCACCGGAGGTAAATCAGGCAGAACACTTAAAAGCAGTACAAGCGGCTGCAGCTGCCACAGTTCTTCATTAAGTGCTGCAGTGGCAGTAGTTATAAGTGGACCGGATACTTTAAATCCAACGATGCAGGGAACTTATACTGTAAGAATTACTGGCGGCCCAATGGTTTCAGGAGGTATTGATATTGCTTCATCAGTGGGAACACTTGCTATCGTAACATCTGACCTTAAAACTTCATCTGGTGAACTTGTTCATAGTAGTCCTAAATTGGCATCATCAGGGGCAGTTACATTCCAGTTTAAATTCACTCCTTCTAGTACACTAGGAGATGAAATAATATATGCAACCGGTATTAGTTGTAATAATACAGGAGGAAGCGGCGGTGATCAGTGGAATTTTGCAGTTAATAAAACTGTTCATGTAGTTTCTGTAAGCTCAGTTTCAGATATTTCTTTAAAACCAGGAAATTATCTGTTGAACCAAAATTATCCTAACCCATTTAACCCTAATACTATTATTTCATATTCTTTACCTAATGCATCGAATGTTAAAATCTCAGTCTATAACGCATTGGGTGAAACAGTTCAGATACTTGAGGATGGTTTTAAAGGGGCTGGGAATTATTCAGTATCATTCAACGCTTCAAATATGCCAAGCGGAATTTATTTCTATAGAATTGAAACCGATAAATTCTTCCAGGTAAAAAAGATGATGCTTTTAAAATAATATCCTTTCAACTTGATTATTATTAAACCGGATAGGCCCCCTTATCCGGTTTTTTTATAATACTTCAATGTCATTAGGCAGAAAAGCGGAATTTATTTTAGGACCAGGTGAAAAAAATTGAACTCTGCTTACGGGTAGAACAACCTTATTCGTGATCATTTCGACTGCCCTTTTGGTCAATTCAGAAACAATTCCAACTTAATTACCATTCGTTACTATTATTTTTATCTAAAAGATTCCGTAAAAATCTAATATAAATGAGACAATTAAATTCCGGAGCAGCAATGGTTATGAAATATTACCTCTCTTTAATTATAGTTTTTCTTTTTACAGTCTCAATATATTCCCAATCGCAATCGGTTATGTACTCTCGGGGAGGCTTATTTTCAGGCGGATATCTTACTATGACCAATGTTGCTCTTCCTAATGGAAGCGGGAGTGATTACACCTGGATTTCTCCGGTACAAACTGCAAGCAGTTCAGGAAATTATAATCTAAATTTTAGCACAACTACTTCAGGTTCAACAGCAGGTAAATATTGGGGTGACAATAATGCAACGGTGGCGGTAAATACACCAGTAACATTTCTTGTAAGTTCTTCGGATGCACACTGGGTAATAGTATCAGGCAGAAAATATGTATTCACGTTTAAGGATGTAGCAAACGGGGTAAACTCAGCCGGATATATTTTTGAATTCGTTGGCACACCTGCAACAATAACAACAGCAACAAATACAACCCCATCAGCCAATACAGATGTAACAGTTACGGCAAATATGAGCGGCGCATTAGCCACTAACCAGACAGTATATGTCCGCTGGTCTACTTCAAGTACCTATGCGACATCTACAGTAACGCAAATGACAGGAAGTGCATCAACCTATACAGCGACCATCCCCGGTCAGGCAGGCGGAACAACAGTGTATTATTACTGCTTCAGTTCAGGAGTAACGGGTTTGACATCAGCCAACTGTAATCCTGCCACGATAAGTGCAAGTGCTGCAACCAGTTATTCAATCAGCGGCAATTCACCGACACTATTAGTAACGCCAACAGCATTAACAGGCTTTGGCTATTTCCCTGGATCAGGACCATCGGCCTCCCAGACATATTCATTAAGCGGAACATTTCTTACAGGATTTCCGGGCAGCATAACAGTAAGCAGTCCTGCAGATTATGAAATATCAACAGATAACGGCACGACCTGGGGAACCTCAGGTACGGTTGCTTATGCAAGTGCGACATTAAGCTCAACCACGATAAGTGTTCGGTTGAAAGCCGGGTTATCCCAGGGTAACTATAATCTTGAAAATACAGCAAACGCAGGCGGTGGAGCCACGACAGTAAATGTGGCATGCAGCGGAACAGTATTAAAGAGCGCTCCAACTGCCCAGGCAATAGGATTCACTGCATCAAACGGAAGCCCGTCTACAACCGTGATAAATTTTGTATGGACAGATGCAGGCGGTTCTCCAACACCAGATGGATATCTGATCCGCGGCAGTTTAGTGGGTTACAGCAGTATAGTTGCCCCCGTAAACGGCACAGCAGTACCAAGTGCAGGACTTGATATGAATGCAGCACAGGGAGTTCAGGCAGCCAATATAACAGGACTAACACAGGGAACGACATATTATTTTAACATATACTCATATACCAATTCAGGAACTAACATATTATATAATTTAGTAAGCCCCCAGCAGTCCACTGCCACTACGACATTATCAACATATTACAGCAAATCGACAGGCAGCCTTGATGTATTATCAACCTGGGGCCCTGGTACAGATGGATCAGGTACGCCGCCGGCTAGTTTTACAACAGACGGATTAACATTTATAATAAAGAATAACCCAAGCCCGACAATAGTCGGCGCCTGGACAGTAAGCGGGGCAACTTCAAGGATACAGGTTGGCGATAGTACAACAGGGGTAAACTTCACAGTCCCATATACATTGACTGCAACGAACCTGGATATAATGAATAATGCAGCAGTCACACTTGGCTCAGCAGTAACCTTGACAGGAACAGTAAATGTAAAAAGCGGCGGAACACTTAACTGCAGCACATACATAGTATCAGGCACAGCAGGAATATTTAATCTGTTAAGCGGCGGCAGGATAATGATAGGCAGTCCACTTGGAATAACAACAAGCGGAACCAACGGTAATATCCAGACAACAGGTGCAAGGACATATAATGCATCAGGAATATATGTATATAATGGAACGGCATCCCAGGTAACAGGGAATGGATTACCGGCCTCAATAACCGGAAGCCTTAAAATATCGAATATATTAAGTACAGTAACATTAAGCCAGGCAACAGCCATAGGGGTGGGCGGAACTTGTACGATAGACTCAAGCGCCGCATTGACGACCGGAGGTTATACCTTCAGCAGCAATACAGGTGTAGTTACAGTAAACGGCAGTTTCCAGATAGATACAGGCGGATGGGGCGGAAGCACCGGAACATATATCTATGGCAGCGGAGCCACACTTATATATAATGCCACCTCACAATATGGGGTAAATACAGATGCGATATACTGGCCGGTGACCAATGGTCCAACGAATGTAAATTGCAAGGGAAGCGGGGGAATACTGTTGAACACAGCAAGGACAGTCCCCGGAGTATTCCAGGTGTCAGGGCCGGTAGCATTAACAGCAGCATTAACCTTAAACGGAACCTGTCAGATAAACAGTACAGGTAGTTTTACGAATGCACCGAGCTATGGCGCAAGTTCAACTCTAATATATAATCAGGGGGGAACAAAAACCCGTGGAAATGAATGGACTGCAGTAACGAGTGGAGCAGGATATCCAAATAATGTCCAGGTCAGCAACAGCACCACATTAGGAATGAGCACCACAGCAGCACAGTGCGCGGGAAATATAACAATAGATACAGCCAGCACATTAACCACAACAAGCAGCACACTTACGGTCTTGGGAAATGTGTCAATCAAAGGGACAATGAGTTTAGCTGGAAATGT
>TBL_comb47_HYPODRAFT_10000024_pt1 | contig 167911 bp, 174 predicted proteins | sample TroBogypolimnion_40_FD_10682 | JGI IMG/M metagenome (IMG submission 10682)
CCAATACCACCTCACAGACAAATTGCAGTAATATGGTCACCTTCACACTCATCAATCCCGGCTCGATCTCCAGGACGAACTCCAGTCTCGACCAGATGGCCAATGTTTTGAGTTCGATTCAAGCGATTCTGAATGCGTTGAGATAGGGGTGGTGGAAGATGGGAAATATAATTTCTAACTAAATTTTGTCGATATGATGTTACTCTTGCTTAAAAATGTGGAAACTCGACCGTTTCGGAGTTTTTGTGTATTTATTAATAGGGTGTCTACAACATTATGAAAAAAATATTTTTGGGATTGGCGGCAGTTTTGGTTTTCTGGGCTCTGCCTTTAGCTTCGAATGCTGCCGGAACGAATCATTATGTTCGGGCGGGAGCCAGTGGTGGTGGTACTGACTGGACCAATGCTTACGGTTCACTACCCTCCAGTTTAGTGCGCGGTGATACTTATTACATTGCCGCAGGTACCTATGGCGGTCATGACTTTACTGATGTGGAGAGCGGTTCATTAACGATTACTATTAAGAAGGCCACGAGCGCGGATCACGGAACGGCTACCGGCTGGCAGAGCAGTTACGCGAATCAGGCAGTATTTACCGACGGTTTTTCTTTTGCGCGAAAATACTACGTGATCGACGGACAGACGAGAAATGAAAACGATTGGACCGACGCCAATAGTTATGGTTTTAGGATGAAGGGTCCTAAGGGCAGTAACAGTAGCCTGATCTATATGCAGGATGATAACGAGAAGCCGGGCAGTAGTTACGTGACCATAAAATATGTGGATATGGGGGCAGATGCGGGTACTGTTTGTTATGACAATGGCAACGAACCTTGCCCTGGTGCCGCTATCTATTTCCTGGGGGTTCATAATACTGGAACAGATCTATTCGTCAGTCACTGTCATATCCACAACATAGAGCTCCCGGCCCAGTTGGATAATATCAACAATGGAACGTTCGATAGCAATTATATCGGTCCGAGCTGGCAAAAAGAGGGAATCAGGGGACAAGGGCTGGCTAATAACTGGACCATTAAGAATAACGTTTTTCACGATGTTGGATACTACGACGGACCAACGACTGGTCTCACAGCCGAAATTGCCGCTTGGAACGATGGGTCCCGACAGTTTGATAACTGGCAGATCTACGGCAATGTATTTTGGGATGATGCCAATGAACAGGCAATCGCCCATGACTCGGGCGTCATCAAGGGCGGGGATTCTTCTACGGGAAGTTCGGTTAGCGGCTGGCAAGTATATAACAACACCCTTGTCGGGATCGGCTCTATGTATGCCAAGATAAAGACCAACGGGACTGGCAATACCATATATAACAATCTTTGGTATAACATTGGTTCTGGTACAACAATCGAATGCGATGGTTCCGGTTCCGGTACTGGTGTAGGTTGTTCTCATAATTGGTGCTATAAAGTTAATCCTGATCAATCTGATCTTCCTTATGGTGCGAATTGCTCCAAATTACCGGGTGGCATCCAGGGGAGCAGTGATCCCTTTGTGAATTCTTCCGCCGGCAATTTTAATTTAAAAAGTCCCGCACAAATGACCGGTATTTCTCCGGTAGATAAGGGGATGACCTTAGATTCTAGTTATGACCCAGTTGATGCTTATGGGAGGATCAGAGGGAAAAACGGTGCTTGGGATATTGGGGCTTACGAATTTGGCGGGGCTGATGTTATAGATACGACTCCGCCTTCGATCTCGATCTCTTCTCCGACCACGGCTGGGGCCTATACCTCGACTAGCGCAAATATCAGTTTAGCTGGCGTGGCCTCGGATAATATCGGAGTCACCGCTGTTACCTGGAGCAATTCTTTGGGCGGAAGCGGGAGTGCCGTTGGTACCAGTAATTGGACAGCGAGTGTTTCGCTGAAAAATGGCAGTAATGTGATCACTGTGTTCGCTCGAGACGCGGCCGGCAATACCAAATCAGCGATTTTGACTGTCTCTTATTCCAGCCCAAATTGCATCAAATTGACCCAAAGTCTGGCTTATGGCGACGGGGAAGTGGCCGGTACCAAAACGGCGGACATCAATAATCTTCAGAAGTTTTTGATCTCGCTGAACACGCCCGAGTCGAAGAAGATCGAAATGACCGGTTTCTTCGGTAGTAATACCCTTACTGCCGTACTAAATTTTCAGACCAACGTCATGAAAATTGTTCAGCCGAACGGGGTTGTCGGACCGCTGACCACCCAGAAGATCATCGATCTTACTTGTCAGTAAAAAACAATCAAAAAAAACCGCCCGAGGGCGGTTTTTTATAATTAAATTTTGACGGAGGCGACGACTTTGGCAAAGGTTGCCGGATCGTCTTTGGCCAAATTCGATAGGATCTTGCGATCGAGTTCGATGTTGGCCTTCTTCAACGCTCCGATGAATTTGCTGTAGGAGATGCCGAATTCTTTCAAGCCGGCCCCGATGCGGATATTCCACAGAGTGCGGAAGTCGTTCTTTTTGTCTCGGCGGTGGGCGAAGGCGTATACCCCGGCTTTGGCGATAGCTACTTTGGCTTCGCGTTCCTTGGTGCTCCGGCCGAAGCGATAACCCTTGGTTTTAGACAGGGTGTTCTTGCGGGTCTTATTGGAAGTTACTCCTCGTTTTACTCGTACCATGATATTGGGATTATTATTTACTTACGGACAGCCTAGGCGTTAGGGAGAAAGCGGCTGATCTGCTTGTTCGTCATATTAAAATCGGCCGTTCCCTTGTGGTTCAACTGCGTACTGCGAGACGCGCGGGCGTTGAAGTGGTTCTGGCCAGGCTTGCGACCCAGGATCTTGCCCTTCTTCGTTACCTTCAGTCTCTTGGTATAGGATTTATTGGTTTTCATCATAATAGTAAATTTTATTGATTGGTCGGTTTGATTGGTTCTTCAGCAGGTTTCTTTTCTTCGGCAACAACTTTCTTGCCGATCTGGCGCTCGATCACTGTGGTAAGCCCCTTCGGACTTTTCTTGGCCGGATCAGCGATCTTGTAATCGACAGTGATCAATCTGAGAATGCGATCAAGTCGTTCCTGCAAAAATTGAAAGTTAAAGTACTTAGAGCGTCCAGGCAGGAAAAGGTCGATCTTGACCCGATGTCCCTGACTCAAAAATTCGGAGGCTTTCTTCGCTTTGATCTCCAAATCTTTGTCGCCGGTGCCAATTTTCACTTGCAGTGATTTGGTTTCGGTCGAGTGACTCTTGGAGCGCGCCTCGCGATCTTTTTTCTGTTCAATGTACTGCCACTTGCCGTAGTCCATGATCTTGGCCACCGGGGGAACGGCATTCGGCGAGATCTCAATCAGATCCTGTCCTAGCTCATCGGCTTTTTTCAAAGCTTCGTCTAGGGAAATTACGCCCAGGTTCTCTCCGCCGTCAGTGACGACACGCAGTTCCTTGGACTTAATCTGATGATTTATATGGATGATGTCTTTCAATACTTTAAATTAGCCCTTTCTAAGCAGGTCTAATGAGGAACATAGTAAGCTATTTATGGCTAAAAGTCAATAATATTGTATACTATCCCTATGTCCTTAGTAGACAGCAAAAAGGCCGGTTTTAACTACGAACTGGGCGATAAATACGAGGCCGGGATAGAGCTCCTGGGCCACGAGGTTAAAAGCGTGCGGGCTGGGCACGGTATTTTGGCCGGGGCTTATGTTAAAATTCGCGGGGGAGAGGCTTACCTCGTTGGGGCGTCCATTCCTCCCTATCAGGTCGGCAATACACCAGTCGGCTACGATGAAACTCGTCCTCGGCGCTTACTTTTGACTAAACACGAGCTTAAGGTGCTCGCCGATCTAGATCGGCGACAAGGTTTGACATTAGTGCCACTGGCATTGTATAATAAAGGAAGAGTGATCAAGCTGTCGTTTGCTCTGGGCAAACACAAGAAAAAGTCGGATAAGCGCGAAACGATCAAGAAGAAGGACGTTACTCGCGACATTGAGCGTTCGTTGAAAACCAGATAATAATTGGGGATGATTGGCCTAGACAGGTAGATTATTCTTTTGCGTGCGTGCCGAAGATTCTAGTAAGATTCGTTAAAATTACTAGAAAAAAAGAAGTGCCAAAACTTCGAAGGGGACTTTGTCCCCTTATATGCCGGCTTTCGCTTTAGCTTAAGCTGACAGTTTGTCCTTTTGTACGCTTGTTAGAACTGGACAAGCTTAATACACATCGAGCTAGAATTGATGACCGTTTCGACATCAATTCGAATCCCGTAGGGGAATAGAGACTCGGTACCATAAGATTTTGCTGGTTTTCGACTTATGATACTTAAAACACCGAAACCTTCTACGCATGTAGATTCGCAAAAGATACCTATTTGCACGGCGGTTCGATTCCGCCCATCTCCACACATTAAAAAAACCGCATGATGCGGTTTTTTTAATGTGTGGAGATGGAGCGAGGCAACTGCTTGCCTCGCGTGCGGAATCGAACGCGGAGGCGATGCCGAGTCAGCAGACTCGGCCGCCGAGCGGAGGCACTAGGACCGAAACGAGCGACGGCGAGTTTCGAGTCTGGGGCGATTCCGCCCATCTCCACTTATAAAACAAAAAGCGCCCCCCTTAGGAGCTTTTTGTTTTATGAGTGACTTATCTATCGTGCTCGACTCTATTGCCACTGATCATTCCGATTGCGTGCTCGAGCACATCCATCTTTCGTTTCAGTTCCCTATATTCATCAGGTGAAATATTTGTTTCTCTTCCTATTTTATCAAATGCCGTGCGAACTGGAATGAGAGCTTCTTTGGCCGCCAATCTTTTTTTATAATTTCTTTGTTCTTCCGGTGAAAGCTGAGATAGAATAGATTCAATTTCCTCAAAACGTTGGGCCTCGATAATGTCGTAATTATGCCGAAAAAGTGAGCTGAGTTCCGGTGATAGGTCAGTTATCTCGTTCAATTCTGCTAGAGAGTGGCTGCCTTCAAATTGTTCGAATAACGTTTCGAGCATGGTGATTTCCTCTGATTTTACTTCTCGCAGTTCTTTTACCGGTGACTTTCTTTGTTCTAGTTCCCACTGCATATAGCTTTGATATTCTTCGAAGGTTAAGCCCAGTGCCTTGGCCTTGAGTAGAAAAAATTCCTTGAGTCCCATTCCCGGGAGCAGTTCGAGAGTTTCTTCTATCGGTAAGATCTTATACATTTCTGCTAGTTCCTGTTCCTCTGGACTTTGTTCGGGTATTTCTTTTTCCTTAGGAGTCTCTTCTTGTGGTCCAAAATTAAATTGTTCTGGCATACTTATATTTTTACGTTTTTAATGATAGTCATTGAATTATACCATTGTTTAGAACCTGTTTCCCTTCAGTCTCAGGCCTCAATTTTGGGTAGCTGATTAGAACTTGACTTTGAAAACAGCCTATGCTATAATAGACCCACAAAGAGTTAGTACTAACAAAGTCGATATCTCAATGTATTTAGTAGAGCTGTTTCTATCAATTCAATGACTGGAACTATCAAGAAGTTGACCGAGAAGGGTTTCGGCTTCATCACTGGCGAAGGCTTGGCGAAAGACTTGTTCTTTCACAGCAATTCGTTGGTCGGTGTAGGCTTTGACCAGCTTCGCGAGGGTGATGCCGTATCTTTCGATATGGAAGACTCTCCGAAGGGTCCGAACGCTGTCAATGTACAGCGCGCTTAATTCTCAAAATTAAGTAAACATAAAAACCGCCTCCGGGCGGTTTTTATGTTTTAAATATTTATATTTTTACATAAGGTTTCATCAAAAAAGAAAAAGCTATTTCGAGCACAGGTCGTTTTCTGCTGAAAACGCCTTCACTCTCGCCATCTTCATGGCTCCGAGAGTCTCGAAATAGCTTTTTCTTTTTTTGTAAACCATTCGGACACTATACTACGAGTAGCTCGGATGGCGCTTCGCGTCTATCTATGGTCATTCGCAACTGGCGAATGACAAAATACAAATTTAAATTTGAATATTTAAAAACAACCCCGCCGCTTCGGAGTTGTTTTTTTAACTCTCGCGCTAGCTAGTAGCCGTTGGAACTTCCGTGCGAACCAGTGCTTGAAGAATGATTGGGGCCATTGTTTCCGCTTCCGCTATTGTTGCCTGAACCCGAAAGAACATTTTCCAGTCGGGTAATCACTTTGTCTAGTCGGTCAAGCAATCCGCTGAAGCGACCGATCAACGCCCCTAGGTCAGTTGGCGTGGTCGTTCCCGTGGTACTGGTTCCGGTTGTCGATGTCCCGGTTCCTCCTCCACCCCCGCCTCCTCCAGTACTAGTTCCGGTGGTTGTCCCCGTCGTGCTGGCGTTCATGAAGTCGAAGACGTGCAACATTACGCTCGTGTTGCTGGCGTTCGTGGTATCCAGATCGATCACCCCGTTGCCGTGATCTGTCGTGAGTGTGCTGGCATCATTGTTTGGTACGAGCGATGCCGGGGTAAATTCCAGAGCGCCGAAGCTGGTACCCGCAATCGGTGAAGTCTCGGATATTGTCACCGGTCCGCGAGGGACATTGTCGAATGAGTAGCTCGAAATGTCCAAGCAAGTGCTGGATGAAACAATACCATCGCCGTTAAAGTCGGTGTTTACATCACTCTCGCAGAGCCTGCTTTGCACGAAGCGAGGCGAAGTAAAATTAACCAGCTGACCCTGGGCATTACGGCCTTGGACCAAGAAGGTGAATGGGCTCGGAGTGTTAGTAATTGCGCCCGGCGAAGGTGTATCGCCCGGTTGGACTACTGTTGGACACGCAACAAGCTGTTGAATATTCTCCGTCCCGTCCGGACTAAAGCTGTTTGTGGCGGTGCCAGCCGGGCAGAGATGCTTCATGACCATGATCGAGACAGTGCCGGTGGCCGTGGTGGTCGCTGTGCTCCCTCCACCTCCAGTGTTGGTACTAGTGGCCGAAGTCGTAGTTCCCTCGGTAGAAGTGCTGGTAGTCGAAGTAGCTTCAGTTGAAGTAGCTTCGGTACTCGTGGCACTGGTCGAAGTGGCCTCGGTGCTAGTGCTGACGACTGGTGTCGTGCTTGCCTCGGTCGTTGTGGCTTCCGTACTGGTGCTGGTTGGCGTGGTCGTGGCCGTCTCCATCATTTGTGTGTCTGTACTTTCCGGCATAGACGAGACATCCGTTCCCTGTTCTTCCGGCTCAGGCGTGATGTTGTCTGAGTCGGTTGTCTGCGCCAGGACTAAAACTCCACTTCCAAGTGATAGGGCGAGCGTTAAAGCGGTAAGCGCGCCGATTAACTTTTTCATAGAGTTGGTGGTTGATAAATTGATAATATCGACCTATTTAAGACTGGTTTGAACTGACAATTGAAGTTCGAGCAGTTCTTTAATGATCGAGAGAATGATCAGGTAGCGGGCAGTCAGTTCCGCCAAGGACAGGGTGGTGCTGGCGGTCACTGGGGAATAAGTGGTGGTCGTACTCATTGTTTCGCTTGAGGTCTGAGCTAAGGCAGACGAAAAAGGAACGACCAACAGTGTCGTGCATATCACCAAGACTAAAATGATCGACCCGATCGTAAACATAAAAATATTCTTAATAACGAGTAAATCGAGCAGTTTCCTTACGCGAACATCTACAAAGAACGCCGTTACTTTGAACGGGTTTCAGACGAAAAACTAAAAATATAGAGGCTATCTTAACTTAATTCTACCAAGTTCGGTTGAACGGGGTCAAATAAACACCCTCTTCCAATTGCTCTAAATGTGTTATATAATGGGGCTAATAATCATAAAAATATGGCTAAAAACAAAGATAATCAAGGGTTGCCGGGGGGAAGGGGGCGAATGACCGGCAAGTTCGTTCAGCAGATCATTACCGCCCTGCTTTTACTGATGCTCATTGTGAGCGTCTTTACGCTGTTTTCTGGTAATAATAAACCGGCCCCGGCGGTGATTCCGGTATCACAAGTAGCGCAAGATATCGAGTCTGGCACTGTGAGCAAGCTTGTTGTGAACGGCGATAGTATCAATGTTACTTACGCGAATGGCACGCTTAAAACTTCCAAAAAAGAAGTGGAAGCTTCGTTGTCCGATACTCTCAAAAACTATGGTGTGACGGCGGAACAATTGGCGAAAGTGGCGATCGAAGTGCAAGACCAATCATCCTTCAGTTTTTGGCTGGTGACTTTGTCGCCGTTCTTGCTTTCATTGCTGTCAATAATTTTTATCATTTGGCTTTTGTCCCGCCAAATGAAAGGCGCTTCCATGCAGGCGTTCACTTTCGGCCAGTCACGGGCACGCATCGTCGATCCTAACGATCAGAACCAGAAAGTTACCTTCAAAGATGTGGCGGGTGTGAAAGAAGCCAAAGAAGAACTGAAAGAGATCGTGGACTTTTTGAAGAATCCGAAAAAATTCTTGGATATCGGCGCCCGGATTCCTAAGGGGGTGCTTTTGATGGGTGGACCGGGAACGGGCAAAACTTTGCTGGCTCGCGCAGTAGCGGGGGAGGCGCATGTTCCATTCCTGTTCTTGTCCGGTTCGGAATTTGTGGAAATGTTCGTTGGTGTGGGTGCTTCGCGCGTTCGCGATCTGTTCAAGATGGCAAAGAGCATTGCGCCGGCGATTATTTTCATCGATGAAATTGATGCTATTGGCCGCCATCGCGGAAGCGGAATGGGCGGAGGCAACGATGAACGCGAACAAACTTTGAACCAGATCTTAGTGGAAATGGATGGCTTCGAGCCGACTGAAAAATTGATCGTGATGGCTGCCACTAATCGGCCGGATGTATTAGACCCCGCGTTGCTTCGTCCCGGGCGTTTTGATCGCCGGGTGATGTTGGATGCGCCAGATCTGAAAGATCGCGAAGAAATTTTGGGTATTCATGCCAAGAAAAAGCCTTTGGGTGAAGATGTAAAATTGCGGGTGATCGCTGAGCGCACCCCTGGTTTTTCTGGTGCCGATTTGGCCAGCCTGATGAATGAAGCTGCTATTTTGGCTGCTCGCGAAGATCGCAAAAAAATTACCCAGTATGACCTGATCCGCTCGGTAGAAAAGGTGATGCTTGGGCCGGAACGCAAAAGTCATATTTTGTCCAAACAAGAAAAGAAAATTACCGCCTATCATGAAATGGGTCATGCTTTGGTGGCATCGGTCTTGCCGAATTCTGATCCGGTCCACAAAGTTTCGATCGTCTCCCGCGGTTATGCCGCCGGCTACACTTTGAAACTGCCGTTCGAAGATCGCCGTTTGCAATCGCGCAAAGAATTTTTGGATGACATTGCTGTCTCGCTGGCCGGTTACGCCGCCGAAAAAATGGTGTTCGGTGATATGACCACCGGCGCTTCTAATGATATTTCTGTGTCGTCGGCTTTGGCTCGCGATATGGTGGCTCGCTATGGAATGAGCGACGCGATCGGCCCAGTCTCTTATGAAGCCGGTTCCAAGATTTCGATGTCTCCGGTGGCCATGGGCGATCGTTATTCGTCCGAGTCCGTCGGTTCGGCTATCGATGCGGAAGTTTCCCGCATTATGAAAGACGGCCTGGATCGCGCAAATGAAGTTTTATCTGCGCAGAAAAAGGCGCTCGATATGATGTCGGCGGAGTTGATCAAGACAGAAACGCTCGAACGTGAAGACTTTGAAAAACTGCTTATCTTAAATGGCATTAAGCCAAAGAAACGCCACATCGATGAACCGGATGAAGAACTGGTGATCAATGCCGATGGGGTGCAGACGGAGATCGTGTAAAAAAGTTTGAAACAAAAAAAACCGGTAATTACCGGTTTTTTTTGTTTTCTGTGCGCTGCGTAGGATTTGATTGGAACCTAGTCCGACAAAATCTACGGAAATTCGTGCAGATTTACTTGGACTATTTAGACAATCAACGGAATGAAATTCCTCTCACTAATGAGTCCAGTATGGACGATGACGATGGGGAGTATAGGTGGGAGAATTTGCCGGAAGGGGTATGAATAAATCAACTATACTTTCTTTGAAGAAAGAAGTTTTATAAAAGAGGTAGCGAGGATTATACCCACAATATTTAATTGTAAAAATCCTATTCCTATGTAAAAAGAAACGCCCTGGCTCATATCCAGATTAAAAGATGGCATCATTGGAGTTTGTATAATCGCCCAAATGAGGCCAAGCCATAGACCAAGTCTTTTTCCATTTTTTAAATACAAAAAAGCGATAATCCCAAGGATAGATACTAATAATCCATAGATAGCACCACCTGCCTTATTTATAATTAACGATAAGCCATAGTTTACAAGGGCCATACTTGATAAAATAATCAGAGCCCAGAAAACAAATTTGAAGGTCCTGTTTGATTTGTTCATTATTTTTAATTAGTTGATATTAGTTTACTTATTTTGACATAGTGTGAAAAATATAGACAGTGGATAATGAAGAGACATATTCAGGGGTTCCAAATCTCCTCCAGTACTCACCAATTTTGTCGCATTAAACAAATTTCCCAGCCAAAGAAAAAAGGCCCGGTTAAGGCCTTTTTTCTACGAACTAGATTTTTTTGCCAGTCTTGACAATAAGGTGCACCTTGTAGGAATCGAACCTACGACCTTACGAATGTGAATCGTACGCTCTAACCAACTGAGCTAAAGGTGCAAACATTGCCTACTTTAACCTATTTTGGCCTATTTTTCAATCGTGCAATTATCCACTTTTGATATTTACGAACCATTGTATAATGTATCTGTAGCTATCAAATAAACGTACGATTATGGCCCGCGTTCTAGATAAACATAAAGCAATTAAATTAAGGTTGGAGGGCAAAAGTTACTCGGAAATAAAAAGTCTTTTAGGGATTAGCAAGAGTACCCTAAGCGGATGGCTTTCTCCATATCCTTTGCCCCCTGAAAGGATCAGAGAACTGAGAGATTTTAGTGCCCGTAGAATTGAAAGTTTTAGGAATACAATGAAGAAAAAGAGAGAAGATAGACAGTCTGTTGCGTATGAAAAAATTAAAAATAACATTTCGGATCTAAATAGGAGAGAGATGTTGCTCGCTGGTTTATTTTTGTATTGGGGAGAGGGCAGTAAAACAAACAGAAATTCAATTACTCTTACCAACACCAATCCGTCAATGTTAAAATTTTTTATAAAATGGTTAGGTAAATGTTTCGGAGTAGACAAAAAAAGATTAAAAGTTTCATTACATCTCTATTCCGACATGAATATCCCTAGTAGTATAAAATATTGGAGCAAAGAATTAGGTTTATCATTAGATCAGTTTAGAAAACCGTACATAAAGAAAACTGCTAGTGATAGTATTACTTACAAAAATGGCTTCGGAAAGGGGACATGCAGTGTAATGCTTCATTGTCGTGATGTTTCAGAGCCTGTTTTAATGGGAGTTAAATGCTTGCAGGATAAGTATAATTCCTAGTTGTCGGTAGGGTAGATTTTGTGTATATTAAGGCTGTTCTGCGCGCGTAGCTCAGTTGGTAGTAGCATCGAGCTTATACCTCGAGGGTCCCAGGTTCGAGCCCTGGCGCGCGCACCAATTACTCGAAATGAATTTCCGTTTTTTCGGCGTCCAGTCGTTCGCGAATCAGTGGATATTTTTTCAGTTCGAAATCTTTCTTCAACATACCTTGAGCTTCGGTGCGGGCGGCTTCCACCATTTTGATATTTCGGATCGCCTCCATTCCGATGTCGGAAATACCCCACTGTTTGCCTGCCGATAAACCGCCGGCCCCGCGCAGGGCCAAGTCTTGCTCGGCCAATTCAAAACCGTTCTTGGCGGTTTTTAAAGCTTTTAGTCTGTCCATTGACTTGGCGGATTTGGTTTCGGAAAAAAGAAAACAATAGGCTTGATGCGAGCTGCGAAAAACCCGGCCCCGTAATTGGTGGAGTTGAGCCAGACCGAAGCGTTCAGCGCCCTCGATAATGATCATGGTGGAATTCGGTACATTTACGCCGACCTCAATGACCGAAGTGGCGACTAAAATATCGATCTTGCCAGCCGAGAATTCGGCCATCATTTCATCTTTGTCAGCCGGCTTCATTTTGCCGTGGATCAATCCGACCATCAATTCGGGAAAAACTTTCGTTCCCAGCCGTTCTTGTTCGGCTTTGGCTGATTTGGCGATGAGCGCCATTTCCTTGTCGGGATCCGGCTCGTCGATGCGCGGGCAAATAACATAGGCTTGTCGGCCTTTCTTAATTTCTCCGCGAATGAATTCATAAGTCGCATCGCGCTTATCCGGCGGAACAATGTCGGTAATTATTTCTTTGCGTCCGGCTGGCAGTTCATCGAGCAAAGTCAGGTCGAGGTCGCCGTAGATAGTTAGAGCCAGAGTCCGGGGAATAGGCGTGGCGGTCATAGAAAGTAAATGGGGGACGCGGGCCTTGTTGCTTTCTTTGCGAATGAGTTTGGCGCGTTGCATTACTCCAAAGCGGTGTTGCTCGTCGATAATGACATAGGCCAGATTTTTGAAGGCGACCGCTTTTTGGATCAGGGCGTGAGTGCCGATCAGAATCGGGATTTGTCCGTCGGCGACCCATTTCAGGAGACGGGTGCGGGAAATGTCGGTGTGGCCGGAGGGGTCGAGTTTAGACGGAAATTTACGGCAACCGGAGCCGGTCAAAAGGCCGATATTAACATTAGGAATGTGTCGGAAGTATTGGATGAACGATTCAAAATGTTGGCGGGCGAGAATTTCGGTCGGGGCCATATAGGCTACCTGCAGTCCGGCATTAACCACGGCAAAAGCGGTGGTAGCGGCGACGGCGGTTTTGCCGGAGCCCACATCTCCTTCCAAAAGCCTCGTCATTGGTTTGCCGGCGCGGAAATCGGCGCAAATTTGATTGATGGCATTTTTCTGGGCGCCTGTCGGTTCGAATGGGAAGCGAGCCAAAAATTCTTTCACCTTAGTACTCTCGTCGGGCAGATTAAATGACGGATTGTTTTGGTAGTTTATTTTATCGGTCAGCCGTCTTAATTGGATGAAGAAAATTTCTTCGAAAGAAAAGCGTTTCTTGGCAGATAAGGCATCGGCCGGTTTTTTTGGCGTGTGAATCCAAATTAGGGCGGTTGCCAGGCAAGGCAAATTATATTTCTTGATAATTTCCTCCGGCAGTGGATCGACGAATCCGTTTTGCACACCGGTCTTTAGAATGGTTTGGATATGGTAGTAGAACCAGCCGGAGGAAAGCCCGCGCGTTTCGGGATAGACGGGGATCAAGAACAGGCTTTCATTTTGTCCGCCGTCATTTTCAAATAAAGAATCTTTGGCCACCATTGTTCCGATCGCTTCCCGCACATCGGGATTGGCCAAATAGATCTCATCTTTTCTTTTGGTGATCTTTCCGCGAAATTCTCCGAACGAGCCGACTGGAATTTTCTTGGCCATATAAGCCTGATGGAACCAGACGGCTTTGATGATAGCTGTCCCGTCGTCGATCATCGCTTCGGCCATCGGAATTTTGGAGCGGAAACCTTTCAAGGTTTTTGCCGAAATGACCTTGCCATAGATGACTGTATCTTCACCCTCGGAAAGGTCTTTAATGTTCTTAACCTGCCCCGGTTCCTCGTAGCGATTGGGGAAATAGAGTAGAAGATCGCGGACGGTTTTTATCTTTAATTTTGCCAACCCCGCCTTTTGCAGGGGATTGAGTCGGAATTCTTTATCTAGTAGTGAACCCAGGTTCATAATCCAATAAGTATATAGCAAAAATCCCGAATCTTAAATTCGGGGTTTTATAGCAGTTTATCTTAGTTACTGCCCGATTAGCTGATATCCGGCCACTTTGGCTCGTAGGACTGGAGAAGTGGAAGAGCCCGTATTTGGTTCGAGGTAAACGCGAAAACGATAGCGCTGGCCCAGGTGCAGAAATTTTCCCTCGTCGGAATAGACGATCATTTGTGATGTCAGCAGGGGGGTTTCGGGGGATGACGGTCCGACACTGTCGATTATGATCGCGCTTTCGCGCACCGGGCAGACGCGACAATCGCGACCAGCTGGGCAAGTCGTGCATTCGTATTTGCCTATCACATAACCGTCGGTGGTGTAGGTGGAGGAAGCCGTTCCGACTTCTTTTATCTCCGGGACGGTATAAATCTTATCTGGTTTGCTGAGCTCGGACACACTCACTGGGGAGAGCGAAGCTCGACTGCCAATCAAAAATAGTGCGCACAAAATGATCAGTACGGCGAAGGCGATGGTAGATTGTTTAGTACGTGGAGGCATTGAAATAAATGAAAAATGTAGAATGTAAAATGAAAAATGAAACCCAAGCTTCAATACAAAAAACGGAGTATCCCGTCAAGGTAATTATAGCTTAAAGGAGCTAGAAAAAAAGGAATATTTGTGTATAATGGTGGGGTTCGTAGAGCGTATACCGTAGATAGAAGATCGTATAAATAACGTAGAAGAGGTTCTCGTCTATACGAAATACGATCTACGATATACAAAATACTAACCCAGGGAGAGGTGCCTGAGTGGCCGAAAGGGGCACACTGCTAATGTGTTAACCGGGTAAAACCGGTTCGAGGGTTCGAATCCCTCCCTCTCCGCACACACAAAAATGAGCCCGATGGAACGGGCCATTTTTTGTGCGTGCGGAGAGGAGCAAGACGCCTGCGCGTCTTGCGTGAGGGATTCGAAGACCGCAGCCATGTTTCGCTAGTAAGCGAAACGGGCGAGGGGTGGCCTGCGAGTCTGGTGAGCGACGGCGAGCCAGAACTTGTAGGCGAATCCTTCGAACGGCGGAAGCCCGAGCCGGTGCCCAGACAAAGTTTTTTGACGAAAAAACTTTAGTCGCGGAAGAATCCCTACTTCTCCGCAACCCTTGTTATCAAAAATAAGGGCGCAAGTTTTTCAGTCTTGCGCCCCGGCTGTCTTCGCTGATGAATTCTTAGTCGAATTCATTCCTTGCTGAACGATCTTCGTCATGGCTAGGTCTGGATACTTTCTTTGCGATCCATACGACAGCAATGATGGCAATTGCTGTCAAGATAAGAGTAGTGGAGAATTTCCACATGCGAGTAGTCTCCTTTTAACTAAACTTAAATCAAGGCTTTGGACACTATAACATTTATCAATATTTTTTAGCAAAATTACCCCATCTGCCAGAACATTCCCACGGCGGCTACGATCATCGCTATGAAGGTGATCCAGAGAACGGTTCTAGAGAGCCAACCGCTAGCGTATTCATTCATTATTTTTTTGCTGGACGAAATCTTTATGATTAAGAAGAGTAGGGGAATGGCGACAATGCCGTTTAAGACGGCCGTCACGATTAAGGCTTTGATTGGATCGATACCGATGAAATTGATCCCTAAGCCAATCACTGTGGCTACAATGATTACGGTATAGAAACCGTGCGCATCCCTGAGCTTGCGGTATAGGCCTTCGTGCCAATTGAAGGCTTCGGCCATGGCGTAGGCGGCGGATCCAGCTAGAACAGGAACGCCGAGTAGGCCAAGACCGATAATTCCAATCGCAAAAATTGTGCCGGCAAAAGATCCGGCTAACGGGGCAAGAGCCTTGGCCGCATCGGCGGCAGTCGCGATATTAGTGATGCCATTGGCATGGAGCACTGTGCCGGTGACAACAATAATGCACCAGGTGATTATCTGCGAGAAAAGCATCCCCATCGCGTTGTCGATCCGCATATTGCGGATAAATTTTTTGAAACCGCTTTTGCGCTGGTCCATATTCAACTCGATTTCTTCTTCAACTTCTTCCGAAGCCTGCCAGAAAAACATATAGGGTGAAATGGTCGTGCCGATCACTCCAATAAATAGGAAAAGGAAAACAAAAGAAAGTTCGATGTTTGGGATAAAGGTGGCGCGGAGTAATGTGCCCCAAGGTTGGCTGATTAAAAAGAGAGTTAGGGGATATACCAATAAACTAGCAGCGAGCCATTTCAAAACACGAGCGTAAGCTTTGTAGGGGACGTAAATTTCGCAGAGTAAGGTGATCACCGTAAAGCCTAAGGTGGAAAGGACGAAGGGGATAGGCAAGATCAGTTCCAGAGCGGCGGCCATCGCGCCGATGTCCGCGCCGATATTCACGGTGTTGGCGATGGCGATTAAAGCGACGGTCGTGATGAGTACCGGTTTGCCATAGTGTTCGCGGGCCACGGCGGCAATCCCCTTTTTTGTCACCGCGCCAATCCGGGCACAGGCTTCCTGTACGGCCACCATCATTGGGTATAAGAACGGTACTATCCATAATTGCGCGTAACCGAATTGCGCCCCCGATTGGGAATACGTGGCGAGACCCGATGGATCGTCATCGGCGGCACCGGTTACTAGTCCCGGTCCGAAGATACCTAAAAATCTTTTCAAACGCGATTTTGGTTTTGAGTTTGTCATTGCTCTAGATTGTAACAGAGAAAGGTGATGACTGGAATATCATCGGGGTTAACTCGCAACAGCTAGCCTGATTATCTTTCTCGGCTTAGCGCGTTCGAGTGTTCTTGCCGTTTCGGCCAAAGTCGTTCCTGTAGTGGAAACATCATCGATTAAAATAATTGTGCGTCCGCGAAAGGTTCGCCGGTTTTGGACGCGAAAAACGCCATGGAGATTATTCAATCGCTCGGTCCGATTTTTAACCTTGACCTGCGCCGGAGTGTCTTTGATTTTGATCAAATTATTTGCTTCGAGACGAAAAAGTTTTGGGTCGAGTTCCTGCAATTTTTTAGCGATCTCTTCGGCTTGATTGTATCCACGAGACCGTTCTCGTTTTTTAGATAGGGGAACAGGAACGAGTAAAATTTTTCCACCAGCTTCGCGGTAAGAAGAAACTTCTGCTAGTTCTTCCAGTAAAATTTCGTAAAGCCAATCGGCAAAAATATCGGCCACCTCTTTAATCCCGCGATATTTTAAAAGCCAAACTAATTTTTGGACGGCCCTTTGGCGATAAGGTACGGCTGAGAGCACTGTGTATTCACTGTATCCGCGCGCAAGGGGAATTTGGTCGCGACAAGTATCGCACAAATAAGTTTCCTTGGTTCCGCACCCGGCGCATCGCCTAGGAAAGAGAATCGAGTGCATTCTATCAGAAATATTTATAATTATTTGAGTTAGTTGCATTATTATAGATTATAACCGATTGGTTAAAAGTTAAAAATTAAAAGTGCAAAGTAAAATACAGAATCTTGCATTTTGTGTCATTCCCGCGCAGGCGGGAATCCAGGAGTATGACCATTGTACGAAACTAGTACTCTAGATTCCCGCCTGCGCGGGAATGACAATACGGAGTTTTCCGCTTTTAATTTTTAATTGCGGTTATGGTATAATAATTTCAAATTATGGCTAATATTTTTTCACGTCTTTTTGGTTCGGGTGGAGGAGGCGGTTCCAGCGGGAGCGTGATTGCTATCGACTTTGGTTCTTCGACTGCGAAGGTTATTCAATTGCGCAAAGATAGGGGGCGAATTGTGCTGGAAACCTATGGCGAGATTGCCACTGGTCCTTATGTGGGCATGGCTCCCGGCCAGGCGGTGAACCTCGGATTGGATAAAATGACGGAGGTGGTGACCGACCTTTTGCGCGAGTCAAATGTGACAACCAAAGACGGCGTAATGGCCATTCCTCTGCGCTCCAGTTTGCTGGTGGTGCTTGATATCCCCAACCTATCGAAGACCGACCTGGCCACGGCTGTTCCAACAGAAGCTCGGCGCTTTATTCCCGTGCCGATCAATGAGGTGATGCTTGATTGGTGGATCATTCCCGAGCGCGAAGATGTTTCGCCGGTTTATGACAAAAAGCTACCCGGTAAAAAAATGGAAGAAGTTTTGGTGGCCGCCATTCATAACGACACCGTTCGGTTGTATCAGGACATGACCAAAAAATTGGGACTGTCGATAAATACCTACGAGATCGAAACTTTCAGTTTGATCCGTTCGGCGATGGAAAATGATCTGTCGGCGACGGCCATCGTTGACCTTGGCGCCGGTACGACCAAACTGGCCATTATCGACTATGGCGTTGTGCGCGTTTCACATACAATAAATAAGGGGGCGCAAGATATTACGATCGCTCTATCCAAATCACTATCAGTACCATTTGATAAAGCGGAAGAAATTAAGCGCAAGGTCGGCCTAGTGGAGGAGGTGACAAAAGAAGGCGATGTCCGCGAAGTGATCAGTCCGATCATGGAGTATATTTTTGAAGAAATAAACCGAGTAATTATCAGCTACCAGAAGAAACAGTCGGTGGCGGTAGAGAAGGTGATTATTGTCGGTGGCGGATCGCAGCTGAGAGGTTTGCTTACCTTAGCTAAAGAGAGCTTGAAAATGGAGGTCGTTTTAGGGACGCCATTTGATAAAATGGAAACTCCGGCCTTTCTGGAAAATGTTTTGCGCGGGGCTGGTCCGTCATTTGCGGTTTCGATCGGCTTGGCGCTCAGAAAGCTGGAAGAACAGGGCTAATTTTGATCATTAAGGATTAAGCATTAAGAATTAAGGATGAAAGACAACTTAGTTCGTGACAAAAGTTATGCTTTTGCTGTCAGAATGGTTAACTTGTATAAGCATCTTTCGCAAAATAAAAAAGAGTTCGTTCTGTCAAAACAAATTTTGAGAAGCGGTACTTCAGTCGGAGTTAACATTGAAGAAGCAATTGGAGCACAATCAAAAAAAGATTTTATAACTAAATTGTCCATTGTCTATAAGGAGATTCGAGAGACGGGTTACTGGATAAGATTATTGCGCGACACGGAATATCTGACCCGCGAGGAGTTCGATTCAATTTTTGAAGACTGCGACCATCTCCAAAAAATCATCGGAAAGATCAAGAAAACTGCTACTTGTCTTGAATCTCATTCTTAATCCTTAATTCTTAATGCTTAATAACAAGTTTTCCCCTTTTTTTCCTTGTTGCGGTTACTTTCCTGACATATAATTAAGCTCATATGGAACCATCCATCCAATCCTCGTTCATTCCAAAACAAGCCATGGCTCCTAATAATAATGTGGTTCGCCCTAGTTCATCAGAAGGTGGAATGGGGCTGATTACGTTGTTGTCATTCATTATCCTCTTTCTGTCGCTCTTAGCTGCCGGCGGGACTTTTGCCTATCGGAGCTATCTGCTGTCCCATTTGTATGCCCCCTGCCAAGTTACTTCCACTACTCAGGCGAGCGGAGATATTTTGGGTTTGTCCGGCAGTACCAATAAAAATTGCGGACTGTATGCTTCTCTGGAAGATAAACGCCGGCAGTTGGACGGTGAACGGCTCACGAAAATGGAACGGCTGGACACCAAAATGAAGCTTGCTTCGGCGGTCATGAGCAAACATATGTCCCTGTCTCCGTTGTTCGATATTTTGTCGACGACTACCCTTAAGACCATCCGTTATACCAAGTTTGGCACTCAGGACGGAAGGGAAACTTTGTCGGGCGTGGCTTCCGGTTATGAAGATATTGCGGTGGAGTCGAACGTACTCAATTCGATGTCCGCCGTCAAAGATCCTCTCTTCTCTAATCTCGATCTCGATCCACAGGGGAATGTTACCTTTACTTTAGATTTTACCGTCGATCCGGGAGCTTTGAATTATAAGCCGATCATTACCCAGAGCGCGAGTTCGACGAACTAAAGAGACATTATGAAATATCTTTTGCCCCTCATTAATCTTGCCATTGCCATCTCCCTTTTTCTGGTTTTTACCGACGGGATGATGGTTAATGCTCCGCTCAATGAAAATGTCGTCAATGCCAAAACCGGCCAGATCGATATCACCCAGTCTACGGGCGGGATCAGAGCCCTTCAGGTCAGACAAAAACAATTAGACGAGGCCTTGGCCGCCGCCGATAAGGTGGGCGCGCGAGTCAATCAACTGTCGGGAACTTATAATAATTTTGCCGCCGCCGACTTGGCTCGCCTGGATGAATTTTTGCCTGATCATGTGGACAATATCCAGCTGATCATCGACGTCAACGGGATTGCCAAGAAAAACGGCATGGTGATCAAAAATGTCAAAGTGACTACCGGGGCTGACGGGGCAAACACCGTCGGTGCTAAATCACTCTCAACTCTCGATCCGCGTTTGGGGGCAATGATTCTGTCCTTCTCGGTTACCGGCACGTACGATGCCTATAAGAAATTGGTTGCCGATTTGGCCTCCAGTTTGCGGATCATCGATATTTCGTCTGTCTCCTTCGCGACCGATGACAAGGGCATTTACACCTACAATCTGTCGATTAAAACGTATTGGTTAAAATAATCGGTCTATGTCCAGCTTCCTAAAAAATATTATTGCGGTCTTGGCCATCGTTCTGCTGGTTTATTTGGGTTTTTGGTATATTACGAGACAACCCGATACATCACAGGTAGCAAGTGTCTCCGTGACAAGCGGAAACAGTACTTCCAGCAATCCCGCCGACGAATTTGCTTCTCTCCTTGATCAGCTATCCAGCGTGGATTTTCAGCAGGGAGCCGGCCAGGTGGCAATTTTCGATAACCCTATTTTTAAAGACGGCCTGGTAAGCTTCCGCCGTGACCTGCCGTCGATCGACCGGTCGCGCGTCAATCCATTTGCTCCGCTTGAGGGCAACCCTTCTATTTATACTCACTACACTTCGCCTTTGCCTGCGTCTTTGACTCCGACCGTTTTCCCAACTTCCACCTCGGCCACTGGCACTAAGGCAACAACCACAAAGAAAAAATAATTAAGAATTAAGAATTAAAAATTAAGAATGACTTGACGTGCCAAATATGGCAAATTCTTAATCCTTAATTCTTAATTCTTAATTGTTATGACCGTCCCCAATCCTCAAATTCCCATATTTACCCTCGAAGGCGCGAAAGTGCCCTTGGAGGTTTTGAAGTATATTCCGGAAGAAAGCGCGACTTTCTACCAGTTTGTTCCGCTGGGTATTACTGACGGGATTTTGGAGGTGGGAATGGTTGATCCGGAAAATATCGAAGCGAAAGATGTTTTGCAGTTTATTTCGAGTACCAACAATTTGCCGTTCAAGGTTTTTCGGATCACCAAGGAAGATCTGGATAAGGTGGTGGGTGAATACAAGGGGTTGTCGGGAACCGTGGATAAGGCCTTGGGAGAATTTGTGGCCGACGCGGAAGAAGATCTGAAAAAGATCAAGAAAGCGGAGAATGAACCGGACCGTAAAAACGAGGCGCCGACGATTGTGGAAGACGCGCCGGTTACCAAGATCGTTTCGGTTATTTTACAATACGCTATTGGCGGAAATGCCTCCGATATTCACATTGAACCGGAAGCGGAAAAGATCCGCGTTCGCTATCGTGTTGACGGAACCTTGCATACGACCCTGACCTTTACCCGTTCGGTCCACGAGGCGATCGTGGCGCGCATCAAAATTCTGACCAATATGAAGCTGGACGAAAAGCGCAAACCGCAAGACGGTCGTTTTTCGGCTAAGATCGAAGGACGAAAAGTTGATTTTCGCGTGTCCACCCTCCCGACCTATTTCGGAGAGAAAGTAGTGATCCGTATCTTGGATCCGGATAAGAAAAATATTTCGTTTGAGACTTTGGGTTTGGTCGGAGAAAATCTGGCCGCGGTGCAGGAAGCGATCTCGAAACCGTACGGCATGATCCTCTTGACCGGACCGACTGGTTCGGGTAAAACTACGACGCTTTATTCGATGCTTTCGGCGATCGATCGGGAAAAGAACAATGTGGTCAGTTTGGAAGATCCGATCGAATACGATATTGAAGGGGTGAATCAGTCGCAGGTCCAGCCGGAAATAAATTACACTTTCGCCAACGGTTTGCGCAGTATTTTGCGCCAAGACCCGGACGTAATAATGGTGGGGGAAATTCGCGATCGGGAAACAGCCAAGCTGGCTATCCAGGCCGCCTTGACCGGTCATTTGGTATTTTCCACACTGCACACCAATAACTCGATCGGGGTGATCCCGCGTTTGGTGGATATGGGCATTGAACCGTACCTGATCCCGCCGGCGCTGACCATGGTGATGGCGCAAAGACTGGTGCCGGTCCTGTGCAGTGATGCCAAGACGGAAATTCCGATCGACGACAGTTTGAAAGTGATGGTGGAGAAGCAATTTGCCGATCTGCCGGCGCAATTCCGCGGGAAAATTCCTATTCCGGCCAAGGTTTATCGTCCGGGGACGTCGGCTTCTTGCCCGTCTGGCACGAAAGGCCGGACCGGGGTATTCGAGTCTTTTTCCATGGAGAAGGATCTGGAACGTCTCATTTTGACCTCGCCGGGGGAGAACGAGATCTATGATTATTTGCGCAAAAAAGGCTTCCTGTCGCTCAAGGAGGATGCCATGAAGAAGGCCTTTGAGGGGGGCATCTCGTTCGATGAGGTTAATAAGTTGTAAAATTTATTTTTAGACTCCCTTTCCCATTAATTTAATCCACGATATAATACGACCAATATGAGTGATGCTGTTGCTTCTAAAAAAATAATAATCATCGACGACGACAAATTTCTTTTGGATATGTACGCAATGAAATTTGTCGATCAGGGGTTTGCGGTGACTCCGTGTCCGTCAGCAGAAGAAGCTTTGTCGAAATTGGAAGGCGGAGAGACTCCCGATATTATTGTTTGCGACATTGTGATGCAAAAAATGGACGGCTTTACTTTTCTCCAGACGGTCAAAGAGAAAAAGCTGGCCTCTTCGGCCGCTTTTGTCCTGCTTTCCAATCTCGGCCAAAAAGAAGATATCGAAAAGGGTATGGGCCTGGGCGCCGACGGGTATATCATCAAGGCCAGCGCCACTCCGTCGGAAGTTGTCGCCAAAGTTCTGGATATTGTCAAAAACAAAAAGGTATAATTTCGCTAATTAAATTTTTATGGATTATAAAAAAGAAGTAGAAGAGTTGGTCGCGGCGGTGGAGAAGGAAGGAGCCTCCGACTTGCACCTAACGGTGGGCCGTCACCCGACGATCCGGGTAAACGGCGATTTGATCCCTCTCGTCAAAAAATCAGCCTATACGCCGGAGGATACGATGGGCATGCTGATGGAAATTCTCAATGAGGACAATAAAAAGCTGTTCTTGGAAAAAAAGGAACTAGATTTTTCTTTCAGCCCCAATGGCGCGATCCGTTTTCGCGGGAACGCTTTCTATCAGCGCGGGGTGGTGGGTATTGCTCTTCGCCTTATTCCCGAGAATATTAAGACCATCGAGGAGCTCAATCTGCCAAATGTGCTCTATGACTTCGCCAATAAGAAACAGGGATTTTTCCTGGTAGTCGGTCCGGTGGGGCAGGGAAAATCCACGACTTTGGCTTCAATCGTCCAGCATATCAATTTGGAACGAGCTGAGCACATTGTAACGATTGAAGATCCGATCGAATATCTGTTCAAGAACGAACGCTCGATCATCGACCAGCGCGAGATTCGCTTCGATACCGAAAGTTTTGCCGCCGCCCTCAAATCGATGTTCCGCGAAGACGTGAACGTGGCCTTGATTGGCGAAATGCGCAATTACGAAACTATTTCCAATGCGGTAACGGCCGCCGAAACCGGCCACTTGGTTCTTTCCACTCTTCACACCAATAGCGCGTCCCAAACGATCGACCGCATTATCGATTCCTTCCCGGCCGAAGAACAAAAGCAGATCCGCGTTCAGTTGGCCGGCTCGCTTTTGGGAGTCTTTTCTCAGCGACTTGTTCCGCGAATGTCCGGCGGGTTGGTGCCGGCCTATGAACTTTTGATCAATAATAGCGCGGTGGAAAACTTGATCCGCGAAGGGCGAACGGCTGAGATCGATGTAGTGATCGAGACGGGCGCCGATGCCGGAATGATCAGTTTGAATCGTTCTCTAACCGACCTGGTGCAGAAAGGGGAAATAACGCCTGAATCGGCCTATTATTTTTCGATCGATCCGAAGGGTCTGGAACGCTTAATGTAAAAATACAGTGCTCTACAATTACAAAACAACGAATAAGGAGGGGATGATCCAAAATGGCAGCATCGATGCGCCTAATGCCGATCTGGCGATCGGTTCGCTCCAGCGACGAGGACTGATCGTGATCAGCGTTCAGCCGGCCGAAAATAAAAAGACACTCTTCTCTTTTAGCTTTTTCAATCGGATCAAGGTTTCTGAGGTGGTCATTATGTCACGGCAGATCTCGACGCTCTTTGAGGCCAAGGTCTCCGTGGTGGAAACGTTCCGCTTGCTGGCGGCCGAGTCCGAAAATCCGCTTATTCGCGCGAAGTTGTCCGAGGTGATGGACGATGTTAAGGGCGGTATCACTATTTCCGACGCGATGTCCAAGCACCCCGATCTTTTTACCGATTTCTATGTCAGCATGGTCAAATCGGGAGAGGAATCGGGCAAACTATCCGAAGTTTTTGGCTACTTGGCCGATTATCTCGATCGTTCTTATGCCCTGACTTCCAAGGCCCGCAACGCCCTGATCTATCCGGCTTTCGTCGTCGTGTCTTTCTTGGTGGTGATGGTCATTATGATCGTTTTTGTTATTCCGCAATTAGGCGTGATTCTGGCTGAAACCAACCAGGACCTGCCTATTTATACCAAGATCGTTTTGGGGGTCAGCAATTTCATCAGCCATTATTGGATGTTGTTTGCCGCTCTCTTGATTGCCCTCGGTTTCTTTTTGTATAAATATTTGCCGACCAGGGCGGGCAAGGATATGTTGGGCAGATTGAAATTAGACGCTCCGTACGTCGGCGACCTCTATAAAAAACTGTACCTGTCGCGCATCTCCGACAACTTGAACACGATGATCGTTTCGGGTGTTTCAATGGTGCGGGCACTCGAGATCACGGCCGACGTGGTAGACAATGACCGCTATAAAAAAATTCTGCTGGAAACTTCTGTCGGCATTAAAGGGGGAGGAGCTATTTCCGATGTCTTGGCTAATTACAGCGAAGTGCCCAAGATCATGGTGGAAATGATGAAAGTGGGCGAGGAGACCGGCCGGTTGGGTTATGTCTTGGAAACAATGGCCAAGTTCTACCAACGGGAAGTGGATAATGCCGTGGAAACGCTGGTGGGCCTGATCGAGCCGTTTATGATCGTCTTCCTGGGTCTGGCAGTGGGTATTCTTTTGACGGCTGTTCTTGTTCCAATCTACAACGTAGCCTCAGGACTGTAATTCCTTTTTGCATTGTCATTCCGGCGGAGGCCGGTATCCAGGTTTGTATTTGTGTTTGTCCTTACGCCAAGACCCTTGTCGAGCACGCATACTTTTCTGTTGAAAAATTGCTCACTCTCAGCGCCTCCGCGCTTCCGAGAGTCTCGCCAAAGGTCTTGGCTTCAGGAATTCCACCAGCGTATGGGGAGGTTTTAGTTGGAGGTCGCCCTGTGTCTATCTATGGTCATTTGCCGGCCTGGCAAATGACGGGGGAAGATAAAAGATATCCACAAGCGGTTTGGTAGGCTTGTTTCCAGGACTAGTATATAATTACCCTAAATATGTCCGAACAGAAGAATACTACAATTGAAGATCTTGCTATTATGATCCAGGGCGGGTTTACCGAACTTCGTACGGAAATGAACGAAAGGTTTGATGAAGTGGATAAAAGATTCGAACGGGTGGAGACAGATGTTTCCGAAATTAAGACTGACATTGTCGGCATCAAACAACGCCTGATTGGCTTAGAGAATCGCTTAGATACGTTTGTCGATCACGAACGCCGTCTGACCAAGGTCGAAACAGTGTTAAAGTTGCAATCGTCTTAAAAATTAAAATGTTCCTAGTCCGTCCTTAAAAATCAAAGACCAAGGACGGGGCTATGACATCAAAATTATTATTAAAATTTAATAGTTAAAGCTAAAATATGAAGACTCGTTTAAATAAAGGTTTTACCCTCATCGAACTTTTGGTGGTTATTGCCATCATCGGTATTCTTTCGGGAATCGTGTTGACTTCGCTTTCAACGGCGAGGAATAAGGCTAAGGATGCGGCTGTCCAAACCCAGATCAGTAGTATGCGCGCGGCTGCCGAAGTTTATTATGGGACTTCCAATAGCTATGGTTCGGCTGTTACTGGTGATGCCTGTGGAACTGCTGGGTCTATGTTCCAAGATACGGCCTCTAATATGAAGGGTATTGTCTCCGCGACCGCTGGTATTAAATGCAATACTAATGGCACTGCGTGGGCAGCTTCTGCTCCCTTGGTATCGTCCACTACTGGGTCTTGGTGTGCTGATTCAACTGGTGCTGCAAAAGCTATAACTACGACAAACTGGGTTACTGCTAACTCCCCAACGGTTTGCCCATAATCTCTGTATTCAACTTCAAAAACCCGCCAGTGGCGGGTTTTTGTTTTTATCCCCGCTTACTGATATAATTTTCACTAATGGCATTCCTCATAATCTATTTATTTATCCTCGGCTTGTTGATCGGGAGTTTTTTGAATGTCGTGATCTTGCGCTACAACACGGGCAAATCGCTGTCCGGACGCTCGGGCTGTTTTTCCTGCCGGCATAAATTGGCCTGGTACGAGCTGGTGCCCGTGCTCAGTTTCTTGGTTCAGCGCGGACGTTGCCGGCACTGTGGATCAAAAATTTCTCGGCAATATCCGACAGTCGAACTTCTAACGGGAGTTTTGTTTGCCGTTTCGGCCTGGAAATTTTATCCTAATCTTTTGGTCATTGGTTTCTACTGCTTGATCATGGCGCTTCTGGTGGTAGTGGTCGTTTATGATTTGCGTCATAAGATAATTGCCGACGGGCCGACCTATACTTTTATCATTCTATCGGTGTTTGCTCCGGTCATTACGGCCTGGGCCTCGGGCCGTTCCGGTCTGGAAACGGGCTGGGCTCTGCTGGTGAATTTGGTGGCGGGCTTTATTTTGTTCACCGCCTTTTTCTGTCTCTGGTATTTTTCCGGCGGGCGCTGGATGGGCTTCGGAGATGCCAAACTGGCTTTTGGGATCGGGGCCCTCTTGGGCCTCTCGGGGGGTATAAACGCGATTGTGATGGCTTTTTGGCTGGGGGCGGTCATTGGTCTTTTCTTGATCGCCTTGGGACGGCTGGGGCGAGCCAAGCGTTTTCGCCACCGTTTTTCGATCAAAAGCGAGATGCCGTTCGCACCCTTTTTGGCTCTCGGCCTTCTCCTGAATCTTTTTTTTGGTTTGACTGTCCTGCTCTATTAAACTTTAATTCTAAACTGTGGATAAAGCCGTCTCTAGACGGCTTTATCTGTGATATTATTAAAGCATTGTCATTTAAGAATTTTCTAATTTTTTAATAGTATGAAGCACTCCACACTGGTTTCTATTTTAGTCGTGGCTCTTGTTGTCGTTGGTTCGTTTATGTTTTTCGGCCACGCTTTTTCGGCTACCGATCCTGCCCCGACGACTGTGGCGGGAGTGGCTTGGGCGCCAAATTGGGGCTGGCTAAACTTTGGCGATGGGACTCAGGTTACTTTTGATGCTAATGGCAATATGACCGGCCAGGCTTGGAGTCCAAACCTTGGCTGGGTGGTGTTTGATCAGGCGCTGAAGGGTCCGACCATGAATAGCTTCGGGGTTCATGCCTATACGATGGGTTCCGACCCAAGCAAATACTATTTGGATGGCTGGTTTCGGGCGTGTTCGGTTTATACGGGAGGATGTCCGTCTCATGAGGAACTATCCAGTGTAATTCCTCCGGGAGAAAAGTCGGTTTCCGGGACGGAAATGGGCGGTTGGGATGGCTGGTTCAAAATGAAGGGGGCCACTTACACCCCACCGACAACGGCGGATGGAGTTGGTCGCTACGACGGAATGGCCTGGGGCGATCTGGTTGGTGGCTGGGTAAACTTTGCCGCGGCTACCGCCCCACCTGATAAATGTGTCGGCGCGGCTTGCTGTACTTCACTACAGACCTGGGATGGAAGTAAGTGTATTGATAACCCCTGCGATCCAACCAAGCAAACTTGCGGAGGAGGAGGTGGCTCTAGTTTAAGTGTTACTTGTAAGGGGACGACGGGGACACCGATGATGGGCTATCCGGCGATAACCTGGGTCGCAGAGACATCGGGAATTGAGGATTCTTTTGTGTATACCTGGTATGAAACGACCTCGCCAACCGAGATAACTGGTACCATTCCTGATACTCAATATAAGTCTACCTCTCAGAATCCGGGCACTTATTCGGGAAGCGGGTGGGTCTATCGCAAAGTATTGGCCACCGGGATGACAAGCGGAAAGACGGCTACCGGCTACTGTTCTTATGGCAGTGATGCGGGGGCATGTAGCGTAAAACTTAATTGTCATGGAGATCAAAAAACCAATCAAATTATTATTACCGGTGGGCAGACAATTTCCTGCAATAAAACAACATCATTGACTACTTGCCCGACGGGAAGCACTAATTTGTTTGCAACTGGGGGAGGGATCTGGTGGAAAGATGGATCTTGTCCTGTTGCAGATTACACTTCGGATAAGTTGAGCGCTTACCCCGTTAGTGGAATAAACAACATTACTCCAAAAGAAGTTTGTGCCGATTTTGGCGGGGGGGCGGCGACAGTTTCTTTGCCAAACAATACGACCGCCGTTGATCGTCCGTCCGGTTACCCGACATTTTCTCGTTCAACTTCTAACACTGGATCAGTTATGGCCATCGGCGGTGGCGCTGCAAATCTCACTGTTGATTGGGGTCAGTTAACCTCTGCTATTTCAAAAGCCAAAGATCCTTCGGCTTGCGGGGCTAATCCACCACAGTTTTGCTATAAGCAGACTGGAGGCACGATTGAAAACTGTGGAGTTGGACCGTTTTCCAGTATTCCAATCGGTAATTACTACGTCCGTTTGAAATTCCCGACCAAATGTCCGGGGACCAACGGTGTTTCGGTCTTCCACAAACCGGGCGGTTCTTGGATGATCCCCCTTTCTTTGGATTCCGGAGCCTCAGCGATCATTAACCTGAAGTACAACGACCCAAGCATTTCGCCGATCTAGTTCTAGTATAAATGAATTGCCCGCCGACCAATTGTTGTAAAAAATTTGCCAACCTCCGCCGTGGCTTCACTCTTTTGGAGATGACGGTGGTTTTGGCGATCGTGTCGATAATGACTGCAATTATCTTGTTTAACTTGCCCCAGATGAAGGGGGGACTTTCAATTGATGTGGTGGCGCAGGAAGTGGCGATCTATGTGCGCGGGGCGCAGGTATATAGTCGGGCTACGAGAGGTTTTGATACATCGTCGGCCGATAACCAGGACAACTTTCGGTCCTGGGGCATCCACTTCGATAATGGCCAGAGTTCGTTCTTCTTGTGGGCTGATCGAAACGGCTCGGTTGTGCCTAGTGACCCAAATTCCACCGCTGATTATTCTTATGATCCGTCCGACGGCACTAATCAGAACGATGGAGTACCGATTGAGACTTACAATTTGCCAGCCGGTTATGATATTGACGGTCTTTACGTCCAGCATTCTAGCGTGACCGGGGACGATACAAAGACTGTCGGGAAAATTGATATTGTTTTCAAAAAGCCTGATCCGGAAGCCAATTTTAGTTTCGATAATGATCAATCTGGAGACGGAGTGTATAATGCATGCATTAAGTTAACTTCACCCAACAAGGCTCAGTCCAGATATATCCGTGTTTCTAACAATGGACAGATCTTGGTTCAACAAAATATTCCCACGTCCAGTTGCTACCGGTCAAATTAGTTTTAAGATGCAAGCATGTCTTTCTTTTTAAAAAATAAGCGAAAAAATAGAAAAGCGAGTCCGGTAAAATTTCTAACCGGCTTTACCTTGATCGAAATCATGGTGTCCGTCTCTATTTTTGTCATTGTGGCCTTTATCGTCACTTCCACTCTTTTGGTGATTATGGATGCCAACCAGCGCGCTAACCAGTGGCGTTCGATCATGGATACGGTCAATTTTGCCGTGGATAGTATGTCCTATAAATTAAAATTTGGCGGTGATTATATCGTTACGCCAAATTACCTTGGAACCAAGAATGACCAGATATCTTTTGTCGATCGTGAGCTACAGCCAACAAAATATTGTGTAGGGAGCACTCCTGATGGACACCAGGCAATATATAAGTGTTCTTTCTCTAAATGGACTCCCATCCAATCGACTGAGTGCATCCCTCCTGTCCCCGGTAATACTAATTGCTCACCCATAACATCTTCAGAAATTAATGTGATTAGTTTGAATATACTTTGTGATGGATATGCTCCTTGCCCAACTCTGCCGTCAGATGGTTTACAGACCAACAGAAATATAACCTTGTTGGTTCGGGCGGAGGCTACCCTGAAGGGTCAGAAACAAATCTTAGATTTTCAGACTTCAGTATCTCAGGTGCAGTCGAGCGGTCTATAGTTAAAATTATGTTTAAATTGGCAACAATAAAATATGCGTTTCATTCGGTCGGCAGATCGTTTCGAAAAGATAAAAAAGGGTTCACTTTGATTGAGACTTTTGTGGCGATCACCATTTTACTGATCGGCATTTTGGGACCCATGACGGCGATCGGGAAATTCTACGCCGACAGCTCTTTTGCTAAAAATCAGATCGCCGCCGCTTTCTTCGCTCAAGATGGGATGGAGACGGCGATCAATATTTTACGCAATGGTCGGCTGACATATCTGCAGAACAACCCTGATGTTTGTACGATCAGTACGGATAATTCATGGATGGGCGACCTGGCGAATTGTGTTTACAATAAATGCAATGTCGATCCGTTGACTGGAAAAGTTTTGACTGACGGAAATAGTTTTGTTTATGAAAGCGACGGCACCACCCCCAAAGGCTTTCCACTTTATAAAAACAAGGATACGGCGTCTAATCCCGGTTTTTATACCGCCTACGCCGATAGTAGTAATAATGATCCCACCAATTTTTACCGGACGATTACGGCGACAGTTGAAACCAGCGATTCTCCCGCTACTGATGATGGGGCTAATTTGCGATCGATCGATATTTCTTCCAAAGTAGTTTGGACCGAAAAAGGGAATTCGCATCCGATCGAGATAAATACTAGAATTATTGAGAATCCATGTCATTAAAAATCCATCACAAGAAGACCTCGGCCGGTTTCGTCCTTCTCTATTCCGTGATCATTACGACGGTTTTATTGGTGATCGGGGTGAGCTTGATGAATATCATGACCAAACAGCTGGTGCTTTCTTCAATCAGCCGTAACTCTAAGCTGGCTTCCTATGCTGCTTTGGCCGGCTACGAATGCGCTGAATACTGGAAGAATGCGGATGGAAATTATTTTGGTCAAGTAGTTAATGATGGAACGGATCAGAGACAGGCGCTCGGTTCTACTGATTCCGCTAAGATTGCCTGTCCTAAAATTTCAGATATTATTGATCTTAATCAAGTAGGATATACAACCAGATTTAAACTAAATTTTCCCGATAATGTGGATCTTTGTGCGGATGTAATGGTGACCTTTGCCCCCGACAATTCTTGTGGGCAATACTTGCGAGTTGAATCTCATGGGTATAATTCCGCTTGTGATAAGTTGGCTACTCCCTCTCCTCGGCAGGTTGAATCGGTTTACAGCGATCGGTTGTTGGATTCGACGAACGGTTGCCAATAATCTTCGCCGATTTGCACTGTCAGGTGTGCCTGTCGAATGGCGGTTTTTGTGGTAATATCTAATTAAAGTAAATGACCAAAACCGAGGCCAAAGAACGAATAGCCAAGCTTAAAAAGGTGATCAACTATCACCGCTATTTGTACCATGTGGAGGATCGGGCCGAGATTGCCGATACCGCCTACGATGCCTTGGAGGAGGAATTGAGACGGCTGGAAGAGGAGTTCCCCGACCTGATTACCGCCGATTCGCCGACTCAGCGGGTCTCCGGCACACCCCTGGCCAAATTTGTTAAAGTGACCCATGAGGTACCCCAGTGGTCTTTTAATGACGCTTTTGCGCCGGCCGATATGCTGGCTTTTGAAGAACGAGTAACGAAAATGTTAGGCCACAAGCCGGACTATGTCTGCGAACTGAAGATCGACGGGTTCAAGATTGTTTTGACCTATGAAAACGGCCTGCTGAAAACGGCGGCGACGCGCGGTAATGGCGTGGTGGGAGAAGACGTGACAATGAATGTCCGAACGATCGAAGCGGTGCCCTTGCGTTTGGAAAGAGAAGTGAGTGTGATCGTCGAAGGGGAAATTTGGATGGGGAAGAAGGAGCTGGAACGAATCAATAAAAAGCAAAAATCGGCGGGGGAGGCGCTTTACGCTAATCCGCGTAATATCGCGGCGGGGACGATCCGGCAACTTGATCCGCGAGTCGTGGCAGAGCGAAAACTTTCCTGTTTTATTTACGAACTGGCGCGAGCCGATCTTTCGTTGCCCAATGGCCAGGATGAAGAATTAAAACTTTTGGGCGAATTAGGGTTTAAGGTCAATAAGAATTTTAAACTTTGCCGGACAATGGATGAGGTGATCGCTTTTTGGCAAACTTGGCAGAAGAAAAAAGATAGGGAAGATTACTGGATCGACGGGGTGGTGGTGAAGGTGCGGGATCGGAAAGACCAAGAAAAACTCGGTTACACTGGCAAAGCTCCGCGCTGGGGTATTGCGTTCAAATTTCCAGCCGAGCAAGTGACAACCAAAGTGGAAGACATTATTTTGCAGGTTGGAAGAACGGGAGTTATTACGCCGGTCGCAGTGTTGGCACCGGTTTTGGTGGCCGGTACGACTGTCTCGCGCGCCACCCTTCATAATGAAGATGAGATCAAACGGCTCGATGTCCGAATTGGCGATACTGTTATTTTGCAAAAGGCCGGTGATGTGATTCCGGATATCGTGAAGGTACTGACCGATCTGCGTACCGGCAAAGAAAAAGAATTTCATTTTCCGAAAACTTTGGAGGCTTGCGGGGGAGCAATCGAACGGATTCCCGGTCAGGCGGCCTATCGCTGTGTCGATAAAAATTCGGCGACGCAATTTCGGCGCAAGTTCTATCACTTTGTCGGCAAACATGCTTTCGATATCGAGCACTGCGGGCCCGCAATCGTGGATATGTTATTGGACAATAAATTAGTGGCCGAATATCCTGATTTGTATACGCTCAAAAAAGGCGATCTGGAAATCCTGCCTCGGTTCGGTGAAAAATCGGCCGACAATTTGTTATCTTCGATCGAAGATCGGCGCACCGTGCCATTGCCGAATTTCTTGTCGGCTCTCTCGATCGATCAGGTGGGTGAGGAAACCGCCGAAGATCTGGCCGAGCGTTTTGGTAACTTGGAAAAGATCAGAAAGGCGAGCGCTGACGAACTAAATCAAATCGAAGGGGTTGGCCCGGTGGTATCCGAGTCGGTTTACGCCTGGTTCCGAGTCCCAGCCAATGGCAAATTGGTGGATAAATTATTGAAGGAGGTGACTGTCCCGGCATATCACAAAAAAGTGGTGAGGTCGGCAATCTCCGGCCAGACCTTTGTTTTGACCGGTTCTCTACCCTCCCTTTCTCGGGAAGAGGCCGAAGACCTGATCAAGAAAAATGGCGGGAAGGTGGTAAGTGCGGTTTCCAGTAAGACTGATTACGTCCTGGCCGGTGAAAATCCCGGCTCAAAACTCGACAAAGCCGGCGAGTTGGGGGTAAAAATAATCTCTGAAGACGAGTTTCGCAAACTGCTGAAATAGTGTTAATATTAACCCTATTGGATAAAAAAATCGCAGATTTTTTAAAATTGTAACCAATTTTTATCCAATAGGGTAAACCCATATGATCGAGATCGCAGATATAGAAAAATTGGCCGGTCTGGTCCGAATCGCCGTGACCGAGGAAGAAAAGATTAAGTTCCAGAAGGATTTGGAATCGATTTTAAACTATGTCTCAGAATTGAAGGATGCCCCTTCCCTTGCCGATTTTAAGGATGACGAATATTTAAAGAACGTTATGCGCGCCGATGACAATGCTTATTTGCCGGGCGGATTTACCGACGAGATTTTGGCCGAAGCGCCGAATCGGGCCGACGGCTATTTTAAGGTTAAGAAAATTTTTAATTAAAATATGGCGCTTGATCTGAATAAACTAACGATAGCTTCCGCTCATGACAGTCTTTTGGCCGGTGATTTCAAGGCGGCTGATCTGGCCACGGCCTATATGGACGAAATCAATCAAAAGAATGGCGACTTGAATGCTTATTTGGAAGTGTTCGGCGATACGGTAGAACAAGCTAAATTGGTGGATGAGAAAATTTCTCGCAAGGAAGAAGTATCGGTGCTTGCCGGCATTCCCTTGGCGATCAAAGATAACATTCTGATCAAAGGCCGTAAGGCGTCGGCCGCGTCAAAGATCTTGGAGAATTACACGGCCACCTATGACTCAACCGTGATCGAAAAACTAAAAAGCAAAGAGGCAATCTTTTTGGGCCGGACAAATATGGATGAATTCGCGATGGGCGGATCGGGTGAGAATTCGGCTTTTGGCGCGACTAAAAATCCCAATGACTCATCTCGGGTGACCGGAGGTTCATCTTCTGGTTCAGCAGCAGCAGTCGCCGGAGGAATGGCTTTGGCCGCTCTTGGTTCCGATACCGGTGGCTCTATTCGTCAGCCGGCCAGTTTTTGTAATTTAGTCGGGCTCAAACCAACTTATGGAACGGTATCTCGCTATGGGTTGATGGCTATGGCTTCTTCGCTTGATCAGATCGGGCCGATCGCTAAAACGGTGGGGGATGCGGAGATAATTTTTAATGCGATCAAAGGCAAAGATCCGCTCGATTCCACCAGCGCTGATTCTCCGGCTTATCCGCCAAGTGGTGAGAAAAAAATAATCGGCGTGCCGGAAAGCTTTTTGTCGGAGGGGGTTGATGACGAAGTGCTAAAAAACTTTTACGAGGCTGTCCACAAATTCCGTGATATGGGCTATGAAGTGGTCAATGTCGATCTTTCTCTGCTGAAATATGCGGTGGCTTGTTATTACGTCCTAATGCCGGCCGAAGCTTCGGCCAACCTGGCTCGGTTTGACGGTGTTCGTTATGGTCTGCATAAAGACGGAAAAGATCTGTTAGAAGATTATCAGAGGACGCGCGGGGAAGGTTTTGGTCCGGAGGTCCGCCGGCGTATTATGCTGGGAACTTATGTCCTTTCGGCCGGTTATTACGATGCCTACTACAATAAAGCCAATGATGTTCGAAAACTGATTAAAATGGCTTACCAAAAAGTATTTGACCAGGTGGATGTTGTATTGACTCCCACTGCCCCTACCCCGGCTTGGAAGATCGGCGAAAAAGTAAACAATCCGCTCCAAATGTATTTAGAAGATATCTTTACTATCCCGGCGAACCTGGCTGGAATCCCGGCGATGTCGATTCCGGCTGGCAAGACCTCTGACGGCTTGCCTCTAGGTTTGCAATTGACCGCGCCTCATTTTCGCGAAGATCTGTTGTTTTCCTTTGGCAAGAGCTTCGGTAAGTTGTAGAATGAGTACAGCTTTTTGGTTGTAGCTTGTTAGCTTTTAGAAAGATTTGCATTAAAAAGCTCCCAGCTACAAGCTATTAAGCTAAAAGCTTTTTATTATGTTCCAAGCGAAGTACTTCAATTTTGAAAATATCTTCTATCAGGTCTATCTCTTTTTAAAGTGGATCGGTCTTGTTGACCAGGTAGACGGGAAAATAGTCTTCTCCGGACAACGGTATGTATTTTACATCGAGCTCTTGTTTATTTTCATCTCAGTTTTTTTGACCTTTATGATCATTGATTTTCTCCATCGGCTGTTTATTGTCCGGCGGGAAGAAGAAGCGGAAACGCTGGAAAAAATTCTGAACAATCTACCGGCTGAAGAAGCAAAGAATGAACGCTGGTCCATGATCGAAGAATTGATCTCTTTGCCCAGTGAGTCAGATTGGAAATTGGCGATTATCGAGGCCGACAAGATGCTGGACGATTTGCTTTCCTCTTTGGGGTACAAAGGAGCGACGATCGGCGATAAATTGCAGGTGATCGAAAAAGGAGATATGCAGTCGCTCGATGACGCCTGGGAAGCGCACAAATACCGCAACAAGATCGCTCATGAAACCGGTTTTACAGTAACTCTGCACGAGGCGAAAAATATGATCGGCCGGTATGCCAACGTGTTTCGGGAGTACCACTATATATAATTAAGTATTAAGAATTAAGGATTAAAAATGAAAATGCAAAAAATTGCATTAGATTGCTGGTTTTTTTTGTTGCAATTATAGTGTAATGAGGTATAATTTTGGTCTGTTTATATCGCGGGGATAAGTATGGAGGGGCCTCGCGTAAGATTTGACTCATAACCTCTGGAGGCGTAAGGTTGATAAATTCAATAGTTATACATCGCGGGGTAGAGGAGAGGTACCTCGGGAGGCTCATAACCTCCAGACCCCGGTTCGATTCCGGGCCCCGCAACAAGTAAGAACAAACAAGAAAGACCGTGAAAACGGTCTTTCTTGTTTGAGCATCGACAGCGGAATAACGAGTTTATCCACAAACAAATTAAACCTAGTCATAGTATAATATATAACAACTATGGCAAAGTATGAAAAAAGATTGGTTGCACTTAAACTACGACGGGCGGGCCTTAGTTTAAAATCGATTGCCAAAGAACTAAGTGTTTCTAAGGGGTCGGTGAGTCTTTGGTGTCGTGATATTGTTTTGACGGATGGCCAAAGGGAGAGAATAAAAGAGTATTCTTTTGAGGCTGGCCAAAAGGGTAGGATGTTAGGGGCCACAATGAATCATCAAAAAAAGGTTGATAATATAAACTATTTTAACGAAGAGGGGGAAAGAAATGTCGGGAACATCTCGCAAAGAGATTTGATGCTTATTGGTGCCGCTCTTTATTGGGCGGAGGGGAGGAAGACTGAGGGTACTTTTACTTTAATAAACTCTGATCCGGAGATGATAACCTTGATGTATTTTTGGTTAATTCAGATAGCACAAGTAAAACCGGAAGATTTCATCCTACATTTATCTATTAATGAGATACATAGACCGAGAATCAAAAAAGTGTTGAAATTCTGGGCAGATTTGCTACAATTGCCTTCGGAGAGCTTTAGGAAGCCCTTTTTTGTAAAAACGGTCAATAAAAAGATCTATGAAAATTATGATTCGTATTATGGAATAATGCATTTGAAAGTTAAATGTGGTACAAACTTAAGGTATAAAGTTTTAGGCCTAATCAAGGCTATAAAGAAGGATGTTAATGCCGATGTAGTTCAACGGTTAGAACGAGGGACTCATAAGCCCTAGAAAGTGGTCCGACTCCACTCATCGGCACAATCTATTGAAAAATAGAGAAAATAAGGTAGAATAGCAAGACGCTTAATGCGGGCGTAGCTCAATTGGTTAGAGCACTCCCCTGTCACGGGAGAGGTTGAGGGTTCGAGCCCCTTCGCCCGCGCACAAAAAAGAATTCGCCGAGAGGCGATTTTTTTGTGCGCGGGCGAGCGAGTGAACTACTTCACTCGCGTAAGGGGCTCGAACAGCGGAGCCATGTTTTTCAGTAGAAAAACAGGTGAGCTGGTGCCCAGCCCGACGAAGTGCGACGGCACGAGGAGAGGCGCGGGCGAGACCATGAGTCCGCCTTGTCTGTAACAAAAATATTGATGTGAGCTGCGCCGAGCCCCTTCGCCCGCTAGTGAGTAATAGACGAGTATTATTATCCACAGGTATTAGTTAACAGTAAGAAGATTTTATAATATAATTTACCCATGGTTTCTTTTGATGAATTGAAGAAATATTATCTGGAGGATAAATTATCTTCTTTTGAGATCTCTAGAAAATTAAAGTGTTCTGTGAGTGGGGTAAATTATTGGCTGGCAAAATATGCTATTCCCAAAAGAAGCATCTCTGATGCGGTATATTCTAAATGTAATCCGAATGGTGATCCTTTTTCTGTTAAGTCTCTCAAAACAGTGGAAGAAGGATTTCTTCAGGGATTGGGATTGGGGCTTTATTGGGGTGAAGGAAATAAAAGGAACACAAACTCCTTAAGACTATCAAATACTGATCCCAAATTGATAAAAAAGTACATTGAATTTTTAATCCGAATTTACAATATTGATCAGGCTAAGCTGAAATTCGGTTTGCAAGTATTTGGAGATTTAGATGGCTCAAAATCTTTAGATTTTTGGGTAAAAACACTAGGGGTTAAAAAGGGGCAGTTTCAGAAGATTGTGTATATTAAAAAACGTGGGATTGGGACCTACAAACATAGCGCGAAATACGGCGTTCTAATTGTCTATTTTAATAACAAAAGACTAAGGGATATAATATGCGGGGCTATTGAAAAACTCTGAAAAGTAGGTTAAACTATCCCTGTTTCCTTGAAAATCAAATAAGCCGATGTAGCTCAGTTGGTAGAGCACGTCATTGGTAAACAAAAATTGCCCTTCATTTTGGAAACGAAATGATGTAGCCCGAATTACGGTTAAAGTCCATGCAACTGGATAAGACCGTGGCCCTAAATGGGCCCGAACGACTGACAAGGGACGCTAATCCGCAAGGTACGCGTAAGATACAGTCTAACCCTCTCATAATCCAAATTGGTGAAATTGAGGTATTAGTGAATGACGAGGTCGTCGGTTCAATCCCGACCGTCGGCTCAGACAAAAAAAAACGCTTTAGGGCGTTTTTTTTGCTTATCACCGACAGCCGGGATTGAACCAGAGAAGGGGTCGGGGAACGGTAGTTCCCCGTGGAGGAAGGCAGGAGCGAAGCGACGTTGGAGGACCGAGGGTCCCCAAGGAGTGAAGTCCCGACCGTCGGCTCCAAAAATTAAAACCCGCACAGTGCGGGTTTTAATTTTGCTAAAAGTTTACTTGGAGCCACCTCCCAGGATCGGACTGGGGACCTACACGTTACGAGTGTGTCGCTCTACCAACTGAGCTAAGGTGGCTTAATACGAGCCATCTTAATACATTTTTCGTCAAAAATAAAGCATAAAATAACCCCGCCATTGAAGACGGGGCTAGATTTATTTAAGGCTGATTGCCTTGATTGGCTTACCGGCCGAAAGCCTTGACCAGTTGTTTTCCTTCCTCGCTTCCGGCCAGTGATGGAGATTTTTGGACTAAATCGAGGAGCTGGTCGACGGGGAGGTTTTTTTCTTTGCAGATGCTGTAAACCTGCAATCGAGTGCTCATATTCCGGACACTTTGCAAATGTTTGAGTATTGGCTGGATAACTCCCCAGGTTTGTTCGGCGATAGTTGAAAGATCGGTTGATTTCGGCATCATATGCCTCCTTTTAGTTTAGACTTTGTTCATTCAAGCATGAGATGCTTGGCAATACAAGGCTTTTACCGGACTCTGTTTTTCCGTTGCGCCAACCCTTCGTTTTTTGCTATAATAGAACGCAATGGGTGAACTTCCGGATATTAAAGACAGGATTTTGGAGTTGGAGACCGCGATGAACGCTCCCGATTTCTGGACCGACAAGGACAAGGCGCAAGCGACACTGAAAGAACTGGCTCTCCTCAAAGAAGAACAGGCGGGGGAAGGCAAATATGATAAGGGCGATGCGATCATCACGATCTTTTCCGGCGCCGGGGGAGACGATTCCGAAGATTTCTCGCGGATCTTGCTTGAAATGTATATGAAGTATGCCGACCGCCAGAAATTTGGCTACTCGACGATCCATGAAAACCAGAATGATCACGGCGGTTATCGCAATATCACTTTCCAAATTTCCGGCAAAGGCGCTTATGGCTTGTTGAAGAACGAATCAGGGGTGCATCGGCTGGTACGAATTTCGCCGTTTTCCGCCAAGAAGTTGCGACACACCTCGTTTTCCTTGGTTGAGGTGTTGCCGAATTTTGAAAAGACACGAGAGATAGAAATTCCTCCGGAGGAACTGAAAATAGAATTTGCGAAATCATCCGGTCCGGGCGGACAGAATGTGAACAAGCGGGAGACGGCGGTGCGGGTGACTCATATTCCAACTGGCCTGACGATTCATTCTGAATCGGAACGCTCACAAGTTCAGAATCGGGAAAAAGCAGTGGCCATTCTTTCCGCCAAGCTCTATAAAAGACAGGAAGAAGAGCGGATGAAAAAGGAACAGGGGATGTATGTGAGTAAAACAACCGAGATCGAGTGGGGAAATCAAATCAGATCGTACGTGTTTCATCCCTACAAATTAGTCAAAGATCACCGGACGGAAGCGGAGACCTCGGATGTTGAAAGTGTGCTGGAAGGAAATATTGATATGTTTATCGAAGCCGAAGCTAAACTCAGTTAAAAATTAAAAATTAATAGTTAAAAGTAGAAATACAAAAAATTGCATGATACGAATCCAACTTTTCACTTTTAACTTTTCACTTTTAACTATTATTTCATGATCTATTTCGACAAAGTAAGCAAAATTTATCCCGGCGATGTGGCCGCTCTCTCCGATGTTACCTTTGCGGTCGAACCGGGTGAGTTTGTGTCTGTGGTTGGCCAGTCGGGGGCGGGAAAATCTACCTTGCTCAAAATGATCTTGGCCGAAGACACTCCGACCGAGGGCAGTGTCTTTTTTGAATCGATCGATCTGAAATCTATTCGCGCCAAGCATATCCCCGCCATTCGCCGTCGCATGGGTTGCGTCTTTCAGGAACACCGTCTTTTGCCAGACAAGACAGCTTTTGAAAATATCGCTTTTACGATGGAAGCAGCCGGCCGGGCTGACGATGAGATCGCTTCGGATGTCCCGCATGTGCTAGATCTTGTCGGCCTGTCCTCAAAGGTTTGGAACTTCCCCGGCGAGATGTCGGGCGGAGAACGCCAGCGGGTAGCAATCGCTCGAGCGATCGTCAATCAGCCCGATGTGCTTTTGGCAGACGAACCGACCGGAAATCTTGATCCGCTCAATACCAACGAGATCATGCAGATCTTTAAGAAGATCAATGATCTGGGTACGACAGTGATCATCACCACCCATAATAAGGGAGTGATCGATAATTTATGCAAACGGGTGATCACGCTCGAGAACGGCAAAATTATTAGGGATGAAAAAGAAGGTCGCTATATTATATAAAATTGATCATTAAGAATTAAGCATTAAGAATTAAAAAACAAAAAATAATTTAATCTCTAATCCTTAATCCTTAATCCTTAATCCTTAATTAAATCATGGTCTGGACTAAAATAAAAAGAGTATTTCGTTCTGGGTTTGTTGGTTTCTGGCGCAACGGCGTTGTCTCGGCCGCCTCTATTTTGGTCATGACGGTTACGTTGGCGGTGATCGGGACCTTGCTTTTGGCTTCCGCCTATCTAACCTCGTCGCTCGATACTTTGAAGAGTAAGGTGGATATCAGCGTGTCGTTTAAAACGACCGCCCCGGAAAGCGACATTTTGAGTTTGAAAAATACTTTGGGAACTTTGCCGGAGATAAAAGAGATCCAGTATATTTCCCGCGATCAGGAATTGGCGGATTTTCGTGATCGCCACAAAGATAACGCCTTGCTCGTGCAGTCGCTCGATGAAGTGGGCAATCCGTTTGGCGCCCGGCTGAATGTGATGGCGAAAGATCCGTCGCAATACGAAAGCATCGCGAAATTCTTGGATCCGAATTCGGGAGACTCGTCGCTTAATCGGGACATCATCGATCAGGTTACTTACAAGAAAGATATCGTCGACCGCTTGATGGTTTTGATCTCGGCTAGCCGAAAGGTGGGCTTTGCAATCAGTATGATATTGATCTTCATGTCGATTCTGGTCACTTTCAATACGGTGTCCTTGGCCATTTATACCTCTCGTGAAGAGATTTCGGTTATGCGCCTAGTTGGGGCTTCCGATAACTACGTTTCCGGTCCGTTTATCGTCGAAGGGGTGATCTCCGGTATTATTTCCGCTTTTATCTCCATCGCTCTCCTTTATCCGCTGGCCCTCTGGGTAAAAAGTACTACGGTGGGGGTTTACGGGGGGATCAATATGATGGCCTACTATATCGACAACTTCGTTGAGATATTCCTTGTTCTGGTTATTGCTGGTATACTATTGGGCGTAATTTCCAGTATTTTGGCGGTTAGAAGATATTTATAAATAATAAGATGGTGCGTATGAATCCCGTAGTAGAAAATGGCATTGCAATTATTGCCAGTTCGGAGGGGAGGCGGGTTTTTATTGTCGGTTATTAACATAATTATTTGGGATGGTAAAAGGCCCAATTGCGGGCAATAATGCCATTTTTCGCTAACGGGATGAAACACAAGTATATTTTTGTGATGGGTGGAGTGATGTCCGGGGTCGGCAAAGGCGTAACCACTTCCTCTATCGGCAAAATCCTTCAGGCGCGCGGTTTTGTTATCAACACTATGAAGATCGATCCGTATCTCAATGTAGATGCGGGGACTATGAACCCCATCGAGCACGGTGAGGTTTTTGTTTTGGATTCCGGTTTGGAATGCGATCAGGACATGGGAAATTATGAACGATTTCTAGATATCGATATTCCTGCCGAAAGCTATATGACCAGCGGAATGGTGTACAAATATTTGATCGACAAGGAGCGGGCGCTTGGTTTTGCCGGTAAATGCGTGGACCCGATCCCGGCTCTGCCTAATGAGGTGATGCGCCGGATCGATCTGTCCGTTAAAAAGACAAAATCGGACATTACTATTATCGAGGTGGGGGGGACGGCCGGGGAATACCAAAACGAGATATTTTTTGAGGCGGCCCGTATTATGAAATTGAAAAATCCGGAAGATGTGCTTTTTGTCTTGGTAAGTTACTTGCCGGTGCCGGGAAAATTGGGCGAGATGAAAGCTAAGCCGACATTGTACGCCGTTCGGACGTTAAATTCTTACGGCATAAATCCTAATATTATTGTCGCTCGCAGTGACCGAGCCCTGGATAAAGCTCGCAAAGAAAAAATCGCTTTTTCCAGCAGTATTCCGGTTGAAAATATTATCTCGGCTCCGGACTGCGACAGTATTTATGATATCCCGTTAAATTTTGAAAGGGACGATCTATCCACTACGATCCTCAAACTGCTAAAACTTAAACCGAAGCAGACTGATATGAAAGAGTGGCGGGCAATGGTGGAGCGCCGGCGCAATGCGACCGGCGAGGTCAAGATCGGAATCGTCGGCAAATATTTTAAAACGGGAGATTTTGTCTTGTCTGATGTTTATATTTCCATTATTGAGTCACTCAAACACGCGGCAACCCAGATCGGCCGAAAACTGGTACTGGATTGGTTGGACGCGGAAGACTACGAACAAGATGAAAGCAAACTGAAAGACCTCAAGCATTACGACGGTGTTTTGGTTCCGGGCGGTTTTGGCGGGCGGGGAGTCGAGGGTAAGATCAAAGTGATCAAATACTTGCGCGAGAATAAGATTCCGTTTTTCGGCCTGTGTTACGGCATGCAGTTGGCGGTGATCGAATTTGCGCGCGACGTGGTAAAGCTGGCCGGCGCCAATACTGTCGAGATTGATCAGAAAACCAAGTATCCGGTTATTGATGTGATGCCCGACCAAAAACAAAAGATCAAGGATAACAATATGGGCGGAACAATGCGCTTGGGCGCGTATCCGGCCAAACTCGCTTCCGGCACAGTTGCCGAGAAAGCCTATGGTAAAACCGAAATCAGCGAACGCCATCGTCATCGTTACGAAGTTAATCCGGACTATATCAAAGCCATTACTGATAAGGGGGGAATTTTTTCCGGCACATCTCCGGATGGCAAGCTGATGGAAATTTTTGAACTACCGAAAGAGAAGCATCCGTTTTTCTTGGGCACACAATTCCATCCGGAATTCAAATCTTCCCCGCTCCACCCTCATCCGCTGTTTGTCGCTTTTATTGAAGCTGCTGATTCCAAAAAGGGGATTAAAAAAGCTTCTGGTAAATAATTAAGTCAACAAAAAATACCCTGAAATCACCGGGGTATTTTTTTGTTGATCCGGTAGTGAATTTTGACATCGAGCTTTGCTCGCGCGCTAGACGCAATGTCAAAATCTACTACCGGATTGACAAGGGGGTTCTGGCTGGCCTATGATGAATATAACAGGCCAGGCGCCTATCTTCGCGAAATATACTTACGGTAAAGGCCGTAAAACTTTCTGTTTCCGGACAGTGTTCCAATTATCAGTTTTCCCCCTAGACGGGGATGTTTGTGTTTCATGTCTATGTTTATGAAATCAATGGATTGGTACTATCGGACTCCGATCATTGTTGTGTTCATTTTGGTCGCTTTTTTTGGACTTCTGGCTTCCTTGGGCCGATCCGGAGAAGTATTCCTTCCTTCATTCACCGCCTCGCCTAACGCCGTTGACAACCCATATCCGGTGCGGGCGGCTAATGTTACTTTGCCTTTTGCCTATCCGTTCCGAGGCACGGGCATTTTGCAGGAGAAAGATCGGGCGAGTAAAAGTGGCAATCCATATTGGTGGCTCAATTCGGGGGCGGAGCTAGTCTTTTCTGGTAATTTTGCAGCCACAATTGAAGGTTCTTTGCCGACTGATGATCCTTGGCGAACGGCCTATGCCGATTCAAACTCCCGAGATACTGATGATGGTTACCATCCGCAAAATTTATTCCGTTTGGTTTCTCGCCAGAAATGGCTGGACTACCGCCAGACCTTATATTTCCAGATTATTCGCGATAATTTGAGCCAGAGTCCTAATCGCAACGATTCGAACGGAATCTTTTTATTTAATCGGTATCAAGACGGAGACAATCTTTATTATACGGGAATTCGTGTTGATGGAACGGCAGTGATCAAAAAGAAACAAAACGGAGAATACGTGACACTGGCTCAGACTCCGGTTTGGTCAAACGGCCATCCCTATGATCGGATCAGTAATACCGATATCTTGCCTAAGGGGCAATGGGTCGGTCTGGAAAGTCGAATGTCCGATTTGCCGGGGAACAGAGTGAACATTGAATTATGGCTGGATCAGAAAGGTAATGGGCAGTGGGTGAAGATATTATCTGTCATCGATGATGGCTCGTCATTTGGGCCGACAATCGATCGCGCCGGCTGTATCGGGATCAGGACAGATTTTATGGATGTTCTCTTTTGGCAATACAAAGTAAATAACGTGTAAGACTATGAAAAGAAATCCCCTTTTAAATTTTATCTACATTGTTATATTTTTGATCGCTTTGCATTTACTTTTTCTGTATAAGGTCACTTTGCTCTGGTCGACCAATAATGCCTGGTGGTTTGAATTGTACATCGTTTTGACTGGAACATATTTGTTATCTCGTTTTTTTATTGTGTATTTTTACGAAGATGATCACCGTCATGGTAAGTGGAAAGATTCTGATTATCCCACGGTTAGTTTTGTGATCGCCGGCAAAGATGAGGGAGATTCTATTTTTGATACGATTTCTGCCATCATGGCTTCCGATTATCCAGCCTGGTTCGAGTGCTTGGCCGTAGATGACGGTTCAACAGATACTACCTTGTCCGAAATGCGCCGGGCGGCTTTGCGCTTCGGCAAAATATCTGGCGGAGTAAGAGTAATTTCTTTTCCGGTCAATCGTGGTAAGCGGGAGGGGATGGCCGAAGGCGTGCTCGGAGCCAAGGGAGAGATTATTGTTTTTGTCGATTCCGACAGTTTTCTAGCACCAGACGCCACGAAACTCATCGTCGAACATTTCTTGGCCAATCCCAAGGTCGGGGCGGTGTCGGGCAATACTGGAGTGGCTAATCCTACGACCAACATGCTGACAAGAATGCAGTCGGCCCGTTATTCTGTATCCTTCGATATTTTCAAGGCCTGCGAAAGTGTTTTTGGTGTCGTTACTTGTTGCCCAGGTTGTTTTTCTGCCTATCGCCGGAGTGCTCTGCTTGAAATTTTGCAGGCTTGGCGAACCAAAACATTCTTAGGCACACCTTCGACCTTTGGCGACGATCGCAGTCTGACCAACTATATTCTTTTGAAAAAGTGGGATGTCGTTTATTGCCGGGAGGCCAAAGCCACGACAATCGTCCCGGATACCTATAAAAAGTACTTGAAACAACAGGTGCGCTGGAAAAAATCGTGGATCAGAGAAGGAATTACGCCGGCCAAATTTATCTGGCGTCGGAATCCGATCGCGTCATCATCGTTTTATACCAATCTGTTGATCCCGATCTTTTCTCCATTGATTGCCATCAACGCGCTCTTTATCCAGCCAGTTTTCTTCATGCACATGCCGGTAGTTTTTCTAACGGGTATCATCGCGCTGTCGGTTCTTTTAGGTCTTTTTAATTTTATCCAAACTAATAGCCGGTATTGGTTCTATGTGGTCATCTTCAGTTTATTTTACGTGGTCGTACATTTATGGCAAATGCCTTATGCTCTATTCCATCTAAAAAATACATCATGGGGAACAAGATAAATACAACTAAATTCATTGATCTCGCTATCCTGGTCGCGTCGCTGGCAACTTTTGTCTATGTCGGTTTTCCCATGGCTCACAAAACCCTATCCGGTTATCACATCAATTATTACCGCTGGAATACCACTCCAATCGTTTCTTTGATAGATACGCGTAAATTGCCTCCCGCTAAGGCTGTGCCGGTCTTGATGTACCATGGCGTTTTGAAAGAGACCGATGATGCCAATACTACTCAGGCTAGTTTTGAAAGCCAAATGACGATGCTGAAACAGAATGGTTATCAGACGATTTCGATCGCGGACTATGATCTGTATCGACAAGGAAAATTTACCCTTCCGCCTAAGCCAATAATTATTACCTTCGACGATGGGCGCAAGGATAGCTATTACACGACGGACGACATTTTCCGTCAGCTGGGCTTCAAGGCCACGATCTTTGTTGCCTCGGTCAAGGCGGACGATCAGGATCCGTTCTATCTCTCCTGGCAGGATCTGGCGACGATGCGCGATTCCGGGCGTTGGGAGATCGAGGCGCATGGCAAGCGGTCGCATGAAGTTATCCTGGCTTCCGCTCCCGGTTCGAACCAAGTTACGGGTCGGTATCTTACCGCGAAGATGTGGTTGCCTGACAAGAATCGGTTGGAAACGACGGCCGAATTCAACGCCCGCGTGATCCAAGATTATGTAAATAACATCAATGACCTGAAAGATCATTTGGGTATCGATGCCAAGTATCTTGCTATCCCCTTGAATGACTATGGCCAGATGCCACTGTCTAATAATCCCGGGGCCGCCCAATTTAACCAGAGTGTGGTGGAAAAAACTTTCCGTATGGCATTCATTGAAGCCAACGGATCTAGTAAGGGCGATGTTACCAAAATGGTTTTGCCGATCTATAACTACAACAATGACAACCCATTTCTTCTGCGCCGGATTGAAGTGAAGAACATGCCGGCCGAAACTTTGAAGCAGGTGCTGGATAGCCAGACTCCGACCGATCCAGTTCTTGATTTGCGCACCGCTTCGGCGGATAAATTTTTGTCGTCCGCTCGCCTTGATTATGGTTTTATGACCGCTAAAGATACGGATGGGGTGCATCTGAAAACGATTGCGGTAAACACCACCGCCAAGATCCAAGTCGGCGACCCCCACTGGGACAACTACAATGTGACCGCGGTGATGGAGCGCAAGACCGGCCGATCGATATTCATTACATTGTATTCGCCGGACGAAAAAGATTATCTGGCCTTCGGTCTGACCGATAGTGGATTGTTCTTGCGCAAAAAAATTGCCGGGAAAGATATTGACGTACAGCCATCACTGCCCCTGGAGGTCAGTCCGGTCGGGTTCCATACTTATCGTCTGGCTTGGCTGAATGGCCGGTTAAATGCCTACTTCGACGGCCGGCTGGTGTTTGCCAACGTGGCGACCGGTCCGGGACCGTATCAGGGCTCGCTGGGGATCAAGGTTTGGGACGACAAAGTTTTGGCGGAAGGGGTGGTGAGATCTTTGCAACTTACGCCCGTTAAGCCTTCGACTCCGGTGTAGGTGGAGCGGACTCGTCCAGGTCCAAACAAACAGAGTTTAGACAGTAGCGTTTGTGAGTTTTTGTTGGTCCATCGTCAAAAAGGTGGCCCAAATGCGAACCGCAACGGGCACAGACGACCTCAGTTCGTTCCATTCCAAGCGACTGATCGGGGATTAGTCTGACGCTTCCCGGTAAAGCTTCGTCGAACGACGGCCAGCCGGTGCCGGAATCGAATTTGGCGTCGGAGGAAAAGAGCGGATTTCCGCAGGCCGAGCAATTATATGTTCCGTCTTTGGTTTCGTGTAGCAGTTTTCCTGTGAACGGTTTTTCGGTCGCTTTTTCCCGCAGAACGGCGTATTGTTCCGGAGTCAGATTTTTCTTCCAGCCTTCTTCTTTTTCCGGCATTGGTTTAAGATTTTTGTTGTTCATAGTTTTCTTTCAAGAGGTTAGCGTATTCTTTTTGCACTTTTTCCAGTTTAGGATTGATGATTATTTCGCAATAGGGCGCGCTCTGATTGTTCTCGTAATAATTTTGATGGTAAAGTTCCGCCTCATAAAAGCGGTCGAGCGGTACGACTTTCGTTACAATCGCTTTGCCATTTTTGTTTGAGGCATTCAGTTCGTTGATAAATTTTTTCGTCTCTTGTTTTTGCTCGTCGGTTTCATAGAGAACGATCGAGCGATATTGCGTGCCAACATCATTGCCTTGACGATTTAAGGAACTTCCGTCGTGCGAGGCGAAGAAGACCGTCAAAATATCGCGCAGAGAGATTTGATCCGGCTCGTATTCGAGATAGATCACTTCGGCATGACCGGTCGTTCCGCTCGACACTTCTTCATAGGTGGGATCCTCGGTGTGTCCGCCGGCATAACCCGATCGCACAGAGACAATCCCTTTAAGCATTTTGAATACGGCTTCCGTACACCAGAAACAACCGCCGTCTAACGCAATTCTTTTTATAGAAAGAGTGCTCATCTGATTATTATACCAAACTCGTCAACCCCGTAGTGACTTTTGGCCAAGCCAAAGGCCGCGCTTAAGGCGCAAGGCCAAAATCTACTACGGGGTCAACTATAAGATTAATAATTTATTAGCATAACAACAAAATATATGGCTAATCCACAAAATGTTATCGTCTGGTTCGATATTCCGACTTTGGATTTCGACCGGGCCAAGAAGTTCTATGAGGCAGTGTTAGGCGATGAGGTTAAGATCGATGAGCAGACTGGAATGAAGGTCGGGATGTTTCCAATGCAGCAGCCGACCGAGGGGCAGATGATGGTGGGCGGGGATTTGGTTCCGCCTGATTCGCAAATGATGATGAAGCCGGCTCCGAAGGGAACCGGGGTCAGGGTGTATTTCGATGTCTCCGAACGGCTTGATGACGCGATCGAGCAGGCCGAGATGGGCGGAGGGAAGATTATCCGGCCAAAATTCTTTATGAAAATGGCCGGCTGGCTGGCGGTAATCGAAGATACGGAAGGCAACCAGGTTGGTCTATGGTCCAAAGGAAAAGAAGGCGATATGTAAAAATCTCGTTCTGCAACTAGAGATAAAGCGAAGAACGCCCCGATTTACGGGGCGTTCTTCGCAATAGATAATTATCTATTTATTGCCTTTTCCGTTTTGTCCAAACATCATTCCGCGTCCTCCGCGGTAGAACATTCCGATCTGATTAGAATTCGGATTGATCTTTAGGGCGGAGATGCTCTTGTCGGCATTTAGCGTACCGATGCCGGCGACTTTCGATCCGACTGTCAGATTGGCAACCGTACCGGTGGCATAGGCTGTCGATGAGGTCAGATTTATTGTTAATGCAGTGGTGCTGGCTTTTCCGCGTGTCTGGTTGACCGTGATGGAACTGCCGGAATTAGCGGTGATCGTGCCAAAGAAAGCCCGGATGCCGGCATTTTGCTGGCGCTTCATGATCCCGGTTTTCACGGCCGGATTGATCCGAACCGAGGAGGCCGTGAAGCTTCCATCGGTCTGTTTGATCCCGACGCCCGAGATCCGGGTGCCAATGGTAATGTTGCTAAAAGCTCCCCCTAGATAGGTGGTGGAGGCGGTTGTGTTCACTAACACATTAGGCGTGGTAGTGGCCTTGGGGTGGGAAACGGTCAACTGGAGGCCATTTATGGCGCTTACAGTGCCCATAAAGACCTTGGTGCCGGTAGGCAGTTTCCAGCCCAAAGAGGAGGCAAATTTGGCCGGATGGACGCCTGCCGCGTCAGCCAGCGAGGCCGAACCGCCCACGGCCAGGGCAGCGGTCAAGGCGATCAAGGCTAGGTTTTTATTGAATCTTTTGCTCATTTTTATGATTTTTAGGTTAGGCTTAAATAATACGATTTTTTCGATATTTTAGACTAAAATTAAGGCTAATAAGTCGACTAGGCCCCGAAGGGCAACTGCTCTTAATACGAGCCAGATTTGGGCCTGGTTGCAGTCCGAGACCTTGAATAGAGGCCATTTTTCGGGTATAGTATTGCCATTATTGCGGGATCATCTAATGGTAGGATAGATGCCTCTGAAGCATTTCATCTTGGTTCGAATCCAAGTCCCGCAGCAAAAAGAAAAACGCCAAAATGGGCGCTTTTTCTTTTTGCTGCGGGACTTGGATGGGGAAAAGGTCGGAAAACGGGAGTTTTCCGTGGAGGAAGGCAGGAGCACAGCGACGTTGGAAAACCGCCGGTTTCCAAGGATCCTTGTCCCGCAGACCGGCTATATAAAAAGTATGGTGTATCTGGTCTGGATTCCAGGAAGGAGTATCTTGCAACTTATAAACATGGGCGAGTTCAAGAATTAAAGCGCTTAATACAATTACATGCACCAAAGTTTGTCATTTTTTATTCTCTTGGATATCTGCCTGAGTGGACTGAGATAATAGGAGAGATGCCTAAAGAAATTACCCCACAGATGTATTTTGTTAAAAAAGGAGACACGGCTTTTTGCATTTTGCCTCAAGGTGTCGCGTTTGGGATGTCGTATAAACGACTCTATGAATTTGCCGAAATTATTAAAAACAAAATCACTTTAAAGGCCTCCGACAAGGACGGTCCTTGAATTTTTTCATCAGGTGTATACTTAACACATGAAGCACCCTCTCTATATGTACGTGATCGCGGTCGTCATCGTCCTCGCAATTGGAAACTACCTTGCCTGGCTTATTGGCGGGGAGGCGAAGTTGAAAAGTTTTGCCCAGGTATCCTTCGGCTTTTTGCTGGGGATGCTGGCAATGTACATCGCGGTGCATATCTATAGCTGGAAATAATTCCTATGAAGCTCCGGAAATTTTTTACTAATAAGACTGTTGGTTTTGTTGTCATTTTGGCGGTGGCCTTTGTTCTGGCCGGTTTGTATTATGTCCGCTATCTCAATGTTGCTCACAGCACTTTCGAAAATTACTACAAATTTCGCGGATGCACAGAGTTGCTTGAACGAACCGATACCTATGGCCTCTGCAAGACAGGCTCGGGACAAACGATAAAAATTGTAAAATATCAAGGACGTTGGTTTTTGGATGGCGATCTGCCGGGGCAGGGAATCTTTTAAGTGGATTTGCTATACTTAAACGATGAATGCACAAACAATCTTGAAATACGCCGGCTTTGTCGTGGGCGCTTTAGCAATTACTTTGGTGGTCGCGAAAATCATGGAGCCGAAGTCAGTCACTCCACTGGCGGTAGTTCAATATTCCTGCAACGCCGGGAAAACGATCGATGCCGAATATTACGCGGGCCAGACCAAGCCGGCGACCGGCGATCAGCCGCCGATTCCAGGTGGCAGTGTGGATTTGAAACTGTCCGACGGACGGACAATGACTTTGACGCAAACTATTTCAGCCGACGGGGCGCGCTACGCCAATCCAGATGAATCGTTCGTCTTTTGGAACAAGGGCAACGGCGCTTTAGTGCTGGAAAACAATCAGGAGAAATCATATGTCGGTTGTATCGCGGTCGCTCCGGCCGCGGCCGACCTTCCGCAAGTTTATTCCAATAACTCCTTTGGTTTTTCTCTGCGCTTGCCGGCCGGTTTCAGTATTGATGAAGCCTACAAATATCAGGCGCTGGGACAGGGCAAAGATATTGCGGGGATTAAATTTACCATTCCTGAAAGCATGGCGACCGGCACCAATTTGTCTAGGGATTCATATGTTTCCGTGGAAGAAATTCCGCAGAGCGCGGTGTGCAATGCTTCGCTGTTTGTTTCGTCTGGCACAAAAGTGGCAGATCTGCTTGATGGGATTGCGACCTATTCATTTGCCAGTTCGACCGATGCCGGTGCTGGTAATCGCTATGAAGAGAGTGTCTTTGCTTTGCCGGGGACCAATCCGTGCGTTGCCGTTCGCTATTTTATCCACTATGGCGCGATCGAGAACTATCCGGTGGGTCTGGTGCGAGAATTCGACAAGCAGTCTCTGCTAAATACTTTTGATCAGATCCGCCGGACACTGGTGATAAATCAGTAATTATTTATCTGTTTTTACCGCGCAGGGTATATAATACCGGTATGGGTATTTTTAAAAAGGTAACGCTTAGGTGGTGGCAGACGGGCCTCATTAAGCTTGTGTCAGTTTGTCTCGGTCTAGTGATCGGGGCCAATTGGCCGGGCTTTTTTGCGCAGTACACCGTTGCCCTGCTGGTGATCGCGGTTCTCGCGGCCATCTACTTGGTGACGATGGTCTGGGCCAAGCAGTAAGCGAAGTAGGACTGTCGTTCCTGCACAGGCAGGAATCTTGGCAATAAACTAAATTTATATATGAAATCGAAGAATTCAAATTGGTATGCCGGTATTATAATTATCGTCCTCGTCGTCATTTTAATCGTGCTCAGTTATTTTTTGGTTCGCCAATATCGAGCCGTGTCTCGTCAGCAAGAAGTCTCGGCCGAACGGGCGCATTTTGCGGATCTGTTGCGTCATCACTCGCTCACGGCTTCTGATACCGATCTGATCGCGCCCTGGATGACCTTCAATTATGTCAGTGTTTCATTTAAGGTGCCGGCCGGTTTTCTGGCCTCCGCGCTCGATATTGCCACTTCCACCCCAAGATATCCGAATATTACTTTGGGCCGTTACGCGCGGACCATCGCGACCAGTTCGAGCGCCGTAACCGACGCCGTCCAGACCGCCGTAAAAAATTATCTGACACAAATTAAAACCGGGGAATAAATCTGATGGATTATCTGCTCACATCCCTGCTATCCTATCTTCTGCTCTATAAATATGTGGCGGTGTTTGCCGTGGTCTTTCTGTCCGGCTTGCTTCTGCCCTTGCCGGCCAATACGATGCTTTTGGCAGCTGGGGCCTTTGCCAGCCAAGGCTATCTGTCCGGAACGCTGGTATTTTTGATCGCGCTCGTGGCCAACGTGCTGGGCGATTGTCTTGGCTACTCTCTAACGCGACTGTGGGGAACACGCATTATTTCTGAAACGCATTTGAAGAAGTACAAGGCGGTGGATCGGGTGGAAAAATTTGTCCGAAAAAATACTCGACTAACTATTTTTGTGACGCGCTTTTTCGGTTCGGCTGGCGTGGTGGTAAATTTTCTCTCGGGCCTGTCCGGCGTAAAGTTTCGCCGATTCGTGACCTACGATATTTTGGGCAATGCTTTTGACATCGGCGTTTTCATTTTTGCCGGCTATTTTCTTGGCGTTTACTCGGAAAATTACTCCGATATCGCTCTATTGGTCGGCTGGATCATTTTTATCGTCATCTTGATCTTTTTCATTTTTAAATTATTTTTAAGGAAAAAAGCAAGTAACTAAAATTTCATGAACATCAAAGACAAGATTGCCATCGTCACTGGGGCGTCGATGGGGATCGGCGAAGCTGTGGCTCGGGGTGGCGGGGTGAGAACCCCGCTTTTTTGTGGTATATTGTCAACATGAATAAGGAGATAGCTGAACTCAAGAAACGTTTGGTGGCGATCTCTCACCTGTCCTCTATTTTAGGTCTTTTGGAATGGGACCAGAATGTGTATTTGCCGGCCAAGGCGGGGGAGGCGCGGGCCAAACAGGTGGCGGAACTTTCCAGCCTTGTTCATGCCAAATTTGTAGACTTGGATAATGACGGCCTGCTTACCGGTCTTAAGGCCCAGCTGGATAAGAATAAACTTCGGGATGGGGAGGCGGTGATTGTGTCTGAAACTTGGCGGGATTTTGGGCGGGCGAAAAAATTGCCGGATGCTTTTGTGCGGGAGATGGCCGAAGTTTCGTCGCGTTCGGAAACCAATTGGGCGGAGGCCAGAAGTAAAAACGATTTCGCGCTGTTTTTGCCCTGGCTGGAGAAAATTGTAAAACTTAAAAGACAAGAAGCGAAATATATCGGTTACACCAAATCCCCATACGACGCGCTGATCGATACTTTTGAACCCGGTATGACGACCGATGAAGCGTCTAAAATATTGAATGATCTGAAAGACTTTTTGGTGCCGTTCATTGGCCGCATCAAAAAAGCTAAACTTAAGATCGATCCAAAACGTTTGGCTGGCAAATTTCCGATCGCTAAGCAGATGGCGTTCAATGAGCAGATCGTAAGCAAGATGGGCTTTGACTTGGAAGCGGGGAGAATTGATAAAACAGTTCATCCCTTCGAGTTGTCGATGCACCCAACCGACGTGCGAATTACGACTAGGTATTCGGAAAACGATGCCTTGTATTCTGTCGGTTCGATCATCCACGAGGCCGGTCATGGATTATATGACCAGGGGATGAACCCGCAACACTTTGGTACGCCCCTGGCTGAGATGATCTCGCATGGTATCCACGAGTCGCAGTCGCGCTTGTGGGAAAATATTATCGGCAAAAGCCAGTCTTTCTGGAAATATTTTTATCCCAAGTTGCAAAAAGAATTTCCCAAGCCGTTTAAGGCCGTGCCTTTGGCGGATTTTGTGCGGATCATCAATAAAGTTTCCCCTTCGCTTATTCGCACCGAAGCTGACGAGGTGACTTATAATTTGCATATCATTATGCGATTTGAGATCGAACGAGAAATGATCGAGGGAAGTATTGATCTGAAAGATTTGCCTAAGATCTGGCAGGCAAAAATGCAGGAGTACTTCGGCCTTAAGGTTCCCAATAATTCGGTAGGGGTTCTGCAGGATGTGCACTGGGGTGCCGGCTTGATCGGCTATTTTCCGACCTATTCTTTCGGCAATCTTTATTCCGCCCAATTTTATTCGGCAATGAAACGGGATATTCCGGATATCGACAACCAGATCGCTTCTGGCAAGTTTTCTGAGGTTCGCGAATGGCTTCGGAAAAATATCCATGCTCACGGCAAAACTTACAAGGCGGGGGAGTTGGTGAAAAAAGTGACCGGCGATGAATTGAATAGTAAATATTTTATCGATTATTTAAAGGAGAAATATTATAAGCTTTATTCAATCAAAGATGTCTAAGTTTGAGATCAAAAATCGGTATGGCCTTAAAATAGTGGGGAACGTTTCGATCCCGGAGAAGCCTACTGGTTGTGCTTTTGTTTTGCATGGTTTGGGCGGAATGAAGGAAAATGCTCATATTATGGTTATTGTCGACGTTCTTTTTTCTAATGGTTATACCGTTGTAAATTTTGATGCCACGAATTCAGTTGGAGAATCGGAAGGCAAATACGAGAATGCGACTTTCGTGCTTCACTATGAAGATCTGGCCGACGTAATCGCTTGGGCTAAGAGTCAGTTATGGTATTTAGAACCCTTCATTCTGGCTGGCCATAGTATGGGCGCCGATGCTGTGGCCAAATATGCCGAAGAACATCCGGCAGAGGTGAAAGCCGTTTTTCCGTTTGCACCGATTGTCTCAGGAAGACTCAGCTTCGAGGCGACGGAAAGGTTCGAGCCGGGTAAGCTAAGAAAATGGGAAGAAACGGGTTGGACGGAGAGGATGAGTCGCTCAAAGCCGGGAACAGTCCTTCACTTGCCTTGGGCGCACATGGAAGGAAGGCTTAAACATGATCTTGAAACAAAAGCGACTAGTCTGACCATGCCCGTACTCTTGGTTGTAGGGGAGCATGATGGACCGTGCCCGCCCGAACATCAGAAATTACTTTTTGATATGATCCCGCCGGACACAGAAAAAGAACTATATATCGTAAGCAGGGCTCCTCATGTTTTTGTGGAGCCGGAACATCTTGATCAGCTCAGAAATATTTTTGATAAGTGGTTAAAGCAACTTTAGATATTTTTCCACATATTTTATTCAAAATAACTGCTATACTGTATAGCAGTTATTTTATAAAAAAATTTTATCAACTAGTTATATTTTTATGGAGGAACAAATGCCAAAAACTAATGGGCGGAAGAAAGCTCCGGTTTCGGCGATGTGTGGTTTAGAAGGTTGTTGTGGAGGTTCATGTGGATCGTGCGCTTGTGGCGGATCGGCCTGGAAGTGCCACCACCGCTGTCCATTTATGCGTTGGATCCTTGGGCTAATTATTATCGTCTTTGTATTCTGGTGCGGGATGAAGATCGGTGAGTTGAAAAGCGAGATCGGCGGAGATAGTTTTAGTCGTCACGGATTCTACGATCGCTCCGAAATGATGGGCGGACAGGGACGGATGATGATCTATGATATTGGGAGCCAGACCGATCAAGCTCAGGCCGTTAAGGCGGATGCCACGAAGAAGAAATAATTTTTGAAATTGAAACAGTAAAAACCGCCTTAAAGGCGGTTTTTACTGTTTCTGCACCCAGATCGTTTTTTCGGCCGTACTAGCGTTAAATATAGCCTATTTAATAGCTTATCTAAGTTGAGATCAATGAGTAAAAAAGCGATAATTATTCTGGTGGTGCTGGTTGTTATTATTGGCGGGGGCGTGGCTTATTATTCGATGCGGGCTCAGAGCCGGGGCGGTTTTGGCGGTCCAAATGGCGATCTTTCCGGTAATGCCAGTTCGACCGGGCGCGGGATGATGCGCAATTTGCCGGCCGGTTCCGAAGCTATCTTTGGTACGATTGGTTCCGTTTCCGGCGATACTTTTACGATTACCGACCGCAGTGGAGCCGTTAAAAATGTAACGGTCACTTCTGATACGCAGTTTACCGGCGGAACGAAAGCCGACCTAAAGGCCGGGGCTCGAGTGGGTGGAATTGGCAGCACGACTCCTAGTGGAATCACGGCGACGCAAATTCGTTTGGGAATGATGGGTAGTGGTCGCCGTCCAGGCGGAGGAACGAATCAGCCAGCTCAATAGAATTAAACAATGCCCATGGTCTTTCCCTGGGCATTCGTTGTTTATGAGTTTGATTGTTAGGCTCATTGCCGGCCATAATGAAGATATATCTATTCTTAACTAATTAAAAAGATGAAAAAATTATTACTCTCATTCTTTACGATCATTGCGTTTGCCTTTTACGCCATCAATAGCAAAATGATCGGCGGGCCGGCCGTGACAGCTGATAACATCGTTAATGATCAAGCTTCTTCATCGGAACCGGTTCTTGTGCCAACGGTTAAGAAAACGCAATCATCGCCCATTATCACTCAGCCGGCTCAACCACATGGTCAATATAAAGACGGCTCCTATGTCGGTGATCCGGCCGATGCTTTTTATGGGACCGTTCAAGTGAAGGCGGTAGTTTCCGGCGGACAATTGGCTGATGTGCAATTTTTGAACTATCCGCAGGATCGCAGTCGGTCAGTGTCGATCAGTAATCGGGCCATGCCCCAGCTCACTCAAGAGGCGATCTCGGCGCAGAGCGCTCAAGTGGACACGGTCTCAGGCGCTACGGCGACTTCCGGAGCCTTTGTCCAATCCTTGGCCTCGGCTCTGGCGCAGGCTAAAAACTAACTATGAAAGAAACGCGCACTGACATTATGGGGATGCCGATTACCGTGGAGATCGCTGAACCATTTGCGACCGAAAATGATCTGCGGTCGGTCTTTGATTATCTTGGGGCTGTTGATGCGCGGTTCAGCCCATTCAAAACGGATAGCGAAGTCTCCCGCATTAATCGAGGGGAATTGAAAGGAACTGATTACAGTCCGGAAATGAAAACGGTTTTGAAATTGGCCGAAGAAACGAAGGAAGATACGAATGGTTATTTTGATATCTTACGGCCGGATGGAAAAATGAATCCATCAGGACTAGTGAAGGGTTGGGCGATCTTTGAGGCGGCGGAAAATTTGCGGGTGGCCGGTTTCCAGAATTTTTATATTAACGCCGGCGGAGATATTGAAGCGCGCGGGATGAATTACTCTGGCCAACCCTGGCGCTTGGGGATAGAAAATCCATTCAAAGTGGAGGAAACGGTCAGGGTAGTACATTTAACCGACAGGGGAATTGCCACTTCTGGTACTGCTAGGCGCGGAGATCATATTTATGATCCGCACGATCCTAAACAAAAGCTTAGCGAGATCGTCAGTATTTCTGTTGTTGGTCCGAATGTTTACGAGGCGGATCGTTTTGCGACAGCGGTTTTTGCGATGGGCCGGGCGGGGATCGAATTTCTGGAACAAGAACCGGGACTGGAGGGATATATGATCGATAAGGACGGGATGGCTACAATGACCAGCGGTTTTAACGAATATACCCATGATTAAATTAATTGATAAATGGCTAGATCGAATGACTATGTACCGGTTGGTGATCTATTCACTCTCCGGACTTTATGCGATCGGAATTCTTTTTGCCTGGCTTACGTGGCTGCCTTTTTCGCCGATCACAATGCTAGTTGTTTTGGCGATAATCTACGGCGTTTGTTATTTGGCCAATGCGGTGTTTGCCGGCGTTTTTGAAGCACCGTCAAATAGTGAGTCGGTTTTAATCACGGCCCTCATTTTGGCTTTGATTGTCTCGCCAGTTATCACGACGGGAGTTGATCTCGGATTTTTGATCTGGGTCTCTATTTTGGCAATGTCGGCTAAATATATTCTGGCGATCCGCAAAAAACATTTATTCAATCCGGCGGCGGTCGCGGTGGCGATCACGGCTTTTACGATCGGACAATCGGCCAGCTGGTGGATCGGCACGGCGGTAATGTTGCCTTTTACGGCGTTGGTCACACTACTGATTACCCGCAAGATCCGCCGATTTGATCTGGTCTTGAGTTTTGTTCTCACAGCTAGCGTGGCCGTCGTTGTCTATGGACTAATAAGCCATTCCGATATCCTTCTGTCACTCCGTCGTTTGTGGGTGGATGCGCCCCTAGTCTTTTTCGCTGGGGTAATGCTGACCGAACCGCAGACCACGCCTCCGACTCGGCCACGTCGGATCGTTTATGGTATTTTGACCGGCTTGCTTGTTCCACCGTTCGTAAATTTTGCCGGAATTTACTTTACGCCGGAATTGGCGCTCATTGCCGGAAACGTTTATTCATATTTAGCCGGTTCAAAAGTTAAGCTTGTTTTGAAATTGAAAGAAAAAATAAAAGTGGCCACTGATACATATGACCTCTTATTTGAACCGGATCAAAGATTGGCCTGGCAACCCGGGCAATATATGGAATGGACACTGGCGCATGATCGGGCTGATACGCGTGGAATTAGACGTTACTTCACTATTGCTTCGTCTCCGACCGAAGCCGGTTTGCGTTTGGGAGTAAAATTTTATCCCAGGAGCAGTACGTATAAGAAGTCCCTTGGCAGCTTGAAAGAAGGCGATAAAATCGTTGCGTCACAGTTGGCGGGGGATTTTACTTTGCCGAAAGATCAAAGAGAAAAATTGGTTTTTATCGCCGGAGGAATCGGGGTTACGCCTTTTCGCAGTATCATAAAATATTTGCTCGACAAGAATGAAAAGCGGGACATAGTTATTTTCTATACTAACAATTTTTCAACTGACATCGCTTATCGAGAATTATTTGACGAGGCTGGCCGGAAATTTAGCCTTCCGGTGCATTATGTCCTGACAGACAAAAATCGGGCGCCCGCGAACTGGGACGGACCGGTGGGCTTTCTCACTGCAGAACTTTTTGCTCGACTGGTTCCCGATTGGCAGGATCGAACATTCTTTCTGTCCGGACCGCAGGCAATGATCGAAAGCTATCGCGAGGTGTTGCGGAGGATGGGTGTTCCGCCGAGCCGGATCAAGACGGATTATTTTCCCGGTTTTGTTTGACAAGGAAAGTTATCGACAGTTTTATTGTTATGGCTATTGTCAAAAAAATAGCCGGTGATATGCTAAAATTCGTTTGCTCTATATTTCATTTCCTCAGGAGGGAAAATTATGCCATCGGGAACGTCGCTATGTCCCAAGAAGGCTTTGCCTTGCAAGGGTCAAGAAGTGCTGGTATCCGCCAACATCGTATCCACGTGCGGTCATTACCGGACGGAAACTGAAAGCCGTCGGATCGTCGATGCCGTCATGACCAGCGGAGGGGTGACAGTCCTGGCCCTAAAAGGTCTTCATGGCCTCTACACTCACCCCACGGCTACCCCGGCGTATCAATAACGCCAAACATCGCCGTCACTTTTTCTCCAGAGTCACAAAAAAGCCGCGCCTCCATACGACGCGGCTTTTCTATTTTTGCTTTATTATTTATCCACGCTTTTGAGCGAGGCGTAGATCTCCAAAAGGGTAAAACTTAAAGACAAAACGATCGGTCCGATAATAAAGCCGATCGGACCGAAGAAGCCCAGGCCTCCGATCACAGCGAGAAAGATAAAGAATGGATGAACTTTCATCCCGCGACCCATTAGGATCGGACCCAGGATGCCGTCGATCGAGTGGACCAGCGCCAAGCTCCAAATGACTAGTCCTATGGCGAGCAAATATTGGCCGGTAGCCAAGAGAAAAATAACGGCAGGGATGGTGATCAGCGCCGTGCCGATCGAGGGAACCAGAGCGGCGACGGAAGCAACTGTGCCCCAGAGGATCGGTTGGGGAACGGAGAAGAGGGCGAAACCGATACCGACCAAGAGTCCTTGAAGCGCGCCGATCAGCACCGAACCGCGAATAACCGAGTTGATCGTGCCCTCGATCTTGGACATGATCAGCCGGTCGTCAGTATCCTTAAGCGGGCTGAGCTCGGCCAATTTTTTTCTTAGAATGTGTCCGTCTTTGAATAGATAGAACATCCCCATGATGATAATGAAGAAGTCGAAGATTAGCTTGAAGAAACTGCCGAATAGATTAGAGAGTCCGCCAAACAGCCAGCCCACCAGCTGAGTGCGCAGAGAATCAAAATTGATGACTAGCCAAGGCAGATATTTGGTTTGCATACCCTGGAGCAATCCAGGTAAGTTTCCAAAAGAGGGCATCGTCGCGCCCGCGCTCGGGGTAAGATAGCTATAGTAGAGTTGTTGGATCTCGCCAAAAACATTGGTGGCCAAAAAGCCAACTGGAATAGCGACAATGATTGTAACCAAAATAACAGTAATAATCGAAGCGACCGCTGGTTTTTTGACCGAACGAAGGATATCGTGATAAAGCGGTTTGAAAATGATCGCTAGGGTGATGGCCAGAGCCAGCGCGCCCAAAAACGGATAGAGAAGATATAAAAAGAAAATGAGTCCCAGTAGAAGCATAGAAAAAAAGAAAACGTTTTGAATTCGATCAGGGTTCATATTTTTAATGGTTAATTGTTCTTAATAGTTTAACAAGTTACAACGCAATATGCTAGAATGTTTCTAATGTCTAAAAAAATAGTAATCATTGGGGCCGGCGAGATCGGCTTGGCCTTGGGCCGAATAATGAGAGGAAAAGATTACACTGTAAAATTTTGGGACAAAGAGCCCCGAGTTTTGGAATCTTTAGGCAGGGAGCCGGCTAGTTTGCCGGAAGTAGTTCCGGAAGCCGATGCGTTATTCTTGTGCGTGCCGTCGTGGGCGCTTCGCCAGGCTCTTTTGTTTGCCACGCCCTATTTAAGTAAACATACGGTGGTGGTAACGGTGTCCAAGGGAATCGAGGCGGGAAGTCTAAAGACAATGGACGAGATCTTGAAAATGGTTCTGTCGAAAACGCAAAGCTACGCTCTGCTGTCCGGCCCGATGCTTTCCGAAGAGATCGGGGAAAGCGGGTTTGGCGCGGCGGTGCTGGCAACCAAGAGCCCGAAGGCCGGCAAATTACTTACGGAAATATTTGCCGAAACAAACTTGTCGATCGAGGTCTCGGATGATTTGCGCGGGGTAGCCCTATCTGGGGTGCTCAAAAATATTTACGCCATCGCTTTGGGGATGACGACGGGCCTATCTCTGGGCGAGAACGCGCGTGGAGCGGTCACAGTCCAGGCGATCGAGGAGATGAAAAAAATTGTTTCACTATTGAAAGGAAAGCAGGAAACGGCGCTGGGAGTGGCTGGCTTGGGCGATCTGGTGGCGACCGGCTTTAGCGCTTATTCCAAAGATCACGAGGCCGGCGTTTCGCTTGCTAAGGGGAAAGAACCGGCTGGCTATTGCGAGGGGCTCGGGTCTTTGCCGTCGGTAGTAAGTCTTTTGGGTGATAAATATAAGAAATTTCCTCTGTTGAGCTCTTTGTTTGAAATAATCCAAGGAGAACTTGCTCCAGCTCAAGCTTTTCAAGAAATTTTATTTGCTAAAAAACATCATGGAAAATAAACTAAAACTGACTATTTTACTCGGCACGGCGCGCGATGGCCGGCAGTCGGAAAAAGCGGCTAAATTTGTTTTGGCGGAGGCAGAAAAATTTGGTTTTGAGGCTAAATTCGTAGATGTGAAAGATTTTCCTTTGACTAAGACCGGTCGTGGTTGTTCGCCAGCCTGGTCGGAAATAGTAAAAGGGTCGGATGGACTCGTCATTGTTTCGCCGGAATACAATCATGGCTACCCGGGTGAGTTGAAGCTTTTGCTTGATAGCGCCTACGATGAATATTTGGGCAAGCCGATAGGTATTTGCGGATTGTCGGCTGGCTTGGTGGGTGGAGCGCGCATGGCGATGGCGCTCGAGCCGGTGATCATCGAGTTGGGGGCGATAGTCAAACGGCCTTTGGTATTTTTTCCAAAGATCCAGACGATCTTTGACGAAGCTGGTAATACCGCCGATTCATCTTTTGCGGAAAAACTTAAGTTGTTATTCGAAAATATTTCTAAAAAATAAAATAAAAAAACCGGATTCAATCCGGTTTTTTATTTTTGAATTTAAATTAGCCGAGCAGTTCGTCTACTACCGCTTTGACATCAGCGCCGTCGGCTTTGCCTTTCAGATCTTTCATAATGGCGGACATCAATAGACCGGCTTTGGTTTTGTCGGTAATACCGAGTTCGGCTTTTTTAGCTTCCGCCAAGGGCTTGATTTCGTCTCGGCTCATCAGTGTTGGCAAATAAGTCTCAATGATCTTCAGCTCGGCTTCCTCGCTCTCGGCCAAGTCTTTCCGACCGCCGGCCAAGAATTGTTCGATCGAGTCTTTGCGCTGTTTGCTGGCGCGGGTAATGACAGCTAGGGCTTCTTCGTCGGAGAGAAATTCATCGGGCTTGCGTTTCTTGGCCATCACTTCGCTAGTGGAAGCGGCGACCAAACTGCGGACAACCCGCAATTTCAGTTCGTCCTTGGCCTTCATCGCTTCTTTGATCTCGCCTTTGATTTGTTCGTGTAGCATAGTTTTTTGTTAGCTGATTAAGTAATAATAACAAAAAATGCCTCTAAATCAATGGAGTGCTATAATTCAGCCATATGACTTCTCAGGAGTTCGAAACCCAATATGCCCGTTTGAATACAGCCCAAAAGGAGGTGGTGGATGCCATTGAGGGGCCGGTGATGGTGGCGGCGGGACCTGGTACGGGCAAGACACAGATCTTGGCTCTGCGCATCGCCAATATTTTGCAGAAAACAGACACGAAGCCGGAAAATATTCTGGCGATCACTTTTACCGAATCGGGCGTAGTGAACATGCGCCGGCGCTTGCGCGAGATGATTGGCAATTCCGCTTACCGCGTGGCGATCAATACTTTTCATGGTTTTTGCAATGAGATCATCCGCGACCGGCCGGAGGATTTCTCGGCCATCATCGGTTCGGTCAATATTACTGAAGCTGATCAGGTTCGAGTGTTGGAAGAAGTTTTTTCTGAATTAAAACTGGAAAAACTGACGACCTTTGGCGATCCGTTCTATTATTTGCGGGCGGCGCAAGGTTCGATCGGACAACTGAAACAAGAGGGGGTTGATCCGGAGAAGTTTGGAGTGGAAGTGGAAAAGTTAGAAAAAGAATTCTGGCAGACGGAAGATCTGTATAGCACAAAAAAAGGCTACGAAGGCAAACTCAAAACCAAATATGCCGATGAGCTGAAGCGGATCGAGAAAAATAAAGAGCTGGCGCTGGTTTATGCCGAATACCAGAAGAAAATGCGCGAGCATAAGTATTACGATTTTACCGATATGATCATGGAGGTTCGTCAGGCGCTCGGAACTGATCAAGATCTACTACTGTCGCTCCAAGAAACCTATCAATATATTTTAGTGGACGAGCACCAGGATACCAATAACGCCCAGAACGGTGTGCTGGAACTTTTGGCCGGGCATTTTGATGAGCCGAATTTATTTGTAGTAGGGGACGAGAAGCAGGCGATCTTCCGTTTCCAGGGGGCCTCGCTGGAGAATTTTTTATATTTTAAACATAAATATCCGTCGGCCAAATTCATTGTCTTGGAAGAGAATTATCGTTCGTCCCAAACGATCCTTGATTCCGCTCACTCACTTATCGCCGGAGAGAAAAGGCTGTTGGCGCGGGCCGGACATCCGGCGGACAAGATCAAAGTCTATGAATTTTCCACGCCGGAAACGGAAGAATACTTTGTGGCCAAGCGGATAAGCGAGCGCATCGCGTCAGGCGTGACACCCGAAGAGATCGCGGTTATTTATCGGGAAAATCGCGATGCTTTGTCTATTGGGGCGATGCTGGGAAAGATGGGGGTGCCGTATTCGATCGAATCAAACCAGGACTTGCTTGATGACAGCGTGGTCAGGAGACTTTTGCTAGTCTTGCAGGCGGTGAATGAGTTTGGCGACAGCGGAGCGTTTATTGAATCATTGCACTTGGATTTTCTCGGCGTCGAACCGCTCGATATTTTCAAGTTTATGACGGCGGTCAATAAAGAAAAGGTAAACGCCTATGACGCGGGCAAACATCGCCATTTTCTAGAGACAGCGGGAATTGAAGATCCGGACAAGATCGTTGCCTGGTATGAAAAACTAGCCGGCTTTAATCGCTTGGCGGGTAACGAAGACGCGGCGGTGGTATTTGAGACGATCGTCCGCGAGTGCGGACTGCTTTCTTCGGTGTTGTCGGGGGATGATAGTGTGGATAAGATCGGCAAGTTGAATGCTTTATTTGATGAGGTACAAGCCTTGATCGAGAAAAAGAGGAGCGCCAAGCTGGCTGATTTTATGGACTATCTGGCAATGCTCGACAAGCACGAAATTCGGCTGAAAAAGGGGAGCGGGGAGACTCGGCCGGGACGTGTGCGATTAATGACTGCGCACGGTTCCAAAGGTTTGGAATTCGACGAAGTGTTTATCGTTTACGCCTACGACAAACATTGGGGCAACAAAACTCATCGTGACCTCATTCCCCTGCCGGCTAAAATTTTTTCTCTGGTTGGGGACAGTTCGTCGGCCGAATCGGCGGAGGATGGGGATGAACGGCGACTCTTTTATGTGGCGCTGACTCGCGCTAAAAAAGCGGTGACTATCTCCTACTCTAAAATCGATCGCAACTTGAAAGAAGTTATGCCGACAATGTTTTTGTCGGAGCTCGATAAGGAAATGTGGACGCTGGAAGGGAGTTCTGGCTATGAAAAAGCGCGGGCGGAAAACATTGGATTGCGTTACTCTCCTATCACCAGTCGCGGTGTGTGCCTTAAAGATAAAGAATATATCAGCCAGCTGTTCCGCTCGCGCGGATTTGCCGTGACTCATCTGAACAACTATCTCGACTGTCCGTGGAAATATTTTTATATGAACCTTCTGCGTTTGCCCAAAGCACCGGAGCGTCATTTACTTTACGGTACGGCGATCCATGCGGCCCTGTGTGATTTTTTCCGCGCGTTTAAGGAGACTGATGATCCGAGCAAGGAACTTCTGCTTGCCTCTTATGATCGCGCGCTGGCGCTTGAGCCGATTCCTGAAGCCGAATATGGCGAATGCTTGAAGCGGGGCGAAAATGCTCTTGGCGGTTATTATGATGAATATCATGGCACTTGGCCCTCCAATGTTCTAACAGAGTTTGATATTAAGGGAATTATTTTGACGCCAGACGTGGTGCTAACCGGAAAGATCGATAAAATTGAATTCATCGATGGCAGTAATAAAGTTAATGTCGTTGATTACAAAACAGGCAAGCCGAAAAGCCGGGGAAAGATCGAAGGCAAGGATAATGGAGAAGAATCCGAGGGGGCGATCAAACGCCAGCTGGCTTTTTACAAACTCTTGCTTGATCGCTATGAAGACGGCAAATATCAAATGGTTTCCGGCGAGATCGATTTTGTCGAACCGAATCAATCCGGCAAATACAAAAAAGAGCCGTTTATGGTTTTAGACAGTGAAGTGTCTGAACTGGAAACTTTGATCAAACGCGTGGCCGGCGAGATCATTGATCTGGCTTTCTGGGATAAACGTTGTGATAAGAAAGACTGCGAATTCTGCGCTCTTCGCGACATGATCGGGGATTAGCATTGAATCTTGACTAATTTCCCGTATTCTGTTAGGCTTGAACAGTTCGTTGGCAGTGTACTCCTTAGGGTGGTTGCGAAGGCTCAACTCCCGCTTTCCCCTTGCATTGCCAACGAACTTTGCACCTAGCCTCTGGCGGGTGCTTTTTATTTTGTATCCTTGATCGCCAGGCTGTATTTAATGCCGAACAGCATAATAATCCCGAGAGTCAAGAAAACGAATTTAAAAGCGAAAAAGGAAATAAAAACTGAGACGAGCAAAGGACCAATGATGTAGGTGACCGGTTGCATATTGCGTGAGATAGACAGAATATCGGTATCTCGATCGGTAATTTTTTTGAATAAGTAAGTTTCCTTCATGATCTCTACCGAGGCGGCACCAGTACGAGTGAGGAAGAGAATGAGGGCCCAGACCCAGAGAGTTTTGGTTGTTATAAACGGGATGACGGCGGTAGCCAGTCCCATCAAGATAAAGCCGGCTGTCAAAATTTCTTTTTCGCCCAGCCACTTGTCAGCGATCTTGCCCAACGGCAGTTCGAAAACGACAAAGGGGATAAGCATGATCGTGAAGACCGCACCAATCGCCACCTTCCCCAAGCCGATCGTTTGGGTCAAATAGAGTGCCATATAAATAACCATGACGGCGTAGAAAAAGTTGAGCAGAAAATCGGTCATTAAAATGTTGCGGACATTTCGCGCCTGAAGCGACTCCCCTTTCCAGAGTTTTTTGAGCGCCTCGCGAATGCGCGGGGTGGCTATTTGCCGGTGCGATTCCTCTTCTTTAAATTGATAGCCGGCAATATAGATTAACGGCAGTAACATCATAGCGGCGACCAAGAAAACGAGCGAATATCCGCGGTCGGTGATCAGCTGGCCGGCCAAGAACGGCGAAACGAGCCAGGCCAGATTGACGAAGGTCATAAAAATTCCGTGAATTCCGCCCTCCGTCCGTTCGTCCGAGATCTTTTCCAGATAAATATCTAATACGTAGCGGACCACTAATCCCAATGCGTAGTAAATAATGAAAAAGGCGATCGCCCAAGCCGGACTTTTAATGAAGGCGAGCGGGAAGATGGCGGCTGCATCGGCAATGGAAAGCCAGACCATTGTTCGTCTGATTCCCAACTGACGGATCATTTTCGGCGTATAAATAATGCCGATGATCGTGATCAGTGAAGCGATGATATAAACGAATCCGACACTGCGGTCATTCAGATACTGGCCTAAGAACTGCGAGTTGAAATACGACGGAAAGGCCATGTGCACGGTCAGGAAAAAACCGGACAGGTAAGCAAGCAGGCGCAGATACTTTTTTTGCGGTGATTTGAGCATATGCTCCTAATTCTAGCGGATAGTAGCTAAAATCAAAAGGGAAAAGACTTTTACAATAATGTGTTCATATGAACACATTATTGTAAAAGTCAGCGGTAGTAAACTGGCGGTTAGAAAAAGCAAAACTTTTTAGACTATTTGTGCGGTCGCACAAATAGTCTAAAAATGGACAGAGGAAAAAAGTTGTGGTAGGGTGAGGGCAGATTGATGTTCCTAAAATTCTCAATCTAGCCTTGCTCATAGTGGCAGGCAAAGCATTCGGAGCCCGGAGGGCTCAAAGCACCGGAGGTGCAGGATGACTGAAGCGGCCTTTAACAAATTGCTGAAAGATTATCGATTAATTCCAAAATTGGCGAATTTCCTCTCAGCCGAAAGAAGCCTTATCACGGTCTATGATAGGAAAAGTGCCACAGGATTTCTTAGCCAATTTTTACCACGTTTAGCCAGGGTCTGGCTTTGGGTCAAAAAAGGAGATGAAGATCAGCTGATTGAGGTGGAAATACCTGAGGGTAGCACCTACTCTATTTTACCCAAATATGTAGAGATGGAATGCACCTTCATTACCCATAACAAGGCTGTGGGTACCACTATACCGGCTTTCTTTATTGTGAGAAATACTGCCACTGCTGAAATGTTCTCATTGGACATTTTTAATGCCCGGGGCGACCGTATGGATCGAGTTATGGTTGATCTCATGCAATTTATGGACTCTCATCAGTGGGGGTTCGCCTAAATCTAAAAAACATGCCCGGTCAGCATACACGCTGACCGGGCATGTTTTTACAAAAAAAGTAATTATGATAGAATATTTTATAGGGAAGGAGGTCCATTATTGTGGATTACATTGATTGTCCTGGAGAAAGAACTTCCAGAATGGTGGTGGAGGAATATCTCATCGAACAACTTGGTGAAGCCCGGGTCAGTTCTATGACGTTACCTTCAAACATGACTATGGAAACCGCGAGAGAATTTGTTGGGTGGTACAAAACCCATGCAAGTCTCTTGCGTTGATTCATTACTGGAAAACAAATTTTGCTCGGTAGACGTTCATTCGTTTGCCGGGCATTTTTTTGTATTGTCATTGCGAGGAGTGAGTACTCGAGCGACGTGGTAATCTAGATTGCTTCGCCTTGCTCGCAATGACAAAAAAACGGGGCTGGCCCGTTTTTTTTGAATTTTATACGACCTACTATTCTAAACCTCTATCAATACAGGTAGAATAATCGGTCGCTTGTGTGTTTTTTGGAAGAGGTATTTGCCCAATTCCTCGCGGACGGCGTTTTTCAGGTAATCCAGGTTAAGCGGATGCATATGGGCGGTGGCATCTTCGATCGTCTTTTTAGTGACCATGCGCACGTGTCGGAGCATATCCTGCGATTCTTTCAAATAAATAAAACCGCGGGAAATGATGTCGGGGGATTTGCGCACCTTGCCGGTCTTCATATCAATAATGGCGATTAGGACGAACATTCCGTCTTCAGCCAGCATTTGTCGATCGCGGATGACAACTTCTTTTACATCGTTGGTACCCAGACCGTCGACCATCACGACATGCGATGGTGCGGTTTCTTTGAGAATGTGGATTTTCTCGCCCTGTTCGATAATTTCGATAATACTGCCATTGTCCGGCACCATAATATTTCGTTCGAGAACTCCAGCGTCCATCGCCACGTCGGCATGAATACGTAACATATGATGATGTCCGTGCACTGGGATGAGGAACTTCGGCTTCAGGGTGCGTTCGATCCAAGCCAGTTCGCCTTGATAGGAGTGGCCGGACGAGTGAACGTTGGCAATGCCGTAGTGGATGATCTTGGCACCCAGGCGGGAAAGATTGTCTTTTAGTTTTTGCACGGATTTCTCGTTGCCGGGAATAACCGAAGAAGAAAGGAGTACTGTGTCGCCTTTGCGGATCTTTACGGCCTTGTGTTCCTTTTGGGCCATACGCATCAAGGCGGCAAAGTCGTCGCCCTGGGCGCCGGTGGCTAGAATAACAATGCGGTCGTCGGGGTAGTCGTCGATCTCTTCAGTCGAGATAAGCGTACCTTTTTTCACTTTCAAGATGCCGAGCTCTTTGGAGATCTCGATATTGGTTTTCATGGACCGGCCTTCAATGGCCACTTTCTTGCCCAACTCTTCGCAAGCCAAAATAATATAGAACAAGCGTTCAAACAGGGAAGCGAAACTGCCGATGATCACCCGACCCTTGGCTTTTTCTACGATATCGCGGACATTTTTTTGGACTTCTTTTTCTGAGAAGGAAAAACCTGGCCGTTCAACGTTGGTCGATTCCGGCATCAGAAGCAAAGTTTTTTCTTTGGCGATCTTTTGGTAGAGTTCCACCTCTTCTTTTATCGGTTGGCCGTTCTCATGTTCCAGTTTGAAGTCGCCGGTGCAGATAATATTGCCGTAGGGCGTTTCAATAATTAAGCCGAGGGAATCGGGGATGGTATGAGTGGTTTCGAAGAAGCGCACTTTGAGCTTGCCCAAACGCAAAACTTCCTGATGATTTACCACTTGGATATTCAACTTCGGCAGATGAGGAAATTCTTCTTGGCGCTTTTTGATCATTACGGCGGTCAAAAGCGAAGTGTAGATAGGCGGGTTGCCGATCTTTGGCTGGAGGTAAGGAATTCCGCCGATGTGGTCGAGGTGGCCGTGGGTGACAACCACTCCGCGGATCATATCTTTTCTTTCTTCGAGATAGGTCGTGTCGGGAATAATGTAATCAACACCCGGCGCGTCTTCACCTGGGAACAACAGTCCTTCGTCAACCACAATAATATCGCCGTCGAATTCGATCGCGGTCATATTTTTGCCAATTTCTTCCACTCCGCCCAACGGAATGATGCGAATGTTGCCGGGCGCCAATGGCGGGATCTTCTTGGTTTTTTCCTCCTTTATTTCATCGCTTTCGCTACCGGCGGCGATTCTTGGTTCTCCGGATTTATGACCGAAAGACTTTCCTCCCGTTTGGCCGGACGAGCGTCCGGATCCAAAACTGCGCCCGGCTGGTTTGTTGCCGGAAAAGCGTTTTGTTGAGGAGGAAGGCGTGCTGGGAGAGACAGGGGTTGTCGGCCGTTTGGCGCCGATTGCGGCGGCCCGTCTGGGCCAGGTTGGGGCAGGGGAATTGAAGCCGGTTTTAGCGGGGGCTCGACGAGGGCCGCCTCCGCTCTGAGGAGCTACGGCGTGCCGAGGAAAGCTGGCACTGCCACCGACCGGTCGATTCGAGCTCTGGCTTCTTGGTCCGTAAGGGTTGCCGAAAGCGGGCCTCGGACGAGGACGCGGAAAAGCCCCGCTATTGTGGGATCCGGTATTGTCATCGGGCGATGCGCTGAAATAATTTTGTCCCATACCCTGGCTCTTCACCGGAACATTTTTGCTAACCGGTTTTGCGCTTGAGCGGTTGAACCGTTCCGGTGCGCCGGTCGGGGCTCCTAAGCGGTCAGGTGAGTTGCCCGCTCCCGCCCCAAATTTTCGTCTTGGATAATTCATAAGTATTTAGATTGATAATAAGTTTAATTAATAAGATGAGGTATTTTTTATCGGCAAAATTTATATTTTGCCAAAAGTTTAAAAAATTAGAATTAATTCGAAACTGAAAGTTATTTAGTCGCGAATATTTTCCAAACACGATCGCGATTTATATACCAATCGGAAATTGTTGAGAATCGTTCGGAGGGAACGAGGAGCGAGGGGAATAGGGCCCCGCCTACCTTGCTTGGAAGGACATAAAGGAAATAGGGTGAATAGAGAAATACGGCCGGGGTATCTTTGGCCAATTCTGTTTGGAATTTTTCATCCAAACCGGCGCGTACTTCCGGGTCGTCTTCTTTTCTGGCTTCTTCAAGTAATTTGTCGGCGGTGGCGCTGACGTATTGAGCAATATTCAAACCGGGAGCTTGCCGTTGTGAAGAATGCCAGAAAGAATACAGATCCGGATCACGGCCCAAAACTTCACCGAATAGCAGGGCGTCGAACTTGCGCGGACGGATCAAGTTTTGATCGAGGTCGGATAGGTCATAAACTGAAACGGTAACTTCCGCTCCCAGTTTTTCCCACTGGGAAGCCAGTTCGTTGGCGGTTCCGCTGAGTTCCGGCGTGGCGGCGGTGGCGAGATTGAAAGTCAGTCTAACCACTTTTTTCTTTTTGTCGGTTTTCTGCCAAATACCATCGGCACCCTTCCGCCAACCGGCTCTTGTTAGTAATGCTCCCGCCCCGGCCAGATCAAGTTTGGTTGGATTCTGCTCAATATAGCCTTCCGAACCGGGTGGAATCGTGTTGTCAATGGCAACTCCGGCTCCTTTTAGAATGTCGCTTACGAGTGCTTTTTTATCGGTGGCCATTGCCAAGGCTCTGCGCACGGAAATATCTGCCAGCGCCGGTTGGGTTTGATTGAAAAACACGGCGAAGGTGCGCGGGAGGGGGATTCGAATGACCTTGGCGCCGTTTTGTTCCAACTGCAGAGCGGTGGCTGGCGGGATCGAACCGAAACTGTCGATCTCCCCGCGTTCGAAAGCCGTTTTGATATTCGCATCGCTATCATAGAAATGCAGATTCAGATTGGTGATCTTGGGCCCGCCCAGAGCATAGCCGGCAAACGCAGTTAGGCTATAAAAATTAGGCAGTCCTGTATTGTCGCGCGTAACAGAGACGATGCGATAAGGTCCGGAGCCGGTGCCTTTAATATTCAGATCCGATAAAAGAAAGGCTTCCGGTTTGATCGCCTGCCAGAGATGTTTCGGCAAAATGCCAAGAGTGCAGTTGTCCAAGAAACCGGAGTAAGGTTTTTTCAGAGTGAAGCGAACTTCGTGGTCGTTTATTTTTTCGACGTGCATTCCTTCCCAACCGGCTCGTCTCGGGCTTTTTACGCTCGGGTCCTGGGCTTTACCGATTGTGAAAATAATGTCATCGGCGGTAAGTTTTGTCCCGTCTTGCCAGGTCAGATTGCTTTTAAGTTTGAAATCGTAAACCAGTCCGCCACTGGAAACGCTGTAGCTTTCCGCCAGATCGGGAATTAGCTGACCATCTGCTCCGACCTTGAGTAGTCCGGAATACACCAGAGAGGTAACATCGCGGTCGGGATCGGTGATCGCAAATAAAGGATTTACGTGCGAAGGCGATCCGACGATGCCTTCGGTCAGAGTTCCGCCCGGTACGGCCACGTCTACCAAAAAATGGTCGTTGGTGATCCAGATCATTCCGACCAGGCTCGCAATGAAAATAATCCCGAGAGACAATAAAGCAGTCTTTTGCCGGCGGGAAAAGGAAGAAATGGCGAGATGGATTTCTTGACGCGTGGGTAATTTACCCGAGGACGGACTCATTAATTGGAAATTAGAAATAAAAAATTAGAACAAGCTAAAAACAGACAGGAGAGGAAAAACGAATAGTTTTTATTTGAGGGTGAGGTAGGAAGATAGCAAAGTAGCTACCAGGAAGAGAACGCCCAAAATGATGGTTGCAATGAAAAGATTTTTTTCGGCTCCGCGCTTGGTGCGGAATGGGTTGCTCGAGCTTCCCCCGCCGAAAGTGCCGCCCAAACCGGCGTCAGACTGTTGCAACAAAATAGCGCCTACAAGTAGGACGGACAGGCCGATCTGGATCCAGGGCAAAAGCTGAGACAACATAATTAATGACTAGCATAGCAGGAATGGGGGTAAAAGGCAAGATAAGAAAAGATGCTCCGGAGGGTTAACCTCACGGAGCATTGATTGGAACTTATTTTTCAGTTTTTAGCGTACTGCTAATGTCTCGCCCAAAAATTCGAGGTTTTTTGGCACAATGACGACTTTTTTGGGTCCGACTTCGATACATCCGGCGGTCCAGGCTTTTTTGCCCATACTCGCGGCGACGGCGATGACTGCGGGGGCTTGTACCCAGGGAACGTAAAGAGCAAATCCCGCGCCCATGTTTAGGTTGCCGTAGGCTTCGCGATCGTCCACGGGTCCGTGCTTTTGAATGAACTCGAAAATGGGCTGTGATTGAGGAAGTTGCTCGATCACATAAATGAACGGCTCATTTGCTCGCATCAATTTGCGCCAGCCGTGCCCAGTGATGTTCACTGCTCCGTGGATATCGATGCCGGCATCCAGGCAGTCTTCCATCATCCCCACGTAGATCTCGGTCGGATCGAGCAGTATATCGCCATAGGTCCGACCGTCGGTTACTTCGGTCAGGTACCCCTTCGGCAACTTTTCGGCTATCTCACGGGCCAGAGTAAGACCATTGGCGTGGATGCCGGAACTTTCGATCAGAACGATCGCATCGCCGGGTTGGATCTTGTTGCCAATGATCAGCCGACTCTTGGGCTTGACGATACCCAACGCCGAACCGGCCAGTACGCAAGTTTCCGGATCGATGATGCCCTTGAGCGTCGGTGTTTCGCCGCCGCCCCAAATGCAACGAGCCAAGTTGCAGGCGTGAGCCCAGCCCTTGACGAGACTGCGTACCCGCTCTTGATCCTTGAACCAGTCCGCGCTGCCAACTGCTAGGTGCATGGCTACCGAAAGTGGCAGTGCCCCGACCGTGATCAGATCATTAACGATCATCGCCACGGTGCATTGGGCAACCCGATCGTACAGTGCCCAGTTGGTAAGCTTGGTCATTGCGTCTGCCACCAAGTTTTTGGTGCCGAGGCCTTCTTCGACGTGGGCGAAGTAACTATTTTTCGCCTCGATAAGATACGCGCTCTCACCCCGGCTGGGTTCGAATTCCTTGAACTCACCACCGTTGAGTCTGTTGATGTTTCCGGCCGTTGCTCGTCCTGCCTGCTGGCACATCTGCTTGAATGGATCCATGGCACCGTATTTTACTCCGGTACCTTCGTAAGTCATTGATTTCATCAGTATTTCTCCTTCAATGTGGAATGAGCAGTCATCTGCTGGCCTCATACTTCCATTTACTTATGTAGATGTCAAGATTTCTGTTTTTTTGCCTGTCTGTCGGCAGTTAGGCTTGAAATATGCTACAGTGTCTATATAATAGTCAATTATTGTAAGGCCTATCGTCCTTTTTTTGGGCGGAGGAATAATATATTAAGTGATATGGTCCCGTAGTAGAAAATGGCATCGCAATTATTGCTACATCGGGAGCGGTTTGTTAATTTTAGTATATTACCAGTTTAGATAATAAAAATGGCCGAACACCTCATTGCGAGGCAATAATGCCATTTTTCACTACGGGATGGCAAAAACGAATATTAAACCTCTAGGCGATCGGGTTCTGGTAGAGCCCTTGGCTAAAGAGGAAAAAACTAAGAGTGGAATTATTATCCCCGACACGGCTGATAAAGAACGACCGGAGATTGGCACGATCCTTGCTGTAGGTGAAGGCCGGATGACCGATGATGGTGTCTTGTTGCCCCTCTTGGTCAAGAAAGGTCAGAAAATAATTTTTTCTAAATACGGTCCGGATGAAGTGAAGGTTGGAGACAAAACTTACTTGATCGTGAGTGAGTCGAATATTTTGGGAATAATTGAAGAATAATAAAATGAGTAAACAAATTATTTTTGGCGACAATGCTCACAAGGGTTTGAAGCGCGGGATCGACAAGGTGGCGAACGCGGTAAAGATCACGATCGGTCCGAAGGGGCGGAACGTGGTGCTTGATAAAGGCTACGGCGCGCCGATAATCACCAACGACGGCGTTTCGATCGCTAAGGAAATCACGCTGTCTGATAAGATAGAAAATATGGGGGCGGAGATTGTGAAGGAAGTCGCCAGCAAGACCAACGATGTCGCGGGCGACGGTACGACCACGGCGATCATTTTGACCCAGGCTTTAGCGGAAGCCGGTTTCAAAAAGACCGCGCTTGGCGTAAATGCGATGGGGGTGCGGTTGGGAATTGAAGCGGCGACGCGCGAGGTGGTGGCGGAACTGAAGAAAATGGCCAAGCCGATCAAAGACAAGGCGGAGATCGCCCAGGTGGCAACCATCTCGGCCGAGTCGGAAGAGATCGGCAAGATTATTGCCGACGCGATTGATAAGGTGGGCAAAGACGGCGTGGTGACGGTGGAAGAATCGCAGACTTTGGCGGTGGAATCGGAACTGGTGGAAGGCATGCAATTCGACAAAGGTTATTTGTCGGCCTACATGGTTACCGATACCGAACGCTTGGAAGCCTCCTACAATGAGCCTTACATTTTAATTACTGATACAAAAATTTCGGCGATCAAAGATATTTTGCCACTCTTGGAAAAAATGGCGCAGACCGGCAAAAAAGATCTGGTCATTATTGCCGAAGATGTGGATGGTGAAGCGCTGGCAACCTTGGTGGTGAATAAGGTTCGCGGGATCTTCAACACGCTGGCGATCAAAGCTCCGTCGTTCGGCGACCGGCGCAAGGAAATGTTGGCGGATATCGCGGTCCTTACCGGCGGAACAGTGATCTCGGAAGAAACGGGTTTGAAATTGGAGAAAGCGGAACTGAAAGATCTTGGCCGGGCGAGCAAAGTAATTAGCACTAAAGAATTGACGACGATCATCGGTGGAAAGGGCAAGAAAGCGGATATCGACGATCGTATTGCTCAATTGCGCAAACAAATTGAAAAGTCCGATTCTCAATATGATAAGGAAAAATTGAAAGAACGACTCGGGAAACTGTCCGGCGGGGTGGCGGTGATCAAGGTGGGTGCCGCGACCGAGAGTGAGATGAAGTACGTTAAATTGAAGATCGAAGATGCGGTAAACGCGACCAAGGCGGCGGTGGATGAAGGTATCGTGCCGGGCGGCGGATCAGCGCTAGTGAAAGCGGGCGAAAAAGTTTCGGCTAAAAATATTAAATCGCCCTCCGCTGACATCTCGGATGAATTCCAGGTTGGGGTGAAGATCTTGCTTGATTCCTTGTCTGCTCCGCTCAAGCAGATCGCGATCAATGCCGGCAAAGACGACGGCTCGGTGATCGTGGAAAAAGTACGGAGCGGGAAAGCCAATACTGGTTACGATGCTAATGCCGACATGATAATAGACGATATGGTGGCGGAAGGGATCATTGATCCGGTTAAAGTTACTCGCACTAGCCTTGAACGAGCGTCTTCGGCGGTAGCGATCCTGCTTACAACCGAAGTGGCGATTACTGAGGAACCGAAAAAGGAAGAAGACAAGATGACGAGCGGAATGGGGGATATGGACTACTAGATCAAAAGAAAAATAAAAGCCCGATTCAGATCGGGCCTTTATTTTCCCTTTTTCATAAATAAGTTGTATAATTTAGTAGTAATTGTTAATAACTAAGTCATAAATATTATGATGATTCTTTGGATAATTTTAGCGGTCATTGTGTTGTGGGCGATATTCTCTTACAACGGGTTCGTTAGTTTGGTCAATCGGACCAAAGAGGCTTGGGCGGATATTGATGTTCAGCTCAAGCGCCGGCACGACCTGATCCCGAATTTGGTGGAGACAGTCAAAGGTTACGCCTCGCACGAAGAGCAGGTTTTTTCGTCGGTCACCGAGGCGCGGGCCAAGGCTTTGTCGGCCGGGACCGTTGCTGAGAAGGGAGCGGCTGAAGGGCAACTTTCCAACGCTCTTAAGAGTGTCTTTGCGGTAGCCGAAGCTTACCCGGCTTTGCGCGCCGTCGAAGCCTTCACTAATTTGCAAAGCGAATTGTCTGATACGGAAAATAAAATTCAGGCCGCTCGCCGGTTTTACAACGGCAACGTTCGCGACCTGAATACTCGCATCGATTCTTTCCCGGGTAATGTAATTGCCGGTACCTTCCATTTTCAGAAGCAAGAATTCTTCCAGGCGGATGAATCGGAAAAAGCTCCGGCGGAGGTTAAGTTCTAGTTAGTAAATAATAATGAGCAATTCGCTCCGGGCAACGTTTCTGTCGTTAATTGCCGTGTTCGGTCTGTTTTTAGCGGTTCCGGTTTTCGCTCAATCTGCGACCGGTACAGTTGCTCGGTCGTATTACTACGAGGCGATCGAATCAGATATTTCAGTCAATACTGATTCAACTTTTTTAGTGCGGGAAAAACAGATCTACAACTACCAGGGCGAATATCATTCCGGCTGGCGCTCGATCAATCTTAAGGATATTAGTTACATTAGCGATGTCCAGGTCTTGGATGGGGTTAGTGGGAAACCTTTAGTTTATTCACCGTCGCGATTGGAAAAAACCGATCCGGCCAGTTGGGGCAAGTATACTTACTACCAGTCTGACGGTGCGCTCAATGTGGAGTGGTATTACGATCTAAAGGATACTTCGTACCCGTGGACCATAAGTTATAAGGTACACGGGAATTTGGGATTTTATAAGGATCACGACGAGATCTACTGGAACCTTTTTACTGATTATGATGTGCCGGTGAAATTGTCCGTTGCCATTGTGGATATTCCGGATAATACTTTTGCTTCCTCGTCGTTTACCGGTTCGGTCTATACTTCCGGGCAGAACGAGAAAGCTTGGATGCTGACAGATAATAGACATGCGGTTTTTACCGGGCGGGATTTTTTACCCAAGCAAGCCATGACGATTGCCTTAGGCTGGCCGAAAGGACTTATTTTGGAGAGCGCTTTTTGGCGCGATTGGATAAGTTACAATATGCCCGACATCCTGGCTGGACTGTTTGTTCTATCTTCGATACTTTTAACTTTTGGTTTATGGATCGTCATGAGGATCAAGGCGCGCGGCCGCGGAACGGTCATTCCGCAATATGAACCGCCCGAACATTTACCGCCGGCTATGGCCGAGTCGGTTATTTATAACGGTTTAGATTCACGGGCTTGGCCGGCTACGATCATCGATCTGGCGGCGCGGGGATATTTGACGATCGAAGAGAATCCATCAAAATACGGGAAAGTTTTTAAGGTAATAGGGTGGTTCCTGCTCGCCTTGGCGATCGGCGGGGGAGTCTCTTTGATCTTTCTTTCGGGGGACTTTGGCAGCTTGGCGCTTATCTTGGCACTCATCTTTGGTTTCTACGGTTCCATCTTCCATCTGCTTAATCCAATGGATTATATCTTAAGAAAGGTGAAGGATTTTTCTGGCGACCCCGGCCTGCACGATTATGAGAAGAAATTTTTGATCGCGCTGTTTCCCGGCAGTGATAGTTTTGATACGCGTGTAGTGAGACGGGATTTTTCGCGCCGGCAAGATCTGGCCCTGTCTCTCAAAAGTATCTCATCCGATCTGCAAAAAGAAACTGATCTGGACACGGGGGCCTACCACCGAGGTTCGCCATACTGGAGAAATCTGGCAATCGCTCAGATCGTGGTTATGGCAATCTTATCTGTTTCGGCCGCCAGCTTAGGCTATCTTCATCCGGCCGAAGTAACTAGTAGCGACTTTCTTGTACTTGGTTTGGCTTTACTGATTTCCGAACTGTTCGTTGTTTTTATGGGCACTTTTTACCGTTTCCTGACCTCCAAAGGAGAAATTGAACGAGAGGAATGGAAAGGCTTCAAACTTTATCTGGAAACGGCTGAGCGGTATCGCTTGAAGGCGTTTTCGCCGGAGGAGGCAAAACAGCAAGGGGTTCGCGAATTAACTCCCGATCTGTTCGAGAAATATTTGCCTTATGCCATGATCTTCGGCATCGAGAAAAAGTGGGCCAAAGCTTTTGATGGTATGAATCTGTCGGCGCCGACTTGGTATCATGGTTCGATGATGGCCACTAGCGGTCCAGGCGGTTCTTCGATGGGCAATTTTTCCGCGTCAGCTTTTTCCTCCTCGTTTTCATCCAGTTTTGCCTCGGCCTTTTCTTCCTCTGGCGGTGGCGGTGGCGCAGGGGGTGGTGGCGGAGCCGGTGGAGGTGGTGGAGGCGGCGGTGGCGGAGCCGGGTAGACCTTTTTCGCTTCTCCCGTCGTAATAAGGTAAAATAGCTTTATGGCAACGCTATATAATCAGCAGGACAATAACGTCCGCAAGACTTGGTTTTTGATCACACTTTTCTTTGTGGTGATTATTGGTGTGGGCTATATTTTTAGTGCCGTTTATAACAGTTCGGCCATTCTTTATGTTGCGATTGCCTTCAGTCTGATTATGAACTTTGCCAGTTATTGGTGGAGCGACAAAATTGTGCTGAAAATGACCGGCGCACGCCAAGCCGATCATGATACCAATCGCGACCTATATAACATCGTAGAAAACCTGGCGATCACCGCCGGCTTGCCGATGCCTAAAGTCTATATAATAGAAGATCAGGCGCCGAATGCTTTTGCGACCGGGCGGGACAAGAATCATGCGGTGGTAGCAGTGACTTCCGGTCTCTTGGCCATCCTCAATAAAAACGAATTGGAAGGTGTGATCGCTCACGAGCTGTCGCACATCGGCAATCGCGATATTCTGCTTTCCACGGTGGTGGTCGTGCTGGCCGGTTTCTTAGCGATAATTTCCAATATCTTTTTGCGTTCGCTGTGGTTTGGCGGGGGACGCGATCGTGACCGCGAAGGGGGAGCCATATTTTTGGTACTGGGAATTGTCGCCGCTATTTTGGCGCCGATCGCCGCGACCCTTATCCAATTGGCAATTTCCCGCAAACGAGAGTTCTTGGCTGATGCTTCCGGCGCTTTGCTTACTCGTTATCCGGAAGGGTTGGCCAGCGCTCTGGAAAAAATTTCTGCTTACAACCGACCGATGTTGAAAGCCAATCCAGCCACGGCGCATTTATTTATCGCTAATCCGTTCGGGGCAAAGGCTGCATCCGGTTTTGCCAGATTGTTCTCGACACATCCTCCCGTCGAAGAACGGGTCGCCGCTTTACTTGGGAGGAATGACAATCAAACTTAATCTGCTACAATATACAGCATAACAGCTGTATATTTTCTATGAATTACTACATTCAAAAGGTTCGCGACAATATTTTCAATCCGGCTTACTACCGCGAAGTGTTTTACGCTCCAGTATCGACCAGCTGGTTCTATTATCTCAAAATGTGTTTGTGGCTGACCTTAATTTATACCGCGCTTATTTCGACCGTTTTTTTGCCGGATCTGATCAACATTGCCCGCCAAGCGGTGACCGATCTGTCGGGAGCTTACCCGGCCGACCTGGCAATCCATTTGCAAAAAGGCACGGCCTCGGTCAATTTGCCGGAACCGATCGTGATTCCGATGCCCCCGGCCGAAGCTAAGCTGTTTAATTTCAATTCCGCTAAAACCGGCAAGACAATCAGTAACTTGATCGTGATCGATACTCGTACCCCACTCGACCTTAAAGATTTTGATAATTACCATACTCTATTTCTTTTGCGTCAGGATGCCGTGGCAGGTGATACCGGCGGAGAAGTGCGAGTAAACAAAATTCCGCCCGATGGGAATGTGGTTATTGATAAAAGCATTATCTCGGCCATGGCCGACAAGATTCAGTTTGCTCTCTACTTTTTAGCCCCGCTATCGGTATTGATTATTTATCTTTTAGGCCTGGTGTTTTTTACCGCCACTCTAATTCCCATTTTAGCGATTGCTTTTATCGCCTGGTTGCTTCTTCTTTTGGCGATGCGCGGAAGTTCTACTCGCCCCGGTTTCAAACAGGCGTTTGGTATCACCCTCCACGCCGTCACTTTGTCGCTTATCGTAAACTTTTTCACTTTTATTCTCTACCCCAGTATTTCCGTCAATTTTCCGTTTATGGTTACTTTCACTTTGCTCGTAATATATCTAAACTTGATCCGTATTCCGAAGGTTGCCCCTATCATGCCGGTGGCCCCAAAGAATATTCCGGCTGATACGATTACGACCTCTGCTCCGCCTAAACCGGAAGAAAAGCCTGAAGAGAAAAAAGAAGAAAGTAATACTCAAAATCCCGTTTAAGACTATTCCGCTTAACAAAAAGATCACCGAATTGTTCGCGGTGATCTTTTTAAGGTTATTCTAGCTCTTTAGGACTGTCCGACTACGGAGTAGTGGTGAACGAGCCTTCGGGCCAGATAACTGATACGTTGTTAGAAGCATCGGTCGCCTCGGCAAAGTAGTAGTACTTGGTGTTTGGCTGTAGGTCAGATAAAGTGATGCTTTGAGAGAGACCGGCGCCATTTCCCTGAGCGACCGATCCACTAATGACCGGGGCAGTGAAGCGAGTAGTAGCTTCGCCAGCCGAGATCGGGGATGGGCTGTAATAGACCTTTCCATTAGCCTGTGAGTTGGTGGTCCAGCCGAAACTTGCGGTCAACCGGCTAACATTCAGAGTCATGTTGGACATAATTGGAGCAGAGATGTCGAGGCCGAGACCGGAGTTCATTACGTCGTTGATCTGAGCGAGAGTGGCGGGGCCGACACGGCCAGCCTGGTCGATGTCATAATTTACCTGGAACTGGATAACAGCAGCGCGAGTTAGGGGTCCAAAATATCCGGAGACGATTCCTTCAGGATAGATCATGGAATTTGTTGCCAAGAATTCTTGCAGGGCCGATACCTGGCTGCCGGAAGAGCCTAAGCCCATTTGACTGGTAAGAGCGGCGCTAGCTGAACCGGTTCCGACTAGGACACTAAACATGATTGCTACGAATACTCCAGCGCTCTTTAAATTTATGATATTTTTCATTGTATTATTTTTAAATTTGATAATTTGATTTTGATTTGATGGGTGCCACGGTCGACCATTGATTATGCGGTACCTTTACTTTAGTTGCCGTAGTGTTGGCGAAAAGATTACAGTTAATTGTTACAGCCGTTATACTCGTCCAAGTTTTTTCGATTATCGATCCGAGAATAGGCCGGACAAAAACTGTAGAAATCAAATTCACGCTCGGTATGACGGTCATCTCGACCGGTCGCGCGATCGTCGTCACTGAAAATGTTGGCGATCCAGCTGATGTGCTCCAAGTTTTTCAGATAAGAATTATTGATCATATCGTTTTAATTTTAATTAGATTAATATCGGCCACTTCCTTCGCTGGACAGTTGTTACTATCTATGTCTTGCTACTCGTCCAAAATAATTTGCTAAACTGGATTGTACTGTTTACCTGGGCGATATCATGAGCATCGTTTGCTATCACTTCTGAAGACGAATAAGGTTGGAGGACATTACAGGATAGCTATTCTATAGGCCCGATGCTATGCTTAATTTTAAGGTATTCATTTCTCGGCGTAAGCCATCTGTAATCGAACTGTAATCTATCTAAAGCCAGAGAACGGGCGTATTTTAGTTTTTGAGCCGGCAAACTATAGCGTTTAGTAGATTATTGTAATAATTCCGTAATCTCGTTTAGCCCGCATCTTGTACTATATTATGAATAAAAAAGAGACAGCCTTAAAACAGGCCGAACTGACCGTCGCCCACACCGAATTTTCTAAGGGTTTAAACTTGCGCGCCTATTTTAAAATACATGATCGCGCGCGCGGTGAAGATTTGGTGCAAGACACTTTTATGAAGACCTGGTCTTATCTGGTAAAAGGGGGAAAGATCGACACAATGAAAGCGTTTTTATATCACATCTTAAATAATTTGATCATCGACGAATATCGAAAACAAAAAACAACCTCGCTCGATTTCCTTTTGGAAAAAGGCTTTGAGCCAAGCGCGGGGGGAGCCGGCCGATTGTTCGACACCCTAGACGGTGCCTCGGCAATAATCTTGATCACTCGCTTGCCTGAGAAATATCAAAAGGTGATGAAGATGAAATATGTACAGGAATTGACCCTAGAAGAAATGGCCCTCATTACCGGCCTGACCAAAAATGCCCTCGCCGTACAGCTTCATCGTGGTTTGGAAAAACTGAAGATTTTATACGAGCCGGTAAAGAAAGTCGTCCAATCTCTGTAAGTATCATATTAGGTGACTCATGGGCATTGTTGCCAATGAGCCATTTTTTCGCTATAGTTTAGCGGTATTCTCAAGGAGGGGTCGCATAGTGGTCTAGTGCGCACGATTGGAAATCGTGTAAGGCGTAAAAGCCTTCGAGGGTTCAAATCCCTCTCCCTCCGCAAAAAAAGAAAACCCGCAAATGCGGGTTTTTTTGCGGAGGGAGAGGGATTTGAACGGGAAGGGGGTCGGGGAAAAGGGACTTTCCCCGTGGAGGAAAACAGCGGAGCGTTAGAAACCGTGGGCGACTTTATTTTCTTACGAATGGAATGAGTTAGAAAATAAGAAGTACTCCTGTAGTGTTTCTAAAACGCAGCCGATCGCGACTTTCTCTCGCGGTTGGCGAGTAGTGAGTGTTCCCTCTCCCTCCGCCAATATTTAGTAGGTTTGGATAATACCCTAACCCGGGGTCTTCTCGAGAATTGTCTTGATATCCTTAATGATCTCGTCGAGTTTGTGGTTGCTTTTTACGTAGTATTTACTTACGCCCAGATCCATATAGGCTTTGATAGTTTTGGCGCTTTCAGTGTTCGAAACCACAAAAATAGGGATCTTCTTCCATTTACCGCCGTTGGCCTTAAGTTTTTTTACCAGATCAAGACCGTTTTCTTTACCCAAAAGATTGTGGTCGAGCCAGATGGCGTCAATTTTTTCCAAGTCCTCCAGATATTTAAGCGCCTGTTTGATGTTGTTGGCGGTAACCATATCCAGACCATCTTTTTCAAGCCCAGCGTTGAATACCTGATCGACACTGCGGGCAGTAATCACCCCAAAGCCTTTCTTGATTAGTCTGGAGTTTACCACTTCAAGCAACGGTCGTTCATCCTCGATAATTAGGATTGTCTTATCTTCTTTGAGTTGTTTTTTCATTTGGTTATTCTTTGGGATGTTCCAGTGAAGAAATTACATCCTTAACGATCTGGTCAAGGCGATATTCGGCTTTGACACAATATCTAGTTACGCCAAGTTTCAAGTATGAGCTCACGTTGTCTTTACTGGCAGTGTTGGAAACGATGAAGAGAGGCAGATTTCTCTGTTTACTCTTCGGATTTTTTAGTGTCGCCACAAAATCCAAGCCAGTTTTTTCTCCCGGCAGATAGTGATCAAGCCAGATGGCTTCGATTGATGGAATATCTTCCAAATAGCCCATCGCCTGATCTACTGTTCGGGCGGTAACCACGGTAAAACCACTTTTATCAAGTTTCGTCTCAATAGCTTGGACTAATGGCCTTTCATCCTCCACCACCAAGATCGTTCTTTTTTTGCTGAGTTTGTTCATTTTTATTATCCTAGCACACTATTAACATGTTTTATCGGCAGACTGACAAAAAAGATCGTTCCTTTGTTTTCTTCCGATTCGAACCAGATCTTTCCATGAGCCTGTTCTACGATCGATTTCGCGATATATAGCCCCAAGCCTGTTCCGACGGTGTCTTTGCCGACCACATTGTCTGCCCGGAAGAGCTTGGTGAATATTTTATCCTGTTGATTTTTTGGGATGCCGTAGCCATTATCGGAAACTTTCAATAAAATATTTTTATCAACCCGCGAGACCGCTAATTCCACTTTTCCATTTTCAGTTGTATATTTCAAAGCATTAGATAAGAGATTTTGGACCACCATCCCCAACAACTTTGGATCGGCTTGGATTGTTGGGATATTTTCGGCAAAGGATGACAAGAATTTAATTTTATTTTTATCGATTAGTTGCCGATGCTCCTCAATAATTGTTTGAACGAGTTTGACGATGTTCGTGGGCTTCGATTCTACAATAAATGTACCTAACTCAATACGGGAAACATCCAATAGTGTGTTAACCAAGTCGACCATTCGCTGGTTGCCGGCGTAGATCTCTTCCAGATATTTTTTTTGCGTGGCCGTCACTTTGCCCGCATCGCCCGCGAGAAGCATTTCACTGTACCAGCTCACGGTGGACAGGGGAGTGCGAAGCTGATGCGAGGCCAGCGAAACGAATTCGGTCTTGGCCTTGTCGATTTCTTTTTCTTTGGTAATGTCGCGGAAGACTTCTACCGCTCCGACAATTTTTGTCCCCAAAACTACCGGGGCAACGATGCTGTTGGTGGGGAAACGACTTTTGTCTTTACGGATATAGTAAAAGGAGTTGGTTAGGTTGGCGACAAATTTTTGTCCAGAAAGTACCTGGGTCAAGATTCTTTCCTTGAAAGAAACCTCGATGCCATTTTGGTCTTCCCGGGGAACAACGGCCACCATACTTTTGCCAATAACTTCTTGTGCCTTCCAGCCCAACATTTCTTCAAACGAACGGTTGATGTAGGATATTTTTCCTTCTTCGTCCACTACCACGAGCCCGTCGCCGATGCTCGCCAGAATGGCTTCATTTTTTGCGCGGATCTGTTCGAGGTCTTTTGTCCGTTCGAGAACTTTCTTTTCTAGTGTCTCGTGCAAGCGTTTGAGCTCTTCAGCTGTAACTACCAGCTTGCGCCGAGTGCTCTCTTTTTCTCTGGCGGCGATGGCCAGCTTGCGTCTGGTGCTCTCCTTCTCTTTCGCCGTAACAGCCAATTGTCTAGCGGTTATCACTAGCTTGCGCCGAGTACTTTCTTTTTCTCTTGCGGTTACGGCCAATTGTTTGGCTGTCACAACGAGTTTCCTTCGAGTACTTTCTTTCTCTCGCGCCGTCACGGCCAATTGTTTGGCGGTCACGGCCAGCTTGCGTCTGGTACTTTCCTTCTCTTTCGCCAAAACTTCCAGCTTAAGAGCAATGTCGGAATACTCGGAGATTGTTTTTTTATAGGGTGTCATTTATTTTAAAATTTCCTTTACTCGATCAACAATAGTAGCAATCGGTGTGTTGGATTTAATGAAAAACTCTTTTACGCCAAATTCTTTGGCTCGCTTAATGTCATTTTGCTGGCTCAAATTAGTGAGGACGAGGACGGGAGTTTTTATTTGTTTTTCCTTGATAACCGCCAATACGCCAAAGCCGTCCATTTTTGGCATGATTAAATCAAGTAGAATAAGGCTACAAGGCCCTTTGGCGATGAGTTTTACCCCGTCTTCGCCATTGAAAGCGGATTCCGTCACAAAACCGGCGTGCGTTAGTTTGAGTTCCAACGCCCGGGATAAGGTCTTTTCGTCCTCGATGATTAAGATTTTGGGGCTTTTCATGGCTAAATTGTCTATATAAGGCATCTTATTAGAACGGTACAACTGGAGACGTGGACCGGGATAAAACATTACACTCCTTGAGATCAGTCAGTCTTTGTTGGCAAACCAGCCTTAGTGTGATAGAAATTAGCTTGGACGGAATGTTTTGAAATCAATCGAAGAGGAGAGAAAGATGAACAAGCAATTGGATTGTTCAAGAAAAACGGCCCTCATCAGTGTCTATGACAAAAAGGGTATCGTGGAATTTGTGACTGCTTTGGTCCAGCTGGGCTGGCAGATCCTGGCTTCGGGAGGCACGGCGAAAGTGCTCAAGGAAGCGGAAATCGAGGTGATCGATGTGGCGGAGCTGGTCGGCGGCGGCGCGATCTTGGGTCACCGGGTGGTGACCTTGTCGCGGGAACTGCATGCCGGTTTGTTGGCTGATACCGGCGACCTCGATCAAGTGGAAGAAATGAAACAGCTCGGCCTGCCCATTATCGGTCTGGTCTGCTGTGATTTTTATCCGCTGGCCGAGGCCATTGCCAAACCAGGGGCGACAATCGAATCGGTGGTGGAAATGACCGATATCGGCGGTCCGACCATGGTGCGCTCGGCGGCGAAAGGGCGGCGAATCGTAATCTGCGATCCGGCCGATCGGGCTTGGGTGTTGGACCGTTTGTCGCATCAGGATTTTATGGTGGAAGATCGCCAAGGGCTGTGCGCCAAAGCCGAAGCGGTGGTGGCGAAATACGTGCTTGATTCGGCACGTTTTCACAGCAAAGGCGAATTCGATGGTTTGCTCGGCTCACGGGTTCGCGAATTGGCTTATGCCGAAAATCGCTCCCAGAACCCGGCCTCGCTTTTTTCCACCGGTTCCAACGATCCGCTCGGCTGGGACAAGTTCGAAGTGTTGTCCGGCGATCCGAGCTACATCAGTATTGCGGACGGCGATCGGGCGCTCGGCGTGATGTGTCTGTTGGCTCGGACGATCCAGGCCAATCTCAAATGGCTGGCTGGCCGTTTCGTGTCTTCATATATTGCCATTGCCTGCAAGCATGGCAATCCCTGTGGGGCGGCTGTGAGTGAAATTTCGCCGGAGGAGGCTATTCGGAAGGCCATGCTGGGCGACCCGATCGCAGTGATGGGGGCAGAGTTCATGACCAATTTCACGATTACAACGGAGTTGGCCACGGCCATTCATCGCGTGCCGGAAGATCTGCGACAGCAGGTCGGCCGAGAGTTCTGGGGCACGGATGTTGTCTATGCCCCGAGTTTCGACCAGGGTGCGATCGACCTTCTGGGCAAGAAAGAGAAACGCCGTCTGTTGGCCAATCCCGCCTTGCTCGATCCGCAGTTTTCGGATGATGAGTGGATGATTCGGCCGGTACGCGGCGGGTTCTTGAAGCAGAAACAGCCGAATAGCATCTTTGTTATGATGCAACCCCCCACCTTGGTTCCGGAGGAGTTGATAAACGGTATGCTGGCCTTCTCGGTGGCCTGGCGCTCGGTCAGCAACACTGTGTCACTGGCCAAGAACGGCATGTTGATCGGGCTCGGTTGCGGTCAACAGGATCGCATTGCCTGCGTGAACCTCTGTCTGGACCGGGCCAGACGGGCCGGTCACGACACCCAAGGTTCATGGTTCGCTTCTGATGCTTTCTTTCCTTATTCCGAACGCGAACAAGAAAACTCTCCGCAAGAAGGACCGGAACTGCTGGCGGATGCCGGTTGCGCCGGAGGCTTCGTCCCGCGGGGAAGCAAGAATGATGCGAAGGTCATTGTCTACTTTATGAGGCATGGCCTCTGTGTTCAGTGGCTTCCGCCCGAGCATCGCGGTTTCTTCGGCCATTGATCCTTTTCTCGATTGCAATCTTCGATATCTCGAACTGTTCTTAATGAGAGCCCCGACTTCGGTTGGGGCTTTTCTTTTGCCAATTTTTACAGAGCGAAGCGACAATTAAAATTGAAATCTTACAGATTCCCGTATACCTTTTGGCTCTTTTTTCGCCTTGCTCTAAAACAGCTCAAAAGGTTTTGAGGAGCTGCACTAATTCGCTCCTCAACCCCGCCCCATCCTTAAGGCACGAGCGCGCGAGCGAATAGCTCATCCCTTGCTGGGCACAGCGCGAGTCCGTCTGACCTTTTGGGGCTGGGGTTGGCTTTTCCATAAATTTAGGGTAGGGTGAAAGCGGATAGAAGGAATTTAACATCCATTAAGAAAGAAGAGGAGAGACTGATGTTCAATGAATTGGGTCGCTACACCTTGCCACCGATGGACGCTTACTGGGGCTTCGAGGAGACCAAGTTCGAGTATTGGCTTCTGGTGGAACTGGCGGTCATCGATGCCTATGTTGCTTTGGGGCGCCTGCATCCTGAAGGAGCCAGCTTGATCCGTAAATACGCCAAATTCGATCTGAAGCGGATGAAGGAATTGGAGGATAAGTTCGGCCACGACATGATCGCCTTTACCGAAACGGTGCGCGAATCGCTTGTCGGCACGCCAGCCGAACGGTTCGCTTTTTGGTTTCATCTGGAAGTGACCTCCTACAACATCGAGGACCCGGCGTTTATTTTGCGCTTGTGTCAATCGACCGAGGTGGTGATCGGCGCGGCGAAAAATCTGCAGACTGTTTTGCAGTGTCGCGCCCTGGAATGCCGGGATATGCCGATGATCATGTGTACGCATGGTCAGGATGCCCAGCCCGACACCTTCGGGCACCTGCTTTTGGTATATGCCGCCGAGATCGGCCGTTGCCAGCTTCGTTTGCAACGATCACTGGACGACGATCTGAAAGAAGGCAATATCTCCGGAGCGATCGGCCGGTACAACGAGATCGATCCGGAAGTGGAAAGGATCGCGTTGATGAATTTAGGACTGGTTCCAGCGAAGGCGGAAACCCAAATCCTCCAGCGCGATCGCCATGCCGCCTTAATGTCGCATCTTTCTCATCTGACGAGTGCGATCTGCCAGATGTGCTCCACCTTCTGGATCATGATGCACAGCGGGATCCGGGAATTGCAGGAGCCCCGCAAAAAGGATCAGCGCGGATCTTCAGCCATGCCCCAAAAACGCAATCCGATCCTGGTCGAGCAGCTTCGCGGATTGTCGAGAATGCTTCGTGGGTGCGCCGTGATCGCGAACGAGAACATCGACACCTTCGAGGGTCGGGATATTTCGCAGTCCCTGCCGGAACGTCTGATCTGGCCGATGGGATTTTGCCTTACCCACTATGCCATTGTCAAAACGACTGGCCTGGTAGGGAATCTGGTGATCTTCGAACAGCAAATGCGGGAAAACCTGGAAGTGCGGACTCAGGGCACTTGGGCTTCCCAACGTGTTCGTAATTCACTAGAACGTCTAGGTGTCGAGCATAATGCTGCCTATGAATACATTAAGATCATTGCTTTTGAAGCAATTGATCAGAAGATTCCGATGGCAACTTTGCTCAGCGATGAAACGTTCCGGGTAAAATTCGGCGCGGGGAGCAATACGGCTCTCGAAATTCTCGGCTCGGAGGTCCTCAATCAATGCTTCGATGTCTATTCCTACTTGGAACAAGGGGCGATAGCTCTTTTCGGCGAGAAGCTGGAATGAGAAGATGAGTTGAAAGTATGAATCTTAACTTGGCCCCGGCGCAGACGCGTACGGGGCCATTTTTTTTGTATAAAAAAGCCGCCCCGGAGACCAGGTCTCGCGGGGCGGTGATAGATTGGGACGAGCAGTTTTTAAACTGCTTGTTCTCCCTGGTGACTGATGATTCCGATCTCGGCCGGTTTGGCGGTGATATCCTTCGGTTGGAATTCGTGGGAGAAGGAAGCGATGCAGGCCTCCTTGAATCCTTCCCAGCCGAAGTAGGCACGGCCGTCTCCGTCCACTTCCAGCGGTTTGCCCGGTATTTCTTCGATGGCCGCCCGAGCGGCGATATTTTCCGCTTCGGATTTGCCGGCGAAGGCGACGCCAATGACGGGAATTTCGCTGTGGCCGAAACAGCACAGATGACTTTTGACGGCCCCAGGAAGCCGAGCTGACATGCCGGCTCCGGCGATAATGACATCGGCGCAGGGTAATACGTCGTGGGCGAAATTGCGCAATTCTTCCGGATTGCGATCGCAACTCATCACGCTTACGACGAACTTGGCTTTTCCTCTGAGGTGGGTGAGGCCGATATTGATCTGCTCCAAATCTGACCGACTGCCGACCAGGATTTGCACCAGGGGTTTCTCGTCCTTGACCGCGATGCCCATCTTCTCGCGCTGGAAAGTTTCCAGCTTCATCCCGGTCAGTCGCCAGAAAATGTAGCGATAGATTCTCCGGGTGCGTTCGAGAATCTCGTCCGGCACGACCAGTGATTGCACTTGGGCGATCTGTTCCGGATTGTCCGGATCGGTCAGCTTGTTGATGCCCTTCTCGATGCCCCAGTTGCGGACAAACTGCTTGTCTTGCGACGACGGCAATTTGCCTTTGGCTTGGGCGGCGAGCCATTCCTTCTTGTCCCAGAACCGGCTGGAGTCCGGGGTGGCTTTTTCGTCGGCCAGAACCAACTGGCTGAGGTGATAGCTGAACTCGAACTTGGTGTCGGCCATGATGATGCCACGCTTTTCGGCGTAGTCAGCGATCAGGCAGGCCACTTGAATGGCGAGTCGTTCCCGCTGAACGCCGTAACGTTCGGCCACGCTGTCGGCCGTGATGTGTTCGTCGTGCCCGACATCGGCTTTGGTGGTCGGGGTGTAGAGCGGATAGGGCAAGCGACAACCGTTGGACAGGCCTGGGGGCAGTTTGTGTCCGCAGACCGCGCCGGTTTTTTGGTAAGCTTCCCAGCCACTGCCAGTGAGATTAAGGCGGACGATGTCTTCCACTGTCGGCGGTGTCAGCTTGCGAACCACGGTGAAGCGCTTTTGCAGATCCGGATTGCCACGCAATTCGGCCGGCAAAAAAGGATCCACGTCGGCGCCACAGGCGATCAGGTCGTGTTCGAACAGGTCCTGGAGCACTTGCGAGACCCAGAAGAAGTTCAGCGCGGTCAGCACTTCGCCCTTCTGGCGGACTTCGGCGTCCAGCACGTAATCGAAGATACTGATCCGGTTGGTTGCTTCCACTCCCATGATCTCGTACAGGCCGTAAGCGGGTGCCAAATCGTAAGAGTTTCTTACCTTGCCTTGGTTGACAAGGTTGAGACCGGGCAATAGCTGGCCGGCCAGTCGTGACGGAATGTGCGCCATGAATCATCTCCTTTTCTTGACCAATCACCAAAGGTGAATTTAGGTCGGAATCTATCAATGTAAAAAATCGAAACGGTCCTTAGGGACGGTTCTTCCTCGACCAGTTAACCAGACGAGTCATCCCTTGTCAACTTAGTTTTTCTTTCAATTTCCAATGGGTGCTATACTTACCCCATGGAATCACAACTAATAAATGAAATAAATTCGCTTGAAGCATTTAAGGCCGAAATGCGCCGGCAGGCCGAAGACGAAGCCGTCGAAGGTAAAATGGCGCATTTTCGGGGAGTAGATATTAATGAATTGACCGAGGAAGACCGGGTGATGTGGCAGACAGTCGAAGATAATTGGCGAAAAGGTCAGGATAAGATTAGGGAACATTCCGATTTGACTCGAATGAGCGGCAGTGAATCTCGCAAATATTTTGCCTCGTACTTGGGCAATTTAATCATGCGTAAGATGGCTCTGGAAATTGAGCAAAAGGGAGAATTATGATCAATAACAGTGAGGGCTCGCATTCGGGATAAGGGCTGTATATAATATAGGTAGGCCTATATTAACAGCCTATTTTTAATGATATGAAAAAAATACTATTTGTTTTGCTTTTGGGAGCGGTAATAGCTGTTCCATCTTTTAGTTTAGCTTCGGAATTTGGTTCCGGCCCGTCTTACACTTTGCCGGCGGGGCAAACCGCGGTGGGTAATATGTACGCCGGCGGGGGGACGATCAATCTGCTTGGTTCGGTTACTAAAGACGTAATGGTGGCTGGCGGAAATGTACTGGTTGCCGGAACCACTTCCGACAATGTTATGGCTGTCGGGGGCAATGTCACGCTCATTGGTCCAGTGGGACAGGATGCGCGCTTGGCTGGCGGAACGGTTACTTTGTCCGGGCCGATCGGCGGAGAGTTGGTAGTGGCCGGCGGAAACGTAATGGTAGGCGTGGGCACGATCGTGGGGGGCGATGCTTACTTGGCTGGCAATCAAGTTTCTGTTGATGGCGGCTTGCTTGGCTCAGCAAAGATTTACGGACAGACTGTTACTTTAAATGGTCCGGTGGCAAAAGATCTGTTCATTCGCGCGCAAAAGATCGTGATCGGTCCGAAGGCGATCGTTGGCGGCAATTTAAACTATCAATCGGCCCAGCCGGCGCAGATTTCTGGGAGCGCTCATGTTGCCGGTCAAACGACCTTCACCAAGATTTCGATGCCCGAACGCTATTCTTGGGGCAATACTTTGGCGATTCTTGGTTTGTCCTGGCTTTTGAAATTGATCGCCACCTTGGTGGCGGTGTTGGTGGCCTTCTTCCTGTTTCCGCGGTTGACGGCCGATTTCGCCAATCGTTCGGCGGGCAATTTCTGGCGTGAATTGCTTAGAGGATTGGTTATTCTTATTGTTGTTCCAGTTGTCATTTTGATCTTGTTTGTTTCGGTCGTCGGTTGGATCCTGGCTTTGCTGGCCTTGTTCGCTTATCTCCTGCTTTTGTTGTTGGCGGGGGTAATGACCGTCTTCACGATGTCGGGAGTGCTGCAAAAATATGTTTTCAAAAAATGGGGCGACAAGGTTACCTGGCAAACGCTTTTGATTTCGACTTTGGTCATCTTTATTCTCGGGCTTATCCCGATCATCGGCTGGCTTGTCGCTTTCGGTTTCTTCCTGACTTCACTTGGTACACTATGCAAAATGCAGTACGACCAAGTACGTCGGTCAGATCGATAGAAAGAATAGAATTTAGAACAAAGAATATAGAAGATACTCTAAACAAAAATCCGAAGGGCTGTCCTTCGGATTTTTGTTTAGAAAAATTTAAAAGTAAAAGGAGCACCGTCTTGTTAGATCAGTGCTCCAGTTTTGTTCGTTTTCACGAGCTTGTTACTTTCCGGGATTACAGACTCCTGTCTTCTTCCCTAAAGGTACATGTTTTTCCACAACGAGTGCAGTAATTATTAAACTTGAAGATTAGGTTGCCACAAGGACAACTTAGCATAGCTTCAACCAATAATTCCGTTCCGCATTCAGAGCAGAAGTTGTTTTCGCTTGTAAACAAGCGACCGTCATTGGGACATTTTTTTAACAATGTTAGTCCCTCCTTTGCCAATCCTTTCGATTGGCGCCTGGGGATATACTAACAGATACTGTAGAAATGTCAATCTTAGAAAAAAAAGGAAGCCCGGGTGCGTCATGCGCGCCCGGGCTTCTCTGTCGTTCTTCTTCGTGGAGGCTATCGCCGACCGCGTCCGCCACCCATAAGGATTGAGATCAGGGGACTGGTGCCGAAGATTGATCCGTGGCCGAGTATCGCCTCCAGCCCTTCGGTAAGCTCTTCTTCGTCGGACTTCTTCGGCAGTTCCACCATCTTGCCTTCCTGGCGAAGGGAAACGCCGGTTTTGCCGCTGGCGATCAAGAAGGCGCTCCGGTTGAACATGTAGTCAATGATCTTGAGTTCGTGTTTCCTTGTTCCCAGTTCCTGGATGGCGGTGTCCATCGCCTCGGATCTGGGACCTCCGACCAAGGCAATGAGCCCATCGGCGGTCCGGTCGATCGCTTCTTCCTCCCAGATCTTGTAAGCCCAGAGCTTGAGCAGTTCCGGGGTGAGTTGGCCGACCGAGACTTCGCCCTCTTCCAGCGGGGGGAGCTTGGCCAGGTATTTGGCCAGTTCTTCTTCCGGCATCTGGTTGATCTTCTCGGACAGCGCGTCGAGCCACGGAATGTTTGTCGTAATTTTTGGCATGGGATTCCTCCCCAGTGTTTTTGTGTCGACCTATACAGATCTGCCTAGTATCTTAATACTATATAATGTAATTGTCAATACGAGCTTCAAGTGTTCAGTTTGACATATAGTTATGCTTGTTATAGAACTAAAGCAGACCCGTTCTCTGACAGGAGAATATATAGATAGATAAAATAAGGATATATAGATTCTCACCTCTTGGAATACTAGAAAGGATGGGACAGTATGAAACGTTTATTGGCGATTTTCGCCACCCTGATTCTCTTCGGCTTGGCGGTTTCTTCCGCCAGCGCCAGCACTTCGACTCCGCGGATGGAATTTTCCAATCTGCCGGCGGTCGTTTCGACTCATCTGTCCGATTTCGCTGTTTGCGTGGATACCGGTCATAGTGATTACCGGGTCAGCGTGAATGGCGGGACGGCGAAGGTTTCCATCAACGGCGGTTTCCGGCAGATGTTTCATTTGAAAACCGGGGACAATAAAGTAACGGTTAAGATCACGGACAAAAACGGGAAGACCATTTCGACAGTGATCAAGACCATCAACTTTAGCCGAGTATCCGGTTTCGCCGCTCGCGAACTGCTCTATGTGGCAGATCAGGGCGATACGATCGTGATCGACACGGTTGGCAATTATGAGGTTGGGGCTTTACCCGGCGTCACTATTATTTCGGCCAGCGGTGACGGGACCACCGTCTATGACGACAGCGGTCGAAAGTACCCGGTGGATCAATCCGGAATCGTCTTGGCGGGAAGTCCGCCGAATGTCGATCTTAGTATCGATCCAACAAAAACCTATCAGGTGACCGATTGGTATGCTTGGGCGTCGGGAGGTATGGAGATCAAAAACCTTCACACCGGCAAAAAGTATGAACACGATGGATTGTCCGATTATATGGGCGATGTCGTATTCACTCCCGACGGGAAGTGGGCTTTTATCGGATCGTTCGGGAATTCTTACTATGGAGGAGGCAAGATCTATGTGGTCGAGCTGTCCTCCGGCAAGATCAAAAGTAATTATAGCCAGTACGGATCCAATTCCTTGGCGATCTCGCCTTCGGGGAAAACGATCTATGCGACGAGCTATTGGACCAACGATGAGAAAGGTCAAGGGTCCAAGGATCATCGGGGTGTCGAAGTGTTTAGCTTCGATGGCAAAGGTAAGCTGTCTCTGGTCGAGTCTTACTTCTTGAACAATTCGGTCGGATATGCGAGCCAGGGTTTGTTGGTTTTGAAGCCGGCCGGGAAATCGATTCCCACGCCGACCCCAACTCCAACTCCCAAGCCAACGGTTACTCCGACCCCCAAACCGACGCCAACGCCTACGCCAAAGCCAACTGTCACTCCAACTCCGAAACCGACGGTTACTCCGACTCCAGTTCCGACGGCTGTTCCAATCCCGACGCCTCCGCCAGTAGTACAAACTCCGACGCCTAGCGTGCCGACAGTTTTGCCTGTTATGGTGATCGCGGGGAGCGAGGTGCTGTGGTGGACCGCGCTGATCGACCCGTCCAGCAATCTTGCCTGGGAATATCTCTATTCCTACGGAGGCTGGTGGACAAAGCCTTACTCCGACAAGCCGACGACCGAGTTCGATAGCGACGGTTCTCTGCTCACCGAGTACGTGACCGATATCCATGATCGCCAAGGGACCGATGTGACGGTGGATATTGTGCCGAAGGGAAAGACGGCCCCGTCTGCCTTGGGTTCTGCCACTCTGCCGAATGTCCCCGATTCGATCGCTCTTGGTTCGGTATCGCTTACTGAACCGCCGACTGCGCCAAGCTTCTTACTCAATGGAAACCGTTTGATAAGTCAGATCGGTTATACCGATCAGAATTATCAGGCGACTTTCCCATTCCCAGGCAACTTTTACGGACGATTTGAAAATTTCGTTTGTCCGCTTGGGTCGAGTGTGTGGCTTGGCGCCGCTCCGATCGGCACGGGATTCTTGTTGGGTGCCGCGGGCGATGTCCAAGTTCGGAACTACGGTACATTCGTTTGGAATATCCGTGGCAATCCGAAATCTTTGGACAAAGCCGGCCTATCGCTTTGTTTTCTACTGGGTAGCCAGTTTGGAAATTGCGCCCAGGCTTCACTGCAGTGGGAAAACTCGCAACTAAATCTGGTTGTCTTGTCGATGCAGAATGATGATCGCGGTTATATTTTTTCCGGTCCCAATTATTGGCCGTTACCAAGTAGCGCCAGTTCGGCCGGCGACCTCTCGATCTTCTTGACCGTATCGACTGGAGAGTTTCGCGCTCGGGTGTACTCCGGATATCAGACCGGACCCACCTTGCCGAAGATCGCTCCACTCGCCGAGAATTATACCGGTAATTCATTTACCGGCACGATCACTGGGGCGAGCATTCTCTATGGTCCGCCGCGTAGTCTTCCCAAAACTTATGTTCCGGCGCGGGTTTGGTACGAGGTGCGTAACTTCGCCTACTTCCCGCAGTAACCGTTATCTATCATCTCCTGTAATGTGATTTAAATTTTGCCCCGCCCGCGCATGTCGCTGACGGGGCATTTTTTTGTTGTAAATTTTTTTAAAAGTAGTAGAGTTTGCCCAGGTTAAACCTGATCAATAAGTCATTTCGTGGAGGTTCACTCTCATGCTTAAGTGCCTTGTCGAGAATTCCAATCCGATGGTGGCCGATCTGCTCTGGCAACAACTGCTTATCATCATGCCCGATGGCCGGCTGGAGCGAGTGTTTGAGATCAAAGAAGCTGAACTCGTGATCTCGGATGATCTTTCCCTGCCGAGTGATCCGTCCTACAGCTTTGACCGGAGTTATCTGTTTCTCCTCGAAGATGGGGACTGCGTCAACACCGATTTCGCCGAACAAGCGCCTTGCAACGTGGTCTTTGCGAATGTGGATTGTCTCGAAGCCTCATGTGGCCTGACTATTCTGGTTCAATTACTCGTTTGCACAATCTGTCATACGAAAAAAGACCAGGATTGTGTGCCCTGGCTCCAGAGGCTGGCTCCGTCTTTGTTCGAGCGATGAGTTGTCCTTCTCACGCTTATTCGAAAGAAATCTTCGAAAACCCTCGTCCGCGCGGGGGTTTCTTCTTTAATAGAAGTTTCTGGTACAATATAGCTCTAATGACCCAGCTCGAAGCCCTCGACATTCTAAAAATGGGAGAAAATGTTTTCCTCACCGGTCCGGCCGGCTCGGGAAAGACTTTTGTGCTGAACGAGTATATAAAATATTTGAAAGATCATGAGGTGGATGTTGGCGTAACCGCTTCCACCGGTATTGCCGCCTCGCATATGGGAGGAATGACGATCCATGCTTGGACGGGTTTGGGTGTTCGCGATACTTTGACGGCGCGCGATATCGATGACTTGGAAGACAAGCCCTATCTTTGGAAACGTTTTGAAAAAGCTAAAGTTTTAATTATCGATGAAATTTCGATGCTTCATCATTTCCGCCTCGATCTGGTGGAACTATTGTGCCGAAAATTCAAACGCTCGAGCGAACCCTTCGGCGGACTTCAAGTTATTTTGTGTGGAGATTTTTTCCAGCTTCCGCCGATTGTGCGCACTGGCGGGCGAATGATCTCGGCCCAAAGTGAACGGGAAATAGAGTTGGGCGAAAATCTGTTCGGTGACGAACCAGAAATTCCGGCGACCGCTTTTGCCTATCACTCGCCGGCTTGGAAGAAACTCTCGCCCAAGATCTGTTATTTGGAAGAACAGCACCGCCAGAACGACAAAATATATTTGAAAGTGCTGAATGCGATTCGGAGCGGGATGATCTCGGATGATATTCGGGCGCACTTAAATTCTCGCAAAGATAAATCGCATGAACTGCCGATGGAGCCGACCAAACTATATTCGCACAATGTGAATGTCGATGTGGAAAACGATCGGGAGTTGGAAAAATTGCCCGGCCAAACTTTTGAATATGGCATGGGTACGCGAGGCCGGCCGGCGCTGGCCGATACCTTGAAACGCTCCTGTTTGGCGCCGGAACTTTTGCGTCTGAAAAAAGGCGCGCGGGTGATGTTCGTGAAAAATAATTACGAATTGGATTTTGTGAATGGCACGCTGGGAGTGGTGGAGTTTTGCGATGCCTCGAGCATTGCGGTGCGCATCGGAAACGGCCGGCGGATCGAAGTGCCGATGGCCGGCTGGGAAATTGAAGAAGACGGCAAGGTGAAAGCGGAAATTATGCAGTACCCCTTACGGTTGGCCTGGGCAATTACCGTGCATAAAAGTCAGGGGATGAGTTTGGACGCCGCCGAAGTTGATCTCTCGCGTTCATTCGAGCCGGGCATGGGCTATGTTGCGCTGTCGCGGGTGCGGTCGCTGGCCGGCCTGTCGCTTTTGGGTTTGAACGAAATGGCGCTTAGAGTACATCCGGAAGTGCTGGATTTTGATAATCGTTTTTCCGAACAAAGCGAAGGTGACGCGGAAGAATTGCGGAAAATGAAACAAACCACAATCGCCGACCGCCAGGCCGATTATATAAATAGTATTGCTCCAGCGAAGACTGGACTCGGGAAAAAAGGTAAAAAAGAAAAGATCGACACGATCGAAAAAACCAAGGAACTTTTGTTGTCCAAAAAAACTTTATTTGAAATCATGAGCGAACGAGGATTGAAGCCCGGTACTATTTTAGATCACTGCGAAAAAATAAAAGATCGCCACAGTGATTTTGATTTTTCTCACTTGATAGAAAAAATGCCCATCGTCCGCCAAAAAACAATTCGCGGAGCGCTCGTGAAAAGTGGTATGCAAGGCGGTAAATATCTCCTCAATCCGGCCAAATCTTTGTTGGGCAATGGCGTGACTTTTGATGAACTAAGATTGATCAGGTTGAATATGTAAGTTCCCCTCTCATGAACGGCTCTCCCCCCTCACGAAGGGGGAGTTGGAGGAGGTGGAGTCTGATTCTTCTTACCGACTTTCCAGTTATTGACTTTTCTTCCCTCTAGTATCATAGTGAAAATAGGGGGAAACAGTAAAAAAGATCCCAGCGAACTTTGTAAAAAGTGAGGAAGAGAAGATGAACTTGAGAATGAGGTCGAGAGGATTATTCCGCCTCATCTTGGCGCTACTTCTTAGCGGGCTGACCATCCCGGTTTTTTCCAAACCGGTGGGGAAGGCGCAAGCCGCGCTGGCCGTCAGTCGCTGGCTGGCCCAAGACCAAAGACCGCTGGGTGTCGTGCTCAACCCAAGCATTCAAGGCGTGTCGGTCTATGATACGCAAGACGGCATACCCGGCTGGTATGTGGTTGGCTTGTATCCCGAAGGCTTTGTCATTGTCTCGGCCGATGATCAGATCGAACCGATCATCGCTTTTGCCGAAACCGGCATCTTTGACTCGCGGGACAAGAATCCACTGTTCGCTTTAACGAAGCGCGACCTTACCGATCGCCAGCGTAAGGCGCGAGCGGTGCAAGACGCGCGCAAAAAGTCGGCGCTGATCGAAAAGCCGACGCCGGCCGAAAGTAAATGGAGCCGTCTTCTGACCGGCCGAAGTTTGGCGGTAGAACAGCCGGGCTTAACCAGTCTGTCTGATCTGCGTGTGGGTCCACTCGTTCAAACTCGTTGGAATCAGCTAAGCTGTCCCGGTCCGTTTGCTTGCTACAATTATTACACTCCGCCGAACGCTCCGGGCAGTTTGCAAAACTATCCGTCCGGATGCGTGGGGACGGCGCTCGCCCAGATGTTATTTTTTTATCGTTATCCGACGCGAGCTGTGGGCAAGCAAAGTTTTTCTTTGTATGTGGATTGGGTTCCGACCACGCTCACTCTGCGTGGAGGCGATGGAAAGGGTGGAGCGTATAACTGGAGCCGGATGCCTTTGTCGCCCGACGCCACTTCGACTCTGGCCCAACGCCAAGCGGTTGGCGGGCTTTGCTTCGATGCCGGCGTGGCGATTTTGACCGAGTACACCGCTAGCGGATCATCCGCGACGATCGATGACGTGAACGAAAAGATCAAGAGTGTGTTCGGCTATACCAATTCCCGGCTGGCCTACGTGGAGCATGGCGGCGATCTGATGATCCTGGGCTTCAACGATATTGTAAATCCCAATCTTGATGCCGGCTTGCCGGTAATGCTCTCGATTCATTCGTTTGAAGCGGGCGCCAATCACGAAATTCTCTGCGATGGCTACGGCTATCAATCGTCCACTCTTTATCATCATGTCAATTTGGGGTGGGGCGGAACTTCGGATGCTTGGTACGCTCTGCCGGACATCGATTCCTATCTCGCGAAGTTCGAAATGGCCTACGCCTGTCTGTACAATGTTTACCCGACCGGCACCGGCGAAATCTTGAGCGGGCGAGTTGTCGATACGCGAGGCAAAGCGGTTTCCGGCGCCAAGGTTATTGTGCAGAGAACGAAGGGCGGTTCGTGGACGGCGACGACCAACAGTCATGGTATCTACGCTTTATCCAAATTGCCGTCGAACTCCCAATATCGGATCAGCACTTCGGGCGCCACCGCCAAGACTATCACCCTTGGTATCTCGGTGGACAATCAGTTGCCCGCCGGCAATCGCTGGGCGGTAAATTTCACCGTTCCCGCCAAAGCCAAAAGCACCGCCTCGGCTTCCGGTTACTGGATGTATCAATAACATTAGACTGATGCTCTTTTCTCTTTGACCAAATCGGCCCCGTCATCTTGGCGGGGCCTTTTTCCGTCTATTGACAGCCGTTAGCATAAGATGTAGGGTCAGGGGGAACAAGGATCTTTGACATCCTTACTATTTTTTCCTCAACGAAAGGATCTTCCGATATGAAGAAGCTTGTCTTCCTCCTCACCCTGATCGGCCTTTTGGCTTCGGCCATTTGCGCCCAGGCGTCTCCGACCATAAAAATCGTGGCTCGGATCGACCCCTATTTCTACGTCCAGGTTACCGGGGTGACTCCCGCTAACTACCAGGTCTTCGGCGCCATTCATGTCCCGGGCTGGGGCTGGGTGACGAAACCCTATTGGGATTCGTCGGCCGTCTCAATCAATAACGATGGCACCTGCCAGATTCTCTACGACATTGCCGGCAGCGACAGTTCGGCAGACATCGGTACCGTTTGGCTTATGCCCAACGGTCACTCGGTGCCAACCATCGGCGACTACAACTCCGGGGCCAGCTCCTTGCCGAGCGTGCCGGATGCGGTAGCGACGGATACCGAGGACATGGCTTCTTTGCCGTCGAAAGTTCCGAAACCCACGCCGACACCCACGCCTGTGCCAACGGCTACGCCAACGCCGAAACCGACTCCAACTCCAACCCCGACACCGAAGCCTACGCCGACCCCAACCCCGACACCCACCCCCACCCCGAAGCCAACTCCAACCCCGGTGCCGACACCTACGCCAACGCCCACACCTGTTCCCACTCCGGCCATTTATTTCAACAACATCCCGAATTATGGCAATGTGAACAATGGGTCAGATCTGGATTGCCAGGTGAATAATCTTTCCCATCGGGAAAACTATGAATTGCTGGTGGCCATCCTTGTCGGTGATCTGTGGTGGACAAAACCGACCTACGATTATCCGGCTACCCCGCTTACTGTTGACGGTCATGCGATGATCCCGGTGGTAACGGGTGGCTACGATCAGTATGCGACCGGTTACATGGTCTGGCTCGTCCCGATCGGCTACAAGGTTACTCTGCTTAAGGGCGTGGCTACCTTGCCAGTGATCCCTGAAGCGTTGGCCACGGCGCAATTCTTCCACGGTCCGGCTGTCAAAACCCTCAGTTTTGCCGGCTACACCTGGACGGAGAAGCATCGTGATTTTCCGAGCGACCCCGGCCAGAATTTTTGGTCGGATGCCACTGGAAACGTTTGGGTGGACAGCGCCGGACTCCATCTAACCTACAAAAAGGTGGGTGACGTCTGGTATGCCTCGGAAGTGACCATCGACAAAAGTCTTGGACGCGGTACCTACAAAATGCAGGTCCACGGCCGACTCGACAATCTTGATCCTCATCTGATTGCCGCGCCAATGTTCACCTATGAGATGGATAATCTCATCGCCGGACATCGGGAATTGGACTTTGAGTTTGCCAAGTGGCTTATCGCGACCGATCAGGCTCAATTTGTTTCTCAACCGATCCACGACTATCCCTGGGGAAGCGATCCTCATGGTGTGCGCTATTCGCTCGTTCAGACGGATGAAGCCTGCGACCTGACCTTGATCCTCGTTTGGGGCGAAGGCTGGGTCGAGTTCAAAACCTACTACGGCAAGTGGATCGATTCCGATCCGCCCGCCAGTTCGCTGGTGCGCAGTTGGGTGTATGACGGGAGCGATGTCCCGACGCCTGGCCAAGAAAAAGTGCACTGCAACTTCTGGGCAGTGGACAGCAATGGTCCGGCCGACGGCAAAGATCGTGAGTTCGTGATTACGGACTTCAAATTTTCCTCGGTCATTCCGCCGAAACCGACGCCGACTCCTACCCCGACCCCAACCCCCGTTCCGACTCCTTCCAATCTGGAAGGACGTTTGGCGCCGACTTACATCGTCACTACGCCCAGTATTCCGCCGGGTTCCGGACAAGCCGTTTCGTACACCTACAAGTGGACGAGCGACACCGGCAAACAGGCGATCCATGGACCGAAGGCCGATCTTTCTGACACGCTGAACGACCAGACCTTGGTTGTCGGCGAGACTTGGATGGTCACGGTCACGCCACGCGCCGGCGATGTGAACGGCTCAGCGCAAACGGCGAAAGTGAAGATCGTGAGCAACCAAGCCGGCGTGCTCGGCTGGATCATTTACCGCTAATCCATCAGCATTGTCATTGCGAGGAGCTTAGCGACGAAGCAATCTCTCTGCCGTGCGAGCCGACAAAGTAGTAAGGATATATTGTCGATTGGATCTGACTTAAATCAGGCCTTGGGTTGCTCGCGCACCCCAAGGCCTTTTCTTTTTCCCCGCATTGTCATTCCCGCGGAGGCGGGAATCCAGGTTTTTTCTTTTTTTGCATTGTATTCGCATTGTCATTGCGAGCAGGGCGAAGCAATCTCTAGCATTTTGTCATTCCTGGCTTGACCAGGAATCTTGTCCCAAAAAAATAATCCCCCCTAACGCCGTTTGACGCTAGAGGGGTATTGGGATCCATTTAGGATCAGGCGGCGACCAGGAACCGCAGATTACGGTGGCCGTCGGGGACGGGGTCGCAGAGGTTGAGGCATATTTCCCCGTCGTCCTTGTAGATACAAGGGTATTTTTCTTCCCCTTCGCTTTCGACAGTCGTCGCGCCGGCGATGAGTGGGATCTCGGTAATGGCCTCTGGCCTCAAGATAACGTACCTTAGGAGATCGAGGAATGTTCCCCGGCCAAGTTTTGCGGTCTTCTGCACTTCGGCGAAGATCTGTTCGATAGGAACTTTTTCGGGCGTCGAGACGACGCAGGCGATCGTGTGAGACGTCGTAGCTGTCAATTTACTGACCACTTCGGGCGCAAATGCGGGATTGATAACCCCGCATTCCAGAGATCTGATCATATCGAAGATCGATCCACCTGTGCTGGGGATACGGACCCGGGACCCGGGTTCTTCAGTGAACATAGGCAACACCTCTTCCTTGTGATAGCTCGAATGATCAAGCGGTCTTATTTATACTATATGAGGAGGTGGTTGTCAAATCGGGCTGAGTTGCCAGTTTGTGTTTCTTGATTTTACCTTTGATAAATAAGGGGATTTGGGGTATTGTTTAAATAATGAAAATTAAAGATTTAGCCAAAATTGATTGGCCAAGAGAAAGGTTAGAAAAATATGGTCCTGAAAAATTGGCCGATCATGAACTTTTAGCCATATTGCTTGGGTCTGGGGTCAAAGGACTAAATGTTCTCGTTCTTGCAAAAAGAATTCTAAAAATAGTAAAAGAAAATTCTACTAGACAAATAAGCGTAAAAGATTTGTCTGCAGAACGTGGTTTGGGTAGAGCCAAAGCTGCTCAAATAGTTGCTTTATTGGAACTCGGGAAACGTTTAAATGACGAAAAGCCTGAAATTTTATCCACCGAAGATGTTTGGAAAATGTGTGCAGATATTAGAGTGTCAAAAAAAGAACATTTCGTCGCTTTTTATCTTGATGCTCAGGATCGTCTAGTGGACCGTCAAGTGGTATCTATTGGGACTCTTAGTTCTAGTTTGGTACATCCGCGAGAGGTTTTTGAGCCGGCAGTAAGATTATCCGCGGCTTCGGTGATTGTTGCACATAACCATCCTTCTGGAAATTTAAAACCATCTGAAGACGATATCGAAATAACAAAACAGTTGATTCATGCCGGAAAGATTCTGGACATATCCCTTGTTGATCATGTAATCGTAGTAAAAAATAACCATACTAGTATAATAAAAAATTATGTCTGAAGTCGCATACAAAACAAAAGAACAGATATTAAAAAAAGCCGAGACTATCTTACACAAGTCACTGCGTGAGGTTATTTCAAAAGAAGCGATTGAGATAGCTGAGAATCAGATAAAAAACTACAAGGATAGAAGAAAGGGTCTTTTCGGCGAGATAACTGAGAAATATTTTTTTGATATCAATCCCGGTAATATTAGCGGACCTGACTTTACTGTAGCAGAAGTTGAACTTAAAACTACTCCACTTAAAAAACATCCTAAAAATCTATTTTCATCAAAAGAGCGCCTTGTTTTTTCAATGATAAATTATAGCTCTGTTGTAAAAGAGACTTGGGAGGAGAGCTCTTTTTTAAGGAAGAATAAATCCTTATTGCTCATGTTCTATTTGTGGATTACTGACCAGAGTATTCTTGATTATGAGTTCAAGTTTATTCACTTACTAAATTTACTCGAAGATATTTCTCGTGAGGATATTTTCCAAATTCAGAAAGACTGGGAGTATATTGTTGCAAAGATCAAACGGGGAGAGGCTCACTTATTATCGGAAGGAGATACTTACTATCTTGGTGCATGTACTAAAGCAGCGAATAGTCGTGCCGTTAGTGACCAGCCTTCTAGCCGTACCCCAGCAAAGCCTAGAGCGTTTTCTTTTAAACAACAATATATAAATTATCTCATTCAAACAAAATTTTTGGGTAGAAGTACGAATACAGATTCTATTTTTAGAAAACAGAGAAGAATAGAGACAATAGAAGATATCATTAAGGAAAGGTTCTCTTTGTTTTTAGGAAAAACAGATAGAGAAATACTTTCTTCTCTGAAATCTGATTTGGGGGCAAGATCAAAAAGTTACAAGCGTTTAATTGTTAATAAAATTCTTGATGTAAAAACAAAGAACATTGAGGAGCTTGAAAAGGCGAATATAACACTTAGAGTTCTTACCCTTGAGCATTCTGGAAAATTAAAAGAGTCGATATCATTTTCTGCCTTTGACTTTAAGAATCTAGTCACTCAAGTTTGGTTAGATGAAGACAATGAGACGATGGCTGATTTTCACCTGCAGTTGGAAACAAAAAAGTTTTTATTTGTGATTTTTCAAAAAATTAAGGGGTCTGACGATATTATTTTAAGGAGAACAATGTTTTGGAACTTTCCGATGGAAGATTTGCCTAAAGCTCGCGCGGTTTGGGATAAAACTATCGAATTGATTAATGAAGGTAGGATTGTCAAGGAGATAGTGGTGCAAAAAAATGGAAGAGAGAGAAGGCTTACATATTTTCCAGGAGAAACCTATAACCATGTTGCCCATGTTAGGCCGCACGGCAAAGATAAGACCGATACAAACCCTTTGCCAGTGAATGACCAACTTACTGGTAATAAAGCCTATACAAAGCAGTGTTTTTGGCTTAATGCTAAGTATATACAACAGGCCATAGAAAAAGATAAAGATCAAGCTTGATCAATTTTTACAGATCTGATAGAATCGAGTAATGAAAAGAATAAAAATTGTTGAATTATTCGCTGGTGTCGGAGGCTTTAGATTGGGCCTAGAATCTGCCAGTAGTGAAGACTTGAAATATGAGGTTGCTTGGAGTAGTCAATGGGAGCCAGGGGCAAGCACACAGCACGCTTCAGATATTTATATCCATAAGTTTGGACCGAATGGCCATTCTTGTGAAGATATTCAGGACGTCGTAAAAAATAAATTTGATGAAATACCTGATCACGACCTTTTAGTCGGAGGATTTCCTTGTCAGGATTATTCTGTTGCTCGAACTTTAAAACAAGCGGAAGGCCTTAATGGTAAGAAGGGTGTTTTGTGGTGGTCAATACATAGTATTTTGAAGCAAAAAGGGAAAAAATCTCCAAAATTTTTGATGCTTGAAAATGTTGATAGGTTATTAAAATCACCAGCGTCGCAACGAGGCCGTGATTTTGCAGTCATGTTGGCTTCACTTTCAGACCTTGGCTATGCTGTTGAATGGCGAGTTATTAACGCCGCGGAGTACGGTCTTCCTCAGAGAAGAAGGAGAGTTTATATAATGGGGTATAAAAAGGGGACAGAACTTTATAATAAAATAAAGAAAGAAAAAGATAAGAAAAATTGGATTCTTAAAGATGGAGTTATTGCTAAGGCTTTTTCCGTTGAAAATGATGGAGAAAATTTTGCCGAACATCTTATTGAGGGTGGTTTGGAGAAGATATCTGAAGAATTTTCGGCTGATAAGCCAACTAAAAGCCCGTTTGAAATATCTGGAGTAATGATCGATAGAAAATTCTGGACGCTTAAGGTTATTCCAAAATATAAGGGTAAAAGAATTCTACTCAGAGATATTATTATTCACGACGAAACGCAAATTCCGAAAGAGTTTTTTATTGATGAAAAAAAAGACCTGAAAAAATGGGAAGATTTGAAGGGGGCAAAAACAGAAAAACGAACATCTAAATCGGGGTTTGAGTATAATTATTCTGAGGGGGCTATGGTGTTTCCAGATTCTCTAGATAAACCTTCAAGGACTATTGTTACTGGTGAAGGGGGTTGTTCTCCGTCTAGGTTTAAGCATGTAATAAAGACAGCCTCGGGTAAACTTCGTCGATTGATGCCGTCGGAATTGGAGAAATTGAACATGTTCCCTTCAGATCACACTAAATTTATGTACGACAAGAATCTCGGAAAGAAAGAAGTACCGGATACAAAAAGAGCTTTTATTATGGGAAATGCTCTTGTGGTCGGGGTGATTAAGGGTCTGGGTGAGTCATTACAGAAGTTTGCTGAGTATGAAAATTAGCTTGAAACTACGTCGGATGGGCGGGAAAGTTTTAAGAATTTGGGAGCATGAGGTGGAGAAAAATTTGCATGAAGGGGTTGGGAGAATCATACTTTTTACTAATTTATACGATAATCATCAGTTGAATCTTGTTTTAAAATAATCATGAATATTGAATCGGAAAAAAGCGATCTGTCTTTTGAAAAAATTGAGTCAGAGGAGGTTGACCAAGAAAAAGATACAGCGGAGTATAAATTAAACACTTTTGGTGTCGATTTTACTTTAGAAATATTGTCTCAAAAACTAGATAGCGGAGAAATTAGTATCCCGAGCTTTCAAAGACGTTACGTTTGGCCAGAAAAAAAGGCGAGTAAGCTCATCGAGTCGTTTCTACTGAATCTTCCTGTTCCGCAGGTGTTTCTTTATAGGCAAGCTGATACGCAGACACTCTTGGTGGTTGACGGCCAACAGCGTCTTAAATCGGTCAATTATTTTTTACGGGGTTTTTTTGATGGGGGTAAAAAATTTTATTTAAAAACCGTTAAAGATCGGTGGGAGGGAAAAACTTATGAAGACCTAGATGAACCTGAAAAACGTAAGCTTAAAAACTATGTTTTAAGGGCTACGATTTTTGAACAAACTGATCCGGCCGACCACTCAAGCGTCTATGAGATTTTCAAACGTCTTAATACTGGTGGTATGGCATTAACAGAGCAAGAAATTAGGAATTGTATCGTCCAGGGTCCAGTAAATGACTTGTTAGAGGAGCTAAACTTGAACAAGGATTGGAGAATCTTACTAGGAAAATCTGATCCCGACAGTAGAATGAAAGATGTGGAGATGATTTTAAGGTTTTGGGCATTAAAAGATAAAAATAGTTGGAGGAATTATAAAAAACCGATGAAGGATTTTATTACTGGTTTTATGGAACAAAAGAAAAACATCAACAAAGAAGAAGCTGAGGATTTTTCATTTGAATTCTCAGCAGTCGTAAAAAAATTAAATAATGAGGTAGGGTCAGGTGTGTTCAGAATTAAATCAGGCATCAACATTGCGCTATTTGATGCTATCGTAGTGGCTCTATCTAGTGTTGGCGTAAAAAAAATAAAAAAACTAAGCGAAAAAATTAGTCAACTGAAAATGGATAAGGCTTTTCTGGAAGCCGTAGAAAAATCTACTACGGATGCTGACAGAGTTCAGTCTAGAATAAAAATTGCGATTGAGGCATTTTCTAAATGAAATCATCGATCGCAGAAAACTTATTTTTACAAATAGAAACTACCATAATAAATGTGGACGGTTTTTCTATTGCGACTCCGTTGGAGAAATCATATTTGGCAAAGTATCTCGTTGTATTCATTTGTGGAATATACGAAGAAATTATCGAGAATATCATTAAAGAAATGGTTGGGAAAATGGGAAATCAATATCTTGATAATTTTTTCGATAATTATTTGGAGACTTTTTTTCGTAACCCTTGCATAAAAAATATTTCGAAGCTCCTTAAAAATTTTAATAAAGATTGGAGTTGTACGCTTAATGGGTTACCACAGGTAAATAGGTTAGCCTTGGATAGTATTATTACCGATAAAAACTCTCTGGCGCATGGTGGCGCGAGCACAATAACCATTGGTGATGTAAAGCAATATTATCTTGATTCTAAGTTAGTTATTGAAACAATAGATGAGATGCTTTTATAGGGAACACCTGATTATTTGAGTATTTCTTGGGTACCCGGCAATCTCCTCGAGGTGTTCTTTTGTGTCTTCTCATCTGCCGGGTGATAACTGGAATCCTATAGTTATTGTTTGATATAATCTTTCTAATGCCTGACGAAGTAAAAACAGATCAAACAATTCCCGTGTCGGCGAGTGAGCCAGTCGCTCCCGTTGTCCCTGCTGATCCTGCTCCGGCTGTGCCAATCGAACCCGTAGCCGAGGAAATCCCACCAACCCCCATTCCGACTAATGTAACAGGTGGACAATTGTCGGAATCTTCAAATTCTGAATCTGAACCGACCGCTCCGATTGTTGTCCCAGTTGCTCCTGAGCCGGAAAGTGCTCCAGAACCTGTCCCTATACCACCCGTGCCTACGAGCCAGCCAGAGCCTCAGGCGGTGCCTCCGGTGGTAGCGGAACCAATCGAACCGGCAAAAGTTGACCCTGTTAAGCCTGTTTCTTCTATTGATCCAAACGCTCCTCCGCCACATGAAAAACCTTCCAAAGAATTCATGGACTGGGTTCGTAAGAAAGGCAGTGAAGCAAAGCATGCCAAAATGCTAGCTAATTTGGAAAAGATAATGTCTTTGTTTGGAGAGAAAAAAGATATCACTAATGGCTTAGTTATGGATCGCCTACATATTGCGGATGCCACCGCCCTTAAATATTTTAATCTATTAATCAAAGCCGGCCGAATCAAGCGTTTCGGTAAGACTAATGGTTCTTACTACGAAAAAATCTAAAATATTTGCACCAGAAGTGGTGCAGATGATATAATGAACCCCTAGTTTTTGAAAAACGACACCTTGGCGCTAGGGTAAAAGCGGTTGGGAGATTTTATCCAGTTATGGACTGGATTAAAGCTCTTAGGCGCTTTTTTGTTTGTGTGCAAAACCCCAGTAGTACAGCAAAGCTGACTACGGGGCAGGCAGCAGGTAGTTTAGTAGTTGTCATTGCGAGGTACTCCGAAGCAATGTCAAAAGGAATATTCGTAGTCATTCGTAGATTAGTATCATTCGTATATTTGTATGTTTATCTCAAAATTATGATCTATACCAAAAAAATCAAAGATGCGATCAGATTCTCGATCAAAACGCACGAGGTCTATCAAAAACAGAAGCGTAAGGGTAAAGACGTTGCTTATATTACCCACCCCCTCACGGCGGGGATCATTTTGGCCCGGGCGGGAGCAGATGAAGATACTGTGGTGGCTGGTATTTTGCACGATACGATTGAAGATAGTCCGGAGTATATGAAAGTAACTGAAGAAATGCTTTCAGAGCGTTTTGGGAGTGAAGTGAACAAGCTCGTTTTGAGCGTAACCGAACAAGATCGCTCTCGTTCGTGGGAGGTAAGAAAGAAAGAGTCAGTTGAGCATATAAAGGATTTCTCCTACAATTCCATATTGCTGAAATCAGCGGATATTCTTTCCAATACTTTCGAACTGATCGATGACTATGAACGCGATGAGGGGGATAGAGTCTTTAATCGTTTTGGCGCATCGAAAGAAAAAATTCTGGAACACTATCAATTAGCCATTGCTGCGCTTCTAAAAGCCTTGCCGGCCAATCCACTGGCCAACGACCTTCGCTTTGTCAGCAAAAAACTGGAAGCTATTGCTAGGGGGTGGGTATAGGGATAGTAGATCGTATATCGTAGATAGTATTTCGTATGGATCCTAAAGTATGGCAAGGCTTAGCCTTGCCATACTTTAGGCTGTGCATAACTCGATAGATATTTTGTTAAGCTAGCTGTATCATTACAGGTAGGTCGAAGTAGTACGTTATAAAATTATCAAAACTTTTCAAAATGAAAGCAATAAATTGGATCGCTGTAATTTTGGTGATCGTCGGCGGATTGAACTGGGGATTGGTTGGGTTGTTTAATTACGACCTGGTTACCTCGCTTTTTGGTGTGGGAACAATCGCCAATGTGGTGTTTGATCTCGTCGGACTAAGCGCGATCTTGCTGATCTTCAAGGCTAAGAAAGTCGCCGCCTAATACATACTGTTTCGAGAAAAAACCGCCGGATTTCCGGCGGTTTTTTGCGTTCTGCGGATAATTGTTTTTGCTGTTTGGGAAATAGGGGAGTAAAATGTAAACAATTAGCAAAAATCCGAACCTGGATCCCGGGTCGAGCCCGGGATGACACAAAAAAATACAAACAAATGAAAGCCTATAATTGGTACAAAAGTTTGGTTAAGCCGTCTTGGGCGCCACCGGCCTATTTGTTTGGTCCGGTGTGGACTTTTCTCTATATTTTGATCACTGTTTCGTTTGGCACGGTTTTTTACAAAGCGTTTACCAAACAAATTCCGCTGATTATTGCTCTGCCATTTGCACTTAACTTGATCTTCAATCTAATTTTTTCGCCGATCCAGTTCGGCTTGAAAAATAATTGGCTGGCGGCAGTTGATGTTCTGTTGGTGCTGGGGACTTTAATCTGGGCGATGATCGCCATTTGGCCCGTGGCTAAGTGGATCGTATTCATGCAAATTCCCTATTTGTTATGGGTGAGTTTTGCGACTGTTTTACAGCTGACCGTGACCTATTTAAATAGATAATTAATAAATAATGCGAACCTGGATCTCGGGTCAAGCCCGGGATGACACGGGGAGAGAAAAAATATGAGCAAAAAAAGAATTTATTGGGCCCTGATTGTCGTTGCTCTCATTACTATTGCCTGGTGGGGTTGGGGAAGATATCAAAACGAGCAAATCTTTTCGCGGTTTCAGGTAGGAGGTAAAAAGGCGCTGACGGCGGAAGAATTCCAAAAACTGGCTGATATCTTGCCGGGAAAATACAAGGCTGATACTTATGGCAGTACAACCCCGGAAGGCACGCTGGCTCTATTTATTGATGCGCTCAAAAAAGGCGACGCCGACCTGGCTTCGAAGTATTTCATTCCCGAGAAGCAGGTGGAATACAAAGTTGGAGTTCAAAATTGGACTAAATTAAACAAGAATATCAGGATTGCAGATACTCTAAGTCGAGCGACTGAAACCAGGATAAATAAGGACGGAACGGCTACGATGGGTATTTTTGAGGGGGAAAAATCCTTTATGACAATTTTCTTTATAAAAAATAGTTACAGTGGGAAATGGTTGCTTCAAAATATGTAATTATATCCCTTTGTTTCATTGCGTTACCTGTTTTTGCTTATGATGACCAAACAACTCATCCCGAACTGACGAATGAAGCGGTTAAACTTTTTAATCAAAATTACTTCAGCCTGAAGATTGGCGCATCTGATCTGGCGGAGATTAAGCGAGGCAGTACTGATGAGGATATTAATCCTCGCGCCCTTAATCATTTTTATGACCCGATAAACAAACGCGGGCTTTCGGTGGGCGGACAAAGTTTTGAATCATCTAAACTTTGGTCAAACGACACTCCAGAACAGGGTGGAAATTTGGTTACCGGTAATTTTATGGCGGGAACGGTGATGTCGTATTTCAGTGGCGAGTCAGACTACACTTGGGATCGGGCGGTGTATGAATATGTCCATGGAGATAAAAAATTAGGATTACAGTCCTTGGGACATGTTCTACATCTAATAGAGGACGCCTCTGTTCCCGATCATACCCGTAACGATGAACATTTGACCTATGCTAAATATTTAAGTTTCGGGCAAGATAATGAGGATAGTCCATACGAGAAATATACGACTAATCCCAATGGGGTTGATCAAATTGCGGATGGGTTGATCTCGGCTGGTGAAAGACCGATTATTTATTCCGATTTGGGTCAGTATTTTGATAACCTAGCGACATATTCCAATAACAATTTCTTTAGTCGAGATACAACGCCGGATAAGGGAAGGGAATATAATAAGCCCGTTATTGTTGAGGAAACCAGTATAAAGTTATCAGATGGAAAGATATATACGATCGGAGGCGACTCGACGGGAAGACTTTTAGCTTTAGTAGACAGGAAAATTAATTTAGAGGATGGAGATTTCGATACGAAATATTACATTAATGATGTCGATTATAAAATTCTAGCTGATTATTGGTCCCACCTCTCAAAACAAGCCGTCTTGAATTCGGCGGGGGTGATCAAGTTGTTCTTTGATGAGGTGGCGAAAGAAAAGCAGACGGGAAAGCTGTTGGCCAAGAATAAAAGCTTGCTGGGGCGGGTGGTAGATGCTACTTTGGCCGTTGTTGGTTTGGCGGGTAAGCCTGTGGCTATTAATCCGGCCAATTTGACTGGGGCGGTAATTCAAACGACCAACCCGGCAGAGCCACCCCTCCTTAAAAAGGAAGGGCCAAACATCGATCAGCCCACTCAGGCACAAATCGATTTCCTATACCGCCAGCTAGTCGCCCTCCGTCAGGAGATCGAAGCATTGCAAGAACAACTGGCCTCAAATCAAACGCCTGATCTTAGTGCTATTGAAAAGACCAAACAAACAACATTGGCCATAGCTCAGCAGTTGAAATCCGGCGGATCGTCGGCCGCCTCCCAAGTCGGTACTCAGGTGGAAGAGATAATCGAAACGGGCACTTCGACCGCTACGACCACGGTTGCTAGTTTGGCCATGACTATGAATATCGCCGAGTGCGCGCAAAGCTGGATTCCTGGCCACTGTGTTATCCCTCAGGCCGATAATCTGTCCGTGTCGTGGCAGGTAACTCCACCCGGCGATTATGTTTACAAAGTGTTTGATAGTTATAAGGAAGGTGATGATTCTGATGAAGTAAAGGTATTGGCTTCCACTACTGACTTGCAAGCTGTCGTACCGGCAAAAAATCATTCGCTGATCTCCGTGTCGGCATTTGATCAAGACGGAACAGAAGTCGCCTCATCCTCACCAACAGAAATCACTTTTCATCCTCATCCCTTGGTGATCAACGAGATCGGCTGGCGGGGGACGAGCGCCAGTACGACGCTCGATGAATGGATCGAGCTTTACAATGATAGTAAGTTCGATGCCGACCTCTCTGGTTTTGTTATTCGCGATGGAAGCCAAAAAGTACTGGCCAATCTTACCGGCTCGATCGGGGCGAAGTCGTATTATTTGATCGAACGCGATGACAACGCGATCTCGGATGTGCCGGCTGACCTAATTTCTGATCTTGGCGCGCCAGTCAGTACCGAGGCTATTCCCGATTCCGGTTTTACTCTTGAATTAGCCGGTCCGGGCAGTGACGGCAATTTGCGCACTTACGACAAGACTCCAGCCAGCTTTGATCCAAACAGACAGTATTGCGATGATGGTAGTTGTCAGGACGTGTATTACAGCGTCGAGCGTAAGTCGGCATTAACCAACGGTGATGATACAAGTAACTGGGCTCTGTCCGGTCTATCTCGAAAAATGAACGGCCACGATCGTAATGGTCTGGAAATGATCGCCACTCCGCGCCAGAAGAATGGCGCCAGTATCCCGGTGCTGTGGTAATTTTGTTGTCATCAAACAGATAATAATACGGCAGTAAGAATAAGCGGAAGGAATAGAGTGGTATAGTTTAAGTATGGCTAGATGGCGAAAAAGTTTCGTGGCGACTTTGACCGTTTCTTTCGGGGTGACTTTGGCCTACTTTGTGATCAGCGGCCTTATCTTGGGCAATGCCTGGGTTGGCAAAAGTTACAGCAATTCCGGTTTGCATTTGGCTTTCCGCTACCCGGCTTCGTATAGTCTGGAAGAACAGGTCAGCGAACTGGATCATTTTGCGGTCTATCTAACTTTGCCGGTGCTTTCTATCTCATTTTTTTCTCCGAAAACTCCGCCGCCGATCGCCGTGGACGTGTACGATAATCCCGGCAACCAGTCGTTGATGAACTGGTTGCAAAGCGACCGGCGTTCCAGTTTCCGGCTGTCCGGCGGGACAACCACTGTTTCAGCGCTGTCCGGGCACCTCACGTATCGCTACGACTGGGGCAGTCCGTATGTAAGCACGACCGTGGCGACCGCGGTGGGGAATAAAATATATTTATTTACGGTGGATTCCGCGGGGCCGGACAATGCGGTCAGGAACGACTTCAGTTTCCTGTTGGGGTCGGTGAAATTTGGAAAAGTGTCATAATCCAAACAGTGGCCTTATTAGGCCGTTTTATGCACCCCTTTCCGGAGGCCGGTCGTATTAGTCCTGGATGCCCGTTGTTTTGGGTAAATATCTTTGAGAGGGATGTATGATGAACATTGGAAGAATTAGGTCTTATTGGATCTGCTCGGCCGAATCTTGTCTGGCGCTGAAATCATTGATGAGCGAGCTGGGCTTCATCCGCGCGGCGTCTATTGGCGGGGCAGACCTGGTGATCGTTCGGGACGCTAACGACATTGGACGGATCGTTGTGGTGGACGAAACCAAGCACTACTACGTGATCGTGGCCAAAGAATTCGAAAGGGACGACTTCCGAGCGCTCTATGGAGATCGGGTTTTGGTCACCAGCGAAAGTACCAAAGAACTGGATCTTCGGCAGTTCATCGGCGGTTTGTCCCGGCGACGTTCCGAACAGAAGATCGTCCGGCGGACAGAAGTCCCCGGAAAATGAAAGAGCTGTGGCCAAACGCCACCAAATCCCCGGCGGGCAACTGCCGGGATTTTTTTATCGCTCGACCATTGCAAAATATTTTTCGGTGTGTTACGGTATCGAAAGTTTTGGTTCATTCGGCTAAGTTAAGGTTCACATAAAAGGAGGTGAGACAGCCATGACCTTGAGGGAATATTCCAAAAAAGAACTGATCACTTTTTATCGGTCACTGGCGGAGAAGTTGGAACATCTTCCAAGTTACGCCGAAATCAATGAAGAAGCTCGCCGTAATGGCGGACCGACACCCTATGTTTACAAGAAGGCCTTTAATGATCTGAAGGGGTTGCGGGAATTCTGCGATCTTCCTCCGATGAAAAAGGGCACAACTTACAAAGGGCTGTCCGACGTGACGATCAAGATGTATCTGAGAAATCTTTGTCTCAGTAGTCAGACAGGCGGAATTACCGCCAAGGATGTGGAGCTGGCTCATAAGGGAGATAAACGTTCCCCTTCGGTTAATTTGATCGCCGGCAGGACCGGGCAGTCATTTTACAAGGCGCTTGAAGCTTTGGGTCTGGTTAATGTTTCGCCTGATTCAGGGCACAACCTCTATCAATTTCCAGATCTAATTTAGAAAGAGAACGTTTGATTTATTTGACGACTGGAGGGAGCCTCGTGGCCCCTCCTTTTTTTGTCTGTGTTAAAATAGTAGAGTGACTTTGGGCGACCAGGAAAAAATCGAATATACTCTGAAACGATCAGCGCGCGCCAGGCGAGTGCGAATTGTCGTTTCGTGCGAAGGGAAAGTGATTGTTACTATACCGAAAACCATTAAGAATTATGGATTAAGAATTAAGGATGAAAGAGTGGAGAAGATGGCTGAAGATTTTATTAGAGAAAAGTGGGACTGGGTAAAAAAGGCGCTGGCTAGTTTTGCCAATCGACCGGCGTGGGAACAGCGGAAATATACCCGGCGGGATTATTTGGCTAATAAAGAAAAAGCTAGAGAGCTCGTCCTGGACCGGCTGGCATTTTTTGCTTCACAATATTCCAAACTGGACGCCCCTCTTCGAAGTTGGAAACGGGTGACGATACGGGATACGAAGTCGCGCTGGGGCAGTTGCTCGCGCGATGGCAATCTGAATTTCAGTTACAAGATAATTTTTCTGCCGGCGCACTTGCAAGATTATATTGTGGTGCACGAATTGTGTCATTTGAAAGAATTAAATCATTCGAAACGCTTTTGGGCGCTGGTGGCAATGGCCGTTCCGGAATATAATAAGAAACGAAGAGAATTGAGAAGAGGGGTAAAATAATTAAGCATTAAGGATTAAGAATTAAGGATGAAAAGAGGGATAAAAATAATTTTACTCGGTTGTCTACTTTTTATGGCGACGACGGCTTCGGCGCACCAGCCTTTCTACGTGGCTAAGGCCGATTATACGGCTGTATCGGAACCGGAAGTGTCGAAAGCTTATTATGGCTTGTTGCCGGGAAAGCCGGCGAAGTTTGTGATCGCGACCACCACCCCGTTTGACCTCTATGTTGGCTTGTTGGTGCCGGACTTGCCGAATGCGGCGAAAAATATTTCGGCCTATATTATTTATCAAGATGGAACAGTGGTCGCCAAACTTTCGGGCGAGAATTTTACTTGGACAAAGTGGCACGAGGAATTTGCCGGCGATGATTATTGGCAGGGGCCGGAATTCCGCGCCAAAATGCCGGCCGGTACTTACACGATCTCGGTTTCATCTCCGCACAATTGGGACCGCTATGTGTTGGCGGTGGGGGAAAGAGAGTCTTTTCCTCTTTCCGGGCTTTTGGCGACCGAACGGCAGATCTATGCCATGAAAACGCAATTTTTCGGTAAGCCGTGGCATTCAATTTTTGAAGGCAAGATCGGGCGATATGAACTTTACGGGTTAGGCGCCGTTGCTCTAGTTTTAATCATCATTTTGTTTTTATGGCGAGTGATTCGAAGGAAACCAAAAAATAAATCATAAAGACCATGGACGATACGACGATCAAAGCTTATGAAGAATTAGCGGAAGAATACGACGAAGAAACGGCGGGGTTTTGGGACGATTTTCCGACGGCTTTCGTCGAAGCTTTTACCAAGTCGCTTGCCGGTCCGGCCCATGTTTTGAATATCGGTAGCGGTCCCGGACGCGACGGCTCGCTATTGTACGCGGCTGGTGTCAATGTGATCTGTTTGGACGCGTCAAAAAAAAATGGTGGAGATGAGCAAGAATCGGGGACTGCTTTCGGTGCACGGCGATTTTATGCATCTGCCTTTTCCGGTGGAAAGTTTTGATGGAGTGTGGGCTTATACCGCCTTATTGCATATCAAAAAAACAGAATTACTCCAAGCGCTGGCGGAATTGTCGCGCGTCCTCAAGCCGGGCGGAACTTTGGCCTTGGGAATGATCGAAGGTGAGGGGGAAATATACCGTCAAAGTTCGGGGGTGTCTTTGCCCCGCCTATTTGCCTATTACCGAGCGGACGAATTGAAGAAAATATTGCACACGGCCGGTTTTGCGGTCACTCAATCCGGGGAATTGAAACCGGGAGGAGGGAAATATACCTATTTGAATATTTTAGCCAGAAAAGTTAGTTGATTTTCGATTGACATCAAACGGCTTTTGCCGTAATTTTAAGTAGGAAATCAAAACGCTTCACAGCTTTTAGAAAAAATTCGTCGAGGAGAGGAATGATGCGAAGATTTAGCGACCTTGAAAGCTTGGCGGCATTTTTCCGCAATGAATCTGCCAAGTACTTGACTCGATCCGGGAATTGCAGTCGTCGAGACGATTGCGGAATGTGTTCTTTTAACGCGCAAACATTGGAGCGGGCAGCTAGGTCATGTGAAGAGCCGGACAATCGGGAATTACGTCCGGCGATGTTCAGCGCCCTGGGCCTGCTTGATGTCATCTTTGTCCCGCCCGTCTCGAAAAGGAGCGAGACATCGAGGCAGGAAACGCGCGAACTGGTCGAGGCCTGATTCGGTCCTCTTCCCATTTTGAACAGCCGGCTTGCAATTTATGATGATTGCAAGCCGGCGCTTATTTTTTAATAAAATAGAAAAGGCACGACCGGCGGGCGTCGTGCCTTTTTCCGAATTAATGGAGGAATTCGATCTAGCCCGCAATCTCATACGGGACCGATGCGATATAGCCTTCCAATGATTGCGGAATATTGACCAGGGCAACATAGAATTCCTGCCCGGTGATACCGAGAGCCGAGGAATGAATGAATAACCCTTTGCGATAGGCGGGCGTGAGCACTGCCCCCTTGGGGTACGAGATTCAGTTGGTAGTTCTTTTCCCTTTGGTCGCGTGATTCATGTTGAGCGCGGTCAGGAAATGGGGTTTAACCCATCTTCCCAGGTGATTGAGCCTGCCGTGGCGCTCATCGTAGACGATGATCGTTTCCACCGCGCCATCGCTTTTGAGGTTTTTCTCCCTCAGCTCTTGGTTGAGTTCGTGGAGGGCGTGATCCACCTTTACTAGTCGGGGCTTTCTCTGGTATCTCGGCCGTACTTTGGCGGCACTCATTTTGGGTTGGGGCATCATGGATTGTGCCCTCCTTTCTGGAAAGAAATATAACACGAAAACCGATATTACGCAAATTAGTCTTTGATATTGTAGATGGTATCCTTTCGTTCGACGATCACTTTCCAGCCCTGGAGTTTGGCATAGCGGTAAAGTTTTTGGTTGGGATTGAAACAGATCGGCAAGCTGGCCAGTTCGAGCATGGAAATGTCGCCGTCGGTGTCACCGACCGCGATCGAACCTTTGAGTGTCAGATTTTCTTTTTCTACCGCGCGATGAACAATATTGGCTTTGTTGGAGATCAAATGTTCATCGGTAATTCGGCCGGTGAAGCAGTCGGTCGGTCCCAGTTCATATAGTCGTCCGTAAACTTTGTCGAAGCCCAGTTCTTTGCAAAAAGGATCGAGAATGCCCTTCGGCGACTGGGAAATGGCGAGCAAAAAATATCCCCGGCGTTTCAGGTCTTTGATCAAGTCGCGAGTATAGCGATAGACCATATTTTTCTTTTCGGCAATCATTTTTTGTCCCACCGCCAAGAAATCTTTGTAGGGGACGCCCTTGATGTATTTCATAAACGAGACAATAACCGCTTCGATATATTTATCGTAGGAATCCTCGCGGTTCAGCCAGGCTTTGTATTCGCGTTCATATTTGGTTCGTGCCACGACCGGGAAAAGACCTTCCGCGATTAAAGCTTCGGTCAGTTCGATCAGAAGCGAGGAACGGAAGATCGTGCCGTCAATATCGAAGATGGCAACTTTGCGCGGTTTGGAAGTGACAGTCATATTGGTTTCAATATAGCAATATTCGAATAAAGCGCAAGGCGCCCAAAAGCGATTTAAGATCGTACTATTACCACAGACTGCTTTTGGTAGTTGTGGTATAATTCTTCCATGAAACGATTAATTTCATTGCTTTTTATCCTCACAGTGAGCCTGTCGGCTCTTTTTGTGTTGGCCGCTCCCAAGTTGTCTGTTGCCGTCTGGGTTCCTTACTGGAAAAAAACGGCGGGCGTAGCGGAAGTTCAGACTAATTTAAACAAGGTTTCGGAGATCAGCGCTTTTTCATATACGGTTGATAAGAACGGAGGAGTGATCGACACGACCAAAATTGACAGCGCGCCCTGGCCGACCCTGTTCGCGTCTGCCAAACAACAAAAAACCAAGATAGTACCTTCCGTTTTGTGGACCGACGGAACGGCGATCGACAAGAATTTATCGAACCCAATTCTGCGCCAGACGCATATCGACGATATTATGGGCGAAGTGTTGGGCCGGGGATTCGATGGCATTGATATCGACTACGAAAACAAATTGGCTTCGACCAGCCCTTACTTCACCGCTTTCTTGTGCGGTTTAGGTGCGCAACTTCACGCTAAAAATAAAATCTTGTCTTGTACTGTCGAAGCGCGCACTCCGCCAACCTCGCGTTATTTGGTGGTGCCGAAAGTGATCGAGTACGCCAACGACTACAAAGCGCTGAATAAATATTGCGATGAAGTGCGCCTGATGACCTACGATCAAGGAACAGCGGACATCAAATTAAATATGGCCCGACGCTTGGGCGGAGTATATTATCCGATCGCTGATCCGGTTTGGGTGCGCAAAGTGCTTGATCTGGCGATTAAGGATATTTCACCGAAAAAAATCATGCTGGGCGTGGCGACCTACGGTTACGAATTGGAGGTGACGGATAAGAATAAATATTTCGATTATAAGATGATCCGCAGTTTGAGTTACAACGACCTGCTGGCTCTTCAATCGGCGACCAACCGTCCGTTAGGGCGCGACAATGCCGGGGAACTGGCGCTGACCTACACTTCGACCACAACCGGCAAGGTGCGCTTCGCTACCTTTTCCGATGCGAAGGCGGTCGCCGACAAGGTCCGAATTGCCCAGCAATACGGTTTGCGCGGAGTAGCGGTATTCAAGGTGGACGGAGAGAGTGACTCTGCTTATTGGAAGAGCTTTTAGAGTCCTATTTCTAAGGCCCTTGACGATATCTTTTGAATATGCTTGAATAATTAAGGTAAAAGTACCAAAAACCAAATTGGAGGAGTGTATCATGTCGAGGAAAATTGGCCATCGCGAGCAGAGGAGGATCAGAGAAAGCATCCTTCGGGGGCTGAAAAAAGAAGGCTCCCGGCCTGCTGTCCGGAAGCAACCTCGTCCGATCAACTGGGAGGCGCTGGGATTTAAGGGTGGAAACGGTATTTCCCCCGAGCTCTGAGCAGGTGAATTCGGTTTATCCTAAAAGTGCCGCCCGCGACTATTGTCGCCGGGCGGTCTTTTCATTTTTAGGCCGACCGCGGTACAATATGAATATAAGAGGTTAAGATTTTTAATGTTTAAACAAAGGAAAGCGCTTTGGATGTTGTTGTTTGTAGCAATGGTAATTGTGGTTGTTTTGGTGTTCCGATCGCGGGTCGCAATTAACACTAATAATTTTCCCAATAAAATGAGAATCTCCAGCCCCGCTTTTAATGCCAATCAAGAAATGCCGGTGTCTTTTACTTGCAAAGGCGACGGCCATAATCCGCCGCTCGCGATCAGTGAGGTACCGGGTGATGCCACCAGCTTGGCCCTGATCATGGATGACCCTGATGCGTCCAGGGGAACTTTTGTGCACTGGATTGCTTGGGATATTGGCCGAGATACGACCTTGATCGATGAAGGATTACCGCCACCGATGGCGATCGAGGGACAAAATAGTTTGGGACAAGTGGGCTACGTGGCGCCGTGTCCGCCGTCCGGCACTCATCACTATCATTTCAAACTTTATGCCTTGGATAAGAATCTGGAACTGAATGAACAAACAACCAAATATGAACTGGTGCGGGCAATGACCGGACACATTATCGACGAAGCGGAGTTTGTGGGGCTGGTCAGTGCCCAGCCAACCAAGTAAGTGAGGGCTCTGTTTTTGGCGCTCTTCTACGTTGCTTCGCTCCGGTACTCCCTCAACGTACTTCCATGTACGTCTCGGTTCGTTCCTCGCTTGCGCCTTGAATAGCATCCAAAAACTGAGCCTTCTGTTCGAAAAGGCGTTAAGTTAACGAGGTCTGACCTAGTCAAAAAAATCGGTTTTAGCCGGTTTTTTTGACCAGCCAATTAGAAATTAAAGCAGTGATTCCCAATTGAAGGGTTGGCGAAAGGCCGGTGTTTAAAAATGGAATGATCGGCATGTTGGCGGCATAAATCCAGCGTCCTGTGCCCAGGGCCCATTTTTCGATCAGAACAGCGACAATAACTCCGGCGATAAAAATAAAAATTGAGCGATATTTTTTGCCGAGCAGATAAGATAAATAGATCAAGGCGAGTACGATCAATGTACCAGCCAATGAAGCGCGCAAGAGCACCAATTCGCTTATGGTTCCGCCTTGGTAATTCAGATATAAAACACTGTGTAGGTTTTCCCAAAGGTAACTTATAAAAAAAGCGGAGAGGAGAATAACGATAATTCGCTTCATTCTTATATTATAGTGCATTGTCGGAATTTTGCTTAGATAGGGGTGAGCCATTATTTTTTTGATATAATCTATACCAAGATGACTTTTATTCGCCGATCATTTTTTGTGATTATTTTGGCCGCCACATTTGTGTTCGTGGCGGATCATCGGACTTTTGTTACCACCACTTCGCCGACAAAATTGGCTACGAGTCTTGTTTCCTCGTCGTCTGTTCCAGTCATAAAATTAGTTGCCTATCCACTTGAACGTGTTGTAGATGGAGATACGATCTTGATCTTAGACAGCGGTAAAAAAGAATATGTAAGAATGGTCGGGATCAATGCACCGGAGTCGGTTGATCCACGGAAGCCGGTAGAATGTTTTGGCAAGGAAGCTTCGGCGCATTTAAAAGATCTGTTGGCTGGGCAAACGGGAGTGAATTTGGAAGTGGATCCCTCGCAGGGGACGCGGGATAAATATGGTCGTTTGCTGGCTTATGTTTTTCGCGCTGACGGTTTGGACCTAGGCAAACAAATGATTGTCGACGGCTACGCCTATGAATACACCTACAATTTGCCGTATAAATATCAGGCGGAATATAAAACAGCTCAAAGCTTGGCTCGCGCTACTGGCCGGGGACTATGGAAGAACGGGGGCTGTGCGTCAAAGAAATAGGCCCTTTGGAGTTTGTGCTGTTTACTGTATACTTTTGGTGTACTTAACCATAATTTATGTCTAAAAAAGCGATAATTACACTTGTAGGTTTAGTGGTGCTGGTCGTGCTGGCTTTTGGCACAGTCAAATACGGCTGGTTCTTACCACCGGGCGGTTTGGTAGGGATTTTGGCAACGGGTAATGCCGGCGGGCTGGTGCCTATCTTGGTAGTCATCTCGGCTTTGGTGGACAGTTTGAATCCCTGCGCCTTTTCGGTTCTACTTTTAACGATTGCTTTTCTCTTTTCGCTGGGACGATCGCGAAAACAAATTCTCTCGGCGGGCGGAACTTACATCTTTGGCATTTTCTTTACTTACATCCTGATCGGTTTGGGGGTGACGCAAGCCTTGGCGCTATTTGGTGTTCCGCATTTTATGGCGAAGATTGGCGCGGGGGTGGTTATTGCTTGGGCGGTGATCGATCTCTTGGCTGAATTTGTGCCGAATTTTCCGATCAAGCTGAAAATTCCGGAAGGGGCGCATCGTCCAATGGCCAATCTGATGGCGAAAGGGACGATCCCGACCGCTTTTGTTTTGGGTATACTCGTCGGCCTAACTGAATTTCCTTGCACTGGTGGTCCATACCTATTTATTTTAGGCTTGCTTCACGATCACGCCGAAGCGGGTGTTGGAGCGCTGTACCTAGTGCTTTATAATATTTTGTTCGTTCTGCCTTTGTCCGTAACTTTGGTTATTGCGAGCGACAAGGAGGTGATCGGCAAAGTGGAAACTTGGAAAAAGAACAACAATCACGCTTTCCGGGTTACGATGGGGGTGGTGATGCTAATTTTGGGCGTTCTTATTCTACAGTTTTAAGCTTCAGAGCTTTATGCTAAGCTGTCTATATAATTAATATAACCATATGGATGACCAAAAAATACAGGATCTGCAAGCTAAAATAGTGGCGATCCAGAAGGATAATAAAGTGGATTTGTCGAGTGAGGAGGATCTTTCCATCGCCATAATGAACCTGATCAGCCTGGAAGAGCACTTTTTCTTTTCGGGGGCTAAAACCGGCAATGGCGATTATTTTGACCTCTTGAATGAGACGCGTGAGATCCGCAAGTCACTGTTGGCCAAGCTAATGAACGAGAACGAGGCGGAAAGCTGGTGCATCTCCAAACATTTGCTAGCGACGACGATGCGCTTGATGGAAGTCGGAACGAAGTATCAGAAAGACGGCAAAAAAGACGAGGCCGATAAGATCTTCAAGCAAGCCTTCCATATTTACTCGATGTTCTGGGCTTTACGTTTGAAGATAATTGATCTGGCGGGGGTAAAAAAGATCGATGATGATAAATTGAATGCGGAGGATAAGGATGGGGGAAATAAATGGAGTACGGAAGATATCGTTAATAAGCTAGTTAATTGTTGCAACGAGTAAAAATTCCATTTTTGAAGCATTCCTTCGTTGTTTCGCTCGTTTGCTCCCGCGCAGTACTATCTGTACAGCTTGGTCGCAAGCCTCGCTCACGCCTCGGACTGCATTCAAAAATGAAATTTTTCAATAGGATAATAAATAACATATGAATAGAAACGATAAATTTAATGCGAAGCATAGTCATGACAAGAACATCATTATTGGTGTGATAGTCGCTTTAGTGATTTTGGGTGGTCTAATGGTGTGGCTAACGGGGATGAGTTCAAATCCGGGAGCCGTCACCGCTTCGACTTCGCCGATTTCAAACGTCTCTGTTGGAACAAGCACTGGAGCTTCAGCCTCAGGTACCCCAGTTGCTATCCCGGCTGATAAAATAACCATGCTGGCCAAGTTCTTGGCTTCGAAGGGAATTACGATGTACGGAGCTGTCTGGTGCCCCCATTGTCAGGACCAGAAAAAGCTTTTTGGCGACTCCTTCAAGTACGTGCCTTATGTAGAATGCCCCGACAACACCAAACTTTGTCTGGCCAAGGGGGTGACTGGCTATCCGACTTGGGAAAAACCGGATGGGACTAAGTTGGAGGGATTTAATGAACTACCCGCATTGGCCGCTTGGGCAGGGTTTCGCTACTAATTAAGAATTAAGGATTAAGAATGAAAATGCTGGAACTGAGTTCCGGCATTTTTTGTCATTCCCGTGCAGACGGGAATCCAGATTCGTGTTTGTGATTTTAGTAATATTCCCCTGGATTCCCGCCTGCGCGGGAATGACACGGCGCAATTTTAATAATTTTAATTTCGCGACACTGAACGGGGTTGAAAACAAAGAGCGGTTGGACCGGGCTCTTGAACTGCTCCCGATTTTGTTTCTCTGTCTGTTATCAACAGCTTCTTTGGTCGGAATTTTATATAATATAAGTCCGAATATTATAAATAATTAATAAAATTAGCAATTTTTTTTCAAAAAACTATGGCAATCGCGAAAAAATCGGCAAAAGCGGTAAAAAAGTCAGTCCGTCCGGCCAAAAACAAACCGACCAAGGCTGTAAAGGCACCAGCCAAGAAGAACCGCTTGGTAAATATTCAGAAACGAGATGGAAGCATCTTGCCGTTTGACGTGAATAAGATCGCGAACGCCGTTTTCAAGTCTATGCGGGCCTCGGGCGAAGGGACGGAAGCTGATGCCCTCAAGGTGGCCAAGTCGGTTGCGCTGGAGCTCGAAAAAGAGTGCCTGGTGAATGAAGAGCATTGTTTGCCGACCGTCGAGCAGATCCAGGACCTGGTAGAAAAACACCTTATCTTGCACCAATTTGCCGCGGCTTCTAAGTCTTACATCCTCTACCGCGAAAAGCGGACCGAACTGCGCCGGTTGCGGGGCGATGTGCCTCGTCATGTCCGAGATCTAGCCAAGGAAAGCAAGCAATACTTTCGTAATCAGTTGTCAGAATTTGTTTATTACACGACCTATTCCAAGTGGTTGCCGGACGAACATCGCCGTGAGACTTGGCTGGAGACGATTGGGCGATACATCGAATTCATGCAGGAAAATTTGGGCGACAAACTGACCAAAAAGGAATACGCCGAGATCCGCGAATACATGCTTGGGATGAAAGCCTTGGGCTCGATGCGCCTTCTCTGGGGTTCCGGCAAGGCGGCTCGCGCCACCAATGTTGTTGCTTACAACTGTTCCTTCTTGGCTCCGAAAGAGTGGCAAGACTTTGGCGAAATTATGTACATCCTGATGTGCGGATCTGGTCTGGGCTTCTCGGTAGAGCGACAGAACGTCGAACTCTTGCCGATCATCAAACGCCAAACCGGCGAACAACTGCGCACCCATATGGTGGGCGATTCCAAAGAAGGCTGGGCGGATGCGTTTGTTTTGGGACTCAAGACTTGGTCCGAAGGTAAAGATATCGCTTTCAATTATTCCGGCGTTCGTCCGCAAGGCGCTCGTTTGGCAACAATGGGCGGTCGCTCCTCTGGTCCGGAACCATTGCGCAATTTGATCGATTTTGCCCGCGGACGGCTCTTGTCGCGCCAGGGTCGCCGTCTTACCACTCTCGATGTTCATGATATGTGCTGTAAGATCGGCGAGATCGTGGTAATGGGCGGAGTGCGCCGAAGCGCCCTGATCTCTCTGTCTGAAATGGACGATCCGGAAATGAAGGAGGCTAAGAACGGCCAGTTCTATCTTTCGCACCCGGAACGGATGATGGCCAACAACTCGGTGGCCTACAATGAAAAGCCAACGATCGAACAATTTTTGGATGAATGGTTGAACTTGATCAAGGCACGCTCAGGCGAACGCGGAATTTTTAATCGCGGGGGCTTGGTCAAACAGTTGCCGGCCCGCAGGTTAGCGATCTCCAAAGATCATTTGTACAGCATGGGAATGAATCCGTGCGGTGAGATCTATCTGCGCTCCAAACAATTCTGCAATCTTTCTGAAGTTGTGGCGCGCTCTGAGGATACGGAAAAGGATCTATTGAACAAAGTGCGGATCGCGACCATTTTGGGGACCTATCAATCGACCTTGACCCAATTCCCGTATTTGTCTAAAGAGTGGAAGGAAAATTGCGAGGAAGAACGTTTGCTCGGAGTGTCCATTACTGGTCAGTGGGATTGTCCGGCCTTGCGTAATCCGGCCACTTTTGAAAAATTAAAGAAGCAGGCGATCGAAACCAACAAAAAGTATGCCGAACGCTTTGGCATCAAAGCTTCGATGGCTGTTACTTGCGCCAAACCGTCGGGCAATGGTTCTCAGCTTTTCGATTCATCGTCCGGCTGTCACCCGCGCCACGCCCAGTACTATATTCGCCGTGTTCGCTTGGAAGTGCACAATCCGGTCTTTATGATGTTGAAGGATGCCGGGATCAAGATGTTCCCGGAAGTGGGGCAAACTGAAGCGACAGCAACGACCTGGGTGGTGGAGTTTCCGATCAAAGCGCCCAAGGGTTCGGTTTTCAAGAAAGATATCAATGCCATCGATCACCTCAATTATTGGAAGATGATCAAACAGCATTACACTGAGCATAATCCGTCCGTGACCATTTCGGTGGGTGATGATGAATGGCTGGCGGCGGGGAACTGGGTTTACGAAAACTGGGATATGGTTGGCGGACTGTCATTCCTTCCGCGCGACAATGCCGTTTATCGTTTGGCTCCCTATGAAGAGGTTACCAAGGAACGATATGAAGAGATGGCCAAGAATTTCCCGGATATCGACTTTTCCAAAATCGTTCTTTATGAATACGAAGATACGACGACCAGTGCCAAAGAATTAGCTTGCTCGGCCGGCGTTTGCGAGATCGATCCGCTTCAGGCTACCTTGCCGGAGGTAATGCCGGCGGAAAAAAAGAAAGGGAAAAAGTAAGCTCCTCCCCTTCACGAAGGGGAGGAAGGCCGAGAGGCCTGGGTGGGGTGGAGTTCAATTTAGATTTCAGTCAATAAAAAAACGGGCGGTGCCCGTTTTTTTATGGAAGGTGTGTTAAACTATATATCATGAGAAAAATTATTTACGTTTTGATTGTCGTTGTCGTCGCGCTGGCTTTATGGGCGGTCTTTGGACCCAGACAGGTCTCGGCTCCGGCGACAGAGAAGTCTTCGAAAGCTACCTCCACTCAGCCAGTTTCTGGCAATGATCAAGGAATGCCCGATACAGGGGTCTTGCCGAATTAACTCCACCTCTCCTAGTCCCTCTTTCGTGAAGGAGGGGAACTTATCCCCAGTTTGGGCTTGATTGCGTTTTTGTAAGGTTCATAATTATTGGACAGCTGTCTGTTTTTGCAAGATTTCAGTCGTTGTGCAGGATCCCGCCGCAAGGCGGTTTTTTGCGTCTGTTGATAAAAGTATTACTATGTGTTATTATAAAAATACCTCCTGTCAGACAGCTGCTCCGGCGCAAGCCGGAGAGGAAAGTCCGAACACTTCCAGGCGAAAGCTTGGAGCAGGGTAGCGGGTAACCCCCGTCCGACGCAAGTCGCGAGGTGCGAGCAGAGACGGTTTTGTTTGAAAAAACAAAACCGCCCCGATCTGTGTAAACAGGGCGGGGCGAGTCCGAATGGCAACATTCGGGGTGAAACGGCTAAATCCTTACCTGAGTGCAAGGCCGTGCCATCGCAAGATGGAGTGCCGCTCGAGCCGGTCGGCAACGATCGGCCTAGATAAATAGCTGTCGCCAGACGCAAGTCTGGTACAGAATTCGGCTTATCGATAGAAGGTACATGAAAAATCCCGCGAAAGCGGGATTTTTTTTGAATTTATACGTTGCCGTAGTTCGCCATTTTTAGTACAATTGGAGCTAATAACGACTATTACTAGCTGAGCAAGTTAACCATTAATTAATATGGAGAGTGAATCAGCGAAAAAGAGTTTCTTATCGAAATTAGATCTGTGGGCAGCCATGGTTTTAATGATCGGTTTGATCGCTACCCCGCTTATCTTTTGGCCGGTGGGAGGTTTGTCCCTCGAGGTTGTGAAAAAGTTTTTCCTGGCCGGATCGGTAACGATTGCTCTTGTTTTGTGGTTCATTGCGCGGATCAAAGGTAAAAATCTAACTCTTCCGAAAACCTGGATCTATGGAACGGCCGGGTTGTTTTGCTTGATCGCCCTTGTCTCCGGTTTGACCAGCTCTGCGGTAATGAGCTCGTTGCTTGGTTTGGGGGTTGAATCCGGAACGGTTTTTTCGTTGTTTATTTTCTTCGGGCTGGCATTCCTATTCGGTGAATATTTTGGAACTAAACAAAAATTTCTAAAGATCTACATTTGGCTGTTCTCTGTTTTTGCGGTCGCTTTCCTGTTTCAGGTGGTCAGGCTTGTTTTTGGAAATTTTACGCCTTGGACGGTATTCAATTACAGCGCGACAAATTTGATCGGCAAGTGGAACGATCTCGGGATATTTGCCGGCTTTGTTGCCCTGTCTTCGGCGGTTATCCTTGAAATGTTCCCGCTGATCGGCGCGAAAATTCTGAAATCATTTCTTTGGTTATGTTTGGCAATCTCTATTCTCACTCTTGCCCTGATTAATTTTAATCAGTTGTGGATCGTTTTGGCGGCAATGTTCTTGCTGGCCTATATTTATGATCTGACGATGTTTCCGCACAAGGTTTTCGGGATCAAACGCTATTTTCGCACCTCGTTGGTGATGTTCGCGATCTCTCTTTTGTTTATTATTTTTGGCCAGCCCTTGTCTTATGATGTTGCCGGGAAACCTCACGAAGGTTATTTGGCGGCCGAAGGCAGGATCTTGTCCGAGAAATTGGCAATTTCGTCGCTGGAAGTCCGTCCATCATGGCAGGGGACTGCAACAGTCATCAAAAATGGCATCAAAGCCGATCCTATTTTGGGAGCCGGCCCGAATCAGTTTTCGGAAGCTTGGTTGGCCAATAAACCGGCGGGAGTAAACGATAGTCAGTTTTGGAATATTGAACCGGATTTTGGCGTCGGATTTGTCCCGACTTTCTTTCTGACCACCGGCCTTCTTGGGGGATTGGCGCTTCTCGCTTTTGTCTTGATGTTGATTTATGCCGGGCTTAAACCTTTGCTGGCCACCAAGTTGGAAACCTTAGATCGTTCCTTCCTCTTGCTTTCTTTTCTGGGTGTCGTTTATCTTTGGGTCATGTTGATCATTTATGTCCCCCAGACCTCGGTTTTGATGCTTGCCTTTGCTTTAACCGGGCTATTGGTGGCAAGGCTGGCCCAGCTCGGTAAAATCAAAACAATCAGCCTTTCCTTTTCAGCCGAACCCCGCATTAAATTTATTTCTGCTGTATCTTCCGTGGCCCTGGCCCTGGTTCTTATTGTCATCGCCTGGGCTTGGTTTGCGTCGGTTACCGCTGTTGTTTTGGTTCAGCGTGCCGGAGCGATAATCCAGACAAACGGCAATGCCGATACCGCTTACTTATTAGCCTCCAAGGCAGCATTGCTTAACCCGGAAGATATTTATTATCGGACGGCGGCTCAGGTAAATTTGACTCAAATGAATGTGATGCTCGGCCAAAAATTACCGCAAGATCAGTTGATGGCAAAATACTCGCAGATCTTCGCTCAAGCCAAAACGAATGTCGATCTGGCCGTGTCCGCGAACGGTACTTCCTACCAAAACTACATAGCTCGAGGCAGTCTTTATGAAAATATCATGGGTCTGGGAGTAAAGGGAGCTTATGAACTGGCTAAGAAAAATTATACCGACGCGCTGGCCCATAACCCGCAGGGTCCCGATATGGATCTGGCGCTGGCCAGGCTTGAGATCGGAAATAATAATTTAACGGAGGCAAAAAAATACCTTGATGCGGCTTTGGTGCTCAAGAAAGATTATGTCGATGCTATTTATTTGCAGTCTCAGATCTACGCGCAACAAGGGTTCTTAGATACGGCGATCTCCAGGGCTCAGACGGCTGCCCAGCTGGCTCCGAATGACCCGGGTGTTTTGTTCCAACTTGGCTATCTTGAGTATCGTAATGCCGACTACCGCAATGCCGGAGCGGCGATGCAGGCCGCCGTCAATCTTTCACCCAATTACGCCAATGCCCTGTATTTCCTTGGGTTATCTCTCAACAAACTCGGTATGAATGATAAGGCTTTGCAGGTATTCACTGTTTTACAGCAGAGTAATCCTGATAATGCTGAAGTTGCTAGCGTTATTTCGAATCTAAAGGCTGGCCGAGACGCGCTCGTTGGAGCAGATGCCGGAACGGTCAAAAAAGCGGCACCGGCGAAAAAATAAGCCTATAAGTTAGGATATGGTTAAGAAATTCTTTAAAATTATTCACAAAGAGTTTAGCGGTCTCCACGAGGCCGCTTTGCTTCTCGGTTTGTCGGCTTTGGCCTCGCAGGTGCTGGCGCTCTTGCGTGACCATTTGCTGGCCAAAACCTTTGGCGCCGGACAAACTCTTGATGTGTACTACGCGGCCTTTCGCATTCCCGATCTGGTTTATGTGACGATTGCTTCGTTCGTTTCGGTAATGGTTCTTATTCCGCTTTTGATCGACAAGATCGGTAAGAACGACAACAAGGCCGCCAAGGAATTTATGGACTCCGTGTTCACTGTTTTTTGCGCGGTAATGGTTGGCGTCTCAGTGATTCTTTATTTTCTGATTCCGTGGCTGACCAGATTGACGGCGCCGGGATTTTCCTCGGCCGAACAGGTCCAGTTGATCCTCTTTACTCGAATTTTGCTGTTCTCGCCGTTTTTGCTTGGGATCTCCAACCTTTTGGGAAGCGTAACCCAGTCGCTGCGAAAGTTTTTAATTTATGCCCTTTCCCCGCTTCTTTATAATGTCGGTATTATTTTGGGAGTGACGGTTTTATATCCGACGATCGGTCCGACCGGGCTGGTGTGGGGAGTGGCAATTGGCGCTTTGATGCACTTGGCCATCCAATTGCCGGTTTTGGCCGAGCGCGGTTTCTTCCCGGGCTTCACTCGAAAAATAAATTGGCCAATGATCCGCCAGGTGGTGGGGGTGTCTTTGCCGAGAACTCTCACTTTGGCCACTGCTCAGCTGGACGATCTGGTCTTGCTATCAATGGCCTCGTTGTTTGCCACCGGTTCGATTGCGATCTTCAGTTTTTCTTATAATCTGCAAGCTGTTCCGCTAGCCATTGTTGGCGTGTCTTATTCCGTTGCCGCCTTCCCGCAATTAGCTAAACTCTATGCGCAAGGTCAGAAGAAAGAATTTTTGAGCCAGATCAGCGACACCGTCAGACATATCGCTTTCTGGTCGTTCCTGTCATCAGTTTTATTTATTGTTTTACGCGCGCAGGTGGTGCGTGTGATTCTGGGCGCCGGCCGGTTCAATTGGGCTGACACTCGCCTGACGGCTGCTTGTCTGGCGCTGTTTGCTATTTCGGTGATCGGACAGAGTCTTTGCTTGCTGTTTGTGCGCGGATATTACGCCGCCGGCAAAACTTACAAACCGCTATTTATCAATATTATCTGCACCGGGCTGGTGATCGCGCTGGCTTTCATTTTTTCCGATTGGTATCGCAGTTGGCCGGCTTTCAAAGACCTGCTCGAAACAATTCTGCGCGTAAAAGGATTGCCCGATACGCAGATCCTCGTTCTTCCACTGGCTTTTTCGGTCGGCTTCATTGTAAATTCCTGGCTTCACTGGATCGGTTTTGAACGGGAGTTCGGCAAATTGCCCGGCGGAGTTGGACGCTCATTTTTGCAGAGCTTGTTCGCGGCGGTGACCGGCGGAGTGGTGTCTTACGAAATGCTGAATATTTTGGAGGGACTGCCTACTCGAACTGTGGCCGGTATTTTCCTACAAGGTTTCGCCGCCGGTTTGGCGGGCATCGCCATTTTTGCCGCCGTTTTGGTGCTATTGAACAATAGCGAGATCAAAGAAGTCGGGCGAGCCTTAGGCAGCCGCTTTTGGAAGCGTAAACCCGTTGTGGCGGAGCAGGAGACACTCTAACTGGATAAAATTTCATTAAAAAACGCCCTGTGTATGTCAGGGTGTTTTTTTTGGAATCTATTAAACCGAGGCGGTGGCAATGGTACTGGAGATCGATCCGATAATACTGGTCACTGTTCCCAGGGCGGCGTTGAAATTGGTCCGGTCTTGGGCGATCCGGTTGATATATGTTCCCAACTGACCGAATACAGTGTTTAGGGTATTAACCTGATCTCCGAATTGCTCGCTGTCGGCGACTGACAAAGATTGGTTGTTTATGTCTGACACATCATTTCCAATTACTCCAATTGTCCCGGCCATTCCGGCCAAAGCGATATTTTGCCGGTTAAAGGCTGTTTGCCTCACGGCGATTACTTTGCCGAGCTGATTAAGGACCACCGACAACTGGGGAGCCACTTGCCGAACGTCACTCACGGTGAGTGCCTGTGCCGAGACAAACATGGGGAATGACACTAAAGACAGAGGTAATACCAACAATCCGAACAAAAATTTGCGATTCATATTTTTGGGATTATGAACATCTAATAATATCGACAGATTCCCTTAACGGGAAGTATTTATAATCCACTTGGAAAGCGAAAAGTCTATCGCCCGAAAGGGATAGTTCTTGAGAATTGAGTAAATGCTATATTGCTATTATACCATAACCCGGGGACAGCAAGGGTTAGTTCTTTTATCCTTTATTTTTGGCTAAAACATTCGGAAGACCTTCCGAATGTTCGCCCGATCAACGCATTTACTAATGCGTTGATTTAGGGCCATTTTTTGACTAGTCTATCAAGTTATGGTAGTAATGGTGTAGCGAAATTCGCTCATTAATCTTGAAGAAGGGAAAGAGAGGTGGACAAAATGTCTGCTAAGGTCCGGGTTACTTTTAAGACTTATTACTTACTCAGCGACAGATTCCAGAACGATCTGAAGAAGATCTTAGGGGAGTCGGTGTCTGCCGTTTACGCCCTGCGCATTAAGGAAGATGAGGTGGAAGTATCCATCATGGAGGCAGTCATGTCGCTTCCTGAAAATATCATTTCCGTTATCGTCGACATGCCTCATCACCCGTCCTACTCGCAAGTGACGCTGGAAAAATTGGCGGTCGCGGTCGCGGACAACATCGCCAAGATCACTTCGTCGGGGAATACTGTGGAGTGCGTCATTCGCGAGGAAATATTGAGTCGCAAGAGCGTTGGGAAGGTAGCCGAGATGTGACATGAAATCTTGTTCCAGTTGGCCTGCTCGAGTTCGTCTCGAGCAGGCCTTTGTTTTTTGGTCATTTTTAGGGTACTATTTGCTTCACCCGCCTAAATTTTTGCCTTGATGTTTCCTGTGGCATAAAGTAAGGGTAGTGAAAATATGATACGATAAAACAGTATGACAGAAATAAATGGCAAAAACTTTGGCGGGCAAGTGGCAGACCTGAAACATATCAGAAATTTCTCGATAATTGCCCACATAGACCACGGTAAAAGCACCTTGGCTGATCGGATGTTGGAAATAACCGGGACGATCGAAAAGCGCAAAATGAAAGAACAGGTGCTGGACTCGATGGATCTTGAACGGGAGCGGGGGATCACGATCAAAATGCAACCGGTGCGAATGCAGTATCAATCGGCCGGAGAGCAATATGAATTGAACCTGATCGATACTCCCGGCCACATCGATTTTTCCTATGAAGTTTCGCGCTCGCTCAAAGCTGTTGAGGGGGTGATCTTGTTGGTGGACGCGACTCAGGGTGTGCAAGCTCAGACTTTTACCGTGCTTGATATGGCGCGGGCCGAAGGTTTGAAAATAATTCCGGTAATGAATAAGATCGACTTGCCGGTGGCCAGGCCGGACGAAGTACGTTTGGAAATCATTGAACTTTTAAATTGTGCGCCGGAAGAAATTTTGGCGGTCTCGGGAAAAACCGGTGAAGGCGTGGACAAACTTTTACAGGAGATCGTGAAGAAAATTCCCCCGCCGGAAAGCAAATTTGCGCAGGGGACTCGAGCGATCGTTTTTGATTTTGAATACTCGACCCATAAAGGGGTGATGGTCTATGTTCGTGTTTTAGACGGTGAGATAAAGAAAGGGGATCAGATGATCTTCAGTGCAATCGAGGAAAAATTTACGGTTTTGGAGACCGGCATTTTTTCGCCGGTTAAGCTACCTTGCGACGGACTTAAGGCCGGGGAAACCGGCTATATTGTAACGGGGATAAAGAAGACCGGGGGAGCCAAAGTGGGGGATACGATCACTGGCCAGACCAACTCCCTACCCCCTATTCCGGGCTATATGACCCCCAGACCGGTGGTTTGGGCCTCTATGTACCCAGAGAGCCAGGACGACTTTATGATGCTAAAACAGGCCCTAGAACGGCTAAAATTGTCCGATTCCTCCATCTCCTTCGAGGAGGAAACTTCCGGCAGTTTGGGGCGGGGATTCCGTTGCGGTTTCCTGGGAATGCTTCATTTGGAGATCATCACTGAACGTCTCCGGCGCGAGTTCAACCTGGAGCTGGTGGTGGCCACACCGACGATCAGTTATGAAGTAGAAAACTTGGTGACCGGCAAAAAAGAGACCATCTACTCCCCCCACCTGTTTCCCGACGATACCAAGGGCTACAAAATTATAGAGCCCTGGATCGACGTGAAGATCATTTCCCCGGCTAATTATTTGGGTCAGATCATTCAGCTTCTACATGACCATGAAGCGGAAATTGTGACAACGGAAACTTTCGGTGACAATCGCACTTCACTTGATATTACAATGCCGTTGCGTGAATTGATGCGGAACTTTTTCGATGAAGTGAAAAGTGTTTCTTCCGGTTTTGCGTCTTTTTCCTACCAGCTCTCCGGCTCTCGCACCGCCGATGTGGTTAAAATGGATGTGCTGATTGGCGAAGAAGTCGTGCCGGCTTTTTCGCGGATTGTGGCGCGAAGGCGAGTGGAGCGGGAAGCGCTTGATACCGCCGAACGATTGAAAAATCTGATCCCCCGCCAGCTGATCGTGATCAAGATCCAGGTGCAGGCTCTTGGCCGGATCATTGCTTCGCGCTCGATTTCAGCCATGCGCAAGGATGTAACCGACTACTTATATGGCGGAGACATTACCCGTAAAATGAAACTGCGCGAAAAGCAGAAAAAGGGCAAAAAGAAAATGCAAAGAATGGGCAAGGTCAGCATCCCGCCCGATGTCTTCTTGAAAATGATGAAAAGCGGAGACGAAAAATAGCCGCCCGCAAGCGGCTTTTTTGTTAGAAATTTAGCGGACCAGCGATCCGACAGCGTACATCACCACCATGCTGATGATAACCAAGATCCCGACGATCGAGGAAATGATCTGTAAACGCTTTTTGTTTTTGCTTCCAGTAAACATATTGCCTGTAGTATAATAGAGCAATGGGAAATTTTCAAGGCGGTGCCAAACGGGCCATATTTACTCCGCGGGTGCGAGCTTGGATCGCCATTTCTCTACTAGCCGTTGTTTGTTTTTTTCTTGGTCGGGCCGTTTGGAACATCTATTGTAAAAATTCTTTGGCTCAGGCCGGGCGAGAGGAAACAGTCAGGACGCTATCTGATCTTAAAATAAGACAGAAAAGCGTCGAGGCCAAACTGTCCAAAATGCAGACCGAGCAGGGGGTGGAATCGGCAATTCGCGAGACTCTGCCGATGGCCAAGGACGGCGAACATGTGATCACGATCATCGATCAGACCGCCAGCGATACCTCGACTGACGAAGCTTCCTCTACTCCCGCCAAAATCGGTTTTTGGGCCGCGGTGATGAAGGGACTCTGAGATCATTAAATCATTAAGAATTAAGAATTAAGGATGAGTTGGTTTGAAAAATAACTCTATTTTGATATAGTGAAACCGTCCGCCTTCGCTCTTAAGGCTTCGGCGTGATAAAGCGGGCATGGTTTAGTGGTAGAATGCGACCTTCCCAAGGTTGAGACGGGGTTTCGATTACCCCTGCCCGCACCACAAAATGAAAAATAACATTATTGAAATCGGAGGATGGTACGGAACGGTAGTGATTGTGCTGGCTTATGCGCTAGTAAGTTTCCATGTTTTAGAATCGGGGAGTTTCGTCTACCAAATTTTGAATTTGACTGGCGCTCTGGGTATTGTGGCTGTTTCATTTTACAAAAAAGCCTATCAACCTGGTGTCTTGAACGCAGTTTGGGCCGTCATTGCATTGGTGGCGATAATCTCTTTAGCTTTTTAATATGTCTCAAGTATTCATAAAAAACGAAGAGGATTTTACCTGCGAACACTGTGGTTTTTCGGTGCGGGGTAATGGCTACACTAATCACTGTCCGCAATGCTTATGGAGCAAACATGTGGATGTGAATCCCGGAGACAGAGCTTCTTCTTGTTGTGGACTAATGCGGCCGGATAGGGTCGTAATGGAAAAGGGGGAGTTTGAATTGGTTCACGTTTGCGAGAAATGCGGTCATCATAAACAGAATAAAACGGCTAAAGATGACGAACTGCTCAATTTTAAAAATAAACCTTAGCCGACATTTTATACTATTTGTGCGGTCGCACAAATAGTATAAAATGTTTTACTTTGGATGAAGAGGTTATGAGTGGAAATGGGCAATGTTTGTCAGTCTAAATGATGTGATATAATTGGTTTATTAATAAATATTAGCCGTCTGCAGTCAGGCGGTAGAGAGTCTAACACACGCGATAAAATGGCAACCAAGAAAGTAAGTATTTATTCCACTCCCACCTGTCACTTTTGCCACATGGCGAAAGAGTGGTTTGCTGAAAATGCTATTAAGTTCCAGGAGTTTGATGTCGCGAGCGACTTGGCTAAACGTCAGGAAATGGTAGATAAAAGCGGACAAATGGGCGTACCGGTTATCATCGTGGAAGACCAGGTCATTGTCGGCTTTGACCAGCCTTTCTTGGAAAGTATTCTAGATCTGAAGAAGTAATTATATCTTTCAAATTGACGTAAATTGTGTACAATAAACGGGTAAGGTTCATGCCTTACCCGTTTATTGTTTGTCGTGTCATTCCCGCGCAGGCGGGAATCCAGGTTTATATTATATTTTGCCCCTGTAGTTCAATGGATAAAACAAGACACTCCTAACGTCTAGATCCAGGTTCGATTCCTGGTGGGGGCACATACATATGGAAGAATTAGAAAAACAATCAAAAATATTTCTGAAAGAGCGGGGCTGGGATAAACTCCGGCCTTCTGATCTGGCCAAGTCTATTAGTATCGAGTCGGCTGAATTATTGGAGTTATTCCAATGGTGCAGTTTGACCGTGGCAGAAACTAAAAAAGATGCCGAAAAAATGGACCATATTAAGAGTGAATTGGCAGATGTCTTTTTGTACTCGATATATTTGTCGATAACTTTGGGGTTCGATACGGAAAAAATAATTTTGGATAAGTTAAAGAAGGTATCACTCAAATATCCTCCTCATTTGATCAAGAAGACCGCTGGACGAGATCCTGGTACAGAAGATATTTACCGTAAAATCAAGAAAAATCATCGGGTTAAGGATAATAGCTAGGGTTGCAGATATCGTTTGATTTTATACATATTTTTGGTATACTTTTCCCAATGGACCAAACGGACCAGGACAAGAATAGCGAAGAGATCAAGGAACTCCTTGAGGAGGATATTGAGCTCAACAAGGAAAATAACGAGCTTCTGAAAGGGATGCATCGCTCAGCCCGCTGGAGCCTTATCTTCACAATTGTTAAGTGGGTAATAATCATCGGTTCGGTATTTGGCCTGTATTATTACTTCGGGCAGTTTCTCTCTTCTTCTTTGGATAGGATAAATAAGATTGTAGGGACTACGACTACAACCACAAGCGCGACGGGCTCAAGTACAATTCAGATCAAGATAGAGCAATTGAAGAATGCGATAAAGAGTATATAAAATAACGAAAGAAAAAACGCCTTGTGGCGTTTTTTCTTTGTGTGCCCAGGCCCAGGGTCGAACTGGGGACCTATCGCTCTTCAGGCGAGCGCTCTGCCAACTGAGCTACCTGGGCATTTGTCTATTCTTTTTTCGCCTCTGGCCTTTGGTCTCGTACCAAAGATCTACCTGGGCATTTCATCAATCCGTAACATAATAGCAATTTAAGACAGACTTTTCAACACCCTTCGGTTCTTCGGTAGAACAGGCCATGCTATACTTCCAAGTATGGATATATGTAAATTATGCCATAAGGACTTCAAAGATTATCAGGGCAGAGGACGGAGCCGTTGTGGCTCTTGCAATACAAAAATTCGTAGATATCGGGCCAAAATTGCCGCTGTTAAATATTTAGGAGAAAAATGTATTAAGTGTGGTTGGCATGGCAATCAGGCGGCCTTTCAATTCCATCATACTGACCCTAGTGAAAAAGATTTTACGATTGGTAATGCGGCAAATAAAAAATGGGATTTTATAAAAAAAGAATTAGAAAAATGTATTTTGCTTTGCGCAAATTGTCATGCGATTGAACATAGCACTAAAGACGATAAGGAATTCATTAAAGAGGCTGAAAGATACCAGGGCCGAAAGTTGGAAGTTTAATAATAATTCTAAAAACAGCCCTCATGGGCTGTTTTTTTAAAAACTTTATATCGACTTAACTTTGATCTTCTGGATCTTTTCTTTGTCGGTCTTGGGCAGGCGAATGGTCAGGAGGCCGTGGCGTTCGATCGCTTCAGCTTGGTCTACTTCTATTTCCGCTGGCAACATGACGGCGCGGGTGAAAGCGCCCCAGTAAAGTTCTTTGTAGAGGACATTGGCGGCGATGGACTCGGTTGGACGTTCTCGGCGCCCCTTGATAGTGATCATTTCACGGGTGATCGAGATGTTCAGATCCTCCGGCTTTACCCCGGCAACCATTGTTTGAAGAACGACTTCATTCTCGGTCTGGTAGACATCGACAGTTAGTTCGCCTTCTTCTTCGGCTTCTTCATCCAGCGCCCAGCGGTTTTCCTTGGGCTTCTGAACAGGAAGAGATTCGGAAATAACGACAGCCTCAGTCTCTGTTTCATCGTAGGGGACGCTTCCGGTGATGCGCTCGAAAAATGATCGTTTATCTTTGAACATAGGATACTTTTATCTTTTTAATTTTTTCGAATAGTAAGAAAATGACGATGATGAATATCCACAAAGCAATAAGAACGCGGAAGATGCTTTGTCCATTATTGATAATTATAAAGAAGTTGAAGAGGGCATGCAATAGGGCGGCCAGCAAGATGCCGATTACGGTGTTGAATATTTTACGTTTGCCGGAGGCTTTGAATGATAGTCCGATGGAGGCGCCAACAATCGTCGAAGAAAAAACGTGCAATAAGGTGGCGCCTAGAAAGCGTAAGTTGCCATTGATCAGGAAATCGAAGCCCGACATGCCCAACCGGACGGTTTTTAGAAGGAAAAGAGAGTTTTCCACGGCGGCAAAGCCCAAGGCGGCGGTGATCATGTAGATCATTCCGTCGACCGGTTCATCGTTGTAACGACTGCGCAGGCCGATTAGGAGGGCGGCCAGATATTTCACGAATTCTTCGATCAAGGCCCAGCTGAAGAATAGATAAAGAAAAGGCTGAGAGGCTTTCAGTCCTTCCCATAGGGAGGCAAAGCTAATGTTCACATTTTCGAGCGAGGAGGTGTCGAAATTGGAAGAAGCATATTGTTCCAAGTAAAAAGCCAGAAAAACGGCCAGCCCGCCGGCAACGAAGGTATAAAGAATCATCCGTTTCGGCTCGGCTTTTTTGTTGTCCTCTTTGAGCCAAAACCACAACCAGAGAAGGGACGGCAGAATGCCTCCGACAATGACAAAAAATAGGGTCTTGAAATTTATCAGTGGAATCACCTTGCCTCTAATAATACCGCAGAAACGGGTTCGGATGAAGGGGACAACCAAGCCATTAAGAATTAAGGATTAAGAATGAAATGCATTCAACTAAAGCGACAAATTGCCATCCGCCTTGAGCTTTGGATTGACCCGGTAGTGAATTCTGGTCTTGCCCTTCGGGCGGGCGGAGCCGAGACCAGAATCTACTACCGGGTTGATTTGGAATTTTTTGACTAACGAACGGAAATAACCAGCCAGAGCGATCATGGTGGCGTTGTCGGTACTGAGTTCGCGATCGGGGATCAGAAAGGCTGTATCGGGGAAATCGGCTTTCAACTCGTCTGAGAGTCTGGCTTTCAGTTCGTGGTTGGCGATCACTCCTCCGCCCACGATCAGAGTTTTGGCTTGGAACTTTTCTACGGCGTGGAAAGTTTTTGACAGTAGTACATCTAGGGCGGCGTTTTGGAATTCAAAGGCGATCGCTTTTTTATCGTCCTCAGACAATATACCGATCTTTTTGGTCAGATATAGAACGGCGGTCTTTAGTCCGGAAAAAGAAAAATCGAAGTCCCCCGAATTTTGCATCGGCCGGGGCAGTTTGTAACCCTCGATCTTTACTTTAAAATCAGCGAGTCGGCCGATTTCCGGTCCGCCCGGATAAGGCAAACCAAGCAGGCGGGCTACTTTATCAAAAGCCTCACCAACGGCATCGTCACGGGTCCGACCGATCACTTTATATTTTAGCCAGTCCTTAACCAGAATTATTTCGGTGTGTCCGCCGGAAGCCAGAAGCGCGACTGCCGGGAATTTAATTTTATTTTTGGAACCTTCGCTCGCTAGGGACGAGAGCAAGTGGCCTTCCATGTGATTGACCGGGATAAGCGGTTTCTGCCAAAGGAGAGAAAGGGCGCGCGCAAAATTGATGCCGACCCACAGTGCTGGTTCGAGTCCTGGTCCCAGAGTTACCGCGATCGCGTCGATCTTGGGGATTGAAATCTTTGGTAGTTTCTCCAAGAAATTGATCGAGAGGTCTGGTTCGCGCTCTAAAATAGTTGCCAACTTACGAATCAGTTTGTCGTCGACAGAGATTTGTTTGTTCGGTTTTAATAGTTTGGCTTTTTCTAGAGCGGTTTCCAGAAGGGGGACCAGGGCTTTACCGTGTTCGCGTTTGGCGATGTTTGGAACGACTCCTCCCCACTCTTTATGAATGGCAATCTGCGAAGATATAGTATTAGCTAGAATCTTAAAAGCCGGCAGGTCAAAACCGCCCTTGGCTTCCACAATACTTATGGCTGTCTCGTCACAGCTTGTTTCTATGGCTAAAATTCGCATGGTTCACAATATAGCAGAAATAAGGCGTAATTTCTAGCCCGATTCTACGTCCTTATTGTTGAGAGTTGTGTAGATAAAAAAGTGGTATAATAGTAGTAACGATACCTTTGGCTAGATAGCCAACTCATTCCACTGAGGACTGCTCATTGAAGCGGTTGTTCCGCCAGGACGGTTCTCTCCGTCAATTCTCATTAAAACTATGAGAGTCTATTATGTGATATTCGAACATTTGCTTTGGTTGCTGTTGTCAGTAGCCCTGTTTGTGTTCGTTATCCCCATCCCGGTTGGAAGTATCTTTAAAACATTTCTCGGTGTAGTTTTCTATCTTGTTATTAGACGGCTTTGGGTCTGGCGGATCAAGTCGGAGGATGAAGATGTGATCGATAGAAAAATGGCAAGACTTGGCGAGCGAGTTAAACAATTCTCAATGAAGCAGAAAGAGATTGTTTATGGCAATTGGTTGGAAGGGAAAGAGGAAAAAGAAGCGGATGAAGGACCACAAAATAGATAACAATAGGTCGTCATTATAAGGGTAATTTGTTCCCGACCGGGTCCGTTAAGGGCTCTCGGAAACCAGAAATTGTTATGATAATTGCAGGTCTTGTTTTGATCGTTCTTGGTCTGGTGTTTTTTCTCCAAAACACCGGCTTTATTCCATACGACACCTGGAATAATGTTTGGCCGATATTGCTCGTGCTGATCGGTATCGCCTTAATGTTCACTCGTCGCGGATACTATGGGATGAGGGGTTGGGGACGAATGGGTAATGGACGAATGGAATGGAAAGGCAAGGAGGATCGCGGGATGGGCGGTATGGAGAGCCGAGTCTATGGCCACGAGAAAGGGGACGAAGGCAAAGAACGGATGCATGATAAGCGAGAGGATGAGATGTAGGGATGCCCCAACAAAAAAACCGGCGAGTGCCGGTTTTTTTGTTTTTGTGGGCGGTAAGGGATTCGAACCCCTGACATCTTCAACGTCAATGAAGCGCTCTACCAACTGAGCTAACCGCCCAAACACGACCAATTTATCATACTTGCTTATATTTTTCAAACGGCCTAGAATGACGGCAGCTTAGATGCGAGGAACAGAAGGGATATACAATGAAGACAGCGCTCCCGCCTTTTGCGGCTCCGGCCACCTATTGGACTTGTTCAAACACGGGGTGTATCTCTCGTGGACCTGCCAGTGAGGGCGTCCCCCAAAATTGCCCCAAATGCGGTTCGCCGATCATCGCGCCGGCGCCGGAGGCTCCCGAAGAAAACTTGCCGGAACCGGAACCGCATAAAACTTAGCGAAGCAAGACTTCGACAAAAAAGCGCCGCATGGGGGAACGGCGCTTTTTCTAATGCGGAGGCGGGAGGATTCGAACCCCCGATGCCCTTTCGGGCATACATGTTTTCGAAACATGCGCGTTCAACCACTCTGCCACGCCTCCATTAATAACCGTCTGAATATAGCATATCTTTTGCAATATTTCAAAAAAATGTTATATTATGCCTGCCTCTATTATGGCCCTATCGTCTAATGGTTAGGACATCACCCTTTCACGGTGGTGATCCGGGTTCGACTCCCGGTAGGGTCACGAATACAAAAATGAGTCCGGCTGGAAGGCCGGCCATTTTTGTATTCGTGACCCTAAGCACCTGAACTGCTTCAGGTGCGTCCGGGAGTCGAAAAGGCTGAGTATGTCGGAACGAGCCCTTTGGGGCGAAGTGAGATATGAAGCCTGTACCGTCCATGTAATGGAAGACCCCGTAGCTGATTCGTTTATTTATTTTAATAAAAAATTTCTGTGTATAACTTCCTAGCGAATTCACTTTTTATATATTAAAATAAACAGTAATGAAAAAGAAAACTGTTAAACTCGCAGCACTCACAGCGGTGATTGTCGGCGGATTGAATTGGGGCCTGCTTGGATTTTTTAATTATGATCTCATCGTGCAGTTGTTTGGGTTTTCGGCCCGATTGATCGCGTTGATCTATGACTTGATCGGTCTTGGCGCGCTCTGGCTGGTGTTTGACCGCCCTCGGACCTAAAATAAAGTTAACTAAAAAATCCCGCCAGCGCGGGATTTTTTAGTTGTTGGTCTAGTGTTTCATTAAGAAAGCGTAAACATCTTCCACCGCCAGCGCGCCTTGTCCGGCGGCGATATTGTTCTGGTGGTAGAAGTTGTCGGCGCAGTCGCCGGCGGCCCAAATTCCTTCCACACTGGTTTGGCCGTTGAGATGATTGATCTTGATTGCCCCGTTGGGAATCGTTTCGACCGTTCCTTTTATAAAGTCGGTAGCAGGGGTATTGCCGATCTCGACAAATATTCCAGAGACGGGCAGTTCGTGTTCGGTTCCGTCGGCCAGATTTTTATAAACCAACCCCGTGACGAACTTTTCCCCTTTTACTGCCGTAATTTCGGCCCCAGTGATTCCTTTGATCTTGGGATTGGCCAGGAGTTTGTCTACTGTGATTTGTTCGGCGCGAAAAGCCGGCGCCTGTTCGATGATCGTGATCTCGGAAGCATAGGCTAAAAGTTGGCTGGCCGTTTCAAAGCCGGCGTTGCCTCCGCCGATCACCGCGACCGGGGAGCCGGAAAAGAGCGGGGCGTCGCAAGTGGCGCAGTAAACAATTCCCTTGCCTTCGTACTCGGAAGCCCCGGGAACGCTCAATTTGCGCCGTGAGGAGCCAGTAGCGACGATCACAGTCTTTCCTTCGAATGTCTGGCCGTCTAGGGTGGTGACGGTAAATCCAGTGCCTGTCTTGATTACCGACTTAACCCGAACACGTTCCTTAATATCCAAAAATTCTCCCCGGTAGTGTTCCAGGTGGTCTTTTAGTTTTTTCGCTAACTGTTCACCGGTCAGGAACACTTCGCCGATCCAGTTTTCGATACAAGAGGAAGTGATGGATTGTCCGCCAAAATCAGACGTTAGGAATAGGGTTTTGAGTCGTTTGCGGGAGCTATAAACGCCGGCAGAAATTCCGGCCGGACCGCCACCGATAATGATCAGATCGTACATAGATAAAGTATTAGTGATTAGTATAAGTACTAGTATATAAAAAACAGGGACAAAAAAATAGTATAAGTATTCAGACTGAAACTTATACTATTTCCAAAATATTATTTCTTCGAGCGCCGCAAGAAGGCCGGAATAGAAGACCAGTCATCGTCTTCAACTTCTTCCGTGGCTTCGGGAGCTGGTTTGACTGGCGCCGGGGCCGGAGTAACAGTGCGGGTGAAAAGGGGATGATCGACTTCGCGTTCTTTTTCCTTTGGTGCGGATTCAACGATCGGCCGTATTTCTTCTTTAACTGTGGTGACGGGAGCTGGTTTGGAACCAAAGCCGAACATGCTACTGCTTTCGCCTTTCTTTTTATTCGCCCCTTCCGGGAAACCAGTGGCAATAACAGTAACTTTCAGTTCGTTCTTCTTGAGTTTGTCGTCGTAAATAGCGCCGAAGATGACCTTGGCTTCACTATCAATAGATTCGGTAATAACCTTGGCAGCATCCTGGATCTCGAACATAGTCATGTCTTCACCGCCGGAAATGGTAAAGAGAATTCCGCGGGCGCCTTCGATTGAAATGTCCAAAAGCGGGGAGTTGATCGCGGCCTTGGCAGCTTCCACGGCGCGATCCTCTCCGGTAGCTGAGCCGATACCCATTAAGGCGCTTCCAGCGTTGGCCATAACGGCACGTACGTCGGCAAAGTCGACATTGATCACACCCGGCATAGTGATGGTATTGGAAAGACCTTCCACTGCCTGGCGCAAAATTTCATCGCACATCGCGAAAGCACTCGAACAAGTCGTGTCCTTGGTGATAACATTCAATAAGCGATCGTTCGGAATCGCGATTACCGCATCGACTTCTTTTTTCAGTTCATTGATGCCGATCTCAGCAATGCCGGAGCGCTGTTTGCCCTCGAAGAAAAATGGCTTGGTCACGATGGCTACAGTCAAAGCGCCTTGATCCTTGGCAACTTTGGCAATTACCGGAGCAGCGCCGGTTCCCGTACCACCACCCATACCGGCAGTAACGAATACCATGTCAGCGCCTTTGATGACGTTTTGGATATCTTCAATACTTTCTTCCGCGGCGCGCCGGCCGATCTCCGGATCCATACCAGTTCCCAGTCCGCGTGTTAGATTTTTGCCAATGTGAATTTTTTTGTCAGCCGGAGAGCGATGCAAATGTTGTGCATCGGTATTCATCGCAATGAATTCCACGCCCTTCACTTTCGATTCGATCATATGATTGATCGCGTTCGAGCCGGAACCGCCAACGCCGATCACTTTAATGCGCGCGAATGCTTCGATTTCTGGATTGATTTTTGGCATGTTTCGTTGGGAAGGCGTTAAAAGTTAAAATATTCCCTATATCGTATCAGATGGGGGGAGGGGAAGCAAATCTCATTAAGAATTAAAAATTAAGGACTAAAGATGAAAAACATTCCAATCCAACCCTATTTTTAGGGGTATATTTAGGATATTGACATATGGTAACAACATGCTATAATCAACGTGGAATCTAAAAGGGAGACAGGGAAAGATGAAAAGAAAAAAAGGTTTAGGGCGTGAAGGGGTCGAAAAAGCGAATGGCCTCAAACAGCAGGGACGGACCAAGAACGAAAGCGACGAATCGGTTCGTTATGTCTATGACGGATCGACCGTGCAAGGAGTCCCGGCTTGGCTTACCCAGTCCGCGAATCAGGGGTAGAGCGTTCTAGCTACCCCATCACAACTCAATCGCCTCGGAAGACACGCCGTCTCCGAGGCGATTTTATTTTGTACCCGCATCCAAAAGCTTTCAAAATTGGATGCGATGAGAGGTGAGAAGCGAGCTGGCGTAGCTTCGCAAGACCTTTTGAGATAGAACCGAGTTTATCGAGGTTATATCCAAAAGGTGTACAGTTTCTGTAAGAAACGAGCGAGGAGCAAACTGAAATGTACATGGAAGTACATTGAGGGAGCACCGGAGTGAAGCAACGAAGAAGCGCGCCAATTTTGGAAGTCTTTTATGGCATGAATTCCTTAAGCCATTTAAATAGTGTGCCTTTGATATTCAGTCCGCTTCGGATCGGTTCCTTGCCTTCTAATTCGTATTCGTAATCGTAAAGGCAGAGACCGTAGGCAACTGCCCACGACGGATCGATTGATTGATTGTTACCAACCCCCAAACGGCTAGGCGAGGAAATTTTGGCCGGCAGGCGGAAATAGTCTTTGGCCATCGCTTCGATATTAGAGATACTTGACCCTCCGCCGTAAATTATCACACCTGCCGGAAGCAAACCATTTCGGCCGATCTTTTTTAGATGAACTTCTATATATTCAAAAATGTCGGACATGCGCGCTTCGATAATTTCATCGAGTTTCTTTCGCGGTCCGTCTGGTTCTTGTTCGCCTTTTTTGATCCGGTCGGCATCGTCGAGCGGAACGCGGAAGCCTAAGGCGATGTCATTGGTGATGTCGGTGGAGCCGATCGGAAAAGCGTGAACCGAGAGAGGAATATTTTCTTCAAAAACAGCGATCGAGGTGGTTTGTGAACCGATATTGATCAGGGCGCAACCAGAGGCGCGTTGGAGCTTGGAAAGATTAATGATACTGCCAGCCAAAGGCGAAGCGATAATGTCTTCGACGATCAGTCCGGCATCTTCCACCATACTCACAAAATCCTTGAGGTGTTGTTTGGAATATGTGACAAACATTGTCCTGGCTTCCAGTTTGGATCCTTTCATCCCCTCCGGCGTGCCGAGCACTTTTTTTCCGTCTAGTTTAAATCCAACCGGCACGCGGTGAAGCACTTGGCGATTGGCCATGTCGGCGAGGTTGCTTTCGCTATCGTCTACTGCCCGCCTGATATCGACGGCTGAGACTTCCAGATCGGCGCGCGAAACCAGAGTTGTGCCCTCGGCCATTTTTGATTCCAAGGTGGCTCCGCCAATAGAAAGATATACTCGTTTGATCTTTTGCTTGGAGGCTTTCTCGGCTTCGGCAACGGCGTCTTTCAGACAATCGATCGCTTCTTCAATATTAACAATATAACCCCGGCGCAGACCGCGGGAGCTTTTCTTGATCAACGCCAAAACCTGCGGACTTGCTTGTCCAGGTTTTTCTTCGCAGACCGCGATTCTTATCCACGAGGTCCCTATATCGAGTCCAGTTATTATTCGTCGTGAGGCCATTTAATAGCGACGAAAAAAGTATTGGTTCGAAACTTTTATCTATTTCGAAAAAGCCCGCAAATACTTTTGTTCTTCGCTCTCCATTTTAGCACCATGATCCAATCCATCCAAGTGCAAACAACCGTGGATAAATAAGAAGATCAAATGTTTTTGATATGTATGAGAAAATTTTGGCGCCTCGCGCTTGGCACGAACCAGATTTAAGAAAATTTCTCCGGAATTTTTGTCGTACGGAAAACTTAAAACGTTGGAAATATGATCTTTATGGCGAAAGGTCTTGCTCAATCGGCGAGAGGTAATATCGCCGACAAAAGCCAGGCTAAGATCATAGTCTTTTCCCAGTATTTTTACCGCTATGTCAGAAAAAGGCACTTGTGGCGCCTTTTGTCTGGTCTTGTTATTTACGGACAACATCTTTGATCTTGCCTAGTTTGCGCAACCGGTCGGTGGTGGCACGCTTGGTGATCCGTTTCAACGCTTCCTGTTTGTTCTTCAACTCGGACTTGTTCCGCTTGGAGAATTTCAGGTCGCGGGCACGGCGCAAATTGCCAGAGGTTTGTACGCGCTTTTGAAAGCGGCGCAAAAGGTTGGCATTAGATTCGCTGGCGGTTCTAATTACTTCTATTGCTGACATACGGGCTAGTTTAACACAAATAGCGAATTGCGCAAGCCTGAAAGCTCTGCTATATTGGCCCTAGACACAAAAGGCGCATTTGCCTTAAAAACTTCGTTCGGAGGTGGATTATGACTGTAAAGGGAAAGCCTCTTCGTTTGGAAAATGCGGGCGGATTTTACCCCGGGTATCCTCCCGTTCCGGTTCCCATTGGCCCCAGTATTATCGAGACCTGGTTTCGTCAGGGCCCCCGGCCCAAACCTTTGGAGATTGTCCTTTTCTATGTGCTTATGATTAGGGCGCACGAGATGGGTGGCTGGTTTCCCGTCGCAATCAAAGAGGTCAGGTATTTGTTCGAGTTTGCCTTGGACGATAAGCATGTCACGTTCTATCTTGAACAACGCAAGCTGGTTTTGCCCAAGGAGGAACCCCCATGCTTCGACCTCTTGATGTTGTCGCGCTTTTTTGTGCAAAGACGGGAAAACTTGCACGAATTCGACCTGACGCAAGAGCTTGTCTCGACCTTGGTCTCTTCAGGAAATATTGACCAGGAGGAGGGAGACTGAATTCAAGACCCTGTTCTGTAAACTAAAATGCCGGCTCGCCCCTTGCGACCCGGCATTTTCTTTTGCTTGATTTTAGACCTTAAAAAAGCTAAGGTGGTGGGTAGGAAAAAAGGAGGTCATTTTATGGCTATCACACCCAAAGTGTTTTTCGATGGCGCAGTCCAGAGTCTCGGCTTTTCGGATCGAGGACATGAGACCAGGGTCGGCGTGATGATTCTGGGAAAGTGGGATTTCGGCATAGCCACCCGCAAGGAAAAGATCAGAGTGCTCACGGGGCGACTGATGTTCAAGGGTGGGGTCTATTACAGCCAAGGCCCGGCCATTGTCATCAATCCTGGCGATTCGATTGTGATCGAGGTGCCGGAGGAGACCAGTTATATGTGCACTTTCGACTAGGCCTGAACAATGTCGATTGCTAATCAAAAATGCCCGGCTTCATCGTACGAAGCCGGGCATCCTTTTTTGCGATTATGGGATGTATGGTGTTACAATAATTAAGGATCTCAGAAAGGAGGAAATCCGTCATGAAAAACAAGGGACAACCTTATTTTGGAGTTGGAGTTCGTGAATATTTCTTAAACGAGCTCGGTCCAAAATGGACCACTTTGCGCTTTGGTGGACCAGTTCCGACAGCCGTCGATGCTGAGAAGATTGTCAAATCAGTTCGACGTGTCCAAAGGGAACACGGAACAGTCTAACTTCTCCTGTATTCAGTGTATTCAAAAACTAAAATGCCCGACTTCATTGTACGAAGCCGGGCATCCTTTTTTTGTATTTTATACGATCTACTATCTACGAAATACGATCTACTTGAGTTTCTTGAGGTACTCGCCCAACTTGTCGATCTTGATCGTGTCCTGCGAGCGAGTGCTCATGTCGCGGACAATGACCGTATTTTCCAGCGCTTCTTTTTGGCCCAAGATGATAGTGAAGGGAACGCCCATTCGTTCGGCAATACCCAACTGGACCGAAAGCGAATCCTTGGACATCGAGTGGGTCATCGGGATGTGGTTCTTGCGCAGAACTTCGATCACTTCAAATGTTTTCAACTTCGCATCGAATGACAGCTGGATGAAGAAGACCTTCGGTTTTTTGACGATGCGTGGGGTGTGTTTAATGTAATCGGGCATTTCTACAATGCGATCCACTCCAAAACTGCCACCTACGGCTGGTACATCTTTTTTACCGCCCAAGGCTTTGGCCAGATAGTCGTAGCGTCCGCCGGCTGCGATGGTCAGATTGGAAGTAGTTTTGGTCCCATCTTCAGCGATGATCTCGGTGTCGCTGACGAATTCAAAGACAGTGCGGGAGTAGTAGTCCAAACCGCGCACCAAATTGCTGTTGATCTCGTAGTTGATCCCGAATTTGTCTAAGTATTCAATCACTTCTTTGAAGTGTGCCTTGCAGGCCGAACAGAGGAAACTGATCGGTTCTGGTGCGCCCGCCTTGACCTCCTGACATCCGGGGTTTTTGCAGTCTAGCAGGCGCAGAGGATTAGTTTTTAGGCGTTCACGGCAGTCGGCGCAAATACCCTTCACGTTCTTTTTGTAGTAGTTGGTTAGTTCGCGCCTGTACGCGCCTCGGCATTCGGAATCACCGATCGAATTTATCTGGACGCGCAGGTTTTTCAGCCCGGCTTCTTTTAGGATCGTATTGAACAGATGAATGATCGTGGCGTCGGCAATACTTTTAGTGGAGCCAAGGATTTCCAGGCCGAACTGATAGAACTCGCGATATCGTCCGCGTTGGGTATTTTCGTGGCGGAAGAATGGACCGTAATAATAGAGCATGACCGGCTGGGGGAGGGACTGCATCCCATTTTCCAAATAAGCACGCATCGCTCCGGCTGTACCTTCCGGCCGCATCGCCAAATGATCCCCGCCCTTGGTTTTCAGAGTGTACATTTCCTTACCGACAATATCCGTATCTTCACCGACACCGCGGTTGAAGAGTTCCTCTTTTTCAAGCATCGGCAGTTCGATCGGTTTGAAGCCGTAATATAGAGCGACTTCAGCCGCTTTTTCAAAAAAGCCTTGATAGAGATACCAGTCGTCGCCGATGATGTCGCGCATGCCCTTGGGCGATGCCAGGGTGTCTTTCTTTTCTGCTTTTTTCTCGTCTTTCATCCTGTTAGTGAAAAATGGCGTTGTTGCTTGCGATTAAGCAGTAGGCCAAGTTTTCGAAATTAATGTAAATTGTTAATAAAAATTGTTAAAATCCTGCTAGCAACAATCGCGACGCCATTTTCTACTACAGGATTCATGCTTAGAAAAATTTATTTGGCCAATTGATAATTCGAGAATTCTCCCGGCAGGTAAGAAATGCCTGTTAGTGGGAAAAGTCGAAGGAGAGCGCGTCCGCGAATGTATTTGATATCCACCGGGCCCCAATAGCGCGAGTCGTAACTTACCAGGCGGTTGTCGCCCATGGTGAAATATTGGTCTTTGGCGAGGGTGGTAGTCGTGCTTTTGTTGGTGGCGGTGGTTAGGTAAGGTTCCGAGATTTGCGTTCTTTTGCCGTCGATTCCCGTCACATAAACTTTTCCACCGGCGACGCTGACCGTTTCACCCGGCAGACCGATAATTCGCTTGATGAAATATTTCGATGGGTCGAGCGGGAACTTGAAGATGACCACGTCGCCTCTTTGTGGAGAATGGAAGTCGTAGGAGAGTTCGTCCACGACCAAATATTCCCCGTTGTGGAAGGTCGGGAACATTGAATCACCGGAAACGATAAACGGCTGAGCGACATAGAGCCTGATCGGCACAATAATGATCAGGGTAATGAGGGCAAACTTCAGAACGTCCCACCAAGTTTCTTCTTTTTTTACCACGGCTTCTACTATGTCCTCGAGTTTCTCCTCCGTTGTTTTTTTGGGGAAAATATCCATAAAATAAGGTTAAATATGACGGCATTATACAATATCTAATACATTGACGCAAGCACGATATATGTTGTGTGGTGCGAAATGCGCCAAAACTCTAAAATATTTCCAGTCCGATGTTTGGAACTTCACATTTACTGGTGATATACTCTTGTTTATGAGCTGGATAATTGTCGGATTAGGCAACCCGGGAGAAGAATATGCGGAGACCCGCCACAATACGGGTCGTTTGATGCTGGAAGCTTTTTATAAAAAAGCCGTGAAAGAAAATGATCTGTCGGAATGGAAATTTGATAAAAAACTATCGGCGCTGAAATCGGCCGGTAAGATCGGTAAGGAAGCTGTCACCCTACTTGAGCCGGAAACAATGATGAACAATTCCGGCAAGAGTTTGAAAGACCTGGTGAATACGCCGAAGAAGGCTGAAAAGTTAATTGTAATTTATGATGATCTCGATCTCCCCTTGGGCAGTTATAAAATTAGTTTCAACCGAGGCACGGGCGGACATCGCGGAATGGAATCAATTGTTAAAAATATTAAAACTAAAGGCTTCGTGCGAATTCGGGTCGGTATTTCCAATGAGACCCCGTCGGGTAAATTAAAAAAACCGCAGGGCGAAGAGAAAGTGATCGATCATATTTTGGGAAAATTCAAACCGGCGGAAATGGATGAACTGAAAAAAGTAGCCAAAAAAGTTTCCGAGGCGATTGTCTGTATGTTGGAAGAAGGCCGTGAGATTGCGATGAATCGGTACAACTAGTTTTAAAAAATAAAAGGGGCGCAAGCGGAGTAAAACTCGCACTTGCGCCCGGTTTGGGGTGTTTCTTGCCAACATGGTTTCCGTGGCGGAAACTTTATCTCCAGTCAAGGATCAGGAGGGTTAGGGAGGCTGGATAGTCGTCAAGAAACGGTTGACGTTCAAAGGGGAGGCTCTTAGAGTGGGATGGACCACTACAAAGGTCAACCTGATGAAATGTCTCGATAATTCTAATATATTGTCTAAGTAAAGTCAATGGCAAAAAATGATATAAAAAACCACCCGGGTTGGGGGTGGGGTGGTTGGTCGGGAGGGAGAGCTTAAACAACAGCTCTCCCTCCGTTCTACCCAGTGTGGTTCGCCGGACCACTGATTTTCGGCGAGGTGAACTGGAAGGCTCTTCCGTAGCAATGAGCTCGACGGCAGTCCTTCCGTTCCGTGTACCGGGGTCGGGGAGAAAAAACAGCGTCCCCAAGCCCAGTTTCGTTGCCGCGTCCTAAGATGGGGCGAAAGGGCGAAGATTTTTTTCAATGAAACGACGAGTTGCCGAAGGCTATCGTCACTTCCACTGACAGCAACGTTGTGCGTTGCCGGCGGCGGTTATCCCACCATTAGAGTGGCGACTTTCATCATGAATCTCCTTGAATTTGGGGCATCCGGGTCGGCGCATCGGCCGGTTAGATGGCGCCCGTCAGGCCGATCATGGGGGTTGCCGGGGACTGCTTGTCGCCGGTGGTCGCGCTGCTCGCGCTGGTAAACAAATAATTCATGCACGCCCGCGGGAGGGCCGGACTCGTCGATCCCTTGTTCTGAAGCTGGAAGGACATGGATGTCCTCCTTTCCTGAAACATTAAATCAAAGTACCTTGGTACTGCTTTAAACCCTACCAGTTTCTAAATATTTGTCAAGTATTTTTGGAAGAGTAACTTTAGATTACTTTGATTATCTAAAAAACCGCCCTGTTGAGCGGTTTTTTAGATTCACGATAATTTTTATTCTTTTGGAGCCACGACCGGTTCGCCGAATGACAGAGTCATGCGCTGGTCCTTGGCCTCGAAGAGATTGATGGTGAATGGATAGGTTTTGCCCAGTTCCAATTTCGAGCGGAGGTCTTCCTCGGACTTGAATTCGGAAATATGGACCAAGCCGGCCACGCCTTCTTCGATCGAAACGAGAGCGCCGTGTTTGTTGTACTTGATGACCACACCCTTAACGGTGTCGCCCTTCTTGTACTTCTTGGCTGCTTCGTTCCAAGGATTTTCTTTGAGGGCTTTGAGGGACAAGGAAATTTTGCCGTCCTTGATCTCGATCACCTTGGCTTTTACCTTATCGCCAACTTTGAACAAGCCTTTCGGATTTTCCACCAAGGCCCAATCAATTTCGGAAATGTGAACCAAACCTTCCAAACCGTCCTCGATCTTGAGGAAGATACCGAAGTCTACCGCGCCGGTCACTTCGCCTTCCACTACATCGCCCACAGCGTATTTCTCAACGATCTCTTTCTTGGATTTCTGATCGGAATTCTTTTCGGAGAAGATCAGTTTGCCTTCCTTCGGGTCGGCGCCAATGATTGCCATTGAAAGGCGAGTGCCGACGAACTTGCGCAATTCTTCCATAATGCGATCCTTATCGCCGTCCGGTACGCGCGGATAGTGCTCGGCTTTGAGCTGGGAGGAAGGCAAGAAACCGTCCAAGCCGTTCCATTCGATGATCAAACCGCCCTTGTTGGCGTCCTTGACTGGCAGTTCGAACACGGTCTTCTGTTTGATGGCGCGTTCGGCATCGCTCCAGATGATCGCCTGCTTGGCTTCCTTGAGCGACAATTCGATGTAGCCGTTTTCGCCTTCGGAATCAACAACCTTGGCCGTGACCAAATCGCCGATATTAACTTTCTTGATGATATCTTTGGCGTTCAAAAATTCCCGGCCAAAAATGATACCGGTACCGAATGGGGGCAAGTCAATATAGATGGCCATTTTGTCTTTCGACAAAACCGCTCCTTCGACGAGTACTCCCGGTTCTGGACGCGCGGGGGAAGCTTTCAATACTTCGTCCATCGCGGTCTTCGGCAGCTCTTCAATGGCGATCGGCGAACCGACTTCCAACTCGAGCTCGTCTTCCTTAATGATGTCTTTCTTCATGATAATTTATTCAACAAAAAATCGCCTAACCCACCAATTGCTTGATGAGCCCTGCTGTCTCCGTCACCTTACTATTGTCGTGTACGGCCACAAACAGGCAAATTAATAATACTTGTACTATATCTCATCTGAGAAAGATTGGCAAATGGGGCAGAATTGGCTGTAATGTGGGCTATTGACAAATTATATTGACGGATGTATAATAAAGCTAAATAGAAATGACCTTGGTCATTCGAAAATAGATCGAAAGAGGTATAGGACGATGGGAGAATCATTAAGCCCGGTGCATTATCCTTTCTTAAGTGAGATCGTCGGTCCCGGGAAAGCGGACGGGTTTCGCCTCGGGGAAGTGGTGGAAATCTCGCACAAGGTTAAAGGCGAGATGACAGTTAAGGGATACTGCGTTGTTGATGCCCTCCCTCGGTTTAAAGAGAGGGCGGCGGAAGAGCAACCTGATGAGATGTATGCGTACCGGCGGGTCGTTGCGCTCATGAATGTTGACGGTGCCGCCTTCATCATTGGCCCCCCGGACCAGAGGGCGATCAATGTGGTCAAGAGCTTCTGAATTTGTGCCGACAGTTTTGCCGGCGGTAAACCCATAGATCACACAAAGCTTCGGCCGAGTGTGATCTTTTTTTGCTATAATAATGAATAAATACCTTCGATTATCCACCCAAAATCGTTGCAAAAAGGCTGATTTTTTGGTATTATTTAGCCACTATGATCATCAGCCGTTTCAGTGCTGCCTTTGTTAAGGTTCAGCAGGGGGATACTATTTTTGCCTTCAACCCGGTTAGCCGGGATTTCGATGCCAAGGCCCAAAAGTTTGGGGCCGACGCCGCTCTCATCAGTGTAAACGATCCGCAATTCAATGGCAGTGACAATGTCACTTTCGGTACCAAGGAGCCGTTCATTATCAATGGTCCGGGCGAGTACGAGATCGGCGGTAATTTTGTCCGCGGATTTGGTTCGAAAGGACCGGACGGCAAGATCAATACAATTTTTGCGACCAATATTGAAGGAATCAAGCTTTGCCATTTAGGCGGGTTGGCTGATCCGGCTTTGTCGGCGGAAACGATCGAGGAGATTGGCGAGATTGATGTGCTGTTCGTGCCGATCGCCGGCGGAAAATTTTTGAATCCGAAAGATGCCTACAAATTGGCCACTACTTTGGAAGCTAAAATTATTGTCCCTGTTCTATATGAAAATGGGGCGGAAATAAAAGCATTTCTCAAGGAAGCCGGTGAAGAAGTCAGTCCGGTTGATAAATTGACGATCAAGAAGAAGGACGTGGAGGGCAAGGAAGGCGAGATTGTAATCATAAATTCGTAGATCATTAAGAATTAAGGATTAAGCATTAAGAATGGACAGCAAACTTAACAAGTGGCGGGAAAAGACAGACGCGGAAAAACACCGCCTGGCTGTTATTGGCGCTGTCGTAGCGACAGTTCTAGTGGTAATGGTCTGGGTAACGAGTCTGTTCACCGGTTTGGGAATTCATAATTTGGCGGCGGTTGGCACTGTTGAGAAAAAGCCGGCAGTCGCTCCTGTTTCTCCTCTGTCGTCTTTTGGACAAGTGATCGGAGATAGCGTGTCTAAAATTACCGAGCAGATCTCGTCCGTTAAAGATACCGCCGGATCTGTTTTGACTGGTGATAATGCTGTTTACGTTAGTACCACGACCGCGAAATAATTTAATACTATGGCCAAGGAAAAGAAAATCACAAACGAAGAATCGAAACCGGAACATGTAAATATCCTGCCGGTAAACATCGTGAAAGAAATGGAGGTGTCGTATCTCGACTATGCGATGTCGGTTATTGTTCAGCGCGCTTTGCCGGATGTTCGCGACGGTTTGAAGCCGGTGCATCGCCGTATTTTATATTCAATGCTTCGTTCAGGCTTGACCAGTTCGGCCAAATACAAAAAATCGGCGACCGTGGTGGGAGATGTGCTTGGGTCCTACCATCCGCATGGTGACTCGTCAGTTTACGATGCCATGGTTCGCATGGCGCAAGATTTCTCGATGCGTTATCCGCTGGTGCAAGGCCAAGGTAACTTCGGTTCGATCGACGGCGACTCGGCTGCTGCCTATCGTTATACCGAGGCTCGCATGTCGCGTTTGTCCGACGAGCTTTCTCGCGATATCGAAAAAGATACGGTAGATTTTGTCCCCAACTTTGACGGCACTAAAAAAGAGCCGACCGTTTTGCCGGCCGTTATTCCGAATTTACTTTTGAACGGTACGATGGGTATCGCTGTGGGTATGGCGACCAAAATTCCTCCGCACAACTTGACCGAGGTTTTGGATGCTCTCATTTATATGGCGGACAATGGCGATGCCACTACCGAAGACTTGATGCAGTTCGTGAAGGGCCCAGATTTTCCGACCGGCGGTTTGGTCTACAACGAAAAAGATATCAAGCATGCCTATGCTTCCGGCCGTGGTGGAGTGCTTTGCCGAGGTGAAGCGGAAATTGTGGAAACGAAAGCTGGCCTGTTCCAGATCATCATTTCCTCAATACCCTATCAGGTGAACAAATCCGATCTGATTGTGACGATCGCCGACATGGTACACGAAAAGAAAGTTGAAGGCATCAAGGATATTCGCGATGAATCGACTAAAGACGTGCGCATTGTGATCGACCTCAAGGCCGGCATCCATCCTCAGAAAGTTTTGAACGTACTATATAAGCATACGGAACTGGAAACGATGTTCCATTACAACATGCTGGCGCTGGTGGAAGGTGTACCGAAACTATTGTCGCTCGAATCGATCCTGGAAGAATTTTTGAAACATCGCAAGGTGGTGATCGTGCGCCGCACCAAATTCGATTTGGAAGTGGCTCTGGCCCGCGAACATATTTTGCTGGGACTTAAGATCGCGCTTGATCATATTGATGAAGTGATCAAAACGATCCGTGCCTCCAAAGATACTGAAACGGCTCATGCCGCTTTGATGAAAAAATTCAAGCTGTCCGATCTACAGGCGACCGCCATTTTGGAAATGCGTTTGCAGAAATTGGCCGGCCTGGAACGCCAGAAGGTGGAAGATGAACTTAAGGAGAAACAAGCTTTAATTAAAGAACTGCGGGCGATTTTGGCTGATCCGAAAAAGGTCCTGCAAATTTCCAAAGATGAATTCGTGGCTATTCGTGATAAATACGGCGATGACCGCAAAACGAAAGTCGTGCGCGGGGGAGTGAAAGAGATCGGCGTGGAAGATATGGTAGAAGACAAGGAAAATGTCCTGGTGGTTACTTCCGGCGGTTATGTAAAGCGCACCGATCCAACCGAATACCGGGCCCAAAAGCGCGGGGGTGTGGGCGTGATCGACCTCGATATGAAAGAGGAAGATTTTGTCACCATTTTCCTAACGGCTAATACTCACGACGACCTCTTATTCTTTACCGACAAGGGTAAGGCTTATCAGATCAAAATGTACGACATTCCGGAAGGTAAACGAGCCACGCGCGGAAAGTCGGCGACCAATTTCCTGTCTATTTCGTCCGAAGAAAAGATCACTTCTGTTTTGGCAATTCCCAAGACTGCTAAAGGCAATGGCATGTCGCTTCTCATGGTTACTCGACAGGGTGTGGCCAAGAAAGTCTCGGCCGAGAGTTTCAGTGATGTTCGTCGGTCGGGGATCATTGCGATAAAGCTGGCTCCGGGCGATGAACTTTTGTCCACTATCTGCGTGGAAAAGGGCGACGAAGCCATCATGTCCACCAAGTTTGGCCAGTCGATCCGTTTTGCTGAAAGTGATATTCGTGAAATGGGCCGTGGTGCCGCTGGGGTGGCCGGTATGAAACTAAAGAAGGGCGATATGATCCTGGGCGCGTGCGCGGTGAATAAAAATAATCGCGATAGCGAATACTTGGTCATGAGCTCCAACGGCTACGGCAAGAAGACCAAACTGAAAGAATACAAAGTGCAAAAGCGCGGGGGCTCCGGCATTAAAACGGCCGAGGTTACCAAGAAAACCGGCGAATTGATCGCTTCGATGATCATTGGGGCAGAGGAATCCGAAGTGATCGCGGTATCTAAGCAGGGCCAGATCATCCGCACCAGTTTGGCCGAGATTCCGACATTGGGGAGACAGACGCAGGGCGTGCGCATTATGAAGATGCGAGAAGGAGATACGGTGGCTTCGCTTACCTGTTTGTAAAAGACCTCCTTTTTTGGCACATTTCTTCGTTGCTTGCTTTGGTGCTCCCTCAATGTACCGGCTTGTACATCTCGGTTCGCTCCGCGCTCGCGCCTCGAACTGTGCTCAAAAAATAAGGTCTCGAATGGATCAAGTTATACTCGCGCCTCGGACTTCATCCAAAATTGAACGCCTCGAATTCTAAACTAAATTCATAAAAATGCAGGATTCAATTCCTGCATTTTTGGTAATGAAATAGCCATATCCACACAATAGTCATAGTTTGCTTGCCATAATGCTTAAGGTGTTGTGTTAAATTTTGAATCGGTTAAAATGGAGCAATCGTACTAGTATTTTATTGGATAGACTTTTATCCCGCATGGACAAGTCCAAACAATTATTGGAAGCAAAATTGAAAGAGACCAGGGACTTGTCCGTCAAAGAAGGGGCGGCGGCTTCGGTGATGAATGGCGCAGTCGATGCTTATATTATGCCTTTTGCCCTGGAACTAAAGGCCGATAACCTCCAGATCGGCCTTTTGGCGAGTTTAAATGGTCTGATCAGTCCTATTATCCAGATCTTTGGCAGCCGCCTAATGGAGCGATTCAACCGAAGAACCATCTCTTTTGTGAGTGTTCTATTGCAAGCCTCGGCTGTTCTGGGCTTTATGCTGATCGGCCTGACTTTTATGTGGAAACCAAACGCCCTGTCCTGGCCGTTGCTGTTTCTGATTGCCTATCTTATTTACGGATTAGCCGGTTCCTTGGGGGGTCCGGCCTGGTTTTCGATGATCGGGGATGCTGTACCGGAGAAAATGCGGGGACGCTATTTTTCCCAGCGCAATCGTATTTCTAATTATGTCAGTATTACGGTAACCTTAGCGGGCTCGGTTTTACTTTTCTACGCCAAAGCTTCCGGCTTCTTAATCGCCGGTTTCGTCGTCTTGTTTGCGATCGGCAGTTTCGGCCGGTTCATCTCGGCCAGCTTGATCAAAAAGCACTACGCTTCAAAAATTAATTTAGGTAAAGAAAATTATTTTTCTTTTTTCCGTTTCGTCCGCAATTCTCCCAAGACCAGTTTCGGTCGGTTTGCTATCTATGCCGCCTTGATAAGTTTGACGGTTAATATTGCCAACCCGTTCTTTGCCGTTTATATGTGGAAAAGCTTGGCCCTCAACCCGATTTGGTTCATGGCGGTGACGATTTCTACCACTTTTTACTCGGCTATATCCATGAAGCTTTGGGGCCGTTTTGCTGATAAGTATGGCAATAAAGAACTATTGCGAGTGAGTTATTTGCTTTTCGCCCCGTCGCCTTTATTCTGGATATTCTCGCCCAACCCGATCTATTTGATCTTAGTACCTCAGCTTTTAATGGGAATCGGCTGGGCCGGTTTTGCCCTGGCTTCGACTAACTACATCTATGATAGTGTCAGCGCCCCTAAGCGGGGGATAATCTTGGCATATTACAACCTATTGAACGGCATTGGCGTTTTTGTGGGGGCGACTTTGGGCGGGCTTCTTTCCCAGTATCTTTCATTCTCCTTTATGAACGTCTTTTTCAGCCTGTTTATCCTTTCAGCTATTTTGCGTGTCGCGGTGTCGATCTGGTTTCTGCCAAAATTGAATGAAGTTAGAAAAGAGATTGTTCCGCCTGAATCCAACCCCTTGAGATATCTTTCGTTGGACCATATCAAGATTTGGCGCGAGTCGAGCGAATAAATCTATTTAGTCTTTCACTTCTATGAAGGGGAGTGTGGATAACCGTACTAATTGTTTTTTGATAATAGCCCGCCGAAATTAAAAAAGAAGTCCAGAAGGCTGTTCCATCACCTTGTCATTATATGTTGATCTTATGTGGGGATAACTTCGGTATAATTTTTGCGGGTAAATGTTATTATTAAGGCTAATATGGCTTTTATCGATCCGGCCCAGGTTATTCCTTATTTTGAACTGCGTCCAGATATGCAAGTGGCAGATTTTGGTTGCGGAACGGGGGCTTACACTATGCTAATGTCGCGGGCCATTTTGCCAAACGGCAAGGTTTACGCGATTGAAGTTCAAAAGGATCTTCTAATTACTCTCAAAAATACCATCGCGGAAAAACATCTGGGAAATATTGAATTGCTCTGGGCAGATATCGAAACCGTCGGCGGTTCCAAGGTTGCCGATCGAGTGCTCGATCTGGTACTGCTCTCCAATGTACTTTTTCAAACGGAGGATCATGGATACAAAACATCGCTTGAAGTTAAACGGGTGCTTCGACCGGAGGGGAGAGTGGTGTTGATTGATTGGGCCGGCTCGTTTGGCAATATGGGACCGCACCCCGATCAGGTGATCACGAAGGAGTCGGCGCGCAAGATATTTGAAACAGCCGGTTTCCAGTTTGTGAAAGAATTTCCGGCCGGGGATAATCATTATGGATTGATCTTAAAGAAAGCTTAAATTTTTATGAGCGAATCATCAACTTTTCAAACAATCCTGCTTATCGTTTTTGGCTTTGTAGCGGTTTTGGCGGTTCTAATGTTTGCCGGCATTATCCCGGGCGGAGCGTCGTTTATGGGGGCCAAAACGGCTGGCACGGTGGTTTTATGGGGTCCGTACAACGATGTTGGCTTAGCGAATTACTTTGGCGATTTCAATAAGAACAATGAGAAGGTTGTTCAGATCAAGTATGTTTACAAAGCGCCGGAAACCTATACCGATACTTTGGTGGAGGCCTTTGCCCGGGGAACCGGCCCCGATCTGTTCTTTGCCGACCAGACCATGCTAAATCGCCTGACCGGCAAGACGACCGATATTCCTTTTACCGCTTATCCCCAGCGTACTTTTACCGATACTTTTGCCGATGGAACGAGCGTCTTTACCAACACGACCGGTCTCAAGGGGATTCCCTTGTTCATCGATCCGTTGGTAATGTACTACAACCGTACTTTGTATAGCTCAGCCGGCATTGTTTCCCCTCCCAAAACTTGGAAGGATTTTGTTGCTACGGTTAAGCTGATAAATAAACAGGATGCTCAGAATAATTTTCTGTTTACTGCCGCTCCACTCGGCGAATTTCGCAATATTACTAATGCCAAGGCTATTCTCTCCAGTTTAATGTTCCAGGCCGGCAATCCGATCTCGGATGTCGACGGCGATGGAAATTACTATGTCCGCTTGGCCGATAATTTTGGCTTTACCCCAACTCCGGCCGAAACAGCCTTGGGTTTCTATATGAGCTTTTCCAATCCCTCGCTAGATACTTATTCTTGGAACCGTTCGATGTCTCAGGATAAAGATATGTTTGTGGCCGAGAAGTCCGCTGTCTATTTTGGCTTTTCGAGCGAACTAGCCGATATCCAAAGTAAAAATCCTCACTTGAATTTGGATGCGGTCACGATCCCGCAAAGCGATCTCAATCGACAGGCCGCTTTCGGTAACGTTGAGGGTTTGATGATTGCCAATAATTCGTCGCAGAAGAACCTGGCGATGACGGCGGCGGCGTTATTAGCCGGCAGTGACAGCTTAAAATCACTATCGTCAATTTTGTCACTAGTACCGGCTCGGCGCGATCTGTTGGCAGAGCAATCAGTTGATCCTTGGGGCCAGGCATTCAAAAATGCCGCCGTCAATGTGCATTCCTGGGTAGATCCAGAACCGGTCGCTACTCAGACTATTTTGAGTCAAATGATCGACAGTGTGGAGACTGGACAGGTTTCGGCTATTTCGGGGATTCAGGAGGCAAACGACAAGATAAATATTTTGTTCAACAAAAATTAAAAATGAAAAGAATTTTAAAAACGGGCATTTTGACTCTCGCGATAATGGTTTTGTTATCTGGTTCAGCAGCGTTCGCGGCCGCGACTGTTTTAATCCCGTGTGGTGGTGCTAATCAGCCGATGTGTACCTGGAGCTATCTCTATACTTTGGCTAACAATGTCATTCAATTTTTGATCAATGACCTAGGGATTCCACTTGCCGTTATTGTTGTCGTCGTGTCGGGAATTGAACTAGTCTTGCACCCCAGCGATCCAACAGCCAAGCAGGTGTGGAAAGATCGTTTGCAAAAAGGCCTGATCGGGTTGTTGATAATGTTGTCCGCTTATTTGATCGTGAAGGTTGTTGTCTGGGGACTGACTTCTGGCGGTGATAAATATAATTTGCAAAGCCAAGTAAAGTAAAATTTATAACATGAAAAATAAATTAAAAAATTTTGCTGGTAGTTGGGGATGGAGAGCAGGCTGGTTAGCAAGTTTGATGGTTGGTGGTTTAACGTACGCCGGGACCGTTACGAATCAACAATCGACGATCAGCAATCCAATCGCGGCCGACACCTTTCCGGCCCTACTCGCGCTTGTTTTACAGATCATCATTACTGTTGGTTTACCGATCGTAATTCTGTCGGTTATCTTTGTCGGTTTCAAGTATGTCACCGCCCAGGGTAATGCTGGTAAACTCAAGGAGGCCCATGCCGCTTTCAAGTGGGTGATGGTAGGCGCCGCAATCGTCCTTGGGTCGCAAGTCATTGTCTCAATTATTCAGAATACGGTTGATAAAGTTAAGACCGGATAAGGATACTGGGTGGGTAATTAATCTCGGTCGATCGTTTTAAACACAAAATTAAATTATTAACTAAAAAAAATAAGATGAAAGGAATTAGCAAAAAGTTTATTGTTCCGCTTCTGTTTTTTCCAGTAATTGCTTTTGGAGCTACCAATGCATCTCTGGGTGATCTATTGAAAAGCATATCAACGACTCTTCTGAACCCTTTAGTTACTGCGTTATTAACTCTTGCTCTGTTGGCATTTTTCTGGGGCATGATAACATATATCAGGAGCCAAGGTACGGAAAAGAAACAGGGAAAAGATATTATGATCTGGGGGATCATCGGTTTGGCGGTAATGGTCTCAGTTTGGGGCTTGGTAAATCTTGTGATCGGAACATTCGGCGTGAATCAAAATAGCACGATCACGATTCCGACAATACCGAGCAATAGCACAAATTAAGTTTAGAAGATCATTTTCCTATTAATTATTAAAGTCGATTTTTTAAAAGCATTATTAGTTTAAATTAAATTATGAAGTTAAAAATGTTGAAAATGGCTGGTGTGTTGGCTGTTGGAGCTCCCGTTTTTGCGCTGGCTCAGGCTCTTAACACCAGCAGTAATGGTTTGTTCGGGATTATTAGTGGCGCTTTGGCAGCGATTGTGCCGATTTTGATGACCTTGGCCTTGGTCTACTTTATCTGGGGTTTGATCAAGTATGTTATGGCTGCGGGCAAGGGCGATGCTGAAGAGTCTAAGCATGGCAAAGCGATCATGATCTGGGGCGTTGTGGCTCTGTTCGTGATGGCTTCGGTTTGGGGCTTGGTAGGAATTCTTCAGAATACTCTTGGTTTGAGTAGCTCTCAGGCCGCTCCGACGATCAATCTTCCTTCAGCTAACCAATAATATAATATAGGGAAGTTTATGAATCTTATTCCGATCGTCTATGCCGCCGGGACAACGGATATCCCAGAGTTGAACAATATCAAACTCTATATCCTTAATCCGATCATTACCTTTCTCTTTGCTTTGGCTCTCGTGTACTTCTTTTACGGCGTTTTCAAATTCATTGCCAATTCGGGCAACGACGCCGGTCAAAAAGAAGGCAAAAGCCATATGCTGTGGGGGATAGTTGGTTTGGCGATCATGGTTTCGGTTTACGGGCTCTTGAACTTGGTTGTAGGCACGATCGGAAGTATAACGAAATAGTTAAATAAAAAATATTGCATTAAAAAAGCGGAGGTCCTGTTGATTGGATCCTCCGCTTTGCATTTTCTTCGATATGGCTACCTATATACCCGAGGTCACCGTGTAGGTAACCGGACCGCTCTCATCCACGGAAACAAACCAGGTCACATCCTCCTCCGAGTGAGGCAGTTCGAAAGGCCAGGTGTCTTTCTTGTGCCCGCAACCGTCTTCGTGGATCACACCATCGTGTGTTCGTACCGAAACGACTGCAGTGTGAGGCGATACATTCGACGTCCAACTTTTTCCGGCTTTCAACCTCACGTTGATCGGTTTCCAGCCTTCTTCGCGGGTCACGGTTACTGAAGAAGTAATGATGGGTCCCGAAGGTTGTGGATTTGGGGCAGGCATATTTCTATGGTCCAACACCCACATGAGAGCGATGGTCAGTCCGATGATGACCACCCATAACCATTTGCCACCATTTTCTTTAATTTGAGATGCGGGAGCTGGTGGCTGGTTGGTCTGAATGGGAACTGGAACAGGTGTGCTTGGTGGAGCGGAGAAAAAATTCTTTCTGTCATTCATTTTTCGCCAGATCAAAAAGATCACCGTCCCGGCAATTATCACCACATAGATTACAATATCCCAACGCATAAAAGAGATCCTTTCTTGTTATTTTCTAACCCTCTTCTATTTTACCCATTGCCTGTTGAATAGCCGGCAGAATGTTCAAGGTTTCAGCTAAGCCACCGGAACCGGCGACAAAACTGTACTTGGCATTCTGTAGGGCTTCCTTCATGGTTTCCATCGCCAAGATGACTTGTTTTTCGCTAATGCCAAGTTCATCGGCAATGCGTTTGTACCCGACAGCTCGTGCTTCCAGCATAAACTTTTCGGCATCAGCTCGAGCCATTCCCGTCAGTTGAATAATCTCCGCTTCAGCCGTTCCGACTAAGGAAATTTTAGAAGCATCCCCCCGAGCGATTATCTCGGTAGACTTCCTTGTGGCTTCCGACTGGATTACTTTGACTTGGGCGTTCAATTCGGAGATGGGGACTTCTTTCAGTGATTGACTTAGCGTTTTAGAGATAATAATTTTCTCCAAATATGCGTCTCTGATTGTGATGCCCCAGTCAATCACGAATCCCTTAACTGCCGAATGGATCGCACTGCTAATTTCTTCTTTCTTCAACATCGCTTCCCGTACATTTCGATTGACCAACTCATTTGAGGCTGTTCTAACCATCATGTCGCGAATTTGCCTCTTGGCTTCATCGAGAGAACCGACGATGGTCAAAAATCTGGCTAAATCGGTTAGGCGAAAACTGCAGACCAACAAAATCGAGGTGGTCATACTACGAGTTAGCGGATCGTCAGAATTGTTGTCTCCGATGTGTGTGACGTGAATAGCGCGCACCTTGCCCGGAGGCGGTGACTCACAATCTGAACCGTCAAAAATTTCTTCCGGCTTGCCAGGAAACTGCTGTTGGATAACTAAGGCAGTTTCTTTGGCTAATGAATAGAAGGGCCACAAGACGAAATGCGGTCCCGAACCGACATTTTTTATCGGTCGTCCGAAAAAGATAATCGCGCCGATTTCTTTGGGTCCGACGATCTTAAAGCTCGCGAGAGCAAGAACAATCAGAAGCGCATTCATTACCAGCCACCAATTAAAGGGTTCTTGCCCTTTGGGAGTGGTGTAGTGAAGGGCGAATAGAGCAGTGATTGCAATGGCCAATATGAATAACATGGCCACAATTCCGTCTCGCATCTCTACTTTTGTCTTCATGAGAAGATGTCTCCTTTTCAATTTAATGTAGCCATGTCAAGGGGCTAACTTGTTTCCAATATCATTAGACACTAAAACTTCAAAAAAGTCAAAAAAAAGAGCGAAGATTCCATCGGGGTATCTTCGCTCTTGGAGGTATATGGCTACATCTTCACCAATTCACGTCGATCTTCAATTTCCGTGGATCGTCTGTCCGCACCTGCCAAGTTTGCCATTCCTCGCGGTAATGAATTTGGTTTGAGGTGTTGTCGTACTCGTGTCCTGCCCCATCCTTGAACATCGTTCCATCGGGGAGACGATAAGTGACGACAGCATCGCGCGGGGTCACGTTCAACCCCATTGTGGACCTGGGTTTGCATAAAACCCTCATCGGCACCCATCCATCAGCACAAGAGATCGTTAGGGTGGCTGAGGTCGGTTCGGGTGGGGGAGCGGGCGCGGCTTGAGCAGGGGTGGCAGAAGTCAGATGACCTCCGATCCCGTTAAGGTCAACATTGACGTAAAACTGGGACAGGACTCCACCGACGGTCACGATCACAAACAAGATAATCGCCAGTGCCACCCCGATCTTGGGTTTCACTGCAGTGAAAGTCACGATGAGAGCGAATCCCGGCCAAAACAACATCGCTCCCGGGAATCCATCGTGATATGGCCGATACGGACCGTTCGGATCCTTTAGGGAAGCCCATAAGGCCAACCACATGATCATAATTCCGAACAGATACAGAATCGCCACACCGGTGATGAACGCATGATTGCATGCCCACCAGGCCAGGATCTCGTTTTCGGGGACCCTTTTTTTTGCTTTCTCCTCCTTGGTCTTGGAGGCTGGTGTGGCGGGTGGCGGAGGTGGTGCTGGAGCTCCAGCCGCTATCGCTGCTG